>OHAC01002152.1_pt1 | contig 16285 bp, 8 predicted proteins | sample 1577051 | NCBI WGS metagenome assembly OHAC01 (sample SAMEA3541499, study PRJEB24748) | human gut metagenome | biome: human gut; feature: human-associated habitat; material: faeces | place: China | collected 2012 | reverse complement strand
GAAGGAGAATATGGTTCTTCTGGATACAAAAACTGATGAAGCTGAACCACATTGCTCTCTAATGTCAGCGGGATCACACAATCCTTCTTACCAATGTTTTTCTCCGTTCTGGAAAATGGGAATCCAGTTGTCTCCCCCATATGGTATTTACTGATTCCTTTGGCCATGGCAAGCACATCACTGACACCGATGCTGGTGGAAATCTCCGGCATAACAGCGTTGACTACCGTGATCAGGGTCTTCGGATCTGCCTGTTTTGCTTTTTCCATAGCAAGCGACAATACCAGGCGCTGTCTGGCAGTACGGTTATAATCCGTATCCATCAGCCTCAGCCTTGCATAAGCCACTGCCTGGACACCATCCAAATGATTGGTACCCGCATGTTCCAGCTGATGGGAACCTAAGCCTGTGGAATTAACCGTTTCCGTGATAAACCCATTAATATATCCAAATTCACTGTCAGAAATATCAATATCAATGCCGCCAAGAATGGTAATGGCATCTGCCACCGCTTTCCAGTTAAAGGTGGCATAATCATCAATCTGAAGATCCAGGTTCCGTTCCAGAGCGTCCACCGCCTGTTTATGTCCGCCATCAAAATACGCCTGATTGATCTTATGGTATTTTCCTTCTGCGCTGACCTGCATGTAGGTATCCCGGAACACAGAGGATATCCGGATCTCACCTGTTTTTTTATCTACCACGCAGATCATCTCTACATCGGAATGCGTATCCTTTTCCAAATTTCCATCACGGGAGTCCACACCGAAAACAGCAACCGTCCAGTAACCGTCATCTTTCTTCTTCATAAAAAATAAAATCAGACCGATCACCAGCGCAGCAATCAATAAAATCCCTGCAACTACTTTCTGCTTTTTCTTTTTTTTCTGGGCTCTCGTCTTCCGGTTCTGGGCTGCCATCTGATGCACCTTTGACTGACCATTTCCCTGTTTTCCTCTGCCCGCTGCCTGTGAACTTCCAGACATATAAGAACCGCCTGCCGCCTTTGAATTGACTGCCTTCCGCGACCGGTTCGCCTGCCTTGCATCGGAAAAATCTTCATATTCCAGACGCATTTCCTGGCGTTTCCGCGTGCCCTGACGTTTTTCCTGCTCTGCGTACCGTCTGGAAACGGTCTGTTTTTTGATTTCTGTCTGCCTTACTGCCGGTCTGCGCTTTCGATTGCGCATCCGGTCCAACTCGTCTTCATATTCCATTTTTTACTCCTCTCCTAACAAATTCCGATAAAATGGCCAGTCAATGTTATACGTTCCTACCATGACATTGTTCGTTGAATTTCCAGTTTCGTGGATCAGATACATGCTGCGCTTACTGCTATCCGTCCATGCCAGGAACAGAAATACATGGCTGTCATCCCCGGTTCTTAAAATAATATCTCCTGGTTTTAAGTCCTGCCGCTTCACCGCATTTCCAAGAGAGATCAATCCGCTGGTGCTTTCGTACTGCAGATGCTGTCCCAGCGCCGTCCAGTACACCCAGCTGACCCAGCCGGAGCAATCCAGTCCTCTTAAGTTTCTTCCATTTTTATCTGGTGAAACCATGGTCCCGAAATGATTGCCGTCCAAACCGGATGTTGATGGTTTTCCACCCCAGTAATATGGGATACAGCCAACAGATTTTAAGGCTTCTTCCACAACTTTTCTTCTCTTTTCCGAAGTGTCTGATGGAAGCAGGGACAGATAACGCTTGATCTCCGATGAAGAAAGTGGATTTTTCACATACATGCTGGTGGAAACGGTCAGACCATATTCTTCATACCAGTCCTGCTGTTCCAGGCGGATTGCACAAAGCTGACGGAATTTATCCCATCCAGCCCAATTTTCGTTCAGGTTCTCTTCTTTGCCTCCAATAGGATCAACAGCAAATAAATTATTATTTTCATCATAGCCTGTAATATATACGGTAATATGAAGATCTACATGGCCAGGACATTGGAGCTTGCTCTGGGCTGCTTTTACAACTCTTGTCTCTTTGACACTGCTCTGGGCCTCACTACTATTCTGTAAATTTTCCTGGCTGCTGTTTTCTGCTGCTGTTTTTTCTGTAGATGCAGCTTCTGAACTTTCTTTGCTCTCTGTATTGCTTTCCTCTGGTTCTGTCACATAAAGAATCTCATACATTTTAGCCGCTTCCAGCGGATTGGCGCTTTCCAGCAGATCCGGCATAGATTCCTCATCCATCTTGGACTCCAGTTCTTCTCTGGATACTGTGGTGGTTTCTTCGGGAACCGTATCTGTTTCAGCAAGTCCAGTCTCTTCTGCCTGGTCCTCTTCCATCTCCAGTCCAGGAAGACCACGGCTTCCATTTTCCACACAGCTGCCATCACAGTAATAGAGATCACTGACCGATATCTTATAGCTGTGTGAAGCCTTCCATAAGGCATCTGTATGATCCAAAAAGGCCTGTCCATCCTCTGGACTCTGATAAAATGCATAGACACTGGCTAATGACAAAATCTGCTTGGCATTGGAATAGCCGCTGATCGGTGTTCCATCACCATCCACAAATGTGGTCACTACATCTTTCCAGTAATCTGTAGAATTCGCCTGATCCAGATTTTTTCCAATTGACGCTCCTACCTCTGCCGGCGTTCTTTTGGAGATCCCGTAGATTTCCTTGATCCAGCTGGCATCCTTTTCTGAGAGCTTCGTAAATGCCTTACCTGCATAAGAATTCATGGCATCGGCTCCATCCGCCCCATCTGGGAAATATCCCGCCATATTCATGCGGAGTGCCGACGGCTCCGGTTCCTCCTCTTCTTCATTTGCTGTCTCCGGATCCTCTGTTGTCACTGTCACAAAAACTTCCGGCTCTTCTTCAGTCGTTTCCACTGGCACGGTCACTGTCTGAGCCTGTTCTACTGTTCCCTCATAATAAAAATGCCAGTCCTCATTAGCTGAAAGACCAACACAACCGATACCTGCTGCAGTCATAACCGCAATTTCTACTACCGTCCAATATCGAAATGTTCTCCATCTGTCCCGATACTGACGGATGGCTTTTCTTATATTCTCCTGATCGATCATTAACACGCTGTCTACTCTTCTTTCATTTCATGTAAAAAATACCATGTTACAATATATCATAGAATGAGCGCAAAATACAGAGCTCAAAACTTAAAATTTCGTTAAACTTAAAGCGCCTATTTATCAGTGTTTTCGCCATTTTTGTTGCTAACGTGTTGCTAACGCTTATTATTTCTTTTTTACTACTTCTTGCAATTCAAGTCTCTTCTAAACTAATTTATCATGGAATCTTATCCCGTAACAAGCATAAAATTCCATGATATTTTTTACTCTACATGCCAAATTTCCAATGCGCCTTTTTCAATCTCATGCCAACAGGCTCCCTCTAAATCTCCGGTTTCCTGGAGATAATACCAGTCTCCAGAGCCATCATCTGGATCCACCTGCTGTTTGGATGGATTCCAGCGGCGCCATCCAGTCCGGATATAGCCATCAGCGCCGAAGAGGTACCAATGATGGTTGATCATCTCCCACTTATTTTTAATCCAGGTGCCATCTTCCTTCTGGTATTTCCAACCTTTATCATCTTTTACCCACCCTGACTCCTGCTGTGGCGTTGCAATGGCTGCCTTAAACTGTTTCCACTTTTCCTCATCCATAACATACGGATTTGGACAAATTTTTCCAGTCACGTCATAATGGCGGATCACGTGGTCTCCTGGAATGTTATATTTCTGCATCAGTGCCTTGGTCAGCTCAATGGTGGCTTTTACGGTTGCGTCCTCAAAATACCAGTCTCTGGAATTATCGGCTTGACTGCCACGGTTCCGGACGCACATCTCAATACCGATGGAATTGGCATTGGTACAGATCCCGTGATAGGTACCGCCTTTGGTATTGGTATACTTTTTCCCGCCACAATGCCAGGCAATATTCTTGTCTTTCACTGCCTGCCAGATCTCACCGGCAAATCCGACAAAGTAATGGGCACTGGCTCCTCTGTTCTGGGCCGCATAGTACTTACAGTTAGCCTCGGCTCCTCCAGTGGCTCCAACGTAGTGGATCACGATGTATTTGATACGATGGATGGTTCCCGGCGCAAAATTGTATGGAGTAAGTAGCTGATTAATCTGCATATTCTTTTCCCTCCGTTTTTATTCGGCAAACGTCCAGTCTTCCGCCAGCATATCTGCCTGAGATGCTAACCATCCCATTTGCACCCCGCTTGTTCCTACAAATGCGATTGCCTTATTTCCAATGGCTTCGTGATCGCAGTTTACAATATCTCCATCTGCAGACTTATATGAAATTCCTGTCGCCAGCTGGATATACTGTTTTTTTCCATTCCATCCTTTACGTGCTACTTTCAATCCCCTTTTAAGATATCGAATGGCATCTGCGAATGAAAATGTTGATTCTCCTCCGAGTACTGGGCAATTATTTTCATCCGCAATCATCCAATCATCAGACTGCATATTCAGAAGTGTGTACTCTACGCGTTTTGTTTCCCTGATATCTAAAATATCTCCTTCGTCTCCATCCTTAGGCCGACATTTAATCATAACTGTTTCTTTTTTCGGATCCCAATACCAATAACTTCCCCATCCCGGAAGTTTTACCTTGGCGCCGCTTTTCATTGCTTCAAAAGCTTCTCTGAATTTCATTTTCTTATGCTCCTTCATTTACCTGAAAACAGATATTTTCCCATTTTTTGTAGGAATCAAAATACAATTCGTGTTTGTCCCCGTTGTAGGTCAATTCGTAATACATACCATCTGGCACATTGGTACTAAGCAGCGCCTTGTTATTCTGCAAAGTCTTGCAGGACCACACAACAAACACATCATTTTCGCTAATTTGCTTCTGATCCGTTTTGTCTGCATTTTCATTGAAATAATTGACCACATGTTTCTTGCATAGAGCAACAAATTCTTCGTTTCCCATTCGCTACTCCTCCTCATAAATCACATCTAATCCATACGCGACAGCTGCATCATGTTCAATCCGACATCCTCTCGCTTTTTCCCAGCCTTTGCAGAAATAAGCAGCATGGCACAGACTCATGTTTTCAAGAGACTTAGCAAGGAAGCATAGTGGAATCTGTACAACACCACGTTCTTTCATTTTCTCATTACTATACCACTCATCTGTAAAGAGAGTATTCACAATCTCGTATCCCTGTGCTTCCAGTGCTTTGATTGCCTTTTCTCTGGTTGCAATGATTTCCTCATCTGTTTTTCCGCCCATAGGCTGAGATAACATTGCTTTTTTCATGATAATTTTCCTCCTAAAATTTAATTCCTTCTGTATCTGGTAATTCATCCGTATATTTACTTAAAAATTTGTATACCTTAAGCCATACCCACTTCACTGGCAGTCCGCAGAGATACATATTTTTTAAAATGCTTACACACTCATAAGCCACAAATAAAATGCCAAAAAATTCCGAAAATCCAATATGAATAATATTCACCGTCGCCAGCTGCTGCACCACTCCATCCGGAAACAGATTGATTACATTGAATCCACACTCTGCGTCCAGGATCACGGTGAAAGTCATACAGGCCATCATGGCAATTTTGCGGATTGCTCCATTGATACCGAAGGAGCTGTTCCATTTTCTGTGTTTGATCGCTCTTCCCAAGCCAAACACCGTGTCGATTGCCACGGCATATCCTACACACAAGATCCACGTGATCAGCACCTTTACTCCTAAAATCGTTACAATCATATAACCATCCTCTCTTTCTTTTTTCTTTAGAATAACAAAGCAGGGTGGAACTCTCTCCCACCCTGCTACTCTTTACTTCTCTTCTTTCCATGTTTTAAAGGAATCACTGTCATAGAGTCTCTTCCCATCTACCCTAATTCTGAGCAATTTTCCTCGGATCTTCTGTTTTTCAGTGCTATCTGCCGCAATATATCTTTTTCTATACTTTGCGCTCAGTGACGCCTTGATCCTTGCCCTGGCATCTTTTGCCTTTTCTGATTCCTTTTTCTTCTTGCTGGATGCCTTCTTGCTTTCATATATCTGTTTCAACATGGTATCAACATCTGTCCAACGTTCCGCATCAATCGCCTGGATCACATCGCTATTCTGATATAGAGTCTTATCTTCGGTAAAAATTTCATCCAGATCTTCTATTTTCTCATAGGTCTCTGTTGAATCTTCCAGAACCTTATCTATCAGATTAGGATTATATCCGGCTTCTACCAGATTTTTATACGCTTCTTCCGCTGCCTTTTCATTAGAGTCTTCCCTTGCTTCTCTTAACTTTTTAAAATCCTCCTCCTTTTTCAATTCTGTTTTTTCGCTATTGGTAACTGCTTTGACTGCTGCAATTACAATATCAGAATTATATCCTGCATCCATCAATTCTTTGTATGCCTCATCAGCTGCTTTTGTATCCAGATTTTCCTTTGCTTCTACCAACCGTTGAAGCATTGGATCTTCTTTCACTGCGTCTTTCAACACATTTTCGATCTTATTATTGATCGTATCATTGTCAAGCCCGTTCTCCAGCAAATCATTGTAGATCTCTGCTGCAAGTTTTTTCTCTCCATTGCTCTGGGCTCTTAACATCATTTCCGAATACATTCCCAGGTTCTTTTTCTGACTGATATCATACTTCTGCCGGATCCAGTGGTAATCTGTCTCACCTCCGATTCCCTGCATCACAGAATCAATAATTGAAAATGTGTCTCGTGTCAGAGTCTTGATCGGGATGCTTGTAGCTTTTGACATCGTCTGCAACGTGTACAGAGCCACGTATTGTGGTGTATACTGGCTCTCGCCCTTCTTTAACTGTTCGACTTTGCGGAAACCATAATACAGATCCTGGAAAGCAGACATATCGGTTCTGGCAATCGACTCTCCCTTGGCGATTGATATCGCATCTTTGAGGAGTGGAATGTTCTGCAGCATGTTGATGTTGTCCTTGAAATTTTCCCATACACTGGCCTTATACTTTTCTGTCCATGTCTTATCCCGGTCATCATCTCTTGTCGCGTCCATTACCGCCGCGGCTATAGACGTCAGGATCGCACTGGCCACATATGCTGATGTTGATCGGAGTAACTGTTTCTTAGCACCTTCTCTTCCAGCTTTTACATCATAGAACGCCCGATATAACATATCGTAGGATTTCAGCGGTTCACCCATGAAGGCCGTTGCCATTTTTGCCAGTCCATTCTTGCTTCTCATAATCTGGGTTCGATGTAATACTGAATCGACCACCTGAGTCTTGTCGATGACTTCCGAGAATCGTTTGCCTGCTGCCTGGTAGAATTCCTCTGATCCTTTCTTGAGATCCGGATGCTTATCGGCCACTTCGTACTCACATGCGCTCCAGATCCGGTTCCAGGTCAGCTTATCTCCCAATTCCGCAAGGACCATGGTTTTGTTAACGAGGTTCTGGACTTTGCTGCTATTTCCCGTCAGAACATCCTTCATCGGTCTGGAAACCTGCATCCGATAAAATCCCCAATCTTTCCACATAGCGATCGGCGCATACTGAGTAATCTTATCCCAGCGTCCTTTTTCCATGGTAGCTGCTCCCATTGTCAAGTACTTCGGATCAATCTCCGCTACGGCACGCGCAATAGAGGTTGGCTGCTGAATGGCTACCCTTAAGTTTCCGGCCACAGATGCTGCTTTCATGTTGGACATTAAGAAATCCTGGATAGTTCGATCTTCCTTTGTGCCTCCGTTGATATCCTTTACCAGCTTGTCTACATAATTGATCGCATGATCCCCGAAGGCTCTTGTTATTTCTTCCTTCACGGCCATGCCTCCATCTGGCTGCTGGTACTCAATCAGCTGATGCAAGTCAGATAACGGAATCACAAATCCGGCGTAACTGCTCATCTGGTCAACCTGTTTCGTAAAGACATCGAAAATGTCATTGATCACAATGGCGTTATTCGCATATTGGTTAGTCTTTTTCGTGAAACCGAGATTCTTGATGGTTGAATCTCCCATTTTGTCCTGCTCATGTCGGTGAATCCTGGTTCCATCTGACATAATTGGAAAATAATCCGCTGCTGTAAACTTCTCATACCCATACAATTCCATGGAAACTTCATTTCCCCATGATGCGACCTGGTTTCCCATAAACTGCTGCAACGCATCTGCCACCTTTTTCTGTTTCGGTGTCAACGTATCACATATCTTTTTCACATCGGTCTCCGCTACCCTCACTGCACGATCCTGGGTTTCGTAGATCAAGCCTCTTTTGCGGTCAGACGCTTTGATTCCGCCCTTCCTGTCATAGATATGCTGTCTAGCAATTCCTCGCTTATCCAATTCATATAATGACATGATCTGAGCCGTTGACAGTTTGATTTTCCCTCCAGAAGTCTCGAATTCTTTTGCCTTTCCATTCATCCATTTTTGAATTTCTTTGGTCGTAACCTCTGCTGAAGACAATGTATCCGAAAAATAGTCCTGTGCGGTCTGTAAACAGATGGTTTTCTTATCCAGGCCGCTTCTTAATCCATCGTATGCAGTTTTAAATGCCGGTCCTATCTTTCCAAACATGGTCTGTGGGTCAAGCATGTCATAATTGAGTAGTTTCGCTCCCATATCCAGCGCTCCGCTTAATTTCAACGCCTGCTTTCGATCTTTTACTTCCGCAAGTACATCCGTTGCTAAAGCACTGGTATTCTCATACCGTTCATTTCTACGCTGTTTTCCAATTCCGGCGATCGCTTTCTTCACAGAAGATACTAACTTCTTCATTTCTTCCAGATCATGGATGGACAGATCATCAATATCCTTCATCTCTGCCAGTCTTGCACCGATCTCTTCAAATCCGGATTTTCCAATTTCATTGGTTTTTCTTTCTTTGTTAATAAAGCTGTCAAATCTGGCGATCATGTTTGGATCGATCTCCATATATTGTCTGGAACCATCATCCCCCACTATTACATTTCCTTCATTCATGATCTTACTGAACATCGCCTGGGCGCGGCTCCAGGCTACTTCTCGTTCTGCTGCCGGATAGGACTTGGAAACATCAATGGAGCTTAACATATCCGCAATGGCTCCACGCATGGATTTTGGGATGTTCTTCTGATCAGTTGGATCCAAGAGCCACCGCTGCAGCTCTCTGGCGTCTTTCATGATAGATTTTCTCGCCTTGTATCGGAGGTCACGATCTGATTTTTCTTTCATTCGTTCATTGAATTTCATCATCTGAGCGCGAACTTCCGCATCTCTCCAAACAGCGTTGTATTTTGCCTCCTGCTGATCTCTAACAATTTTTTTTCGAAGATTCTGAACTTCTGCTTCGTGATCCGCTTTTACCTTTGCTTTATAATCATTCAATCTCTTTTGATACTGGTCCTTTACCTTGATCAGTTCCAAATTCTTCCTATCAGCAAATGTTGGGGCCTCATTCCGGATCTGGTTGTACCCGTCCAGGATCTCCTGACCTACAATATAAGACAATTCATCAATGTTGGCAGCGTATGGATTCTCAATAGTCGGTCGCACAGCATCCAGGAAGTTGGCTACATTCATCAAGCGATCCGCCGGATGAGTGACGTCACTTTTAAATACCTCTGGATGTTCTGCAGACAGTTCTTCATACAGGCTATCAATTGAGATTCCATTGTTACCCAGTTTCAATCTGCCAAAATACTGTTTTCGGAAAGCATTATATCCGCCATACGTTGCAAGATCCGCTTTGTCCTGATCGCTGAGTGAAATTTTTGTATTCCGGATTTTATTTACGGTATCCTTATACTGCTCATACATAGCAGTATCCTTCACCGTTGATTTGTTTAAGATCGTCCGGCCAATATCCGCTGCCACATCTGTCAGCTGATCCATGTCTACCTGACCAGTCCGGATGTACTCATACAGTTTTGTGATATTATTGACTGCCGTTTTCTGATTCCAGGAAGAATTATACTGTTTGAGAATCTTGTTTACCTGTTTCTGAATGTCACTCTGCCGCATTTCTTCCTTGCTGGTCAGTTCAAACTGTTTCTTAAGAAGGGCATTGGCTTCTTTCAGCTTCTTGTTCTCTTTTACCAGTTCCGACATCGATGGACCTTCATCAATATCTTCCAACTGGAACCGTATCCCTTCCAGAGCGTTCACAGCGTCTTTTCTAGCTCCTTCTGTATCTGGATCATACATCACAGTCTTGATTCCACGGTCTTCCAGTCCCTGTAGCACATTTTCATCAGTGTTGGATGGGACTACAGCTGCTGCCACCTCGTCATAACCCACTACGCGTTCCGGTTTGGCTTCAAACATATTGACCGGCATTTTTTTTACTTCATTGATGATATCTGTGATTTCTTTTACATCTTCTGTGGATGCTACCCAATATGGATACTCCGCAAAGGTCTCTTTTACCTTTTTTTCTGAGAAATTCTTCTTGCCTGCTGCCTCCTGGATGATCTCGCCCACATTGTCAACATCCCTTATCCCATTGCCATTGGTTTTCTTGATGATGGAATCAATCACATTATATAAACGGGTGTTTAGTGCATCCTCTCTCGCTGCGTAATCCTCCACGCTGAAATTTTGCAGTCGATCCTCATTTTTATGGATTTCTCCGATAGACCTCATATTTTCCGTCGCCGCAGCGCGTAAAGTTTTTACCCCAACAAATCCCATGATATTTTTTCCATCTTCTCCCTGGGACAGCATGGATTTTACGATATTTTCTGGCGTTACCTCATAATGAAGCTGTTTGAAGGTTCTTCGGTTTCCACTTGGCGTCAGATGTTCTTTCCCATTTGGGACACCCTGCTCGCCAACAAGGCCATCGTACAAATTGGTCAGCCACTCTTTGTATCCAGCTTCATCTACCTTAGAATTGATCTCTTCATTGATTCCTGCTTCATCACGGATTGTCTCTTTGGTGTAATGAACTCCATTTTCCTGATAGTTAAATGCCTTTTTGAGATTTCGAAGCACTTTCATCATTCCGATCGGATTCTTTTTATACCTTCCCCTGTTCTTTTCCGCAGCTTCTTGATCGAGTCCATCTTTAATTTTTGCATCTATAAACGCATCTACGATCATAGAGCCATAGATATCTCGTACCGTTTTCTCATCACCACCTGCCAAGAGATCCTGAATTTCCCTGCGGTCCGTCTCTGGAATGCCCTGTAAGAAGTCCTGATATAAAGTTTCTTCTCCCGGAGTAACATCCGGTGTATCAACCTCCTGCACCCGGTCCCGAATCTGTTCGCCCTTTGACGCCAGATATGCGGCTTTCATTCCGATATTGTTCTGTGCTGCATTGATCACACCGTCCAGCCCGTTTTTCTCCGGGTTTCCACTCATGGTATCATTGAACCGCTTTGCTTCGCTGATCAAATAATCTGGGATTTTTCCATTCATGGAGTCAGATATAGTTCTTCCAGCATCATAGTAAACGCCTTCGTTAACATTGTACTCAATCTGCGGGAACGTTGGCGTCCAGGCATCTGCTCCATATACCTTATTTTTCTTGTTAGCTGGGTCGATGGTGTCTTTCCGGAACACCAGGGAAATATCACCGAAATCGTTCCATCCATATTCCGACTTCGTGATTGCAATGGATGGCATTGGAATTCCATCGTATTTCAGCATCTGGGTTAACTTATCAGCATCCAAGTTATGTACAGCGATCAGATTCTCTGATTCTTCTACTGGGTCTTTTAACTGGAATTTTGTATTGACATCCATTATTTTATTGCGTAAACTGAGGCTAGACGGATGGCTCGCGCTGGGTAACTGCAAGTTGGTTTTGCCAACTGAGGTCCCAGTCATTGAACGCGAGGCATCCGTTTTCATTGCATTGTCTACATGAGCATTGACTTTTTCTCCTGTATCGGCTATACTCTGTATAACAGAATCCGCTTGATTGAATGTACTTCGTGTACTGCTCGCGGGTTCTGTTTTTTTGCGTAAAGATACATCATAAATGTATTGATTTCCCCCTGTATCTCGAACATTCACTAATACATCATACAAATTGCCATCTGCCTTTATTGTCTTAACATAATAATCCCAATTTTGTGTATCATTATGGGCACCATTTAACGTAGTTTTTCCTTGTTCTTTCTGGCTGCCATCATAATCAGCATTTTCTACTAATTCAAAATAATTATTATCTGCTCCAATTTTGATTTTTTCTTTATATCCTGCTATGTTCGATTTTTTATCTCCATATACTCCTTTCCTAGCTCCCGCCTCATCCAGCAAAGCATAGTATACCTCTCCATCTTTTTCAAACTTTGCTGTTCTTCCTTTGAATTCTTCCAATACAGAATGAAGCAAAGCTTTTTTTCTTTCTTTCATGGTCATGTTTTTTACTTCTTCGCTTGTCTCATATACCTCTCTTCCGTTTTCATCTAATCCAACAAGCTGATATCTTGTATTACTCTCATTTTTTACTTCCCATCCTGCCCGATACCGCTCTCCACTCTCGTTCAATGCGATATGCCATGCCTGTCTGGCGCTTTCCAATGCCTGCACGTTCTGTTCCAGCGCTTTTGCGGATGCTCTGGTGCTTCCGGTCTTGATCAGGGACTTGATGGATTCAATTACATCATCGATAAAGTCCATAATCTTCTGGCCTAATGTCCGATCATCGTGTACCACCTCATTGATGAATTTCTCGTCATTTAAGAAGCTCTGGGTTGCGTCTGCTACAATTTCCTCTACTGCCTGCTCACGGTTCAGCTTCTGGCCTGCCTGCTCGTAGCGGTTCATATAAGATTCAATCAATTCATTGGTATTGAAGCCTTCTACATCTGCAAACGCCCGCATACACCGGTCTTCATAAACCTGGTACATATCCGGAGAATAATCTTTGATGAAGTGGGTCAGCTCGTGAGATACGGAACCATTGAAATCCTTGGTGTCGATGGAAATGGTGATCTCTCCATTATGGTAGGAAGCTACCGCCCGGTCCGCGCTCATGGAATCCACTAGGTTTACTTTTAATCCGGTTCTTTTACCCACGTACTCTGCCATCTTTTTCTGAGGTCCTGTTGCCAGTTCTGTAACTGTTCCCAAGTCTCCGATCTTCTCGGCGCCTTTCTGCATATTGGTGAAGCTTCTGGTCTCTTTGTTATAAGCTACTTCCGCTGCGTTCCGGTCTAATGCTCCAGCTTTGTATGCGGCTTTGGCCTGTTCCGGGGATAATATTACCGCTGCTGCCCCTAAAACACTCTCATTGTCCATGTTGTAGCGTCCAGCATTGTAATAGTTGGCAAACGCCTTGGAGTAGCTGGAAATATCCGTTTCTCCATCGTAGGATTCCATAAATACCCTCTTTCCATTTTTCTCGTATCCATCCGCCCAGAGTTCCAGTTCTTCCCCTTGCGGCGTCCTATAATCGTTTTCCTGCGCGTTTTCACTGGTTATGGTAGAGTTTTCCGTTTTTTTCTCATTTTGATCAATATGGGCATCCTCCGCTACACTGTCCGCCAGCTGGTAGGTTGCTTCCTCGAAATATCCTTTTTCCAGATTACTGATCTTTTCCCCTGCTTCCTGCTTCTGTGCCAGCTTCTCCGCCAACTCCCGGACTTCCTGTGCCTTTTCGTACTGTTCCTGATTCTGATAGGTATTCTGATCGGTTTCAATGCCTTCTACATAGTCCTGGTAACTGTTTACGTCACTGTTCTTTCCCAGTTTTCGCAGGAAATAGTCCTCATAGGTCAATCCCAGGGCGGTATTCGGGGCGTTCATCACGCCAGCGGTAGCCGCTCCCAGCATAGCCGCATACCAGGCATCCGGATCTAATGGATTTATCTTATTGTCCTCACCAAAGAGTACATTTCTCGTTACCTTGTCCATGTATTCCTGGGTGTACTCCTGCAGTCCCTCAGATCCCATGTCCGCTGCATAGTCAAAGGCTCTTACCAGATAGCGCTTTGCCGTTGGATTCTTCATTACTTTTGCAAGACCTTCCGACGCTGCTTTTGCTACTTTCGTATTTCCAGCCATCTTCTTTAATGTATTGCCGCCATAGACACCAACGCCATTCAGGAAAAGGTTGCTGATCGTCTCTGACAGTCCAGTAGCAATGGCGTACTCTTTTGACGCATTTACGTTCTGTCCTTCACGGATGGAATCTGCATAGGCGTTTCCTGCTGCCGATACGCCAAACAATGCTTCACTGGCCACCGTTCCTAACGCTCCTCCCATCAATGCACTTGGCATCATAAAGCCGATAGATCCGGCAATGTCCTGGGCCGCACGTTTTGCCCCCGTTGACTGTTCCGCCAAAAGGCCAGAGTACGCATCAAATGCACTCGCTGGTTTGGCGATCGGATTCCCAACCACTGCATCTATTGCCTGTCCCATTCCTTCCACCGCCCGATTCATTCCAGCGGTAAATGACAGTCCAATATCCGCCGCAGTTCCCGCCAATTTATTCTTCTCGGCAATCTTCTGTGTCATATCTACCATGCTCTGGCCCTGGCGAACGTTTAACTGCTCATCTAAGGATTCCGCATAGCGGTTCGCCTTTTCAAGGCCGTATTTCCCATAGATGTAGTTGTAATTATCTTTTTCCTCCTGGGTCATGTTCTGGAAGATGTGGTTGTTCTGTTTTAAGACTTCTGATACCTGGCTTGGATTTTTGATTGCCTGGGCGATGTAATCCTGAACGCCTGGTACTACACTCCAATCTAAAGCAGCTACCGGGTTGGTCTTAATAGCTGCACCTTTTCTCTTCTGTACCTCATAATCATTCTGTTTTTTCAGTTCGCTGTATGGTGTGATCCGTTCCAGTCCTTCTTTAAATGGCCCATGCTCCACAATTCCAAGCTTTGTTTTTGCATAGTCAGAAGCAAACTTTTCCGGGATCTTCTGGTCTGACGCTTTATCTCCATCTGCGTAGATCTCCGCTTTCTTGGCTTTCAATGTATCCTGTCTGATTTTTGTCTCTTTCAGATATTTCTCCGTATCTTTCCTATCTTTCCGAAGGAAATCTGCCAGGGCAGCGTGTTTCTGGTTCTGTTCCTTCTGGGTTGTTTCTTTTGTGGAGGTAGACTGTACCCTCTTCGGCACAGAAGCTGCTGTTTTTTGGATCTCTGAAACCCTTTTTGCACTTCTCTGCTGGGCTCCTGCCGATCTCTGTTTAAAATCCTCCAGAATATCTGTCTGTCCAGAAACAGAAGAACCGGCACTGGATACCGATTCTTCTTCATACTGGCGTTTCTGACCGCTTCTCTGCTTAAAATCTTCCAGAATATCTGTCTTTTTTGTCGCCATTCCTTATTTTCCTCCGTTCTTTTTCTTCAACTCTTCCTTCTCCTGTTCCTGCTTTTCAAAGTACGCAGCCCAATCCCGGTTCGATGATGCACTCTTGATCGCATTCTCCGCATATGCATCTCCGGTCTTGCCACCTCCCGCTGCCGATTTGATGATGGACTGGATCTCGCCGGAATCCGTCAGTCCATAAAGGTCCCTTAAAATTCCAAACACTGCGCCAGAATCATACACATACTCATTGTTGTCATCCGTCTCATTCAGAAGACTCTTGGCCAGCTTTACATAGTCTGTTTTTGTATAACCGCTGCTGGCCTTTGATGAGTTCTTCTTGCTGCTTCCAGAACCTCTGGAACTACTCTTGCTTAATGATGCAGCCAGTTTCTGCTGCGCCAGGGCGTTCTGGATCGCATCCTGCTCTTTCTGGTAATCAAACTGTGTCTGCCAGTTTCGCTGTGCCAGAGCATCCTGATCTTGCTGGTACCTAAACTGTGTTTCCCAGTTGTCCTGTGTCAGATCATCCTGGTATCTTCCGTAATCGTAACCGTATTCCTGGTTATAACGGTTATTGTAGTAATCGCGGTTTGTGTAATAATCGTTCACCGTGTCACGGTATCTGGAATAGTCGGTATCGTCCAATCCCTGTAATGCATTCAGCCGGTTATACATCTCATTCCCTTCATTCAGATACCGGTTATAGGCATTCTGTTCCAGCTCTGGCACTTTATCGTTCAGTGCCGCCAGGTACTGATCATACGCCTGGCTTCCTGCTGTCTGTGCGTAGGTGCTTCCGTATCCACCGGTCAGTGCCGACGCCGCTCCCATAGTGTCTCTCATGGCCTGCTGCCCCTGGCGCATATAGGCGTCTCGGTACTGCTGATACATCTGGTCATTGTTCATGTCATAAGAGAAGTCCTTGCGGTTTAGAATTCCGTTCAAAATGTTCTGGATTTGCCCATCATACCGGCTGGTATAGGCATCTGGTTCGTTTCCTTCGTATTCTTTCACCTTGGGTACAGATCATCGACGCTGGCAGAGCCGGACACCAGCCAGCTGCCGTCCGACTGCT
>OHAC01002151.1_pt1 | contig 16285 bp, 10 predicted proteins | sample 1577051 | NCBI WGS metagenome assembly OHAC01 (sample SAMEA3541499, study PRJEB24748) | human gut metagenome | biome: human gut; feature: human-associated habitat; material: faeces | place: China | collected 2012 | reverse complement strand
TGTTCCAAATGCCGCTACCTGCCGCAGCCTGGAACTTGGTGTGATCCGGTGTGTGGATGAGATCACCGAGCAGGTACGCAGAAATACCGGACTGTCTGTAACGGATATTCAGATCGAACGTGTTCTGAACGGCCAGAGCTGCAGCATGGACCCGGCCGCAAAAGAAATTATTGTCCGGCAGGGAAGGCTCTACACGGAGAAAATACTGTCTGCAATTATGGAAGCCGGGTTCGATCTGAAGGCAATTCCGTCCGTGATCATGGGCGGCGGAGCCAGCATTCTGAAACGGCACGTGACACCGCAGGACGGGCTGTGTCGGCAGATTTACCTGACAGACATACACGCCAATGCTTCCGGCTATGAGCGGATTGTGGGGCAGATGTGCGCGAAGTAAAGAGGCCCGTTTTCTCGTTCCGCCTGAATCTTGATAACCCAGATCACCAAAAGGCATGGGAGATCCTGCAAAGTGTTCCGGATGGACAGAAGAGCAGCTATCTGGTTCAGGTGATTTTAAAAGATCAGGAAAACAACCAGCTGGAGAAAAGCATCCGGCAGGCAATCCGGGAAGAACTGGCAGGTGTTTCCATTTCTGGCTCCGGGGAGAGGGTTTCAAAAAAGGAAGAAATCCCGTCCCAGATGCTGGATTTTCTCTCCGGGCTTGAGGATGCATTCTGAAAAAGTCAAGTCTTTCCTGGTGATAAAATAGCCAAATTTCAAGCAGTCAAATTAGTATAAATCACGGATTTTTGAAAGGGGTGATGCCTATTGAATGTTATTGGATCTGCATCCTTTGGGAGCTTTTGAGAGCCTCATATTCGTTGGGTATTGTGAATAGCTTTCTGTCACGTTTTAGGGTATGTTGTATGTAGAAAAAAGAAAGGAGAACGAACACAATGGAGATGAAAAACATATGCGGAAAAATCCCGGTAGAGCTGCATGAAAAGCTAAAACTGGAAGTCGAAGAGTTAGGAATCAGCATACCAAAATACCTTGAAATGGTAATCGAAGAACACATGACAAGAAAAGGAGAAAAGACGAACATGGCAGATTTAAGAACAGTAGCAGTACAGGTAACCGAGGATTTATTTTCCAGACTGAAAGCAGTCCTCGCCAGGAATGGCATGAAACAGAAAGACTTCTTAATCGGGCTTATCGAAGATGCAATCGAAAAAGAAGAAGCCAAATGGAAAGCAGAGTCAGAGGAAGCCGAAGAAACAGAAATGGAAGATCCTGAGACTGCGAAATCAGAACCGGATGAAGAGTCAGCAGAACCTGAAGCAGATGAAGAGCCTGAGACAGAAGCACTGGAAGCTGAAACAGACGGAGAAATGACAGAACCGGACGAAGCTGAAGCAGATGAAGAGCCGACAGAGCCAGAAAACGAAGAGCCAGCGGAAGCAGAGCCAACAGAACTGGAAACCGAAGAAGCAGAAGAATCTGAGCCAGAGGAAGCGGAATCAGAAGAATAGACATCACAAAACAGAAACCAAGAGACGGAAACGGTGCAGAGAAATCTGCACTGTTTTTTTCGCAGCGAAGGGAGGCTGATAGCCGGAACAATTCGATTTTTTGACCTGTTCAGTGGAATCGGAGGATTCCGAGAAGGGCTGCACAGGGCAGGGGGCTTCACCTGTGTCGGACACTGTGAAGCAGATGCATATGCAGACCACAACTACCGGGTGCTGTTTGATACGGAAGGAGAGTGGTTCTGCAATGACGCAAGAAATATTGAAACAGAACGAATGCCGGACTTTGATCTTTTATGTGCGGGATTTCCTTGCCAGGCATTCTCAATCGCTGGACGAAGGGAAGGATTTGGCGATGCAAGAGGAACCCTTTTCTTCGAAGTTGCCAGACTGGTTGCAGACAAACGACCTGCGTATTTTCTCCTTGAAAACGTACCCGGTCTGCTTTCGCATGACAAAGGGCGGACGTTTCACACCATCCTCAGTACGCTATCTGAACTGGGGTATCATGTCGAATGGAAAGTGCTTAACAGCAAGGATTTCGGAGTCCCCCAGTCAAGGAAGCGGGTGTATATTGTCGGATATCTTGATGGAAGATGTGCCGGAAAAATATTACCTTTCCCAAAAGCAAATGGAACAGCTCTTATACAAGTCCATGCTGGCAAACAGGGAGAAAGAGTCTACGCAGAAGAAGGACTGAGCTGCACGCTGACCAGCGGGGCTGGTGGTATGGGCGGCAAGACCGGATTATACGAAGTCGGTATCCCAATCAAGGAAAACACCCGAAAAGGATACAAGATGGCCTACGAGGGGGACAGCATCGATCTCGGATATCCGGGAATCAACAGTCGCAGGGGGAGAGTCGGGCATGAGATCGCCCATACCCTGACGACCGGAAACCAGCAGGGAACACTGCATTTTGTAGATATCTCCCCTCCGCCGCTGGTGACAGACGTTGCAAGATGTCTGAATACCAGACAGGATTCCAGCATCCATAACCACAGAGGCGAAAGTTCCGGGGTGCTGGTGGAAGAACCGCCAAGGGCAGTGCTGACACCGGCCAGGGAAAAAGTCCGCCAGAATGGAAGAAGGATGAAAGAACCGGAAGAGCCAATGTTCACCATTACGGCAACTGACCGTCATGGAGTGATTTACCACGGCAGAATCCGCAGGCTGACGCCAAGGGAGTGTCTGCGGCTGCAGGGATACCGGGATGGTCAGATTTCCAAGATGGAAAAAGAAACATCGGATAACCAGCTTTACAAGCAGGCCGGTAATGGTGTCACTGTCAATGTCATTGAAGCAATAGGCAGAAATTTGAAAGCAGTAGATGAAGAGATCCAAAGCGGCTCACCTGTTCCAGAAGCGAAGGGTGGGTGAAGCAGATCGACCTAAAAGACCAGTATTTTGGTACAGAGATTGAGATGACAGGTATCAGCCGCTATGATGCGGCTGTTGCGATTGGAAGAATGTTCGGAACAGAGCCATATCATATCCGTTCTTACGATTCCTGGTGTGTAAAAGATTCAGATGGAAAAACGTGGAAATTTTCAAGGGACAGCAGTATCGACTGTGAAAGGCTGGCAAATGGTACTGTAATAGATGCCGATGGAGATTATTCGACAGAAATGGTATCCCCGAAATTGGAATATTCGGAAATGGGGAAACTCCAGGAAGTGGTGCGGTGTGTCAAAAACGCAGGTGCTTTTGTCAATTCATCCTGTGGCATGCATGTCCATGTGGACGCATCCAATCATACACCAAGGAGTCTGAAAAATGCACTGACGATCATGTACTGCAAAGAGGATATTCTGTTCAAAGCCTTAAATGTACAGACGAGAAGGGAAGATGAGTATTGCCAGAAAGTCCGTCCTATGGTATTGGAGAAGATCCGCCGGATGCCAAACAGCACCATCACGATGGAAAAATTCAAAAGGGCATGGTATGAGGGAAATGACGGAAGCTCCGAGCATTACAACTGGACAAGGTATTATGCCTTAAACCTACATGCTGTTTTTTCCAAGGGAACACTGGAATGGCGTTGTTTTGAAAGCACCCTCCATGCAGGAAAAGTCCGGTCGAATATCACACTGGCACTTGCCATATCCGCACAGGCGATCAACCAATCTTGTACCCATGCAAAAAAGACGGAGATCGGGGATAACCCGGCATTTACGTTCCGCACCTTTCTGCTCCGCCTCGGATTGATCGGGAACGAATACAAAAATGTGCGGAAGCATCTGCTTGCCAATCTGGACGGGGATAAGGCATGGCGGTATGACAAAAGTACCTATGCCTGTCTGCAGAATCCAAGACGGACAGATGATGCGAGATAACAGAATAATGAGAACAGACAGGCCGGGTGGAAACATCCGGCTGTTCTTATGCAAAATGAAGAAAAAGAAGAAAGAGGTAGAAAACATGAAGAGTAAATATCGATTCAGGCGAATCCTTTCAGGGGTGATGGCGGCAGTCACCATCTTATCCACGGTCATTTCACCGCTGACGGTGTATGCTTCGGAAGAGCCGAAAGCGGCGGAACCGCCAGCGTATGAATCCGTAAAGGATCAGCTGGATGAAAATGAAGTGGTAAAAACCACCGATCTGGAGCTGGAAGTCGGACAGGACTTTGATGTTTCCACGGATTTTACAAATTTGGAAATCAAGGACGAAAGCAAAGTCAAAGTGACATTCCAGAAAGCAGAGAATGACGCCGGGGAGAACTTCAGCACCAGCCATGCAGACACTTACCATGCCGTTTATTATGTGGAGCCAGTCAACCAGAACCACCCGGTTTATCAGATTGGGAGAAACCTGATCGTAAAAGAGCCTGTGACAGCAGCTCAGAGTGAACCGCAGACAGAACAGGCAGTTACCGAAGAGGATACAGGTTCTGATGATGAGGAAGCTGCCTCGCAGGAAGAAACTGAGACAGTGCCTGTAGAGACAGAAATTGTTGAGCCGGAGACAGCTGAATCTGAAACAGAAGAACCGGAAGAAACAGAACCCGAATTTCAGGACGGACTTTCCGAATCCGAGTTTGATGCTGCATTAGAGGAATCCGAAACGGAAAATACAACCGATGAAGAATCCGGGCTGACACTCAGCGATGTTCTGGAGCAGGCAGGGGAACAGGATATTGACCTGATGGCAATGGAAGATGGGGAAACCGTTTCATTCACCGCAGTCAATACCAGTACAAGAGCAACACAGGACGTAGATGTGACAAGAGGGGCTGCATACTATTATGCAGACTACGGTCTGGGTTCCTATGTAACTTATAAATATACCGTAAAATTTGGAAACGTGTCTGCAACTGCCTACTGTGTGCAGCCGTCCAAGGCAGGACCTGGAGATGGTGTCTATAAGATCACCAAGCTGGGTGACAGCAAAGCACTGGCAAAAGTATGCTACTACGGCACAAAAGCATCCGGCGAAAATGGATTTTTCTCAGAGAAACATCCTGATTTTTCCGCTGGAAAACAGTTTATCATTGTCCATCTGGCTGCGTCTTATGCCAATAACAGTAGTGACGCTTTTTCCGGTACGAATGCAACCGGACAGGCTCTGGCAATGGAACTCTACAATTATTGCATGAGCCAGCCGGAGATACCGGAAGTGGACATGAGTTTCTCCAATGCAAATGTTACCGCATATATCAGCGGCAACAGCCAGAGAACAGAAGAGATCACCTTCAAGGCATCCGAACTGCAGACCATCACCATGAAGCTGCCGTCCGGTGTCAAACTGCATAATGTGACAACGGGAAAAACAAGCAGTGCAGGTGCATCCGTGGAGATCTGCGGCGGTACCAAATTCTACTTATCTGCACCGCTGACACAGGCAGTGGATGTCAAAGGGGAATGGTCTGTCACCATGAAGGGAAGCATCATCAAAGATTATTCCGCTTATAAGATCACAACCGGAAGCGAGACACAGGACCTTGCCCTGGTATTTGGCGAGGGTGTGACCGATGAGAAATATGTAGATTTTAAAGTATCATGGGTAAAACAGGCAACTCTGGAGATCGTAAAGAAAGACCGTAAGAGCAACAAAGCCATCGCAGGTGCAGTTTATGGCGTTTACAGTGACAAGGATGGAAAGAACCTGATCACAAAGATGCCGGCCACAGATGCCAACGGAGCTTCCAGCGTTACGATCACCAAAACACAGGATACCGTATACCTGAAAGAGATCTCCGTACCAAACGGATATCTGCTGGATACCAAAGCCTACGATGTGAAACTGGTCATCGGGGATACCGTAAAACAGACCGTTACCGATGCAGAGCAGATGGCAAGCCTGACCGTTTACAAATTAGGCGAAGTCCTGACCGGAGCAAAGGTGACCGATGATGGTGTTTCCTTTGTTTATACAGAGCAGAAACAAAAAGGCGCGGTTTACAACGTTTATGCTGCAGAGGACATTGTATCCGCAGACGGAACAATCATCTACAAAAAAGATGCACTGGTGAAAGCCGGACTCACCACCGGGGATGACGGAAGAGCCACACTGGATAAGCTATATCTGGGGAAATATGTGGTAAAAGAAATGCAGGCACCACAAAATCTGGTATGCACTGGTGAAAGCCAGGAGATCACCCTTTCCTATGCCGGAAGTAATGTGGAAAAGGTCATGGGAAGCGTGACATTCAAAAATGACCGCCAGAAAGCAAGCGTGAGTGTATACAAACAGGATAAAGAAACCAGGAAATATCTTCCGGGCGGCACTTATGGTCTGTATGCCGGAAATGACATCAAAGCAGCGGACGGAACCATTGTGGTCAAGAAAGATACTCTCATTGAGAAAGCAGTGACCGGAACAGACGGAAAAGCCGTATATCAGGCAGACCTGCCGATCGCCAACAGCTACTACATGAAAGAGCTGGGTGCACCAGCTGGATATGTGAGAAACGGCGAGGATGTGTACTCCTTTACCTTCCAGTACACCACAGACAAAGAGGCAACGGTTTCTTTCAACCATACGTTCCAGAATGAGCGGATCAATGCGAAGATCAAACTGGTAAAAGAGGATTCCGAAACCGGAAAGACCGCACAGGGAGATGCAACACTTGAGGGTGCTGTTTACGGATTGTATGCCCGTGAAGATATCGTACATCCAGATGAACAGACAGGTGTTCTTTACCCGGCAGGAACACAGATTGCAACCCTGACTACGGATACAGAGGGAAATGCAGAAGTCGCAGACCTCTATCTCGGAAAGTATTACGTTAAAGAACTGACTCCGCCTGTCGGATATCTGGCAGACACGGAAGAACATGATCTGGAGTGCAATGACGAGGGAGATCTGGTTCAGACGGTAGAACGTACCGCAACTTCTCTGGAAGATGTGATCAAACAGCCGTTTCAGGTCATCAAAGCAGCCAACAACGGAAAGACCGATGCCGATCTGTTAAAAGGTGTGGGATTCCGTGCTTACCTGGAGAGCAGCCTGAAGAAAAATAAGGACGGCTCCTATGATTTTGCATCTGCTACCCCGGTCGTGCTGACCGCAGACGGACAGACAGAAATGTTCACAGATGAGCGTGGATATGCATGCTCCATTCCGCTTGCATACGGAACCTACATTGTAAGAGAAACCACCACACCGCACAACTTCAAACCAGTCGATGACTTTAAGGTTGTGATCTCGGAAAACAATCCGGATCAGCCGCAGGTATGGCGTGTGCTTCTGGACGAAGAGTTTGAAGCAAAATTAAAAATCGTCAAAAAAGATGACGAGACAAAGAAATCTGTTCTGGTTCCGAATACTGAATTTAAGGTATACGATCTGGATAACAAGAAATATGTGGAACAGGTGACCACCTACCCATCTACTATGGTACATAAATCTTATTTTACGGATGAGAATGGATACCTGATCCTGCCACAGAATCTGGCTTGTGGAAATTACCGCATCGAAGAGGTGACTGCACCAGATGGATATACCCACAGCACCAATACCGTGGAAATCAAGGTAGACAGTGATACCGCATACCAGGAAGATCCGGTCAGCGGTGACCTGATCATCGAGGTGGAATTCGAGAACCACCCGGCAAAAGGCAGACTGACCATCCACAAGGAAGGAGAAGTAGTCAAAGGTTTTGACAAGGATTTCACCTATGAGGAAGCCAGCCTTGCAGGAGCCGTGTTTGAAGTTTACGCCTCCGAGGATATCTATACTGCAGACCATCAGACAGATGAGAACGGCAACCGTTATCTGGAATATGCCAAGGACACACTGGTGGCAACGGTAACGACCGATGAAACCGGAAGTGCCGTAATCGAGAATCTTCCGCTCGGAAAATACCGTGTAGAAGAGAAAAAAGCACCGGAAGGATACACCTGGAATGCCAAAGGAGAAGAGGTAACCTTTACCTATGCCGGACAGGATACCCCGGTTGTAGACGAAGAAGTGACATTTACCAATGAACGCCAGAAGGTAAGCATCACCGTGGAAAAACAGGATGCAGAAACCGGAAGCGTGGTAGCTGGAGCCGTCTTTGGTCTTTATAATAAGAATGAGATCAAATCCGGTGACAATGTAATCGTGAAAGCGGACACCTTATTACAGGAGATTACAAGCGATGAAAAGGGACAGGCACACTTCACCCTGGACCTGCCGCTTGGAACTTATTATGTGAAAGAAATTTCTGCACCGGACGGTTTTGTATCCTCTGATGAGGTACTGGAATTTGATGCCGCCTATCAGGGACAAGACATCCAGACCATTAAACTGAAATCGATTAAGAAGAACCAGCCGACGACCATCGAGGTGACAAAATCCGATCTGACCACAGGCGTGGAGTTGAACGGAGCGTCCCTTTCTGTTCTGGATGAGGATGGAAACGTGATCGACAGCTGGACTTCCGTAAAGGATGAGCCTCATGTGATCAAATATCTGACTGTTGGAAAAACCTATATCCTCCGTGAATCCCTTGCACCGCTTGGTTATTTAAAGACTACGGATGTGAAATTCACCATCGAGGATACCGCAGAAATACAGAAAGTGGAAATGCAGGACCATGTACCGAAAGCACTGCTGATCGTAAACAAGAAGGGCGAATTCCTCGATAAGATCACCCTGCTGGATAACGTCAAAGGTGTTGTGGAACATTTCTTTGAGTACATTACAGGAAGCCTGACAGACGTTACCTTCGAAATCCGTGCTGCCGAAGATATCAAAGCAGCTGATGGCGTAAGCCCGGACTATTATTCCAAGGACGAACTGGTAGCAACTGTAACTACCGATGCAAACGGTGTTGCAGAAGTATCTGACCTTCCGGTTGGAAAATATTATGTCAAAGAGGTGGGCACAGCATATGGTTATATCCTGGATGAAGAACCACGATATGTAGATCTTTCCTACCGCGATCAGGATACCCCGGTTGTCGTATACGATGAGGACTGGCAGAACAACCGCCAGAAGGTGAAAGTGAACGTCCTGAAGAAAGAAAAGGATACCGACCGTGTATTAAAAGGCGGCATCTTTGGATTGTACACTAGGAACGACATCCTGTCCGCATCTGGAAAGGTGCTGATGGAAGCAGATACCCTGATCGAGTTAAAAACAACAGATGTAGATGGAAAGATTTCCTTTATTGCAGACCTGCCGATTGACGGAACCTATTATGTGAAGGAGCTGTATGCACCGGATGGATTTGTCACCACCGGAGAAGAACAGGAATTTGTTTTTGAGTACCAGGGAGACAAAGAAGCAGAAGTGTCCTATGAGTTCGTATTTGAAGATGAGCCGACAACCGTGGAACTTTCCAAAACCGATCTGACCACAGGCGAGGAACTGCCGGGAGCCAGATTACAGCTGACGGATGAAAACGGGGCTGTTGTTGAGGAATGGACATCCACCAAGGAGCCGCACATCATCAAAGAACTGGTTGTAGGAAAATCGTACACCCTGACAGAAACCAAGCCGGCCGATGGATATGCCACTGCGGAAAGCATCACATTCACCGTGGAGAATACAGCAGAGATCCAGAAACAGGTAATGGAAGATGACGTGACCAAAGTGGAAATCAGCAAAACGGATATTACCGGAGATACTGAGATCGAAGGAGCCAAACTGACCATCACAGATGAAAATGGCAATATCGTAGAAACCTGGACTTCCGGTAAAGAGCCGCATTATATCGAAAAACTTCCAATCGGTAAATACACCCTGAAAGAAGAGCAGGCTCCAAACGGTTATGTCGTTTCGGAAGAGATCACCTTCGAGGTGGCAGACACCGCAGAGATCCAGAAGGTAGCCATGAAAGATGACACCGCAAAGGGACGCCTGATCATTGAGAAAACAGATAAGGATACCGGAGCAGCACTGAAAGATGCAGAATTTGAATTGAGGGATGCCGATGGCAAAGTGGTAGAAACCCTGACCACTGATGAAAACGGTCATGCAACCAGCGGACTGCTTGCAATCGGAACTTATAAGGATGGCAAATTTGATAAGGCAGCCATTTATTATCTGGTTGAGACCAAAGCACCGGAAGGATATCAGATGGATGAGACCAAGCATGAAGTGACATTTACTTATGTAGATGACAAAACCCCAGTGATTGAAGTCATCCAGAAAGTGACGAACGAGAAGCTGCCGGAGGACACCCCGTCTGTAAGTAACCCGAAAACAGGCGATGACACCAACCTCTGGTTTCCGGCCCTGTGCCTAATCCTTTCCACAGGCGGTCTGATCGGCATGGGTGTGGCATCCAGAAGAAAGAAGAAAAAAGGGGGCAGATAGGCTGAAACAATTATATTTTGCGTATGGAAGCAACATGGATCTGGACCAGATGGCATATCGGTGCCCAAAGGCGGAGATGGTAGAAACCGTCCGCCTGGAGGGGTATCGGCTGACCTTTGCAGCCGCAGGAAGCGGTCTTGCCACCATCTTCCCGGAAGAGGGAAGCCATGTGGACGGCGTCCTCTGGTCACTGACTGGGGACTGCGAAAAGAGCCTGGATCTTTATGAAGGCTATCCTGATTTTTACGACAAACAGGAAATCACCGTCAAGAATAAAGGCGGAAGAGAGATCAAAGCCATTGTCTATATCATGACAAAAGATTACATGCAGAACTTTAATCCGCCCGGACGGTCGTACCTGACCGGAATCTTAAAGGGCTGCAGACAGAACCAGATTCCGACAGAGCCGATCCTGAAAGCAGCCAGAAAACCGCCTGTGCCGGGACAGACGCAGAAAAGCCAGCCAAAGAAGCAGAGGAAAGCCGGACAGGAACGATGAAAATCGCGAAAAAACTTTTTCAAACGGTATGCCTTGCAGCACTTTTCTTAAGTGCCGGGTTCCTGCTTTACCATATGGTATATCTCCCAATGGAGAACAAAAAGCTGGTGGCAGAGCTGAAAGGGAATTTCCCGGAGCCGGAAGCTCCGGGAGCCTCAGGATCTGAAAAGAAAGACCAACCAGCTGGGAGAAAATGCCCGGTGGCTGCGGTAGACCTTGTTTCTCTCCAGGAACAATACCCGGATGTGCAGGGATGGCTGACCATACCGGATACCGGGATTGATTACCCGGTGCTTCAGTCCGAACAGGAGAATGGGGAGTTTTACCTGAAACGGAATTACAAAAAGGAATATGACATCAACGGAAGCCTGTTTTTACAGGCAGACTGTAAAGTGTCCGAAAGCAGGAATCTCATCATTTACGGTCACAACATGAACAGCGGGGCGATGTTCGGAAACCTGGACTTATATGCAGGGGAAGATTATTATAACGCCCATCGTTTTGCTTATCTTCAGACAGAGGACGGCATTCAGGAGTATAAGATTGTCACGGTACTGAAAGCAGACCGGAATCTGTTCCCGTTCCAGCAGAAACTTCCAGATGTGGTGGCCGTGCAAGAGTACCTAAAAGTAGCCAAGCGGAGGGAAGTGTTCGAAACCGGAGATGATTACCTGAAGTGTATATACGATAAGGTTTTGACGCTCGTCACGTGTTCATATGAATGGAGCGGTGCCAGGAATATCGTCCTGGCGGTGCCGGTTTCCGGGGCAGTGTGGAGTCAGAAGTGTTCGTAAGTACCCGAAAAGTGCAGAAAATGAGACAAATAATGACCGCATGGGCAGGGATGTGTTCAAAACAGGGGAGTATATAAAGGGTGTATGCCAGGTGTATTCAGATGGAAAATGTGTTCAAAAGTGGAAACTTTGGTAAATACTCTACGGAATATCAGCGAATGCTCTAACGAAAAGTGTCTGAAAGCCCCCAAAAAGTGTAGAAAATGAGACAAATGATGACCGCACAGACTAGGAAGTGTTCAAAACAGGGGGATTATGTAAGGGTGTGCATTGGTAGTATTTAGGTTGAAAAAAGTGTCTGAAAGTACCAGAAAAGTGCAGAATGTGAGACAACTTATAACCCAGATCCGGCAGAAAGTGTTCCAGAAAGGAGCGTTTCCTGCCGTTATTATTTACTTGGAAAGGATGGTAACGATTATGAAACGATTTTATACAGCAGAATCCGTAACGGAAGGACATCCGGATAAGCTCTGCGACTTAATTGCAGACAGTATTCTGGATGCGTGTCTGAAAGAGGACGAAAATTCCAGGGTGGCCTGCGAAGTGCTGGCTACTAAAGGGAACATCATTGTGGCAGGGGGGATCACCAGCCGATATGAGCCACAGGTGTTTGAAATCGTCAGAAAGGTGTTGGAGAGTGCAGGCTATGAAGCAGATGGAATCCATATGGATGCCCTCATCCACAAACAGAGTCCGGATATCGCCGGGGCAGTGGAACGTTCCAGAGAACGCAGGACAGGGACTGTTTCTGTTCAGAGCGGACTTGCCAATGGAGCCGGGGATCAGGGAATCATGGTGGGATACGCCTGCGATGATACGCCGCAGCTTATGCCGATGCCAGTGGTTCTGGCGAACCGCATCGTAAGAGAACTGTCTGCAAGCCGTAGAAGCGGATATATCATGGGAATCCTGCCGGACGGAAAAGCACAGGTGACCGTGGAATACGAAGATGACAGACCTGTCCGTCTGGATACGGTCGTTGTGTCCTGTCAGCATGAAAAGGAAAAATCCCTTCGGAAGCTGGAGCATGAGATCCGGGAGAAAGTGCTGCGCCCGGCACTCCGCATGCTGCCGCCGGATGAGGATACCAAGATCCTGATTAATCCATCGGGCAGATTTGTGTGCGGAGGTCTGGATGCAGACACCGGACTGACCGGAAGGAAGCTGATGGTGGATACCTATGGTGGCCTGGTACCGCATGGCGGCGGTGCATTTTCCGGGAAGGACTGTTCCAAAGTTGACCGATCCGGGGCATACATGGCCCGTTACATCGCCAAAAACATGGTAGCTGCCGGACTTGCCAACCGATGCCAGGTGTCCCTTGCCTATGCCATCGGGGTTGCCCAGCCAGTCATGGTGCAGGTGGATACCTTTGGAACGGGAAAGATCTGTGCGGATGACTGCCTCGCTGCAGCGATCCCTCTGGTGTTCGGGCTTACCCCAAGCCAGATCTGTGACACCCTGCACCTGAAGCGGCCAATCTACCGACAGAGTGCGGTGTTCGGGCATTTTGGAAGAAAGGAATTCCCGTGGGAGAAAATGGATAAGGCAGAGCAACTCCGGGATACCGTACTGTAATGCCGTGGATTCCGGAAGAAGAAATCAAACGAGCAAGGGAGATCACCGCCATTGAATACCTGAAGAAGTATCAGCCAAACCGCCTGAAAAAATCTTCGGCCAGGAATGAATGGGAGCTGGCGGACCATGACAGTTTTAAGATCAACGAGCAGACCAGTCAGTGGCATTGGAAGTCCAGAGATATCGGGGGCACCAGTGCCTTAAATTTCCTGATCCATGTAGATGGATGTTCATTTCTGGAAGCGGTGCAGATGCTGAAAGATGAGTATCCCACCTACATCCCTCCGCCTGTGGAAGTAAAGCCAAAGAAACAGTTTGTCCTGCCGCCGGCCAGCCCGGACTGCCGCAGGGTGTTCCGATATCTGAAGGAGCGCGGGATCAGCGGCGAGGTCTTACAGCAGTGTGTTCATTTGGGAATCTTATATGAGAGTCTGCCCTACCACAATGCCGTGTTCGTAGGCCGGGATGAAAACCAGGTAGCAAGATATGCTTTCCTGCGTGGGATTTACGATGCCAGCGGAAAGGCTTTTAAGATGGAACAGGCTGGAAGCGAAAAGGCATACGCTTTTTGTGTTCCGGCACAAACAGGATGCAGACGGGTTGCCGTTTATGAAGCCTGTGTGGATGTGCTGGCTCACATGACACTGGAACAGGGAAGCCGGGATAAGTACCGTCTGGAGCTTGGCGGGATCAGTGCACCAAAAGAAGGGCAGAGCCAGCGGAGTATGAAAAAGCCGCAGGCACTGGAACATTTTCTGTCCCAGCACCCGGAGATTACCGAGATTGAAGTATGTACCGACAATGACTTTGCCGGACGGTGGGCGTGTGAACATATCCGAAAAGCCTACGAGGGAAGCTATCGGATCATCGAGAACCTGCCGGAGATCGAAGGGGCAGACTGGGCAGATATGGCAAAGATGGCTGCCCGAACACCGGAGAAACGGCAGAGAAAGGAAGTGAGGTGATGCCTATCAAAGAAAAAATAGAAGTGGAAATGCTGTCCCCTCTGATGGCAGAGTTTATCCCGGACTATTCAGATATTGTGGATCTGGATGATGCGGAACCATTGGAAGGACCTGACCTGGTGCAGTATCAGCCATCTATAGCAGAAAAGGTTGACGAGATCAACCGGCTCGGTATGCCTGACAACCAGCCATGCAACCTGATTGATTATTTTGACCGAAATAAGGACATTAAGGAAAAAGTGGAACGCATTACAATGGCGGTAAAAGAACAGGATGGTGTTTTATATGGCTGTGCAAACCTGACACTCCGGGAGAATCTGACACCAGAGGAATACCGTGTGGTGGGGCAGTATCTGAGAGGCCAGTACAGCGATGGCTGGGGAGAAAGTCTGGAACAACGGGAGATCAAGGTAGACGGCGGTGAATTATACTTACATTTCTATGTCGGTGCCGGCTCGGATTTCCAGATACAGGTGAAAGCACCAGAAAACGAGATGCAGGAACAGCAGCCGAAACCAAATCCGTCCCGTCCGAAGCTGAAGCTCTTAGGGCATGACGGAAATATTTTCTCAATCCTTGGGGATGCTTCAAGATTGCTCAGATGTGCCGGGATGTCCGAACAGGCCAACGAGATGGCAGACCGTGTCCACAAGAGTGGCAATTATTATGAAGCACTGGGAATCATCAGCGAATATGTGGAAACCGAACTGTCGGATCACCGTGAACAGCGCAGAACACCGAGAAAAGAAGTACCAAAAAAAGAGGATACCTGCCGATGAGCAGTTCCATAGATAGAAGCACTTCCAGAGAAATCTGGGAAATAAGCAAGAGGAAGGATGATGCATATGGGAAATACCCTGAAACTTGAAGATCTTTTAAAACCGGACTGTCTGCCGGATGAGTCTGCCGGAGGGGAGAACTGGCGTATCTTGCATGGGGATACCTTAAAGCTGGTAAAAGGATTCCAGCCGGGGATTTTTGATGCAGTCGTGACCGATCCGCCCTATGCGTCCGGGGGAACCAAGCAGAATGAACGCAACCGCACCACCAACCAGAAGTATAGCAGCATGAAAGCAGAGAATACCCTTCCGGACTTTGATGGGGATAACAAGGATCAGCGTTCCTGGACCCACTGGATGGCAGAATGGCTGTACGATGTGCGGAAAGCCTGCAAGAGAGGGGCTCCGATCTGCCTTTTTATTGACTGGAGACAGTACCCGTCTATCACCGATGCCCTTCAGTGGGCAGGCTGGATCTGGAGAGGAACTGCAGTCTGGGACAAAGGAAATTCCCGTCCGCAAAAAGGCAGGTTTCGCCAGCAGGCAGAATACATCGTGTGGGGAAGCAACGGTCCGATGCCAATCAACCGCCCGGTGTCCTGTCTTCCGGGTGTGTTCCGTTATGGGAATCCCCAGAACCGCATCCATGTGACAGAAAAGCCGCTCCAACTGATGAAGGATGTCATCCAGATCTGCGAGCCGGGCGGCCTGATCTTAGACCCGTTTGCCGGAGCTGGCACGACCATCCTTGCGGCGACAGAGTCGGGCTATCAGGCAGTCGGCATCGAAGTGACGGATGCATATTATAAGCTGGGAAGCGACCGTGTCCGTATCGCACTGGAAGCCGGGGCAGGAGCAGAGAATAAAGAACCACAGTAACCGGATGTCTGCCAGACATCTGAAAAAAGGAAGAAAAGAATCCAGATGTCCACAAGACATCCACAGAGCCGGAATGCTTTGTGGGTGTTTCTTTTTGGAAAAACGCCGGGCAGAGGAAACTTGTCTGGTCAGGAAAGGAGATGGTCGTATTGGAACAGGCACTTGCTTATGTCTGCTGCTCTGCAGAAGAGGGAAAGACCAAAGTACAGCGGTACTGCCGGAAGATCTACGAACTGGGATATGTGCCGATCTGTCCGCAGTACAGCTTTTCCCCATTCCTTGATGATGGGGATGCGGAGGATATGCAGGCTATGCGGAGAATGTCCCATCAGATCTTAAGACGGTGCAGGATGGTGGTCGTCTGCGGAAAAGAGACCACCGGGACGATGAACACGGAGATCAGCATGGCTGACAGACTCCATATCATCTGTACCACGCTGGATGGGTTAAGCAAAATCAAAGAAAACGAATAATTCCGAAAAACGATAGGTTCAGAGGGGACGAAGCAAAATGCGACTGGTTTTGCAAGCATAGCGTTTGGATATCCAAACGCACTTTGGGGAGAACCCCAATC
>OHAC01002147.1_pt1 | contig 16302 bp, 9 predicted proteins | sample 1577051 | NCBI WGS metagenome assembly OHAC01 (sample SAMEA3541499, study PRJEB24748) | human gut metagenome | biome: human gut; feature: human-associated habitat; material: faeces | place: China | collected 2012 | reverse complement strand
AATAATACTATATATCGTATAATATAGTTTTGTCAATAGTATTTAGAAAAATCCCATCATCCTTTATAATATTTGTTACTGATCACTCAGTTCTCAGCAACACGCTTCGCGATGCACAGAATTTATGCTTGCCGCATAAATTCGCGCGACATGTCTCGGGTTTTCTGTGACCTTCGTTCACAAAAAACACCTCGCGGGATATTACCAGTGAACAGTAACTAATATTTTCAGTTGCCTGATCACTTTTACACTCAAAAACTGTTCGCACATTTGATCAGATCAGTTAAGTCTACTTTCGGACTACCCAAAACTATGATTCGCATAAGACTTACTTACATAAGCCTGATATTGATATTATGGAGGAAAATATGACAGATTCAGATAAAATAAAGACATTACCGCTCCCATTTCTGGAGCGTATGAAAGAAATGCTTGGAGATGACTACAACACTTTTCTGCAAAGCTATGAGAATCCTCGTACTTACGGTCTCCGGATAAATACAGCCAAACTTTCCTGCCAGGATTTTGAAAAACTTTCCCCCTTTGAGATCCGACCGATCCCGTGGATCTCCAACGGATATTTCTACGATGAGGAAAGCCGACCGGCACGCTGCGCCTACTATCAGGCCGGACTTTATTATCTCCAGGAACCAAGTGCCATGACCCCTGCATCCAGACTTCCCGTTGAACCGGGAGATTTCGTCCTGGATCTCTGTGCAGCTCCCGGAGGAAAAGCCACTGCACTTGGTGCAGCTTTAAATGATACGGGCTTTCTGCTTGCCAATGATATCAGCACTTCCAGAGCAAGAGCCCTTCTTAGAAATCTGGAGCTCTTTGGCATCAAAAACATGCTTGTTACTGATGAAAAACCTGCCAGGCTTGCACAGCGTTTTCCAGCCTTCTTCAATAAAATTCTTCTGGACGCCCCATGCTCCGGTGAAGGCATGTTCCGAAAAGAAGAAGCCCTTGCCCGTGACTGGACTCCTGAGAAATCTGCTGAACTTTCCGATATACAGAAAGACCTGATCCTGAAAGCTGCTGATATGCTCCGCCCAGGCGGAATGATGCTGTACTCCACCTGTACCTTCTCTCCGTGTGAGGATGAGGAAGTGGTCGCTCATCTTCTTCAGGAAAGACCAGATATGGAGCTAATGGAAATGCCCGGATATGAAGGATTCTCCGAAGGACGGCCGGAACTTATCAGCACACCGATTTCCCCTGAAGCTTTCGACCCGTCCTCCCTTCGAAAATGCGTCCGCATCTTTCCACACAAGATGGACGGTGAAGGTCATTTCCTTGCCCTTTTCCACAAAAAAGGCGACTCCCTTCCTCCAGTTTTCCGCCCTGCCGGAAAAGGTCCTGACAAAAACACCCGGAAATGGCTGGAGGAATTTTTTGCAGAAATCGATCTTCATACTCTTGGAGGACAGGAATTTGACTGGAACCGCGTGGAAATCCGCAAGGACAAGGTTTACTATCAGCTTCCATTCCCACTGGATCTCCGGGGTATCTCTTTTCTCAGAAACGGCCTCTATCTGGGCGATCTGAAAAAGAACCGTTTTGAGCCATCACAGCCCCTGGCACTGGCACTTCACAAAGAAGATATTGAGGCTACGATCTCCCTGTCTGTTTCTGATGAGCGCATCACCCGCTATCTCAAAGGTGAGACCCTTAACATCGAACCAGAAGAAGCAGCCCACAAAAAAGGCTGGCATCTTCTCTGCGCAGACGGCTATCCGATCGGTTTCGGCAAACTTGTAAACGGAATCCTGAAAAACAAATATCCTGCGGGCTGGAGAGTATAAGTGCTCCGCCGCAGGATATCTGCTCATATCAATATAGAATTTCATTTTCAGGTCAGAAGCTGAACATTTCCGTAAAGTCTCTGACCTTTTTTCCTGTAGCTGGATACTCTCAATTCGCAATCACTGTTCATCACTGCATAATTCTCAGCATAAGATTTCTTTTCCCAAAGCAAATGAATAAATATATCTTTCCTTCACCTTCCGTCCGGTCATCCTCTCAAGTGCCTCAGCATAGTCTTCCAGCTGCACATGATACCGTTCGATCAGCTTCTGTTCTTCACCGCGGCGCACAAAGTCCGTTTTATAGTCCACCAGAACAATCTCCTCATCTTCAATGAAATATGCGTCAATAATTCCCTGTACCAGAACACTTTCCCCACACTGCCATTCCGGTTCCAGCTCTGAGGCTTTCCTTGCAATCACAAAAGGCTGTTCCCTGAAAAGCTGCCGGTTCAAAGCAGCCGCTTTCGTCCGCTGTCCCAAAGCCGTCTCCAGAAAATGCCAGATATCACGTATCCGTACAGATTCCGCTTCTTTCTCTTCCATCTTTTTCAGATCAAACCATTCTTTCAGCTGTTCCCGGATCATGTCCTGGTTCTCTGTCCTTCGATAATCCAGACATTCCATTACACGGTGATAAGCAGTTCCACGCAGCGCACCTGTATAAGCTTCCTCTTTTTTCTCCTCGATAAACCTTGGAACAAGCGGCGTGATTTCCTCTTCCTGCTCATAATCCACTGTCTCTTCCAGATCCTGTTCGCTGTGGTAGCTTCTCTTTTTCAGTTCAGACACACTGATCTTCACAGGCAGATCTTTCAGATAGTCATACTCATACTGAAAAGAAAAACGTCTCTCAATCTCCTCCCGAATCTCACTGTCATAGACAATTCCCGGATTCCAGTTCTCAAGAGCAGCTTTTTTCATCTCTTTTTCTGCCTGCTCCACAACCTCATCCTCTACAAGATCTGCTGCTGTGATCTTCTCCACAACAAACTCCGATTCATCTCCATAAAGAGGATTCATTCGGTTCATAAACAGTCCGTACTCCTGAAACAGACCGGACATGCAGCGGTGTCTTGCAAGTGCAGGAAGCACATAATTCCAGTAAGTTTTTCCGCGCATACGCATGCCAAGAGAAAGCAGTTCTTCTTTATTATCCCTTAAAACGGACAGTGATGTAATCTCATTTTCAAGATCACCGATGGTTCCACAGAGGATCAGCTTCTCCTTTGCTCTTGTCAATGCCACATAAAGCACCCGGAGTTCCTCCCCAAGGCTCTCCTTCAGAAGCTCCCTGCGGATGATTTGCTTGCAAAGTGAGGACGCAATGATCCTCTTATCCGGCAGAATGGCATCTGCACCAATTCCCAGATCCGGATGGATCAGAATACTTGCATTCATATCACGGAAATTAAATCTCTTGCCCATTCCTGCTGCAAACACTACCGGAAATTCCAGTCCTTTACTCTTATGGATTGTCATGATCTGCACTGCACTTTCCCCTGCGCCGGAAAGATTCACCTCACCATAATCCACCTGATACTGCTGCAGCTTCTCAATATATCTGACAAAATTGAAAAGTCCACGGTAGCTTGTCTTCTCATACTCCATTGCCTTTTCCACCAGCATGTTCAGGTTCGCGCTTCTCTGTACACCATCCGGCATAGCTTTTGCATAATTGCCATATCCGGTACGCTCAAGAGCTTCCAGAATCAGCTGATGCACCGGCGTATAAGCGGACATATCACGAAGCGCATTCATATTTTCCATAAAACGGGACAGTTTTTCTCCCAGGATTTTTTTCTTTTCTCCAACAATCTTATGCTCCCGGTAATCCTCCACAAAAGACTTTACACATTCATAGATCATTCCCTCCGGACAGGCAATGCGGATCTCCGCCAGCTCTTCCGTAGTGCATCCTGCCATCGGTGAACGAAGCACACCGGTAAACGGGATATCCTGCAGCGGATTATCCAGGATACGAAGATAATTCAGAAGCGTCACCACCTCAGTAGTGGAAAAATATCCTGTCCTGGATGCCGTGTAAGAAGGAATCCCCCTTGAAGACAGCACCTCCCCAAAAGTTTCAGCCCAGCCTGTGGCCGAACGAAGCAGTATCACAATATCTCCATACCGCAAAGGCCGGTACTCCCCTGTTTCCTTATCCAGCACCTTCTCTGTTCCCACCATGGAACGTATTTTCCCTGCAATTGCCAGAGCTTCCAGCTCCCGTTCATTCTCCGGCCCTTCCTCATCTTCCAGTACCGGACTGTCCTTCTCCACAAGAAGCACCTCTGTCTTCACAAAGTCAGGATTCTGTCCTTCCGGAAAAGAAGCCCCCGGATAAAGAGCTGCCGCTTCATCGTAATCGATTCCTCCCAGATCCGATCCCATGATCTGCCGGAAAATAAAGTTTACACCGGAAAGTACTTCCGTACGGCTTCGGAAATTTTTATGAAGGTCGATCCTCTGCTCCCGGCTGTCTGCAAGAGAATAATTTTTATATTTCTCCATAAAAAGCTCCGGCCGTGCCAGGCGGAAGCGGTAAATACTCTGCTTCACATCTCCTACCATAAAGATATTTTTTCTCTCATTGACCCAGCCGGAAACATTCTGCATCAGGATTTCCTGGACAAGGTTGCTGTCCTGATATTCATCCAGCAATACCTCATCATATTTCTCCGACAATTCCCTTGCAGCCTGGCTTGGCGTATAGGTATCTCCTTCTTTTTTCAAAAGGATCTCAAGGGCAAAATGCTCCATATCAGAAAAATCCAAGACATTTTTTTCCCGCTTCTTCTCACTGAACCGCCCTGCAAAATCCTTCGTCAGCTGAACCAGCATCTCAAGAGGCTCTGCTGAGGCAAGTGTCAGTTCTGTCAGTTCGTCAAATGTACACTGAAAATACCTGTCGCCCAGATCCTTCAAAATATCCTTTTCGTCCTCCCTGATATCCTTCACAAGACTTTTCAGCTGATCTGAAACTCCTTCCATCTTCTTCGTGGAAAGCCTGGCAAACTTAAGATTCTGAAGATACTGTGCCATTTCATCATAGTCCTGTTTAACGGACAGTTCCCGGAGCTGCCGGATCAGGATAAGATCATTTTTCAGTGCATCCAGATACAGTTCCGGACCTTCTGTTTCCCCGCAGATCTCCATGGCACTCTCCGTAAGCTCCTCTGCTTCTTTCAATGCGCTGTCCACGATCTCCCACAGATAATGAAACCATGGTGTCCCTGCAATTCCCTTCTCCGGATCCAGATGATAATTCTCCACGCAGCCATCCAGCCATTCTTCAGGCCATGGATTACTCATGGAAGCATTGTAAAGATCCAGTACGTGCTCCTTCAACCCTTCGTCGGATTTCCCGGAAGCATAACATTCCACAAAAGCTGTGAATTTCTCATCACTCTCTGCATAATAATCCTCAAAAAGTTCCTTCAGAACATCCTCCTGAAGAAGCTTCAGCTCTCCTTCATCTGCAGTCCGATATCCCGGATCCAGGCCGATGAGATGAAAATAATTGCGGATCACATAAGAACAGAACCCATCAATAGTAGTGATCTGCGCCGTGTGGATCAGCATCATCTGCCTTTGCAGATGTTCATTATCCGGATCTTCTGCCAGTGCCGTGTCCAGAGCCCTCTCAATACGCTCCCTCATCTCTCCTGCAGCAGCCCTTGTAAAAGTCATGATCAGAAGCCTGTCAATATCTACCGGCTTTAAAGGATCCAAGATCTTACTTAAGATTCTCTGCACCAGAACTGCTGTCTTACCGGAACCGGCTGCTGCACTGACCAGAATGTTTCTGTCGCGAAGCGTGATGACTTTCTGCTGTTCTTCTGTCCATTTCATTGCCATTTATTCATCCTCCTTCACGATCTTTTTCCACAGATCATTCTCTGAGAAAGACGGCAGTCTGTGGAACTCATATCCGGGTATCTTTCTGTCAAATCCGCATACTGTACTGTACGGACAGTAGGTGCAGGCATTCTTTTTTCCAAGCTCATAAGGTTCCACTGCCGCATTTCCATCCAGGATCGATTCCCGGATATCACAGATTTTCTGACGAACATATGCACCCAGCGCATCAAACTGCTTCCTGGATGCAACAGAAGAACGCCTGCTGAAGTTTCCGTCCTTATTAACGGACACCGGAATTGATGACAGTGTATTATCAATACGCAAACTTACATCATCATCTGCCTGCACCAGACCATTCATCTTCAGCTTTTTCAGCATCTGATCACTGACACTTTCCACATCTGCATGGATCTTTTCCTGGATCATAGGATCTTTCACATTGTAGTAAAAGACACCGGCCGGAACGATCTCCTTATCCGGATATTTCTTCTGTTCCACCTGCAAGGCTCCGTCCAGATAGATCATCAGCTGTAGCTGAAGGCCATGATACAAAGCCAAAAGATCAAAGGATGTGTTTCCCGTCTTATAGTCGATTACCTTCACATATACACGGTTCTTTTCTGCCTCTTCCATGATATCCACACGGTCGATCCTTCCTCCGCCGAAGATCACCTCAAATCCCTCCGGCCGGAAATCCCCGTGTTTCAGCTGTTCCTGCAAAGCCCACACAGTTCGCCGCAGTATTCGCCTTGTCCGCTCGATCATATATTCATTTCTTGCACTGCTTTTGAGAACTGTATTCCCATAATCTGCAGACACCTGATCCAGGCAGCTGTCAATCAGCTGATTACGTTCTTCTTCTGTAAGCTCTGCCCAGTCCAGTCCCTCTTTTCGTACTTCAACTGCAAACCGTTCCAGAGCCATGTGCATGACATTTCCCATATCCATAGCCCTGAATTCATACTCAGCACGCTCTGTCACCTTCAGTCCATACTGAAGAAAATGTGCAAAAGCACAGGCAGCATACCGCTCCAGCCGTGTGGCACTGTACGGTGAGATCTCCCCGTACAGAATCCCTGCTACAGCTTTTCCGATCTGGTCAGAAGGTTTCTGTGTAAATGCGGCTTTTACAAGCTTCTTCACTACTGTCCGATATTGAGGACTCTCAATGTACCAGCTGTAAAGTTCCTGGAACACAGGATTCTCTCTGTAATCCTCACCTGCAAGTCCTCTTAACAAATAATCCAGACTGATTCCCGGAAGCTCCAGAAGCTCCATCGCCTCCTGTTCTTCGGAACACTGCTCCACTTCCATCTCAGGAAACATATCCCGTATATTGTTGATCAGAAAAGCCGGCCCCAGTGCTTTTCCCTGACTGTCAGACTGACAGAAGGACAGGCAGAGAAGTTCCCTGGGCTTGGTCATATTCAGATACAGATAAAAGCGCTGCATGTTCATCAGTTCTTTCGGCCCCGGTGCCAGCTGGATCCCCTGATCCTGAAAAAATTCCCTGTCAAGCTCTGTAAGTATTCCTCCACCTGCTGTATTCTTTGGAATATTTCCATCATTTACCCCTACAAAAAACAAAGCCCGTATATCCTTCAGTCGTGTTCGCTCCATATCACCAACAAGAACCTGATCCATACTTGGCGGGATCAGAGCTACTTTTGCCTGGGTAAGACCTGTTTCCAGCAGCTGTCGGAAATCCTGCCTGCTTACCACCTCTTCCCCAAGAATCTCCACCATACTGTCCAGAAGCTCCATGACAATACCGTAGATCTGAGCATATTCCTTCTCCATGGCCTTATCTCCCTGGTCACGGAATTTCTTCTCCCTGGCTTTCAGCTTCTGCTGTACCTTACTTTTTACGGCAAACTCATAAAGGATCGTACAGTACTCCCTCACAGTCTTTCTGCCACCTTTGAAATTTAAGGCAAGCTCTCTTGTCTCCTCTGCAAACCGCTCCCGGATCTCATTCAGTTCCTGGATACTCTCTGCAGGCATTCCCCTGTAAATTCGCACCCATTTTTCATCCCATCTCTTAAATCCCCGGATACCAAGTGCCAGCACATAATTCTCCAGAAGATCAGCCTCTTCTCTTGTGACACAGGACATACCACATCTGAGATACCGGAACACACTCTCATAGGAAAAATCCTGGACAGCCATCTCAAGAGCCGCACGAAAATATTCCACAAAAGGATTCATCAGTACTGTATGTTTCTCATCTATGAAATACGGAATTCCCGCCTCTCTGAACACCTGTCCGGCAAGGCTTCCGTACTCCTCCAGGTTTCCGGTGATCACTGCGATCTCACCATAGCGGCAACCCTTTTCCCGGACAAGCCTTGCGATCCTCCTTGCAGTCTCCTTCATCTCCGCAAGTGGACTCACTGCGGAAAATATGCAGATCTCATCCTGCTTCTGCTTATATACATTCTTTCTGTAACGGAAGATATTTTTTTCCAGAAATTTGAGGGCTGGAGCCTGGGCAAAACGCGATCTTTTTACGTTATTCAGCAGAACCGGATCCTCAATATCCCTGGTAAGCTCTGAGAGCCCGTGGATCATCTGCCGGCTCATATAAAAAAGCTGGTACGGCTTTCCCCTCAGGGCAAGATTCTCTGCTGCGTCCATGGTAACTGTCACCATCACTTTCTCACAGACAGAGAGCAGTTCTCCCACTACCCGCATCTGGATCGGCGTAAAACCAGTATAGCCATCCAAAAGCAACACACTGTTCTTCATTTTCTCAGAAAAAGGCAGGGCCTTCTCAAGGGCATCCATCACCTCTTCCCCTGTCATATAATGATCCTTCAGATATCCGGTAAAAGCCTGATAAAGAACAGATACATCCTTAAGCTTCATCTGCAGCAATGTCCGGTCAGCAGAATCCTCTATCATCTCCTCAATGTCACTGTCCTTAATATCGTACTGCATAAACTCGGACAGAATGGATTTCACCTCATCCAGATATCCTGCCTTGCGCATCTGTCCGCCAAGATAAGAGAGATCTTTGCCATGCTGCTGGACCATTTTCTGAAGCACCATGCTCTTGCCTGTCTCTTCCAGCAGTGCACGGCTGTCGCCTCCAACCTCCTCCAGAACACGGTATGCCAGACGCTCAAAACTTAAAATATCAATATTCAGGATTCCTTTCCCCGGACTCATCTCCACCAGCGTCTTCTGAGTCTGCATGGTAAACTGCTCCGGTACGATCACATAATAAAGCCTGTCCGGATGCAGTCCGGCCTGTTCTATGATATTCTGATATGCGTAACAGGATTTCCCGCTTCCTGAACTTCCTATAATAAACTGTAATGACATGTATCTCCTCCTGTTAAAGATTCCATTGTTGTCCCGACACTCTCTGATACGTACTACTATACCACAAACCCGGGTCCTATAGAACGGGTCTTCTCCATCCTTCTGACACTTTTCCACTGCCATAAATATTACTGCCCACTCCATGACCGGCAGCACTCTTCACGCATAAATCTCTTCTCCCTCTAATAAACTATATAAAAAGCTTCGGGAGGCGTGCGCCATGAGTTCCAAAACCAGGATCATTGTCCTACATATGAAAGAAATCATTTACACAGCCGTTTTTCTGGCACTGGCTGTAATTCTGGCAGTTATCATCTTTTTTATGTTCGGTCCGGGAAAAACAGCCGACAATACTGCTGCCGAAAAATCCCGCTACAAGCCAGGTGTATACACTTCTTCCATTTCCCTGAACAACAACACCTTTGATGTGGAAGTCACCGTAAATGCCGACAGGATCAAATCCATCCGGCTGGTAAACTTAAGCGAATCCACAAAAGCCTCCTATCCTCTGATGGAGCCGGTTCTTGATTCCCTTGCAAGCCAGATCTACTCTACCCAGTCTCTGGATGATATTCAATATGCAGGGGACAGGAAATATACCTCGCAGGTGCTTCTGGCAGCCATCACAGATGCCGTAAAAAAAGCGGAGAACCCTTAAGCTCTCCGCCTTTTTTGCATCTGATGCTGCACCTGCTCCCTGTGCACTGCCAGCATCTTTCGTATCCTGTCAAAGCTCTATTCTCAGATTTCTATCTTCTCCAGCACATCCTGCCAGATCCTTGCACTTGCATCACTTGGCATCCTTAAATCTCCTCTCGGGGAAAGTGCCACGCTTCCTACCTTCGGGCCGTCCGGCAGACAGGAACGCTTGAACTGCTGGGCGAAAAATCTCCGGTAGAAAGTTTTCAGCCATTTCAGAATCGTCTCTTTATCATAGATTCCCTCAAATGTGAGGCATGCAAGCCTATAGATCTTATCCGGTGTAAATCCTGCACGAAGCATATAATACAGATAAAAATCATGCAGTTCATAGGGACCCACCAGATCTTCTGTTTTCTGCGCGATCTTACCGTCCTTAGGTGGCAGAAGCTCCGGACTTACCGGTGTATCCAGAATATCCATAAGAACCTCCTGAAGCTCCGCATCACCACATGTATCTGCATAATAGCGCACCAGATGGCGCACCAAGGTCTTCGGTACAGATGCATTCACGCCATACATGGACATATGATCGCCATTATAAGTTGCCCATCCAAGAGCCAGCTCTGAAAGATCGCCGGTTCCAACAAGAACGCCGCCTTCTTTGTTTGCAGTATCCATCAGAATCTGGGTACGCTCACGTGCCTGGCTGTTCTCATAAGTAACATCGTGAATTTCCGGATCATGTCCGATATCACGGAAATGAATATTTACCGCTTCTTTAATATTCACCTCTGTAAGCTTTGCACCAAGACAGCTGCTCAGTTTGCAGGCATTCTGATATGTTCTGTCTGTGGTTCCGAAACATGGCATGGTAACGCAATGGATCTGCTCTCTTTGCATTCCCATTCGGTCAAAAGCTCGTGCCATAACAAGGAGTGCCAGTGTGGAATCCAGCCCTCCGGAAAGTCCTACAACCGCACTTTTGCTGTGGATATGCTCCATACGTTTTTTTAGGCCCATGGCTTGAATATTCAGGATCTCCTCGCAGCGTTCATCACGTTCTTCCTTCACAGACGGGACAAATGGATACTGTGGATATTTTCTGGTAAGAACAGTCTCCTCTTCTTTCACGGAAAAATTAATTCTTGTATGGCTACATGTGGAAACTGCCGGATAAGTAGACATTCTTCTTCTCTCATCAGCCAGTCTCTGAACATCGATCTCACTGTAAATAATACCATTCTCAAAGCGTTTGCTCTCAGCAAGGATATTTCCGTTCTCAGCGATCATATTCTGGCCGCCAAAAACAAGATCCTGTGTGGACTCACCCTCACCAGCACTTGCATAGATATATCCGCAGATCAGTCTTGCAGACTGTCCGCTTACAAGAGTTCTTCTGTAGGAATCCTTGCCAACCATCTCATCACTTGCAGAAAGATTGACAATAATATGCGCTCCGTTTACTGCATGGCGGATACTAGGCGGTGCAGGAACCCAGAGATCTTCGCAGAGCTCTGCTGCTACTGTAAATTCCGGATCTTCCTCACACTCAAAGATCATGTCTGTTCCAAAGGGAATCTCATCCCAGAACTCATCCTCATCGTTTTTGTCGTTTTTGAGGAAGTCCACAAACTCCACGTCCTCTTCCTCTGCACCTACAAACTGTCTCTGCTCATAAAACTCATTATAGTTGGGGATATGTGTTTTCGGAACAAATCCAACGATACGGCCATGATTCAGAGCTGCAGCCACATTATAGAGCTTTCCTCTGTGACGAAGGGGCATTCCCACAAAGATCAGTGCATCTGTCTCCTTTGTCTCCTCAGCGATATGAAGAAGCTCCTCCCACGCACTGTCCAGAAGACATCTCTGAAGGAAAAGATCATGGCAGGGGTATCCCGTAATACTGAATTCGGGAAATACCATCAGCTTTACATGCTCTTTTTCCATTTCGCGGATGGCCCGCAGGATCTCCTCTCCGTTTGCCTTGCAGTCTGCAACTGTGACTCTTGGTGTTGCTGCTGCCACCTTGATAAAACCATGCTTCATTTTTTCTTCCTCCTGCTGCTTATCGCTTGCATTCCCTTATGATTCTCTTCATATCTTCCACTGTGAAATTGTAATTCTTGTTGCAGAAATGGCAGTTCATCTCAATATCTTTGCCTTCCTGGATCATCTCATTAAGCTCTTTTCTGCCGATGCTGATGAGAGCTTTTTCTACTCTTTCTCTGCAGCAATTGCAGTGGAACTGTGTTGGCATGGTGTCATTGATCTCTACGTCAAAGCCCTCCAGAACTTTCTCAAGAAGGCTCTCCGGTGTATGTCCCTGCTCCAGAAGATTTGTAACGGAATCAATCTTTGATACGTTCTCCTCCAGCTTCGAGATCACTTCTTCCTCCGCAAAAGGCATCAGCTGTACAATAAACCCACCTGCCTGACGAACTGTGTTATCCTTGTTCATCAGCACTCCAAGACCTACTGCTGACGGAACCTGCTCGCTGGTTGCAAAATAATAGGTAAGGTCTTCTGCGATCTCGCTTGTCTGAAGGGCAACCTGTCCAACATACGGCTCCTTTAAGCCCATATCCTTGATCACGTCCATAAAACCAACGCCTACTGCACCTGCAACATCCAGCTTGCCTTTGCTGTTGGCCGGAATACATACGTCCGGATTTCCCACATAACCTTTTACATTTCCTTTGGAATCTGCTGTAACTGTGATTCCCTGGAGCGGGCCGCCTGCATGGATACGGAGTGTCAGGAGATCCTTTTCCCCTTTCATCATGGCTCCCATCATAGCTCCTCCTGTGAGAAGACGTCCCAGCGCAGCTGTTGCCACAGGGCTTGTATTATGATCCTGTCTCGCTATCTCCACCACATCAGTTGTCACAGCCGCAAATGCACGGATCTGGCTGTTGGCAGCTGTCGCTCTTACAATATAATCACTCATAAAAAAATCCTCCTTTATTTCTCATCCAGGGAAATTCCCTTTCCATGTTCTCTGGCAATAAATGTCAGTCTTCCGCTGTCCGGCTTCGGCGCATCCTTGGTATAAGCATCGTAAACAGCCAGAGGGATCAGACCTGCTTTCTTCATAAGTTCCTGGATTTTCTCCGGTTCATAGGCTTTCTGATAATGAACCTCCTCGTCCTTCTCATAAAGCCCGTCTTCTCTTGGAAGAAACAGGGTAAGATCATAAACATTGATCCCGGTTTCCTCGTCGAATTCATTTTCCCAGATAAAGCTTCCCTCTTCCCTATTCTCTGCTATGGTAGTATTTCCCAGCATCTCCCGGTATTTATACGGTGTATTCATATCAAAGATAAAAATGCCGTCCGGATCCAGATAATTGTTCACAAGTTTGAATACAGTAAGCAGATCATCTTCTTCTGTGATGTAATTCATGCAGTCACAGACGCTGACAACAGCACGTACTGTTCCGTAAAGTTCGAACTCTCTCATATCCTGTTCCAGATAAAGGATCTCATATCCGGACTCTGCTCTCTTTTCCATGGCTTCGCCCAGCATTTCCTCAGAGTTGTCCACACCGATCATATCATAACCGGACTCTGCCAGAAGCTCCGTCATCACTCCGGTTCCACATCCAAGTTCCAGCACAATACCATCTTCGATCCCATATTCCCTGAGTCTTCCGATCAGATATTCTGCCCATTTTTCATATTCAACATTGTCCATGAATATATCATAAACTCTGGCAAAATCACTGTATGCCTCCATAAAAACCTCCTTCAATTAAAGCCTGCGAACTATCTCTCCGCAGCGTTCACATTATAACATGTCTTTCTTTATAAGTATATGCCTCCAATGCAAAAAATCCGGAACCACAACCGTGATCCCGGATCTCTCAGATTTTCTTATCCGTACTTCTGGCTTACTGTACAGGCATATAATATACATCTGCACTTTCACCATGCCAGTAGAAGCTTGTTCCATCCTCTTCGTATACATCGCAGTCATACTCGGAAGAAAATGTAAATCTGTTTCCTTCGTTGTCCATCCATTTACCGTTACCATCCGGAACGATAACTCGCGGTTTACCGTCGGAATTTCTGTAAATAGTTCTTGTCTCATCTGTATTGCTGAGCTGCTCATCTGTAAATCCACCATTTACGATCGCACCTGAAGAGCTTCCATCGGAAGATGTACTTCCATCTGTAGATGTTCCGTCAGATGTTGTTCCATCGGAAGATGTACTTCCGTCAGAAGATGTGCTTCCGTCGGATGCTGTACTTCCATCTGCAGATGTTCCGTCAGATGTTGTTCCTGCTGCGCTGCTGTCTCCAGAAGGTGTGCTGTCCTTGGATGCAGAATTAGATTTACCTGCACTCTTGGCTGCGGAACCTGTTGCCGCACTCTTCAGAGTGGAATCTCCAAGGATTGCAAAGCTGTCAACTGACTCCTGAACCTTCTTCAGTGCATCCTCTGTCTTAACAGAAGCTACAATGCTGTAATACTCACTGTCATTTACAAAATATTTATTGATGGCATATACGTAACCGTCACTCTTAGTTGTATCCTTATACTTAACTGTATAGGAATAGATATTGATGCCTCCATCTTTCTGCTCTGTCTTATAATCCTGGATCTCAAAATCTGTTCCGTTTACCATGTTCTCTGCCTGAGTCATGGAAACTGCCATATCCTGGGAATTTGGAATTACTGCGGATTCCAGATCTGCGCCTGAGCCGTGAAGAATCAGGATCTTGCCCTGATCCGGAGACTCGAAGCTTAACATATCTGTCTCATCGGACTTGTTTGCCCATGTTGCATCCGGAAGCTTGATCGCTACGGATTTATCCTTGGATGTATAGGTTGTATTCTGTGCATCTGCTGCGACAGTCGGTGTAACCTTCGCTTTCTTCGCCGGTGCCGGAGTAGGAGTAGACTCCACAACCACGCTGTCCTTCTTATCTCCTCCGAAACCACATGCAGTCATGACACCAGAGAGAGCAACAGTCATAGCTAAAAGTGCGATAAATTTCTTATTCTTCATAGTATCCTCCTCATAATCATCATCAGTCATAAAGTGTGTCCGGAGCATTCTCTCCTGAACACACTCTTTGGTACATTTTACGATTATATTACAGCTTTGTCAATTGATTTCTCCCTATACTTTATTAACTTCCTGTAAACAAAAAAGTAATTTTAAAACCGGTTCGCACAATTCTTTTCTTATATTAATCTTTCCGCATTTCCATTTTGTATTCCACATTTTACATATCCATCTTCTGTTATTTGCTTTTAAATCTGTCCCTCTTTTTTTTCAAAAAATTGTGTCTTTATTCATGCACACTTCTGTTGTAAAGTATACCCAACCAAAATCATATGAAAAGAGGACATCTTTTATTCCGGAGATGTTTTCGGGAAAGGAAGTATTACCTATGGAAAAAGCAGTACAGACAGAAGCAAGAGAGGTTCAGGATCTTTCATCCGTACAGTTTCTCACCATCACAGCAGCGTTTGTTGCACTGACCTACATCTTCACAGCATTTATCAATGTGAAGCTCCCGATCGCAGCCAACGGCGGTCTGATCCACCTTGGAAACGTTCCGTTGTTTATCGGAGCTATTTTGTTTGGAAAGAAAACCGGAGCTATTGCCGGTGGTATTGGAATGGGACTCTTTGATCTTCTCTCCGGCTGGACTTTATGGGCACCGTTCACACTTGTTATCGTGGGAATCATGGGATTCACAGTTGGTAAACTCACAGAAGACCACAGGCATCAGAACATGAAATGGTACGTGATCGCCATTGCAGCAGCCTGCGTAATCAAGGTTGTCGGCTACTACATCGCAGAGGTTATCATCTACGGAAACCCGGTCGCTCCTGTCTCATCCATTCCTGGAAACCTGGTACAGATCGGTGTTGCTGCAGTGATCGTACTCATCGTCATCACACCATTAAATCTTGCTGCAAGAAAAACAGGATTAAAGAGATAATAAAAAACATAACAATATTAAATAAGAGGTAAGGATTATGTATAAGATCATGACACCAGGACCTACACAGGTCGCTGAAAACGTCCGTCTGGCAAGGAGTCTTGAGTGCACGAACCCGGATCTGGACGAAGAATTTGTCGAATTTTACAAAGAAACCTGCGAGAAGATCAGTTCTCTGCTCCATACCTCCAATGAAACCCTCATCTTAAGTGGTGAGGGTATTCTTGGTCTGGAAGCAGCTATCGCGTCCATGACTGAGCCTGGAGATAAGGTTCTTGTTCTCGATAACGGAATTTACGGAAAAGGGTTCGCTGATTTTGTTACCATGTATGGCGGACGGCCGGAACTCTATTCCAGAGATTATCAGGAAACTTTTGATGTAAAAGAGCTGGAAGAATTCCTGAAAAACAGCCACGACTACAAATATGCAACCGTTGTTCACGGCGATACCCCAAGTGGTATGCTCAATGATATCTCCGCTATCTGCCCGCTCCTGAAAAAATACGGCATCCTTACAGTCGTAGACTCTGTTTCCGCCTCTTTTGGCGAACCTATGAACATTGATGACTGGAAAGTTGATATCATGTGCGGCGGATCCCAGAAAGTAGTATCCGCGCCTCCAGGACTGACCTTCGTTGTAGTAAGCGAAGATGCAAAGAAATCCATGGCAGACCGTAAGACACCAATTGCTTCTTTCTATGCCA
>OHAC01002142.1_pt1 | contig 16348 bp, 20 predicted proteins | sample 1577051 | NCBI WGS metagenome assembly OHAC01 (sample SAMEA3541499, study PRJEB24748) | human gut metagenome | biome: human gut; feature: human-associated habitat; material: faeces | place: China | collected 2012 | reverse complement strand
ACTCTTTACAGAATGCCATTACATTCCTGGTCCGTTAACGCTGACCGTTGCGTCGTAGCTACTAAAGTCTGGTCTGTTTTCCTGACCATTCTTTTTCACCTTGCCCTCTGAGGCCCACTTACCATGACACTCTGCCCGGATTCCACCACCCCGGACTCTCTGTGAGACTGCTTATATGGTACAACTTCCTCTTCAATGGTTTAAAGCAATGATAGCAATGGAACTGAGAAATGTCAAGTATATAATTTTTAGAAAAGCGTAAGAATGGCGTAATTCAGACATTTTTCTCGACAGACGGCCATTCCATTATTATAATACAGGTACCGGGGCACTGCATTTCCTGCCCCGGAATCTATATCTGCTTTTAGAGGAGCTGCCTATGAATATCACGGTAATTTACGCTTCCGGCCGAAAAATCAGATCAAGCACTTACCAGATCGCACAGACGCTCATCAAAGAACTCCTGGAAGATGGAACCTGTTTTTCCTTCTTTCTCCCGGATGACATGCCTCACATCTGTACCGGATGCCGCGCCTGCATCCTTGGAAAAGAGCAGGCCTGCGGAGGTGCTGCCGCCATGGCACCCATCCTTAAGGCTATGGAACAGTCCGGGCTGATTCTGTTCTGTGCGCCCACTTATGTATATCATGTTCCTGGACAGATGAAATCCCTGCTTGACCACCTCGCATACCGCTGGATGGTTCACCGCCCTGATCTTTCCTTCATGAAAAAGCAGGCAGTCATCATTAACACAGCTGCAGGCGGCGGTATGCGTTCCACCGTCCGCGATATCAAAGACAGTACAGAAAACCTAGGATTTGCGAGAACCCACTGTATTTCCCAAAGCGTATGGGATTACACCTGGAATGATCTGCCGGAATCTTTCCGGAAATCCATTCAACGTAAGGTAACACGTACCGCCCGGAATGTCCGGCACTGTGCCAGACACCTGACTCCGTCGCCGAAAGTATGCTGCGAGTTCACCCTCTATCGTTTTCTGCATAAGCACAAGAAAATGAGCACAGTCGATGATGCTTACTGGCAGGAGCATGGCTACAACACAGGATGGCCCTGGAAAAACAAAAAAGCACTATAATTACTGAAACCCTTTTCGTTTTCTTGCCGCTCCGATCAGTTCTTCTGCCTCATCAAACGCGCCGGGCAGATAGCTTTCCATCCACTCTTTTCCCTCTTTTTCCTGTTTCTTGATTTCAGCCCAGTTCACCAGAACTTCATCCGAGCCGGAAACCGCTGTGGTTCCAAACACATGCGGGTGCCGGCGAATCATTTTATCCGTGATTCCACGCATGACATCCTCCAGCGTAAATAAGCCTTCTTCCTTTGCAATCTGCGCATGCATGACCACCTGCAAAAGCAGGTCGCCCAGCTCTTCTTTTAAGTTCTCTGCATTTCCCGTCTGCTCCAGAATGTTGATGCCGCCAACCACCTCCGCGGCCTCCTCCACACAGGCTGCTTTCAGGGAACCATGGGTCTGCTCCCGGTCCCAGGGACAGCCATCCTCCGCGCGAAGGCGGGCAATGACCTGTACCAGGCGGTTTAATTCTTTATCTGATGAATTGTAATTTTCATTCATATCTGCTCTCCTGTTTTATCTTATTTCTTCATTTCTTTTACATTATGCCATACAGTAAATCCTACGCCCACCCAGATAAAGCAAAACGCGATCAGGCGGTGAACCTCCAGCGGTTCATGGAAATAAAAGAGTCCCATAAGAAACTGAATCGTAGGATTCACATACATCAAAATCCCCGTCAAATAATAAGGAATCATGCGGACTCCCCTGTTAAATAACAAAAGCGGCACAGAAGTAATCACTCCTGCTATCGGAAAAAGCAGAAACTGCATTCCATAAAGGACTCCCAGACTTCCATTACCATTCATTTCGCTGTAAATACAGAAAAGAAGCGCGATCGGCGTCACAAACAACGTTTCCGCAAACAGGGAAAGTCCTGCATCTAAATGCACACTCTTTTTCACAGCTCCGTAAAAAGCAAAGCTCAACCCGATCACCATAGCCATAACCGGAACCATCCGGTACACACCAATCAGATACCCCACTCCAATCAGGGAAAACAGTGCCGTCATCTGCTCTAACCGGCTCATCCTTTCATGAAAGAAAAACACGCCGATGGCTGTGACAAAAATCGGCTCCAGAAAATATCCCAGGCTGGCATCCAGCACATGTCCCGAATTGATAGCGAAAATATATACGCCCCAGTTAATACACACCAGCACACCACTGACCATGCAGCAGAACACTGTCTTTTTATCATGAAAGATCTTTCTGATATCTCCCATCCGCCCGGTCACGGCCAGATGGCCAAACATAAAAATCATGGACCAGACCACTCTCTGGGCCAGTACATAAGCGGAATTTATCTCTGCAAGAAGATTCCAAAATACGGTGAGTAATCCCCAGCAGATGTATGTAATTGTAACACTGATCGTTCCTTTTCTTTTTGTAGTATCCATATATTGTTTCTCCAATATTGTCATGACATCCGGCTGCATTGGCGTGAACTTGACACCACGCTTCAACATCCCCATAACTTTTCTTGCTTTCTGCTCGATCTCTCTGGCGGTGTGCTCACTCGTCAGCATCAGATGATTTCCAGCGATTGTATATTCTCGTTCTATGTATTCCTCTGTAATCGGAAACATATCCTGTATCAGAAATGCACTCTCCCGGCTGTCATCCAGTATATCCCGATACTCGCATCTTTAAAACAATAATAATGCGGTCTGTTTCCTGCCTTATTTTCTTTGAGATACGGATCTGGTATATCTTCAAAGAATTTATCTTTGATAATATAAAATCCCGTTTTCTTCATTTGCCTGTCCTCATTACAGAAAAATCCTCCGCCTTGCGGCGAAGGAGTATACTTTCTTTGTGCTTACATTTTAACAATCGCAAAGAGGAAAGGTAAAGGTCAAATTCTTTTAATTTCTTAATATTGTTTTCTATATTTCGACTAGCAACGCCAATCTTTTCTGCTAATTTTACCGCTGATAACCGATTGTTCTCCATAAGCAATTTAATATTTCCAGCTGCGTACTGTTAAAATCAACTGTCTCTTGTTTCTCCGATGTTTCTCCGATGTTTCTCCGATGCTTCTCCGATGCTTCTCCGATGCTTCTCCGATGTTTTTGTTTTCTAAGGTCATCGGTAAAGAATCATGGAACAATTCTACCCGAAATATGTTATTGAATTCTTGAAATTTTGGTTCTAAAAGTCCATATTCTTTCGCAGCATTAAAATTGGCAATTCCATCCATTACCTGAAATAATATCTCATTTTCCACGCCAACAATCTCGTGTGTTTTATCATCTATACCTACAATCAGCTTTCCACCCTGAGTATTAGCAAAAGCTACAATAGTTTTCATGTACTTTTCGCTTTTATCTGGTAAAGTGATTTTGTATTCAACATTTTTTGATTCAACGGAAAACAATGTATCCCTTGCCATTTTTTCATCATTTCTCGCATCATCAGTGCAGTATTTTATTTAGCTAATTGTATTGTACCCTATTATAAGTGTTAATCAAACATTTTTACAACATTTACAATATAGAATTCGGCAAATGAAAATAATTAAAACAATAGCAGGCAATCTCATCACGGATCATTCTGATTTGTGATGTACTACATCCTAAAAAGTATTCTCATCGAATGTAACAATATCGTCTTCATCCATATCTACTAATTCATCTTCTCCTGATATAGTATAGCTTATCCAGATTATGATAATTATTCTGTAAAAGGATTGCCCTTCTACACTCACAATGTAAAAGAACAACGGTAAGCGCTTAAATTTCAGCCATAGTAAAAATTACCCGGCTACTTTTCAGTAGCCGGAGCACTTTGACAATTCACATCTGATTGATTTGTATCATTTATACGGCGTTGTATTTCCGCTTTGACATTTTCATTCCATGGTGCCAGAAGTTCCAATTCCTCATCACTCATCCTATCTGTAGGCATTTTCTCAAGCAGATAGGTAAGATAGTGATAGACATTTACTCCATTCGCCTTTGCCATTTCTACCATTGAGTATACAATGGCACTGGCCTGTGCTCCGTTAGGAGTATCACAGAAGAGCCAGTTCTTACGGTTATGCTCTATAGAACATAACCGTAAGAACTGGCAGATGATCGACACCATCAATGGTGCAAAATCATCCGCGATTATTTACAGCATCGCAGAAACAGCAAAAGCGAATAACTTAAAACCATACGAGTACTTTGAATATCTTCTGACAGAGATTCCAAAGCACATGGATGATACAGACCGATCTTTCTTGGATGATCTGCTTCCGTGGCCGGAAAAACTACCAGAGAACATTTGAAAACCAAAGAAGAACAATTAAGCGAAGCCGCGAAAGCGGCTTTTTGTTGGCAAGGTACTTGCTATGGAGCGTTTACGCTATGACTTTGAGGTCATAGCCTTGTTTCAAAAGCAGCAACGCTGCTCCTCAAACAAGGCTACGACAATGTACCGCCAAGCCGGGAAAAACGTGCGGCAATTCCCGGCACGGCATGATCGGGCAGGCGATTCGCGGAAAAATAATATGCGGTTTGCGCCTACCACAGTGTGCCGCCGGACAATCAACAGTCCTTTTGTTTCAATTTCAATCGTATGTGAATTGTCAAAGTACATAGAACTATTTTCCGTATTCGGAAACATCTCTACTGGAGAATTCTTCGGCTCTATGGCGATCTGGACCACATCCTGTTTATGGGATGTAAGATCAAAATTGCTGGCTTTTCTAACCGGATCTGGTACCTGGCAGGCTTTCTTACGAAGACGGGAAACTGCATTGTAAAAACAGCTTGAAGAAATCCCGCGTTCATTGCACCATGCTGCATCCGTCAGGCCGCTTTGCCGACACTCAGTTACCAGTTCCATCCATTCATCTAAGGAACGCCCTGGGGCACGTTTACCAGTCATAATGAAACCTCCATGTGTAGTGAATTTTTATCGCCTATCAGCGGAGTGGAGTAAAAATCTATTTACTATCATCATTATGAACTACAAACTATCTGGTGAAAAGTTACCCAGAATTTAAGCGCTTACGATTTAAACATGTTTTTCGGACTTTTTAACATTTTTTATTCAGTTCCTTAGTCAGTGTAAAAATGCGGTTCAGTCACGTTTTGGTTCCTTAGTCAGCAATTACGCTATTTTAAAAACTTTTAAGGAGAAAACCGCATAAAATAAGGGTTTTTTCGATTTTTTAAAGGTTTTTAAGAGCCTTTAAGGGTTCACAATTTCCCAAAAAACTAAGGGAATAGTTACGTTTTCCCCACAGGATTACAAATATAATGCACTTTCTATCCGTTAATCTCCCAGTGTCCACTGTAACCACTTCCGACATATGATACATTAGACATTTTTTTGATTTTTCGTTTTACTGTTGCAATTCCAATTTTCAATTCCTTTGCCATATCTGCCGTTGATACTTGCGGATTATCCTTTATCATTTTGATGATTTTTTCTTCAGTATCATCTTGGGTATCACCTTGAGTATCATCTTGGGTATCACCTTGAATTTTCTCTTCGTTTGCATGTATTGCATAATTAGAACCATAATTCAAATTATACAAAGTCAATGTAAAATCATCATTATCTGCCTCAAAGACCGGCATCTTGGTTTCATCAAATTCTACTTGTCCCTCATAATCTGCCAATATCTTCTTAAATCCACTACCTCTACGCTCCATATATTTTAAACGGCTGAATATATCAGCTAATATCGGATTTCTTCGCTTTGACGGGATTTTCAACAAATCTTTTCCTTCTAGAGATATCCCACTTACCATTCCGCCAGGTGAATATATTTCAATTCTATCATCAAACATATCTATATGGACTTCACTACCTATCTCCATATAATTTCTATGAATCAATGCATTTACTACACCTTCAAGCACTGCTCTATCCGGATAATCAGGCATTTCAATTCTTCCGTCACCAACCTTACGCCATGCTTTCTTGGAATTATTTCTCACAAAATCAGTTCCTGCCTGCAACAATGTGACAAGGCTACCAGTATATTCCTTATCATCAAGTGCATCCACTATTCCTGAGGCTTTAGTAAGTCCATTCCATCTTGTACAAAACAATCTGGAATGACGTACCGGTGATTCATCTGCCAGAAGTGCTCCAGCATTCGTTAGATTTCCTTTTTCATCAATCAGTCCGAAAGATTCATAATCTGTATCTTCAAATATATTCCCCGTTCTCTGTTTATATACTGATTTTAATTTTGTAAAGGACATATTATCAAAATCATATCTTGATTTCAGACTATCGTAACTTTCACCGCTGCCACGAAGCACCAATTCTCTTAGCTGTGAAGGAGTTGCCGGAACACTTTCATTTCCTATACGCATAAATGCAATGAGTTGTCCATCACCTTCATAATAGTATGGTGTCTGCTGCCCTTTCATAACTTCCACAATAACAAAAATCTTTTCGTCATCTTTTTCAAAATACAAAAGATTTTGCTCATTATAATTCAATAAAATCAAGGAATTTTAATGTCCGGTGGAATTTACCACTGCACTGGAATTTAAAATTTCAAGTCAGCGTTCTCGAAACATAGAGTATTACTAAGTATGTCTATTTTTCTATGGATTGCTTTTTGTACCTCTTCTTTCTCTTCAATAATGTAATCCAAAACCGTCATAATAGTTCATGAAATAGACAGAGGAACTATCTCCCTCTGCCTATATTCCACTGCTTTTCCTGTTCCTTTTCATGCACATCATTCTTGCTGACAGTCTCCTCATAAATTTTCTGATACTCCTCGTACAGTTGATCCCCATCAAGTTTCACACCCAATTTATCCAGCACACTCATAAATAGTTTCAAATTACCACTAGCATCACTTAAATCGAACTTAAAAGCATTTGCTTTCACTGATGTTTTCAGGTACTTATATGGACCACAAGCCAAAAGTTCTCTTGCTACCTTTTCTGCCTTATCTGCCACAACATTCTTTTTAACAACATCTACTAAACGCTTTGATTCCTCATAAAGCCTGTCAAAATCAGCTTCGTGGCCAATTTGCTTAAAGAAGCTATTAAGTTTCTCATATACTGCCAGTACATCATCGTTTCCATTAACACCTACCACTCGTACCTTCTCCTCATCAGTACTGACATGATAATCTGCATACGAATTGACATTTCTTTTTCCCATTTATCTCTGCTGATGTTCTTTGGGTTTTTACTATATTCCGCAGGTATAATACCAAGTCCAAGCTCTTTGCAATACTTATTGGTAATCGGTTGCAAATGATTCTTCCAGTTTCCTTTCGGTGAATTATACTTTTTCCCGGTTGTTACACTTACACTGTTCCATATTAAATGACCATGCATGTGTTCCCTGTCTGTATGAACTATAAATACAGCTTCATAATCATCCCCGAGTACATCCTTCGCAAAATGTTCCAGCACGTACATCACCTGTTCTGCCGAAACCCTCTCCTCGGGCGAAAAAGAAATAATCACATGATATCCCTGTCTGTTACCTGTCTTGTGAAATATATTCTTTGTTTCTACCATTTGCTCAAATGCTGTATCCGGCAGGCAGTTGATACTGCCCACCAAAACACATTCTTCTGTCTTGTCTGGATTTTGGATATATTGCAAAGCATTTTTCAAATGCGATGCCGGTTTTCTGCCTTTTGATTCCTTAATATTCAGGATCTTTGTAATCGCCATGTTTCCAGCACCTCCCCGAATAAACTTTTGATTTCATCAAGGCTTCTCTGCAACTTATCGATATCGCTGAAGTACAGTTCTCGCATTAACTTTTGAATAAGGATTGGTAAATGATTTCCTTTCGGAATGGTGTGAAATGAAAACGAAATTAAATAATGAAGAGATTTCTCCTAATGAATATTTTGAGTGGAAAATAACATGGCCTCAGGCGTAAATGAAACTATTCCTGCACAGCTCACTTTAGTACCATTTTAGTACCACAAGGCAAAAAATAAGCTCGCAAATGCCCATTTTACTAGGCTTTGCGAGCTTTTAAAAATTATTCAAACTCTATATTCGCATCTATATCTTGTATCTATTCAAATTTTATTTTCTATATATAGCACAATTATTCCAATTATTCTATACTGTTTTTGGGTTTTTCAGGTTTTTTATCGACATTTTAGAGACTTAAAAATGCAGACTACCAAAAATAAAAGCGAAATCCTTGAGCAATGCCCGATACAGTGCTTCGCTGTCGATTTCGTTTAACAAATCTTCAACGGAATGTACCTCCGCCTGCGGCTCGGTATCCGCCATTTCTTCCAGATACTCCGCAACATCATTCATGTAGCGGTAAAACCGCCTGTTGGAATTAAACTCCGCCCTGTCGTAAATGCGGATTTCTTCAATCGTGCTTTCATCAACACCATACTTCCTTAAAATCTTTTCCTCGGCTTCTTTCCAGAGCCGCCATTTCCTTTCTTCCCGTCCGTGATTGTACGCCACGTCCTTTACCTCCAATCTGAATTTTTTGAGTGAAAATTCAGACTGACAGGTGGGGAACGACACCTAACGCCAGAAGCAGGCTTGTCCTGCCCACTGACAAAAAGCGACAAAAGAAAAACCGCAAAGGCTGTCACACCTTTACGGTTATGGGGGATTACACTTCTATTTTGTAGATATTTGACATCTGGTTTGAGGGTAAAAGAGTACCATGCATATGTTGTGTAAATCGTGTTTTTGGCGAAATTCATGCGTATCTTCCTTTGTCTCGTGAAAATCTGGTGTTTTTCTATCAGCACAAAAAAGCAACAGGATTCCTCCCGCTGCTTTAAAATCTATTTATTTTTTCGTGTGCTTATACGAATTTTCTGCGTTCCCTACCGCGCAAACGCCGAAATCATTATGGCTTACAATGTTGGAGTCGATGCCACCCTGTTCTCTATCCATTCCAGTAACATGGTTATATACGAGTTTTCCAAACGGATATGCTGTCATTGACCAACAATGACCGATGCCGATTTCCCAATCGTTATATTTACTTAAATCCACATGATTTTTATCCGGAACATCGATGCTGCTTGCAATGTACATGCATTCTTCACAGTGCGTTACCTCACGTCCGTCAATTTCGAGTACGCCCCGCTTATTTACATAATATCCATCCGGGGTCTTCCCATTTGTTACGATGTATCCGTTCGGAGCGAAATAGTAGCACTCTGAATTGCATCCTTGTTTCCATCAATCCACTGCCAGCCATCGTGATACCAGGTTGTTCCTGTGGCATTTGTTCCGTACCACCATCCTGTTTCATTCTTCTGCCATCCGATCGGGTTATCCGCAAACACCGGAACAACCATGATGAGTGATAATGTAAGCGCAGATAACGCGATTAACTTCTTTCGTAACTTCATCGATTTCTCCTTTTTACTGCTTCTTTACGTTCTCATAGCCATTCTCAGTCTCTACGACCATTATACCAGGTGCTGAGAAATAAATATATGAATCACTACTGATGGCGGTTCTATTCGAACTTGTGCATTCAAACACGGTGTAGCCCATCTCATTTACACCTGCATAATGGTACGTATCCGTGACTCCGCCAAATCCAGGAAGCCATTCGGTATCTGTCAGCGTCTTGGTTGCCGGATCATACACGATCTTCATTGAAAACGAGTAAGTGCCAATATTGTATGCATAGGTTCCGCTATAGATATCGGTTGCCGGAGCCTGTGAATTTGTGGCCGTTCCGTTTGATGTATTCGACGGCACGGGTTCTGTGCTTACGTTCTTCGTCTTTACGGCTCCTCCTTCCGTCCATGCCCCATCACCGTTTACTACGTATCCATCCGGAGTTGTGGCATTTGAAAGCATATAGCCGCTGCCATCAAAGTAATAGCATTCTGCAATGCCATCTTTATTGCCATCGATCCACTGCCACTGTGACTTCGGGTAAGCGCCATTATCCTCCTGCCACCACCAGCCTTTTGAATTCTGCTGCCACTGACCGGCAAGTGCAGTCGTTGCTGTGCCCATCATCATGGCTACAATCATTGCAGATGCGATTAGCTTCTTTTTTATCTTCATATTCCTCTTTCCTTTTTTGAGTATTTTGTTTTTCTTATGATCTTATTATCTCACAAGCGGATAATGGTTTAAAGGGTAATCTGTTTTTCAGATACGTATTTTTGAGAAAATCAACCTTTTCCCTTTACCATGCAGCGTTTCTTGAAGAACGAGATACCGTAGCAGAGAATCTTATCGTAATCATCCTCATATTCCTTCGCATACATCCGATCGTCGATCTGCTGTAAAGCCGTATCGCAGTCCTTCTCCAGGTTTCCCAGGGTCTTCGTATATTTCGCTTCGAAGATCGCAACGCACGCATTGATTGGATCATAAACGACCACATCGCTTCGCCCTTCTCCATGCTCCTTATTGGAGTCCACCATATATCCAGCGCCTGTAAAAATGCCTGCGAGAAATGCGTGGTAGAAGTCCTCCCGATAGTCATGGTAGCTGATGGTGCGTCGGAGCAGGGCATTCATTTCCCTGTTTATGCCTTCACTGTCACCGCGCCAGACGGCATCAAACAGCGCATTTCGATTCCACTTCTTCGCGCTGTCATCAAACCATTTGATGACTGTTGTTTCGAAAATCTCGTTAATTTCTGCATTCGGAATCATGAGGGCTACCATACCGTCTGGAACTTCACCTTTATAATCCTCTTCCCGCGCCCGTGTTAAATATCCCGTCAGATATAGTGTACTCCAGAGGTTATCTTCTGATGAATGGAGATAATCATAGGTCAGGTTTTCATCCACACGTTGGACGATGCAGCCGCCCGCCATCAGTGTCTCAAGCTTCTTTGTGATCGTACTGCCCGCATAATCGATAAAGGAACGGATGATGGCATTGTCACTTGTGTTTTTCCAGTAGCTGATCGGCTTTGCCTTCGGATTGCGCTGAAGCTCCAGCATATAATTCATGACATCCCACGGACAGTAGACATCGAAATCCCCGAAATGGTAGCCATCGTACCATTTCTTCATGTTCTCTGCCTGTTCTGTCATATCAGCAGCTTTCAGCAGCTCATTAACCTCGCTCTGTACGAAGCCGAAATACTCGTTGAGACGAGAATTTGTAATCGTATCCGATACGAAATTATTTGTTCCCGTAAAGATGCTCTCTTTCGCGATCTTTAAACAGCCTGTCACGACCGCAAAACGAAGTGCCGGATTGTCTTTCAGGGCCTGCATCAATCCCTTCATAACATCAAGCATTTCATTATAGTAACCGTTGTTGTTCGCTTTCGCGACGGGAACATCGTACTCATCTATAAGAAGAATGACAGGCTTTCCATAATGTTGCTGCATCATTCTGGTAAGCAACATCAAACTTCCTTTCATGTTCTTCATGGAAGCCTGCCCCCATTCCAGCTGTTTCGCGATCTGCTTATCACTGGTGTCGATTCTGTCGCTGTCCAGCAGATAGCGATGCTCTTTATATAGTTCTGAGATAACCCATGTGAGCATATCGTATGCTCCGGTGAAGTCGAGGCCATCTACCTGTCGGAACGAAACAAAAATCGTCGGATACTGATTCATCCACTCATCGCACAGCGCCTGATTATCTGCAATCTCCAGCCCTTCAAATAACGCTTTGCTGTCCTTTCGGATATCGAAGAAGCTTTCCAGCATACTCATGCCGAGCGTTTTTCCAAAGCGCCGAGGACGGGTAATCAGTGTCACTTTCGTTCCGGTTCTACTGAGCAGTTCTCCGATCAGTCCCGATTTATCGATGTAGTAATACCCGTTTTTACGAATTTCTTCAAAGTCTGAAACCCCAACAGGAATATTCATTTTTTTCATTTCTGCGCCTCCTTTCGTCTCAATACCTCACAGCTTTTCACTGATTGCACAGCACCGTTTCTTACAGAATGTAATACCATACAGCCGGATATCCTTCCGATCATCATTCAGAAGATATTCCTGATAACGGCGATCCCTGATCTGATCGATAGCCTTTTGACAAGTCATCTTCATATCGTCAAAGTTTTTCGTATATTTTAGCTCGACGACGATCCCCGCATCCGGATCATCCGTTTCTACGATGATATCCGCAAATCCTTCTCCAGCTTCGACGTTTGACTTTACAAGCCAGTCTGCGTTTCCGGTAAGGATCCCGACGAGAAGATTGTGATAAGAGCTTTCTTTTTCTTCTTTTCTTGCCTTTGTATCAAATACGCTAATGGAATTACTGAGTACGCGGTTTAAATACTGCTCGACGCCTTCGGTATCACCTTCCTCAAACGCCTTCCAGAATGTGGTGAGGCGCTCCGTGTTACTGAAGATCGATTTTTTAAACCACTCGTTAATTTGAAGACGAAAGACTTCTCGTACTTCCCGGTTTGGAATAATCAACCGATAAGCTCCGTCTTCATTTCTTCCACTCTGCGTCAAATACCCGGTTGTAAAAAGAACGCTCCAGAGATTTTCGATGCTCTGATCGACCTCTTCATACGTGAGATCCAGGCGAAGCTCCTTTTCGATGGCCTCCCCGTTGACCAGACGCTCAATTTCATTCTTCGTCGTTTTATTTGCTTTATCGATAAAACGCTTTACGAGGTCATTTCCGCTCGTGTTGATCCAGTACGCTTCCGGCTTTGCCTCTTTGTCATCCTTCGCGCGGTCCACAAAATTTATTACATCCCATGGACAGTATACATCTGCATTTCCGAATCTGTATCCATCGTACCACTCCTTCACTTCTGCAAAACGATCTTCCATCTGATAATCAGAAAGTAACGTCCGTACCTCCGTATCTGTAAATCCAAATTGTTCATCGAAGCGTGTATCTGTGATCGATAGAATTTTAAAGTTGTTGAGACCAGTAAAAATACTTTCCTTCGAAACGCGAAGACAGCCGGTCAATACCGCGAACGCAAGCGAGTCATTCGTTTTTAATGCTTCACCTAACAGTCCGCGAATAAAGTGAACCATTTCTTTGTAATATCCATGCTGAAATGCTTTATCAAGCGGGACATCGTACTCATCGATGAGAATGACTGTTTTTTTACCATAATGCTTATATAAAAGAGCCGATAGCATTTTCATAGACGAAGATACAATGTCGGAATCTTCTTCCTGGACTGTCATATCTAAAAGTCGGCAATAATTCTTTTTATCTATATCCAGAAGTCGCTCGCTGTTTTTCAAACCATAAAATCTTTCAGCTTCCCGTTTGATCAGTTGAATACATCTACGTTTTGCTTCCGAAAAGCTTAAGCCCTCCACGTCCTTTAAAGAAAGAAAGATAACCGGATACTGTCCCTGATGCTGTTCGCACAGTTCCTTATTCTCAGAAATATAGAGCCCATCAAACAGCGATGTATCCGTTCCGATTTCAAAAAAGCTCTTCAGCATACTCATATTCAGGGTCTTACCAAAGCGACGCGGACGCGTGAACAGACTCACCTTGCCGAGACTGTCAAACAGCTGTTCAATCAGTTTCGTTTTATCGATATAGTAATACTGGTTTCTTCGAATCTCTTCAAAGTTTTCGATTCCCACCGGAAGTTTTAATCTTTTTTTCATAAATGCCTCCCGCCTTTATTTAGAACTTCTGTTTTCTTTTATTGTCTCACATTTTTAGTAAAAAAGAAAGAGGACGGAAAAAACATATATAAAAACACCGGATAAGAATTATTATCTTACCCGGCATTTTTCGTTATTTCTCTTCTTTAAATTTCTCGAAGCCCTTCTTATCTTCCGATGCTACACCTCTCTTATAAAAGTATTGACAGGTTTTACAATTTTCTGTTCCGTGCTTCTTATATGGGCACTTTATCATTTTATCGTACATGCAGCGATTCCGTACCTTTCTTGTGATAAGGAAGGCGATGAGTCCTGCAAATACGACAAACGGAATACTTGTTGCGACCGGATGCTCTTTAAAGGATGTAGCGAGTGCAGTATACACAGCAGTGATAACGCCAAGTGCCATCGCTGCAAGCTTATCTAAGAAGCTTGTTTTTGTGGCGACTGCGTTTGCCTGCTCGTAGCTTACATCTACCGCCATTGTGTAAACGGTCTGCTGTGACTCCGGGATCTTCTCCGCATATTCGCACTTCCAGATATAGCCTTCTGTTTCCGGAAGCGTTACTTCTCCATTGTAGACTGCAGAAATATCCTGTACAAGCTTCTTTCCCTTTCCAATGGCCTTTGCCAAAGCCCTTATTGGACATTGCTCGCATATCGAGGTCTTCCACACATACAGCATCATACCGATTGGCTATCTCGGTACTAAGCTTATGCATACAGTCCTTTCGCTGATTCGCAATGTGGCTTTCCTGGCGGTTTACCAGGCGGAGCTGTTTCATAAAGTTCTTAGACTTTCGTTCACCCTTACGGGAACCCTGCTTCTTCGAGAGCCTGCGTTGCAGCTTTGTTCGCTTGCGCTGCGCCTCCCGATAGAAATGTGGTATATCCTCCGTATGCCCATTTGAATCCGTATACAGTCCATCGAACTTATAATCAAGTCCAAGGACGTTTTCCGGCTTCAGTACAACAGGAGTGATATCCGGCACTTCTTTCTTATACGTGATGCTTACATAATATCGATTGTCTGCTTCCAGACTGACCGTGGCGTAACAGATACTGCCATCCGGGATTCTCGTTTCCGGTGTCCGGACCCATCCGAGACATGGAAGCTTTACTCTATGCGGTTCAACACATATGACGCTTGCATGCGTAGTCGTATAAGATTGTTTTCCACGCTTGCTGTGAAACCTTGGATAACTACCCTGTTTATGAAAAAATCGATCAAACGCTGCATTCAGCTGACGGCAAGCATACTGTAATGCCTTTGAGTCTGCTTCCTTAAGCCATGGAAGATAGTTCTTCATTTCTGGAAGGAGATTCTGCATGGCATAGTAATTAAGATGTTCCTTGCGACGATTGTAGATCACCGTATTTCGTTCAAGCATCTTGTTGTAGATGTATCGGCAATGACTGAGTGTCACATCTATCTTATGGCGCTGCTCATCGTCTGGATAGATCCGCATCCTGATGGCCCGATTAAGAATCATACGTTGCCTCCTTTCAACCACTTATTGAGGAAACCGAATTTTACGTGAATGGCATTTTCAACCATTTATTTCGGTTAGCCCGTATCTTACTGCGTTTAAGCCTCTCTCTTTGTGAGAATCGAAATTCCGTTTACTGTAATGTTATCTGCAACCGGAATCAGGAGATATTCGTGGCCATCAATCATGCGGCTCTCGATATAATCCGTGTTTTCCGTATCAATGGAAAGATCTATGTAGTTTGACTTTATCTTTGTCTTCTTATCCACGAGACTTCCAAGCTTCATGGAAGCACCGGCATTCTCATCAAAACTTCGGTCAAACTGTTTCAATCCATCTTCCGTTGCCCCTACACATAGAAATCTGATTCAGTGGTGTGAAAAATGTGCCATATCTGCTGCCGTTATGACCGCAGAGCACACAGTTTCCACTTTCTCCGATTCGTGCTGTCTCCGGTATATGACCAATCCCAGCATAAAGGACTGCCACACCCGTTCCTTCCATTACCGGATATCTGATATCTATGCTCGGTATCTCAATGATGCCGATAACACCGCCTTCTTTAAGAATGGCTTCATCCTCTTTACTAATGGAGGTTTGCTCTTCCTCCACATCTGTTTCTTCATCACTGTCATCCTCCAATGTCTGCTCAAACTGATTTATGAGCTGATTCGCCTGCTTCTCTCCGGTTGTACGCCAGAACAAAGGGGCTGTCGCACTAAGTGATTAGTGCGACAGCCCCTTTGTTGTATCTGCCTGCGAGAGCAGATCTGCTGAACTCCTGTTTTTTCTCAAATAATGTTTTTGGTGCACAGCTGACTGTTTTTACCCACTGTGGTTTGTAAGCAAACCATTTATTGATTACATCTGTATTTAATTCTGAAACGTTTTCAATAGCGAAAACATTGGATTATGAGATAATGCGTGGGTAGACCGCATGTGTTTTTCGGCACATGCCAGTCGTAGGGCACGCAGTGGCCCTGGCCGGAAAAGGGAACGTCTTGGGAAAAACCGGAGGTTGTTCCCGACCACATTAAGGTGCCAAAGCACCGTGGGGATCTTGTATCCCCTAATGTGTTAGGGCAATATAGAGCAGAGATACCTTCACACCCAGAAATAAAACAGGAGGCTACAGCCAGAAACATTGGAAGCACAACTACGAAAAGTAGTTGTACGACCTTTGTTTCTGACTGTAGGAGCCTGTGAAACTTTTTCTGTAAAATAACCATCATAAGGTCCTTCTATGATAAA
>OHAC01002139.1_pt1 | contig 16359 bp, 15 predicted proteins | sample 1577051 | NCBI WGS metagenome assembly OHAC01 (sample SAMEA3541499, study PRJEB24748) | human gut metagenome | biome: human gut; feature: human-associated habitat; material: faeces | place: China | collected 2012 | reverse complement strand
CCAGAACCATTGAAATTTTGCCGTCGTTTTGAACGGTTCGCAGCAAACTTGGTCGGTTGTTTGAGCGTCAAAGACTATCGGTTTCAGTACCTTTCAACGCGAGTTACCGAAGGAAAGTTTGCGAATCAGCGACCGTTCAAAACGGCGAGCATAAATTTCCTGGTCTGGATCTTTTATACGATTATTTTGTTTTTCTCATATACAATCCCCACGACTACCCTTCAAATCGCAAATTACAATTTTACAGCAATAATATGACACCTGAATTTTTCTTCCGCCTGCACCTTCATCTTCCGAAATCCAGCCTTCTTAAGCATTTCCCGATATTCTTCCTTCTTATAAATCTTCACATCCCCATGCCCAACCAAATGTGCAAGCGGCAACTCAATATGATTCATCAGCCATACAATCAGATCAGATGATGTATAATCTCTCAAAATCAATCTTCCACCTTTTCTTAATACCCGATACACACTGTCAAAGAAGTCTTGTGGATTTAGATAGTGATGAAAGCTGTTTGTACAGATGATCACATCATAGGATTCATCTTCAAATGGAAGATTTTCACAATCTCCAACAATAAATTTTGTGTTTTTTAATTCTGTCAGGACTTTTGGATAATCATATTTACAGATTTCATAGATTCCTGATTTCCCGGAATCATAAATTTTTGCTGCTTTTGTGAATTCTTTGATGGACATTTGTTTGTATTTATTGGATGAGATTGGCATAGTCTATTTCTCCTTTATATTTTAGTTAGCTTCTTCTAACCATTTTAGCATATTCTGTTATAAATTTGTTTATAAACTAAGAAAAGGGAAATAGATTTCTCTATTTCCCTGAAAGTGTATATTTTACTGCTCTTCCTGCACCTTTTTTACAAATAATATTCCTTTTTGCCAAATCATTTAACAACCGTATTACCGTTGCTTTTCCCAGTTGCATTTCTATTTCTATCTGCTTTCTGCTCATCTCATCATTTTCTTCTAATAAGTGAACAAGTCGTCGTTCTGTTGTTGTTAACTTTCCTTTCGTTTCAAATACTGGAAGTGTTATCATAATAGAATTATCAAATACTTTGTATATTGGTTTCTTCACAGATTCTTCATAGGCATAATTGATTCTTAATATTCCCGTCCCAAACTTTTCAATATACTTCAGTCTAAAAAATACATTTCCAATGATTGGATTTCTTAGAATTGATATTTGTCCATTTAAATATTCTTCTTCACTTAGTTCTGATGGTAAACCACCCGGAGAAGATATTTCAATTCTATCTTCATACATACTGACTTTAATCGATGCGTTCACATCCCATGCACGATGTACTAAAGCATTTGCAATTGCTTCTCGAAAGGCTTTTTCTGGAATTTTATCAATAAGTTTTCGTTCTTTTCCTTCAATTTTCTCATATTGGTAGTATTTCTTGAACATTTTCATGATCTTTGAAAACTGCTCTAAAATTGATATATTTTCATAAGTTTCACGATCCATGATCTCATCAATGCTTGATCCAAATCTTACGCTATCAATTCCTTTGAAAGTATTCTGATCTGCTAATAATGCCCCTGCATTATTAAATCCTGCTTTATCAGAATATAATTCTAATGTTTTGAGAATATCTATATTAAGTTTTTCTATGTGCATTGCATTTTTCAGTTCTTCTTCTAAAAGTTTAAATGTCAAATCTTGTTTTCCTGCTGATAATTCTTCAAACGACTGATTCATTCCTTCCAGCACTAATCTGTTATATTCTATTCTTTCTACTTCTATCGTAGCGGAATCACTTCTCTTGTAAGCTTTTCCTTTATATAGATATGGCTTATATGGACCCTCATACACAGTAAGCGTTATTGTGGAGTCGTTTCCTATTTCTAAAAGATATTGAGGTACAGGCTTCATACTATCATTAATTTTATTTTCCAGATTTAAACACACATCTTCTGGATTTTCAATTCCTACAATTTCTTCATCATCTGTAATTCCAAATATGATCTTTCCTGTTCCATAATTTGCATATGCACTGATCGTTTTCATAAAAGTATTGGAATTTGTATTTTCTTTGTATTCTAAATGCCTGTTTTCTCTCATCTTTTTCAACTCCTTTTTCTTTTATTATACTTTCGTTGCAATCGTTTTGCAACGATTTTAGTTTTCGTTGCATAATTTTTGCAACGAAACGAAAAATCGTTGCATTATAATTTTCATCTTACTTTACGTCCGTTAATGCACTATGAAATAATAATCTGACTCCGTTTTTCTCTAGCTTAATCGTTTCTCCTTTGCGGATTCGATCTTTATCTAAAAGATCCAGATAATTATCTTCTAATACAACTTCCTGTTCTTCTTTCGAATGATTTAATAAGAATAAAACTTCTCCTTTTTCATTTCGACGGACAGATGCTTCCACACCTTCTGGTGTCGTAAGAACAGATCTTACTCTGGCTTCTTTGAATACATCTTCTAAAAATGCTGCGTAAAATTCATCATTGGATCTTGTTCCAACATAGTATGCACTTCCTTTTCCAAAAGAATTCTTTGTGATCACTGGGGTATTTGCATAGAAGTCTTCTTTGTAGCTGCTGATCTCTTCTGCTCCTTCTAAATGCATCAGATCGCATAACATCTGTGCTGGATATGTATGTTCCCCATACTGGAATGAATTTTTTTCTCCTTCTGGAAGAGCGTCGTTTTCTTCCACCCAGATTCCTAAGATATCTCTTAATTTTCCCGGATAACCGCCTAAGATCACAAGGTCATGTTCATCAACGATCCCGCTGAAATATGTTGTGATAAATGTTCCTCCATTTTGAACATACTCTCGGATTTTTTCATCATAATCTCCTTTTGTCATATAAAGAAGCGGTGCGATCACAACTTTGTATTTGTCGATGGAATCTTCTACACCAACAAGATCTACTGGCACGTTTTGTCCAAAGGCTGCGCTGTAATAATCTCTCAGAGCATCGAGATATTTCATATGAATGCTTGGTCCTGCGGAGTTTTCCAATGCCCACCAGTTATCCCAGTCCACAACGATCGCAACTTCCGCTGGCGTTCTTCGGATCTGGAAGAACTGGATCGCATCGGCTCCGTGGGCTGCTGCCTGATAACTTAGTCTTCTCATTTCTCCCGGACGTTTTAATTTGTTATATGGAAGCCAGTTTGTAACACTTGGTGTCTGTTCCATCAATACAAAAGAATTCTGATCTTTGATCCCTCGCATCAAGTCATGATTCATTGCAATATGTGCAGGACTGTCATCTGGTGCAGGGTAGTTATCCCATGAAATGAAATCCATGCTTTTTGCCCATTTCTGATAGTCTAACGGCTTATAAAATCCCATTAAATTTGTTGTGATCGGAATATCTGGTGTGATCTTACGGATCGCATCCGCTTCTAGGTTGTAACGTTCAGCTAATTTAGCTGCCAGTTTTTGTGCATAATAACGATAGGTTGTGCTGTTTGGGCAGGAATTATGTCTTCCTCCGAATTTGCGTTTCATTCCATTAAATTCTGTTCTTAAGATATCTGGATGGCTGAAGTGCTGCCCAGGAAAAAACATTTAAAGTCACAATATTTACATGTGCCTTTTTCATCATTTCCATGTCTTCCTTCCATACTTCTTCTGGCCACTGTTCTGGATTGTAATCTCCTCCATATAATATATATTTTACTTTCTTTCCGTAAGCCACTGTACTTTTCCTCCTTCATCTGATTCAATTCCCATTTATTTCAGAAAACATTCTATTTTTAATGATGTCATATTTTAGAAAAGGGGACCAGACGCTTAGGGTCTGATCCCCTCTTTCCACTATTGTGTTTTTTAGCTATTATTTACTTTTTTTCTGAGCGTTGTAATCTTTTAATGCCTGTTTTGCAGATGCTGCTTTGTCTTTTGCATTCTTCATATCAACTTTCAGAACTTTATCATATCCAAGTCCTTTGACTGTCTTTTGCATATCTTTTAAAATGCTGTTAAATTCAGCTTCATCTTTTGCAAAGATCATCTTCCAAGAGCTGTCTACAATTGTTGATTTACACTGATTTCTTAATGTTGAGATATCAGAGCTTTCTTCTGGCTGTGTATAAGATGTACCCGTTCCAACGGCTAACTGTTTGTTTTTCTGTAAGTTTTCAATCGTTGTCTCAGCGCCGTTTGATTTACTCTGCCAGTCTTTATCAAGTTTTGTGTTGTTTTTCTTTAATGCGTAATCCCACATCGTTGCCATGTATGGTTCGTTTGTGTTAGGATCTGTATCTGTTAAACATAATGGTTTGAAGTTTAATGTACAGATTCCATCTTTCCAGGAACCGCCACCCCATTTAGAGTCAACTTTTACATCGTTGCTTGGAAGGGCTTTATCTCCAAATGCTGTGTAAACGGCTTTTCCGTCTTTCTTTTCCCAAGTTAATCCTTCAGGTCCTGCTGCACCATTTGCCTGTCCTACACATTCCATACCTTCTGGAGAGTACATCCAGTCGATGAAGTCTGCAAGTCTTTCTGGATCTTTCGCTTTGCTTCCGATGGCAATGATTGTTTTAGAGTTACCTTCAGAGTAGCATCCTGATGTATAAGGTGTGCTGTCTTTGATCGTTGCAGGCATAAATCCTTTTCCTGCATTTTTATGTTCTGTTGTGTTATAAAGAGATGATCCCTGATAAGACCAGAGAGATGTTAAGATCTGTCCGTCTCTGTATTTATCAGATAACATATCATAGTTTTGTGTTGTAGATTCTGGATCGATCAGTCCTGCTTTGTTTGCTTCAAATAAGAATTTTAATGCTTTTACATAAATTCCGTTGCTGTCGATCGCATCCTGATGTTCGCTTCCGTCTGCTTTAGAGAATACAAATCCTGTGTTTTTGTATCCATATAAAGAAGCGTAGTTAGAAGCTGCCATCATTGTCTCTCCATCCCAGTCTTTAAATAAAGAGATCGCATATGTTTTCTTTCCTGAATCACTCTTTGGAGTGTTAGACTGCATCTTCTTTAAAACAGGGATTAAGTCATCTAATGTGTTGATCGTTGGGTATCCTGCTTTTTTGTATGCATCCCATCTTACATAGTTTTCTACTAATGGTTCGATACCATCTGCAGATGCGTTTGGAGACTGATTAGAAATCTCACTTGGGATTGCATAGACACCTTTTTTACCTGTTAACTCATTTGTCTTTGTGATCGCCATTTTATAATTCTTCATGACGTCTTTGCCTTTTAACAGTTTTGACATATCTTTTAAAAGTCCAGCTTTTACGGTATCTTTTAATTTACCATTTTCTGTTCCGATGATAACAAGGTCACCTAAGTTTCCTGCTGTAGAATGTGTCTCCACCACCAGCTACGTTAGGTGTGATGATATTTAACTTCATGTTAAATTTCTCTTTGACTATTTTTGCGAACCATCCAGACTGAACTCCCTGATAGTTTGCCATTGCATCGAATACATCGATTTTAATCTCTTTTTTATATTTGCTGTTGCTTGAAGAACTGCTGCTTTCTTCTGTTGTATTGTCAGATGATTTGGATGAACTGTCGGAACTCTTTCCGCATCCTGTCAGCACTAAAGCAGCTGTCATAATACTGCAAAGTACAACACTTACTATTTTTTTTCTCATTTTTCTCCTCCTTATCCCTTGACTGATCCGATCATGATTCCTTTTGCGAAGAATCTCTGGAAAATAGGGTAAATAAACAAAATTGGAAGTACAACGATTACAGATACTGTCATACGAATTGATGTTGGTGTCTGCTGCGTTGCCAATGCTGCCGCACTGCCGATCGCTCCTCCAGTGCTTCGTACCATGGCAGCAAGTGAACTTGCCTGGTTAATGTAAGTATAAAGCAGATACTGGAGAGAATATAATTTCTGGTCCGTAATATAAAGCAAAGTATCCTGGAATGAGTTCCACTGTGCTACTGCTGCGAAGATCGCAACGGTTGCAAGGATCGGTTTTGCTGTTGGCAGAATGATCTTTCGAAAGATCGTTAAGATTCCGGCTCCATCAATCTCTGCTGCTTCCTGCAGTGATTTCGGAATCGACTCAATATAAGTTTTTACAAGGACAATGTTAAACGGCTGTACGATCGCCGGGATAACATATACCCAGAATGTATTGGTAATGTGTAACGTTTTCATTGTAATAAATGTAGGGATCATACCTGCATTGAAATACATTGTGATAACGAAGAAACGATACCAGAATTTTCTATGCTGCATTTTCTCCTGTGTGAACATAAATCCAAGGAACGCACATGCAAGGACTGTACATGCTGTACCGATCACAGTTCTTCCAAGAGATACGAGTGCTGCTGTTGATAATCCGTCCAGACCAAATACCTGCTTGTAGTTATCAAAATGAATGTTACTTGGCAGGAAGTTGATCAGACCGTTCGCACTTAAGTCATTGGCACTGATCGTATTGATGATCATGTAATAAAACGGATATGCACAAATGACTGTAATAATGATAAATGCTAAATAGTTTACAATATTAAATGTCAAGTCACCTGATTTTATTTTCTTTTTGTGCTTGATCGCTTTGGCTTTCACTGACGATCCTCCTTTCTAGATGATAGATGCTCCACGAGTTTTCTTAGATACAAAGTTTACAATTGCTAGTAATGATACACTGATGACACTCTTTAACATACTGATCGCGGTTGCCAGTGATAAGCTGTTTCCCGTCATACCAATATTATACACGTAAAGGTCTAATACCTGAATATGAGCTTTGTTAAAAGCGTTCTGGAATACATAATACTGGTCCATTCCATTGTTTAAGAAGTTTGCAACGGACATCATTAATAATACGAAGAATGTTGGCATTAAGGCTGGCAGTGTAATGTTTTTCATTAACTGGAAGCGGTTTGCTCCATCCACCTTTGCTGCTTCGTATAATTCTTCATCAATACCTGCGATCGCGGATAAGTACATGATGGCTCCCCATCCAAGACCTTTCCATAAATTCCATAACGTCATCCACAGATATGTATGTGCATCGCTGTCCAGGAATTTAATCGGGGATGTAATGATTCCCATATTCTGAAGTAATGTGTTTACCATACCACTGTCTGTAAATAAACTGAATGCTACGGAATAAACTAAAACCCAGCTGATGAAGTTTGGAAGTGTTGTTAATGTCTGCACCAGATTTTTGAACTATTTACATTTGATCTCATTTAAGAAGATCGCAAATCCTACTGGTAAAATAGAAGTTGCGATTCCAAGTAAACTCATTGCAAATGTATTTCGCATAACTTCAACGATCTGTTTTACCTGTGTTTGATTGTTAAATAAAGTTTTAAACCATTTTAATCCAACGAATTCACACTGTGATAAGGATAGCGGCGGTTTATAATCAAAGAACGCATAAATCCATCCATGCAGTGGAAAATAGGAAAACAAAAAACATAAGATGATAAATGGTATGATGCAGTAAAATAACTTTCTGCTGTATGCAGTGTTTTTTGGTTTCTTTGCTGCGACTGCTTGTTTCATTTTTCTCTTTCTCTCCTTTCGAACGCACTCTCATGCATCAAGATTTTTCGCTGCAACTTTTCAAGTCACCCTTATTGTAACGACAATGCATAAATTTAAATACCATGCAAATTTGACTGCCAATATGTCAAAAATCCTATTTTTGCAGTACTTTGTCTAAAATATCTATTTTTTACCGTATTTTACCTCCATTTTCTTCGGTAGTTTTTTCTCTTGTTTCCAAATAACATTAAATTAAATTCAAAACACGTATTTCACATTCGAGATCGTTTTTGACTTCGAATTTTTATATTGAAAAAGGAGGTTCTTATGAAATTCAATATTGACAGTCCGGTGTTTACTTTTATGGGTACATTTGCTGACTATGTTCTATTAAATTGTATCTTTTTAATAAGCTGCATTCCGATCATTACCATCGGTCCAGCTGTCACAGCACTTGTAAGTGTCACAATGAAAGATGGAGAAAGCATCTGGAACCCGGCATGGCAGCCTGTCAAAGCTGATCTTGATTCTTATGAATGCCATCATGGACTTGGATACAGCCGTTTCGTTTCATCCAAAGATGGTTTAAATGCAGATCTGACTGCTTTCGTTCCACTTCATGAAACATGTGAAATTAACTATTTAAAATTAAGAAATGACAGTGACAAAGAGAAATCTATTTCTTTAACTTCTTACGTTGAATTTTGTTTCTGGAATGCGGTTGATGATGCAACAAACTTCCAGAGAAACTTAAGTATCGGTGAAGTTGAGATTGATGGATCTACGATTTACCATAAAACAGAATACAGAGAACGTAGAAATCACTATGCTTTCTATACAGTCAATACACCGATCAATGGTTTTGATACAAGCAGAGATGAATTCCTTGGAGCTTATGGCAGCATTGAACATCCAAAAGCTGTTGTTGAAGGAACTTCTTACAATACAGTTGCAAGCGGCGGCGCTGTGATCGGTTCTCATCGTATTGATCTTACACTTGCTCCAGGAGAAGAAAAAACTTATATCTTCTTACTTGGTTATGCTGAAAATGATGATGAACACAAATGGGAAGCTTTAGATGTTATCAACAAGACTCCTGCCAAAGCTACGATCAAAAAATTTGTAACAGACGAACAGGTTCTAGCTGCTCTTGCTTCTTTAAAAGAATATTGGAATACACTGCTTGCAAGATATTCTGTATCTTGTGAAGACGAGAAATTATCCCGCATGGTAAATATCTGGAATCAGTATCAGTGCATGGTTACATTTAATATGTCACGTTCAGCTTCTTATTTTGAATCTGGAACTGGCCGTGGTATGGGATTTAGAGATTCCTGTCAGGATCTTCTTGGTTTCGTTCATTTGATTCCAGAACGAGCAAGAACAAGAATCCTTGATATCGCAGCAACACAGATGGAAGATGGCAGCGCTTACCATCAGTATCAGCCACTGACGAAACGTGGAAATCTTGATATCGGCAGTGGTTTTAACGATGATCCATTATGGCTCATTGCTGCTGTCGCTGCGTACTTAAAAGAAACTGGAGAACCTTTCCAGACAACAGGACCTTCTGAAGGACCAGTTGCGGAATCCATTTTTATCGCTGGTATGTTTGTAAAATATGGCCGCGAATATGCAAAGATTCTTGAACTTCTTGGAAAAGATGAGAAAGCAAAAAAAGCTCTCGCTGCAGTTGACAAAGTATATGATGCAATCCTTACGGATGGATGGGATGGAGAATGGTTCCTCCGTGCTTACGATGCTTTCGGCGACAAAGTGGGATCAAATGAAAATGAAGAAGGTAAGATCTTTATCGAGCCTCAGGGATTCTGCGTTCTGGCCGGTGTAGGTGTCAAGGAAGGACATGCCAGAAAGGCACTTGATTCTGTCAAAGAACATCTCGATACCAAATATGGCATTATGCTACAACAGCCTGCATACCGCACGTATCACTTAAATCTTGGTGAAATCTCCTCATACCCACCAGGATACAAAGAAAATGCCGGTATCTTCTGCCATAATAACCCTTGGGTGTCTATCGCAGAAACAGTCATCGGTCGTGGAAACCGCGCCTTTGAAATCTATCAGAAAACCTGCCCTGCTTATCTTGAGGATATCAGTGAGATCCATCGCACAGAACCTTATGTATATTCCCAGATGATCGCCGGCGCAGACGCCCCAAAACATGGAGAAGCCAAAAACAGCTGGTTAACCGGTACTGCCGCATGGACTTTCGTAAATGTCTCCCAATACATTCTCGGAATCAAACCAGATTACAACGGACTTGTCATTGATCCTTGCCTGCCAGATCGTATCAATGAACTTACAATTACCAGAGTATATCGCGGCGCCATGTACCATATTCATGTGACGAAAACTGATGGAACTGAAAAAGGCGTTACAAAAATGACAGTCAATGGTCAGGCTGTCGATGGAAATTGCGTGCCATTTGGAAAAGACGCAACAGAGTATCAGGTAGAGATTATTATGTAATTTATACTTGGAGTTACCCTCCTACTCTCAACAAACATGTGAAAACGGAAGCGAAAATCCTCCTCCTTTGGATTTTTGCTTCCGTTTTGTATATAAATTATTTTATTAGTATTGATATTAATGACATTATATATTATACTATCACCTAAGATTCTACCATGAAACGGTAGGCGGTTAGCCTCCTTTCCGGGAGTTATAGCTCGGTTTACATAGAAATCCAATCTGATTGGAAATCAATACGCAGGAGGTATAAGATGTATGTTGAGTGTAGATACCCTCATTGGCATAATCAGTCTTTGTATGACTTGTTATAGTCTTGGATATTCTCACGGAAAACGTGATTCTGAAATAAAAAAATAACCGCCCTCAAAAATTAACGTCTGAAATATGGAGCGATTATTTTCCAAAATATTATCAGGCTAACCATCTATCGGTAGCATCTTTTTCTATTATTAGAATAGCATCTCCAATACTATTTGTCAAATATTTTATATTATAATATATATTTTTCTTTTTCCATTGTTTTTCTGATCATACAATGCTAAAATACAATCATCAATATATAAAGTTACTGAAATTTCACACAATAAGGAGGTAACACTATGGAGGGTAAGATCACAAAAGTATTCAACGCAACCGACCAGATTCAGGCTAAGATGATTCATGATCATTTAAAACAAAATGGCATTGAAAGTATGTCCAAACAGCCGGGAACTGGGGAATATATGAGTATTGCGATGGGGTATTCTGTTTATGGCACGGATATTTATGTACTGGAAGATCAGAAAGCTAAGGCTGAGGCCTTGATCAATGAATTGTTGTATAATAGTGACTACGATGCATCTGATGATGAAGAAATCAAATTACCTTGGTGGCAGAATAAGGTTGTGGTTGCATGGTGTATTTTAGGATTTTTTGTAATTGCTGGTTTGTTGATGATTCTCTTGTAAATTTTAATTTTTGGTTGATGACGAAAATTATTGGTGGAATATTATAAAAAGGGTTATCTGTCTGCGACGCGCTCTCGCTCGACTCACACGCAGCTGTACTAAGCTCCTGAATGGTCTAACGACCATCCACTCGCTAAGTGCAGGCGTGTTCCTACGGTCTCAGACAGATAACCCTTTTTATAATATTCAAATAATTTACGTAATCGAAACCACTACCGAATGTGTATGGAGAATGATCTTGGATATAAATTAGTTTTTTCAAGACAGAAGATAAGTGTTTATTATACTCCTAAACATCCCAACAAATCACAATTTTATCTTGGTGTTAATTCTACATACATATCTTTGTACTGTCTTGCACTTGTCTCCCATGATACATCTTTATTCATATCACGGATCACCATATCATCCCAGCTTGCTCTATTCTCAAAGTAGCATGTCTTTGCTCTATTGATCGTATCATACAGAAGTCCGCTTTCATATCGATCAAATGTAAAGCCGTTACCTGTATTATCAAACATGTTATATGGCCAAACAGTATCTCTAAGTCCTCCTGTCTCTCTGACAATTGGAATCGCACCATATCTCATAGCAATCAATTGTGTTAGTCCGCATGGCTCGAATCTTGATGGAACTAAAAGTGCATCACATCCAGAATAGATATTGTGGGCAACATTTTCATCGTAAGCAATATAGGCACAAAAACTTCCTTTATATTGATTCTCGTAAGAACGGAAAGCTTCTTCATACCAGGAATCACCTGTACCAAGAACAACTACCTGTGTATTTCCATCCATAACGCCTGGAATTACGTCATTGACCAGATCAAGTCCTTTTTGGTTCGTAAGACGAGAAATCAATCCGATCACCATCTTGTGTTCGTCGACCTCTAATCCTAAAGATTCCTGTAGTGCTTTCTTATTCTTCTTTTTATTTTCGATTGCTGTCTTTGCATCATAATTTGCTTTTAACAACTTGTCTGTAGATGGATTCCAGATGTTGATATCAATACCATTTACAATTCCTCTGATCTTATTCTGGTGATATCTTAAGTGCTCTGCAAGTCCTTCTCCATATTCTTCTGTCTGAATCTCTCCAGCGTATGTGTTACTTACCGTTGTAAGTCTATTACAATAAGTGATTCCACCTTTTAACATATTCGCATCCAGCCAGTTCTGAGTCAGGCAGTCTTTGTTGAATACATAATCAGGCAATCCTGACCAGTATTGGATCATTTTTCTGTCGTAGATACCTTGGAATTTTAGGTTATGTATCGTAAGTACTGCACTTGCACGTCCTACATTTGTATCTGCAAAACATGTTCTTAGATAAAGCGGTACCAATGCTGCCTGCCAGTCGTGGCAGTGTACTACATCAGGAACCCAGTCCAGATAATTCAGTGCCGCCAATGCTGCCTTGGAAAAGTAACAGAACTTTGGAATATCATCAATCAGATTTGTATACGGATTACCCCAAGAGAAAAATTCCTCATTGTCGATAAAATCATAAATTACACCATCTTCCTGATACTCCATAATACCTACATAGTATTGTCTTCCATCAGAACAAAGATCCATATAGAAAGAGCCTTTGTATTCCATCTTTTCTTGGTATTCCCAAGGAATGCATTTATACCTTGGAAGGATTACTTTCACATCTACATTTAATTTAGCAAGACTCTTTGGAAGTGCAGACATTACATCTCCAAGACCTCCTGTTTTCACAAATGGATAGCATTCTGAGCCAATAAAAACGACACTTCTTCTTGGTCCAAGATCAGGCTGTTCAATAACCTGATTTTCTTCTACTGGCATTTCTATTTTGATTTCTTCTTTTGGTTCTGGTTGTGCAACTTCCTCTTTTATTATTGCAGGTTCTGCTGTTGGAATAACAGTCTCTTCTGTATCTGTACTTTTCACTGTTGAAACAGTTGCTTTTTTTGCCCTGCTTTTTGCATTATTTCTTGTCTTACTTTTTGCTCTTGTTTTTCTGCTCATATTTGCCTCCAATCTGCAACATACATCATGCGGTCTGCAATGAATTTTTATGATATTCTTATTATATCATAAAAAGAAAGGTACTGCATATCACTTTAATAATATACAGTATCTTTCCTTGCTTCGTTATCATCATGTATCTACTTTATCTAGGCAAATTCCACATTACAGCCTGTGCTTTTTCTAAATCTTTTCTCGCCACAAAAATTTCATACTGTATGGACTGTGACGTTGGATTTCCCACACTTCCAAAGTTTCCACGAAGTGTTCCAGATCCTGCCCATTCTCCTAAGTGATTGTATGTTTTGTATTTGTACTTAATCTTTTCCCGATCTAAGATATCCCTGATCGCATTAAATTGTATCATGTCTGTTCCAATCCATAAGCTTTCTGAGTTTAATATTGTAAGCATACTTTTCTCCTTTCTCGCAATTTCCAATTTTATTAAACTGGATTTGCCCCCCTCTTTTGCAGCATACCGAAGCCTCTTTCAACCTGTTAATTAATTTCTTATATTTTATCACAATTTCCTGACTGTGTCCTATTTTTTCCCATAAATAATTCCCATCCCGCTGATCATCCATGGTGTTGTTACAAATCCCGGAATAAAGTCTAGCTTCTTTTCCAGATTTCCTATGTAGTGAACTTCTGAAATTCCTTCTTCTTTTAAGATTCTTACAAACTCTTCCATATCTCCGTACAATGCTTTCTGTGAAAACATATCCTGAAAAGAAAATACACCGCCTTTTTTCAAAACTCTTAATGCTTCTTTTACAACATCCCTCTTATCTTTTGCTGTTCGCACTTCATGAAACACGAAATTGCTTACTGCTGCATCAAATGTCTCATCAGGGAAATCCAGTTTTGCTGCATCTCCTTTTTGAAAAGCAATATGATCTGCAACTCCTTCAATCTTTGCATTTTTCTCGCACTGCTCTTTTGCATAATTCCATTCCACACCCCAGTGATCCATCGCTGTGATCTGTGCCTTTGGAAATGCTTTGGCGCAATGAACAGTAAGTGCTGCTGCTCCGCATCCGATGTCTAGAAGTTTCCCTTCACCATCCCAATCAAGATGTTTAATCAGATGTTCATGTACTCCTGCCATCATATTTCCTTTTCCAAATGCGAATGCTTCATGACAGATCAGCATATAAATTGCCATTACCAGAGTCAAAATGCATAATACGCCTACTATGATTGCAATGACCATTTCACTTAAAGCTACTTGTACTGCTACCGCAATAACACCTAAAACAATTACTGCTCCAAATAACATATACAATGCTTTTTCAGGTACCCAGTTTCCATAATTTGCTTTTTCATTCATTCTTCTTTTCTCCCTTTCATTAGTGTTCGCTAACTATTCTCATCAACTTTCCTGTACGGATACGCCTTCTTTACAGCATCATGATATTTATAATGTTCCTCGACACTTCCAAACTCAAAGAAAATGGTTCTTTGAACCTCTTGTGACAGCTTTGGAAATTCTTTATCTTCCAAACTGTCCATCATCTGTCGATATAGATTTTTATACCGCAGATTTTTTCCTGCTTTTATAAAATATGGCTTTATACTTTCTTCACTGCACCACATAAATTTACTTAAAGTCGCTCCTTTACTCCAATAAAGGCTCTTAATCGCCAGATACAAAAATGGAACCATAACCTTCCTTGTCAATCTTGAAATCTGTGCAAATTGACCTCCATCAAAAAAGTATGCTCAATTGGGATTTTCATCTGAGAAAGAAATGTGAGTCCTAAATCTGCTCCAATCGATGAAGCGACAATAAGCGTTATTTTTTCTATTCCTTGCTTTTGCAGATACTCTCCTATCTGATGAATTTCATCTTGTTTACTTTGATAACTTTGTTCCCATCGTCTGAAATTCCATTTTTATATTCCTCCTTATAGTTTTAGTATATCAGATTCAAAAAATATTTCCTATATGAGATAATAAGAAAAATTCCTATAATCTAACAAATATCCACACAATCTATGATCATCTTCTCACACCTTTCATATCCTAGCTGTGAACTGTTTAATGACAATGTATAATTCCTTGCCATTCCCCATTTTTGTTCTGTATAAAAATTATAATTTATCCTTCGTCTTTTATCTGTATCCTTTATAAGTTTTACTGCCCCGTCTTCTGTAACATCATATAACTTGCAAATACGTTTGATCTTCTCTGGCATGTCTCCATGTATAAACACATTTAACACATCATCTCTATCCTTTAGTATAAAATCAGTATTTCTCCCAATCATAACGCATGGTTCTTTTTCTGCAATTTCCAAGATTACCTTTCTCTGTGCCTCATACAGCATATCGTCCACGGATTTCCCTGTAATATCACGACCCGAAAATGCATAGGCAAAAAATCCTTTCTTTGGGGATAATTCTGCATTTTCTTCGATATATTCTGGTGATAATCCTGACTGTTGCGCAATCTGATCTATAATATTTTCACTATAATAAGCAATTCCAAGCTGTTGTGCTACTTCTTCTCCGATAAATCGTCCACCGCTTCCAAATTCTCTACTGATTGTAATGATTCTTTTTGCCATAATACCTTCCTCCTTAATGTGTTAATCGCTCTACTTTTATTTTTTGGATTTTTTTAAAAAGGCAAATCCGATTAGACATGCAGCAAGTTCTGTAATTGGGAATGTCCACCAGATCAAAGATAATCCTGCTCGTCCTTTTCTTACAACAATTGAAAAGATTTCTGCCAGAGGTAATATGATCACAAGTTGTCTGAGAAGTGAAATAATCAGTGATTCCATACCACCATCCAATGCTTGATATATTCCCTGATATGCTACATTGATTCCTGCGAAAATAAAACTAATTGAAATAATTCTCATTGCTCCGATAAAATATTCTCTGGAACTTCCTGCATTAAATAATGTTGCAAAAGAACTTGGGAATATTTCTGTGATCAAAATTCCAAAGATCATCAATACGCTCGTGTACATCAATCCATATTTGATTCCATCTTTTATCCTCTTTTTACTTCCCATCCCATAAGCAAATGCTATGATCGGTGTAATCGCATCCCTTAGTCCAAATGCTAAGAATAAAACAAACTGCTGTACTTTATAAAACAATCCGTAGGCTGTCTGAGCGGAAGGACTGAATTTCAAAATAAGGTTCATTACATATATCATAATTGACATCAATGCCTGTGCAATGATCGCCGGAAGTCCGATTGCATATATTTCTTTGATAATTCCAGCATCTGGCTTCATATACTTTGCTCCATGCTCAAATTCTTTGTTTAATTTCATATGAAAGATAAACAATAACACTGTTGACACTGCCTGTCCGATGACTGTTGCATAAGCTGCACCTTGAACCCCCATTTCTGGAACAGGTCCAATCCCATAGATCATGATCGGATCAAGGATGATATTTACCACTGCTCCCACAA
>OHAC01002137.1_pt1 | contig 16368 bp, 11 predicted proteins | sample 1577051 | NCBI WGS metagenome assembly OHAC01 (sample SAMEA3541499, study PRJEB24748) | human gut metagenome | biome: human gut; feature: human-associated habitat; material: faeces | place: China | collected 2012 | reverse complement strand
GGGCAAGCTCGTTACATTTATTTCAACTCCGGTTATGGGAGGTTTTATCAGCGGAATCGCATTGACAATTATCTTGATGCAGATTCCAAAGATTATGGGAGGTAAATCTGGTTCAGGTGAACTTCCAGAACTGTTAAAGCATTTATATGAGACGGCGCTGCATATTAATTGGGTATCGGTCGGATTAGGTGTTGGGGCGCTGGCAATACTGATTATTTCTAAAAAAGTAATGCCGAAGTTTCCGATGGCAGTTGTGATCATGGCTCTTGGAATGGTTTCTACATTGGTATTTCATGTAGATCATTATGGAGTGGCTTTACTATCGAAAGTAGAGCCAGGACTTCCTAAATTTATTATACCGTCTGTATTTCACGTAGACCTTAAGCATGCAGCAGGTCGTGGCTTGATGATTGCTGTTGTTGTTATGGCAGAAACTTTACTTTCCGAGAATAATTTTGCTTCGAAAAATGGTTATAAAATAGATGATAATAAAGAAATCCTTGCCTGTGCGGCAGGAAATATTATTTCTGCTTTTACAGGAAGCTGTCCGGTAAATGGAAGTATTTCAAGAACATCAATGAATGAACAGTTTGGAGGAAAGACGCAGGCTGTTTCTATTACAGCAGCAATTTCTATGGTAATGGTTCTTTTATTTGCAGCAAGGTTTATAGGATACTTGCCGGTTCCGGTATTGACGGCAATTGTGATCTCTGCATTAATGAATGTTGTAGAATGGCATTTGGCAGTTCGTTTATTTAAAGTAAGTCGAAAAGAATTTTATATTTTTGTAGCAGCCTGCATGGCAGTACTTTTTCTTGGAACAATTTACGGAGTAATTATAGGAATCATTCTTTCCTTTGTGGCAGTTGTTATTCGGGAAACGAATCCGCCAAGAGCATTTCTTGGAGGTATTCCAGGAAGAGATGGTTTTTATGATTTAGATAAAAATCATTATGCACATCCGATTGAACACACAATGATCTATCGTTTTAATGCAAACCTTTTCTTCGCAAATAGTAAATTATTTCAGGAAGATATTGAAAATAATTTAAAAGAAGACACAAAAACAGTAATCGTAGATGCCGGAACAATTACAAGTATTGATATAACAGCAGCGGATACGATTCTTATGTTAAAACAAAACTTAGAGAAAAAAGGAATTGCATTTTACATTACAGAACATATGCAGGCACTTAATACGCAGTTTCGAAATCTTGAAATGGGTGGATTAATAGAAGAAGGATGTATCAGAAGAACGATTACGGCAGCTCTTCTTGATTCAGGATTACAAAAACCATTTCCACTGGAAGGTATTCCGGCAAATCTGCAGGAAAGCTTAGAAGAATTGCGGGAACATGCAGGAAAACTGCCTGTTCATAAGCATAATACAGAAAAAATAGAAAAATTAAAAAAAGCACTTTGGCTACATACATTACCTGCCGAAGAAGAAAATACACTCGAAGAGTTTGCATGGGCATTTGGTGAAGATACAGTAAATGAAATCGAAAAAAGAGTACATCGGGTAATAGCGAATCTGCATCATTGGCCGGAAATCAAAGAAATTTCGGAAAAAGGTCTTTCAAAACAAATGCAGGCATGGCACAATCTCGGTGCTATTGATGAGGATGAGGTTCTTCGAAGAATGGAACTTCATTTAGATGAACTTTCCGCAAATCTAGAAGAGGATAAAAATAAACAGCTTATATTCCAGATGATCGAAAAACGTCGTCATCATTTGGAGATAGAATTAAAACAAGAGAATCCAGAGATATGGGAAAAGTTAGTAGAAAGCAGAGAGCATTTAGAACGAAGACTGCAAAAACAAAATCCGGAAGCCGCAGAAAAATTACATGAATTAGAGAAAAAATTGCTAATTTGATTGGAAGAACAGACGAAAAGCAGAAATTTTATATCAAATAGAATGTGAAGATAGTCGCTTCATAGAAAATGCCTGACCGGCATTTTTATTTGCTCCGACATCACATTCTATTTGATATAAAATTTCTGCTTTTCTGCTGGCTGGCTCCAGGTGGAAATTAGTATTTGGGGGTCTGGGAGAAAGAAGGAGATACTGTAACTTCTATATTAAGTAAGCCATCTGAATTATAGGATATTTCTTTGAATCTGGTATCATATAAAAAGTGAATTTTAAATTAAACGAATAATACACAGAACAAAATAAACTATATAAACAGTAATTATATTAAAAAAACAGCATGAAAAGAAGAAAAAGAATGTTTAAGAAAAATTAATAACATTCTTTTTCTTTTTAGTTGTATAATAAAAATGCTAAAGGTGGTATAATGGTTAATAATTTCAGGAGGATAGAAGGATGTCAGATTCTATATGGAGGAGTATCGACACAGCAGAGAAGTCTGATTATGGAAAGATGGAATGCATAGAGATGACCGATGTAGCGATTGTTGGCGGAGGTTTATGTGGTATACTGTGTGCCTGGTTTTTAAAAGATGCTGGAGTAGACTGTATTCTTTTGGATAAAAATCGAATCGCTGGAGGAACGGGGAAGGATGCGATGGCACAGGTAACTTCTCAACATGGTCTGATCTACAGCAAGTTAGTAGAACGAGATGGTGCGGAGAAGGCAAGAATGTATTTTCAGGCGAATGAACTGGCAATACAGAAGTATCGGGAACTTTCTGAACAGATTAACTGTGATTTTGAAGAAACGAGTTCCTATGTCTATTCTATGAATGATAGAGAGAAGATTGAAAAAGAGATCGATGCAGTCAGCCGAATTGGTGGGAAGGCAGAATTTTGTGAAACAACAGAATTGCCATTTGCTACATCAGGAGCGGTACGTTTTCAGGGGCAGGCACAGTTAAATCCAGCGAAATTGATGAATGGTCTTGTAAAAGAACTGGAAAAGTATCAGAATATACATATATATGAAGGGGTAGAGATTGACGACTGGTTCAGACGTGCGATATGGTGTGGAATGCACGTTACAGTGGCAGATCATATTATCTGCACAACACATACTCCATTTTATGAGAAGCTTGGCAAGTATAAGAGAAAGCTGCATAGGGAAGAGTCCTGTATTCTGGCACTGGGGAATGTACAGAAGATGCATGGGATGTATACAGATGAAGCGCAGGGAGGACTCTCTTTTCGAAGTTATGGAGATTTACTTTTAATGACAGGAGGAATGTACAAGCCAGAAAGTGGCAGAGAGGTTCAGGAATGGGAGGAGCTAAGGAAGGCAGCAGCAATGTACTATCCTGAAGCAAAAGAGATGGCGAACTGGAAAGTGCAGGATTGTTTCAGTTTAGATGGCATACCGTATATCGGGTCGTATGTTTCTAAAAGAAAAACACCGGGACTATACGTAGCAACAGGATTTAACGGTTGGGGAATGACTTCTGCGATGGCTGCTGCCATGCTTTTAACGGAAACGATTTTGAAAGATAAGTTTGGAAAAGCGAGAGAAGCTGTTAATTATCCATGGGAAGAAGTTTTCTCTCCAGAGCGAAAGATTTTACTTCCACAGTATTTTTCCAATATAAAGGATACGATTTCATACAGATCTCAAAAATATAAAAAATAAAATATTGACAAACATTTTTAATAGTGCTACCATACACTCGAAACAGCGAAAAGCGATGAAGGAAAAGAGTAATATATCAGAATCATACAGAGAGAGTAACGAATGCTGAGAGTTATTCATGAGGAAATATATGAAAACCATTCCTGAGCTGCGATGCGAAAAGAAGTATTTTTTGAGATGGGTAAGACATTTTAGGATATTTCACAAGTGTTGCCGTATGCCCGCGTTAAGGGATAGGATTTAATCATAGAATCTGAAGTGAAATAATAAGGTGGAACCGTGTATTTACTGCACCCTTAGATTATAGTCATACTGTAATCTATGGGTGCTTTTTTACTTTACAGGAAATTACTCCTGACTTTGAAGACTGATGTCTTAAAATGCCTGGAGTAAATAAAAAAGAAAGGTCCCAGTCAGATTCGTTCTTATTTTGGAGGTAATGAAATGAAAGTTCTGGAAAAAAATGGACAGGTAATCGAAGGTAATTTTGACAACAAAGAGGTAAAGGAAGCATTTTGGCACACAAGCGCTCATGTGCTGGCTCAGGCAGTAAAGAGATTATATCCGGATACAAAGTGTGCGATCGGACCGGCGATTGACAACGGATTTTATTATGATTTTGACTTTTCTTTTCCATTTACAGAAGAGAATCTTGCGGCAATTGAAAAAGAAATGAAAAAGATTGTAAAACAGTCCCTTCCACTGGAAGTTTTTGAAGTGAAAAAAGAAGAAGCGCTTTCCTATATGAAAGAAAGACAGGAAGATTATAAGGTGGAGATGATCGAGGAACTTCCTGAAGATGAGACGATTACATTTTATAAGCAGGGAGATTATGAGGAATTTTGTGCAGGTCCTCACGTATCAAATACCTGTGTTATTAAAGCAATAAAGCTTCTTTCTACAGCAGGCGCATATTGGCGTGGTGATGAGAAAAATAAGATGCTTACAAGAATTTATGGAATTTCTTTTCCAAAAGCATCAGAATTGAAGGATTATCTGAATATGCTTGAGGAAGCGAAAAAGAGAGACCACAGAAAGCTTGGAAAAGAACTTGGTTTATTTACAATTATGGAGGAAGGTCCGGGATTCCCATTCTTCTTACCAAAGGGAATGGTATTGAAAAATACATTAATTGATTACTGGAGAAAGATTCATACAAGAGAAGAATATCAGGAAATCTCCACACCAATTCTTTTAAACAGACAGCTTTGGGAGACATCCGGACACTGGGATCATTACAGAGAAAATATGTACACAACAGTAATTGACGACATGGATTTTGCTGTAAAACCAATGAACTGTCCGGGTGGAATGCTTGTTTATAAGATGGAGCCTCGTTCTTACAAAGAACTTCCTCTTCGTCTTGGTGAACTTGGTCTGGTACATCGTCACGAAAAGTCCGGACAGCTTCATGGACTGATGCGTGTAAGATGCTTTACACAGGACGATGCCCATATCTTTATGACAGAGGCGCAGATTGAAAATGAAATCCAGAAAGTCGTAAAATTGATTGATGAAGTATATAAGAAATTTGGATTTACTTATCATGTAGAATTATCCACTCGTCCAGATGATAGCATGGGAACAGAAGAAGAGTGGGAAGTAGCAACAAATGCATTGGAAAATGCAATCAAAGCCATGAATATTCCTTACGAAGTAAATGAGGGAGACGGCGCATTCTATGGTCCAAAACTTGACTTCCATTTACAGGATTCTATCGGAAGAACATGGCAGTGCGGAACAATCCAGCTTGACTTCCAGCTTCCACAGAGATTTGAGGCAGAATATATTGGAGCAGACGGAGAAAAACATCGTCCAATCATGATTCACCGTGTTGTATTTGGTTCTATTGAGCGATTTATCGGAATCTTAATTGAACATTATGCAGGAAAGTTCCCAACATGGTTAGCACCGGTACAGGCAAAAGTTCTTCCTGTATCCGACAAATTTGCAGAGTATGCTAAGAAAGTTTCTGCGGAGCTGAAGGCAAAAGGGGTTCGTGTTGAAATGGATGACAGGGATGAGAAGCTTGGTTATAAGATCAGACAGGCACAGCTTCAGAAGGTACCATATATGCTGATCGTTGGAGAAAAAGAACAGAATGAAGGAACGGTATCTGTTCGAAAGAGAGATGTAGCAGATCAAAATGACAGTCCGGAATTAGGTGCAATGTCTGTAGAAGAATTTGCCGAGATCATCGAAAAAGAAATTTAAATAGAGCGAATAAACAGCAAAAAGAATTCCAGCTTATAATCTTTACATTATTATAAGCTGGAATTTTTTTGTCTGTTTCCATTAATGAATTAAATTGAGAAATTGTTAACAAATGTAAAAAACAAATGACAACAAAAATGAATTATGGTATGATAAATAACACAATAATATTTTTTAGCTTGGAAGTTGTATCGTTTTCATGTAGTGCCATAGGGTGGATTTGCAAAGAAAGGTGAGATGGTATGAAGAGAAAAGGGATAGAACCTAACGAAGTAAGGAAATATTTTCTGATTACAGGGGCCTTTCTTATTTTTATGATAGGCAGTCTGTCATTTTTCTTATCCTGGTTACAAAAGGATGTGGAAATAAATAGTCAGAAGAATGTTGCTACGAATGTGGAAAGGCATATCGAAAGATTAGTATTAGTGATAATGTATATGACTTCTATGTAAAGAACGGAGAAGTTTCCGAAAAAGATATGGCGGAAGCAAAAAGCAATATACAGAACCAAAAAGCAGGAATTCTTGTGCTTAAGGATAAGAACGAAGTAAGTTATCTTGCCTATGATACATTGGAAATGAATGACTGGATGCTTTGTTATGTAGTTCCGCAGAGTAAAGCGCAGGAAAGCTATCAGTTTGTTCAGGACAGACAAGTTATGTTAGTTTTTGTTATAGGCGGAGGGATGATTGCTTTTCTGCTCATTATTTTATACAGGGAGTCTCAGAAGCAAAAACATATGAAGGAGCTTGCAAATATCGATGGTCTGACACAGCTTCATAATAAGATTGGGACGGAGAATTTAGTTACGGAATGGCTCGACGGTAAAGAGAGTAAATCTGGAGGTGTTCTGCTTATGCTGGATGTGGATCGTTTTAAGCAGATTAATGATAATTTTGGACATGCGGTAGGTGACAAGGTTTTATATAAAGTAGGACATCTTTTAAAAAGTTCCTTTAGAGAGAATGATATTGTAGGAAGAGTCGGCGGAGATGAATTCCTCATATTTATGAAAGGTGTAACTTCTGAGGAATTTGTGACTCGTCGAATGGAAAGTCTCATACAGTATTTTCATGAACTTCCGGTAGCGGAAATAAAAGATCATAGGCTAACTTGTAGTATCGGAGCAGCTTTTATGCCAAAAGATGGTACAACATTTGACAGCCTGTATCAAAATGCAGATGAGGCATTATACAGGACAAAAAGAAACGGTCGTGATGGATTTAGTATCTATCATAAAGTATAAAAATAAAGAATATATGTACTTTACACAAATTCAAAGAAACAATCTATAGATTTTTTGGAATTTTTAATGGAATAAAGAAAGAATCTATGATATTATGTTGCATGTAGTGCGTAATAAGCGCGGCAGTATTTAAGGTGACAAATTTGATAAATTTATAAATTTAAGGAAGGAAGTGCACAGAATGCCCCCTTTTGCCAAAAGAGAAATTAAAAATTCTTTTATAAAGTTACTAACAGAAAGACCGATTTCCCAGATTACAGTGAAAGATATTGTAGAGGACTGTGGTGTGAATCGAAATTCATTTTATTATCATTTTCAGGATATTCCTTCTTTATTAGAAGAGATTATTGTGGAGATGACGGCGAAGGTGATAGAGAATTTGCCGGAGGAATCTACTTTTGAAGAGAAAGTCACTGCAGCCTTGCAAGAAATCAATTTAAATAAGAGAATGATTTATCATATTTATGGTTCATCTAACAGAGAATTTTATGAGAAACAGCTCATGAAGATTTGTGAGCATGTGACACGTACTTATATTCGTTCCAGGGAGTATTCGGAAAGAGTAGATTCAAAGGATTTGGAATTTGTGATAAGTTATTTAAAATGTGAGTTGTTTGGCCAACTTATTGACTGGCTTAATCATGATATGTCATATGATATTGTGGAACATTCTCGTATACTTTGCCGAATGTTTGCAGGAAGTATGCGTATGGTATGTCAAAAATATAAAATATTATAAAGAGAATTGCAAAGAGTAATTGCAATCTTAAAAATAACATGCTACAATGTACTATATTTCGAGAAATACGATGAGGTAAGAAAAGATTTCGAGGGAGAAGTCCATCTGGGCTTCTCTGTTTTTGTGTAATCGTTTGCTGTTGATTTCATTTATGTGGCTTGTAATATGTAGCAAGATATGTCTCAGAAGTGTTTTTCCCAATAATATAAATTATACAGAGAGGAAGAAGTATAATGAAAATGAAAGTCAAAAGAAAACAAGCCGTAATGCTTGGACTGATCGCAGTATTTGCCGTGTTGCTTGCAATCACTATGCTGACAGGCAAACCATCCGCAGATGGTGAGTATACAAGTACCGTATACGCAACAGCACTATCATTACTGCCGCCAGTAATCGCAATTGGACTGGCGCTTTTTACAAAAGAGGTATATACATCACTTCTGGCCGGAATTCTGGCTGGAGCACTTTTGTATGCCAATGGCAATCTGGAATTAATGTTAAATACGATGCTATTTAACGAGGATGGCGGCATGGTAAGCAAGCTGTCTGACTCCGGAAATGTTGGAATTTTAGTATTTCTCGTCATGCTGGGTATCTTAGTATCACTGTTAAACAAAGCGGGAGGTTCTGCTGCATTTGGAAAGTGGGCATCTAAGCACATCAAAACAAGGATTGGGGCACAGATTAGCGTTATGATTCTTGGAGTGTTGATTTTTATCGATGATTATTTCAACTGTCTGACGGTTGGAAGTGTTATGCGTCCTGTGACGGATCGTCACAAGGTATCCAGAGCAAAGCTATCTTATATTATTGATGCGACAGCAGCTCCGGTTTGTATCATTGCACCAATCAGCTCCTGGGCAGCCGCAGTTACGTCATCTGTTCCAGCCGATTCTGGAATTAATGGTTTTGCGGTCTTTATCCAGACCATTCCATACAATCTGTATGCAATTCTGACGTTAGTAATGCTGCTTACAATTACTGTTTTGCGTGTGGATTTTGGACCGATGAAGCGTCATGAGATGAACGCTATTGCCGGTGATTTGTTTACAACACCGGGAAGACCGTATGAAGACAATGAAGAAGAAATCATTAAGGAAAACTCTCATGTACTTGACCTGGTGCTTCCAGTATTCGTATTGATTGTAAGCTGTATTGTAGCCATGATTTATACCGGTGGCTTTTTTACGGGAGCATCCTTTGTGGAGGCATTCGCAAATTCGAGTGCATCGGTAGGTCTGGTACTCGGCGGAAGCGTGACGCTCGCATTTACTTTTGTTTATTATATGATGCGTGATGTACTTTCTTTCCGTGAGTTTACAGAGTGTATTCCAGATGGATTTAAGTCCATGATTGCACCGATTATGATTCTGACACTGGCATGGACGCTGTCTGGTGTGACAAATCTTCTTGGCGCAAAGGTATTTGTAGCTAATATGGTACAGCACTTCGCACAGGGACTTCAGGGCTTTCTTCCAATGGTGATTTTTGTAGTAGCGGCATTTCTTGCATTTGCGACTGGAACCTCATGGGGAACTTTCAGTATTTTAATCCCAATTGTAATTGGCGTATTCCCATCTGGTCAGATGATGGCAATTTCGATTGCATCCTGTCTGGCAGGTGCTGTCTGTGGTGATCATTGTTCACCAATTTCCGATACTACCATTATGGCATCAGCGGGCGGTCATTGTGAGCATGTTAACCATGTGGCAACACAGCTTCCATATGTAGGATTGGTGGCGGCTGTCTGCATGATTGGTTATTTTATAATTGGTGTGTTGCAGGCTGTAGGGCTGACACAGTTTTCACTTCTGGCACTTCCGGTTTGTATTGTGCTGTTGGTTGCGGTTCTTTTTGTGATTCGTGCAAAGACAGGTGGAAAGGAAGAAATTTAAAGCAGTCCTTGCAGGTTGTCCGAAAATTTTATCTCAGTCGAGAAGACTCCGGCTGCTCGACTTGAATTTCAAGAATATGGAGAAGGGGAAAACTAGGAATTCCCAGAGACAGACGTCGCTATGGAAGTTATAGCGGCGTCTGTTTCACGTCTCAAAAATTAGAAGTTAATAAATCAGGGTTATTCCATTTTCTTCGCAGTAAGTGATCCATTTTTCCTCTGGTTCCTGATCAGTAATAATAATATCAATTTCCTTTATACTGAGAGTTTTAAAATAGTAGGTCATTCCGAACTTCGTATGGTCCGCAAGTACAACAAGCTTATTGCAATTTTTCCGGCAGGCTCGTATCAATGTTATGTCAAGGTCTGTTGAAAATGTCAGGCCATTTACCAGGTCAATTCCGTTGCAGGAAGTAAAACAATATTGGGCATAACGTTTGCTAATCAGTTCCTTTACTTCTTTTCCATAGATTCCTTCATGAAAATAATTATAGATACCGGAAGGACATTCGACAGTAACGTTATTGTTTTCCGACAGTTTATGAGCGAGAGGCATTCCATTTGTCAGAATATTAAGACGAAGGTCTGGTTTGATATGGCTGGCGAATTACTACTTGAGGTAATAAATAAAGTATCATTATTATGGATGAGGGAAGCCGCAATTTTTCCAATATATTTTTTGGCTTCAAGATTTGTTTTTTTACGCAGGGCAAAGGGTTCAACAAAAGAGTCAGATATACTAAGGGAAGCACCTCCATGTGTTCTTAGCACATAACCCTCTCTTTCTAATAAGGTGAGGTCACGACGGATAGTGGGTAAACTTACATATAATCTTTGTGACAGGTCTTTTACGGAAACATAACCTTTTTCATCAAGTAATTCTAAAATTTCTTTTCTACGTTCGTCTGGTATCATGTAAAATGTCCTTTCTATCAATATTTTTATCTATATTAAACAAAAGCAATCAGAAAATATGATTGATAAACGTCAATAACAATCACAAAAAACGATTGATTATCAATATAATAGCACCTGCTTGTAAATATATCAATCATGCTATATACTCACACTATTCAATAAAGTTTTTAATTTCTAGAGTGTTTTAAGCAATGCACATTTAAATAATCAGGAAATAATAGGAGGACAATAATGGTAAAATTGATTATGACAGATATAGATGGAACTTTGATACCAGACGGAACAATGGATATCAATCCAGAGTATTTTGAAGTGATTGGAAAGTTAGTTGAAAAAGGAATCATATTCGTTGTTGCATCAGGCAGACATATGAGTAGTGTAAAAAAGGTTTTTGCCCCTGTTTTAGATAAAATATGGGTTGCGTCCCAAAATGGAAATGTACTGACTTACCACGGAAAGTCAAGAATCATAAAGTCCATTCCACAGGAGTGGGGAAGAGAGATGTGGAGGCAATTTTCAAAGCTGAAAGGAGTAGAAGGCGTTCTTGATACAGCAACAGAAATGTATTGCCCCTTTGAGGGGACTTCAATGTATAAGATACTTGCAGATGAGTATCATTTTAATGTTACTGGAACAGGCGGTTGGAATCAGGTTCCAGAAGAAGATTTTAGTATGATGACTTTATATCATCCTCAAAGTGCAGAGAATATCTGCAAAGAACTTGTGGAAGATAAATGGAAAGGAAAATTAGAATTTTTGACTTCTGGAAAGTATTGGGTTGATATTGTAATGCCAGAAGTAGGAAAGGGAACAGCACTGGAAGAAATATGCAGTCAATTGGGAATTTCCCCAGAAGAAACGATTGCTTTCGGAGATAACCTGAATGACATTTCCATGATTCAGTCTGCCGGAAAAGGCTATGCAGTAAACACAGCAAGAGAAGAAACTAAAAAAGCCGCCGATGAAGTCATTCCAAGCTATGCCGAAAATGGAGTGCTGGAGGTGTTGAAAACTTTTTTGTAGATTGACGGAGACGAAACCCGAAGAATCTATATGTAAATCCTCTTCCCATGTATCGGTTTCGTTCATCTAAATCTCGCTAAAATCAGAAGCCAGCAGAGCAATATGCCCCAGGCCACAAATAGGGCATATTGGCTCTGCTGGCTTCGTCTGTTTGCTCATTAAATAAATAAAATCATAGAATTTTTAATGTGAATCTAAAAATATTCTATCGTTTCTTGTTAAAAAATCGTTTATACTGGCAATATCAACAAAAACCGAGGAGGGTAATAATAATGAGAAAGAAAATTGTAGCAATGATGATGGCAGCAGCTTTAGTAGTTTCTACAGCAGCATGTGGCAGCAGTGGGGGAGATACTAAAGGAGAGGCTAACACAGGAAGTGAACCAGCAGCAACTTCTGAAGTAGCTAACAAGGATAAACCACTCGTATGGTTTAACCGTCAGCCTTCTAACAGTTCTACAGGCGAACTTGACAAGACAGCTCTTAGCTTTAACAAAGATACTTACTATGTAGGTTTCGATGCTAATCAGGGTGCTGAAGTTCAGGGTCAGATGGTTAAAGAGTATATCGAGAAAAACATTGATAAAGTTGACCGTAATGGTGACGGAGTTATCGGTTATGTTTTAGCAATCGGTGACATCGGACATAACGATTCTATCGCTCGTACAAGAGGTGTTCGTAAAGCTCTTGGTACAGGTGTTGAAAAAGGCGGAGAACTTAACAGTGCTCCTACAGGAACAAACACAGATGGAAAAGCTGCAGAGGTTAAAGACGGAGAAGTTGAAGTTAATGGTAAGAAATATGTGATCAGAGAGCTTGCTTCTCAGGAAATGAAAAACTCCGCAGGTGCTACATGGGATGCAGCAACAGCTGGTAACGCAATCGGAACATGGGCTTCTTCTTTCGGAGATTCTATCGATTTAGTTGTATCTAACAACGATGGAATGGGAATGTCAATGTTTAACGCTTGGTCAAAAGATAACAAAGTTCCTACATTTGGATACGATGCTAACAGTGATGCAGTAGCAGCTATCGCAGAAGGTTACGGCGGAACAGTCAGCCAGCATGCCGATGTTCAGGCTTACCTTACACTTAGAGTACTTCGTAACGCACTTGATGGTGTTGACGTAGATACAGGTATCGGAACAGCTGATGAAGCTGGAAACGTACTTAGCGAAGATGTATATAAATATAGCGAAGAAGAGAGATCTTACTATGCATTAAACGCTGCAGTTACAGCAGATAACTATAAAGATTTCACAGATTCTACAGTTGTTTGGAAACCAGTATCTAATCAGTTAGATTCTTCTAAACATGCAACAAAGAAAGTATGGCTTAATATCTACAATGCTTCTGATAACTTCTTAAGCTCAACATATCAGCCACTTTTACAGAAATATGATGATCTTTTAAATCTTGATGTAGAGTACATCGGTGGTGACGGACAGACAGAATCTAACGTTACAAACCGTCTTGGAAACCCAAGCCAGTACGATGCATTTGCAATCAACATGGTTAAGACAGATAACGCAGCTTCTTACACAGCTATTTTAAATCAGTAGTTTCTAACTATTTAGAGCGTACAGATTTTCAATTTCAGATGTTTCAGATTATGTAGTTGAACATACTTGCATATAATGAACATATTTTTGAGAATTTATAGTGATGTTAACAAGAAGTTAACAAGGAAGGTTTCAGGGAGAAGTTATTCTCCCTGAAATTTTCAAGAAGTAAAGAAGTAATATCAGTAAATATATTAGTTATAGGAGCAGAAAGTATGGAGGATAAGAGAGACGATACTATCTTATCGATACGTGGTATGAGTAAATCATTTGGTCGAAACAGAGTACTTGATCACATCAATCTTGATGTGAAGAAAGGAACTGTTATGGGTCTTATGGGAGAAAATGGTGCCGGTAAGTCAACAATGATGAAATGTCTTTTTGGTACATACCAGAAAGATGAAGGAAATATATATCTGGATGGAAAAGAAGTAAACTTTTCCGGTCCGAAGGATGCATTGGAAAATGGAATCGCAATGGTACATCAGGAATTGAATCAGTGCCTTGAAAGAAACGTAGTGGATAATCTTTTCCTTGGAAGATATCCAGTGAATTCTCTTGGAGTAATTGATGAAAAGAGAATGAAGAATGAGGCATCCAAGTTATTCCGTAAGTTAGGTATGACAGTAAACTTGGATCAGCCTATGAGAAACATGTCTGTATCTCAAAGACAGATGTGTGAAATTGCAAAGGCAATTTCTTATAATTCTAAAGTAATTGTATTAGATGAGCCTACTTCATCTCTTACAGTACAGGAAGTAGAAAAGCTTTTTGAAATGATGAGAATGTTACGTGATCAGGGTATTTCCCTTATCTATATTTCTCATAAGATGGATGAAATCTTTGAAATCTGTGATGAAATCTCAGTACTTCGAGATGGAAATCTTGTTATGACAAAGAGTGCAAAAGAGACAGATATGAATGAGCTGATCGCAGCGATGGTAGGACGAGTTCTTGAGAATCGTTTCCCACCTGTAGATAATCAGCCGAAAGATGTTGTGTTGTCGGTTCAGCATTTGTCAACAAAGTTTGAGCCGTATTTACAAGATGTTTCCTTTGATGTACGAGAAGGAGAAATCTTTGGATTATATGGTCTGGTTGGAGCAGGCCGTACTGAATTATTAGAGACGATTTTTGGTATACGAACAAGAGCGTCAGGACGAGTTTATCTGAACAATAAACTTATGAACTTTAGTTGTGCAAAAGAAGCGATGGATTATGGATTTGCTCTTATTACAGAGGAACGAAAAGCGAATGGTCTCTTCTTAAAAGGAGATTTGACTTTCAATACGACGATCGCAAACTTACATGCATATAAAAGTGGAGCTGCCATTTCTGATTCTAAGATGGTAAAGGCAACTGCAAATGAAATTAAAGTCATGCATACAAAATGTATGGGTCCTGGAGATATGATTTCAAGTCTTTCCGGTGGAAATCAGCAGAAGGTTATTTTCGGAAGATGGCTGGAGCGTAGTCCACAGGTATTTATGATGGATGAGCCAACTCGTGGTATCGATGTTGGAGCAAAATATGAAATTTATGATTTGATTATCAAGATGGCAAAAGAAGGAAAGACAATTATTGTTGTTTCTTCTGAGATGCCGGAGATTCTTGGGATTACAAACCGTATCGGTGTTATGTCAAACGGACATCTTTCCGGAATTGTAAATACCAAGGAAACAAATCAGGAAGAACTTTTGAGACTGAGTGCAAAATACCTATAATTAAGGGAGAAGATAGATATGGCAAATGGTGAAATTCTTACGGCTGAACAGGAAAGACAGCTGAGACAGCCAATTGATGAATATGTTGGTAAAATTCAAAAAGAAATTGATGAATTAAGAGAACATGGTACAGCAGAAGTAATCGAGTACCAGAATCTTATCGAAAGTGTAAAAAGAGATAAAACTCTCTCTAAAGGAGAGAAAGAATATGAAATTAAAGAGTTTGAGGCAAAGTTAAATCAGGCAAAAGCTGTAGAAGCACAGAATAAAGATAAAGTTGCAAAACTGATCGCAGATGCAGAAGGTTACCTGAAAGAGAACTTTGAAAAACTGTATTATAATGCAGTAAAAGAAAGCTGTGAGGCAGAAAAAGCGAAAGCTTTAGAAGACCATAAACAGCGTCTTGCTCAGTTAGAAAAAGAGCATAAAGAAGCACTGGCAGGTATGTCTGACCAGGTTGAGATTAAAGAAGAGAATTACGTACATAAGAACCGTATTTCTAATGAAAAGTTAGAGCTGGAAAAAGAAAAACAGCGAATTAAAGACAGAAAACATGATGCTCTTACTTATAAGTATCATCTTATAGATTTACTGCGTTTGTCAGATTTCACATTCGCAGAAGAGATGGCACAGAAGTGGGAGAACTATAAATATACATTCAATCGTAGAACATTCCTTTTACAGAATGGATTGTACATTGCTATTATTTTAATCTTTATTGCATTATGTGTGATCACTCCTATTAAAAAAGGAACCCCTCTGCTCACATATAATAACATACTGAACATTCTCCAGCAGGCTTCCCCTAGAATGTTCCTGGCACTTGGTGTAGCAGGATTAATCCTCCTCACAGGTACAGACTTGTCTGTTGGACGAATGGTTGGTATGGGTATGACCGCTGCAACTATTATTATGCATCAGGGTGTAAATACTGGTTCTGTATTCGGACATATCTTTGATTTTACAAACGTTCCGGTTGTTGGAAGAGTAATTTTAGCTTTAGTTGTATGTATTGTTTTATGTACGGTATTTACAAGTATAGCAGGATTTTTTACAGCGAAGTTCAAGATGCATCCATTCATATCGACAATGGCGAACATGCTTGTAATTTTTGGTTTAGTAACTTATGCAACAAAAGGTGTATCCTTTGGTTCTATTGAAGCAACCATTCCAAATATGATTATTCCTAAAGTAAATGGATTCCCAACAATTATTTTATGGGCACTTGCTGCTATCGTAATCGTATGGTTCATCTGGAATAAAACAACATTTGGAAAGAATCTTTACGCAGTTGGTGGAAACCCAGAAGCTGCAGCAGTTTCCGGTATTTCTGTATTCGCAGTTACACTTGGAGCATTCGTTATGGCTGGTATCCTTTATGGATTCGGTTCCTGGCTTGAATGTGCGAGAATGGTAGGTTCCGGTTCCGCTGCTTATGGACAGGGCTGGGATATGGATGCCATTGCAGCCTGCGTAGTTGGTG
>OHAC01002132.1_pt1 | contig 16397 bp, 14 predicted proteins | sample 1577051 | NCBI WGS metagenome assembly OHAC01 (sample SAMEA3541499, study PRJEB24748) | human gut metagenome | biome: human gut; feature: human-associated habitat; material: faeces | place: China | collected 2012 | reverse complement strand
TAACATACCGATCTACATAAAATATAATCTGAATCTGTAAATACCTTTTTCTCTTTTACGATTTCTTTTTTAATTGGTTTTTCTTCAACAACTTTTTCAGTTGTCTCAGTTTTTGTTGCTACTTTTTTTGTTGTAGTAGCGGTTTCCTTTTTTGCTCGTGCTGTAGGCATTGCTTTCCTCCGTTCAAAAATAGAAGAGTAGTGGTTAAACTACTCCTCTAATATATTTTTTATTGTTTAGATTACTCTGTAATAGTCCACTGACCAAATACTTTACCGATTCTTGTAGCAATACCAAACTCTCTCTGAACTTCATATTTCATGATATCAGCGATGTTTGCATTAGCTGTTCCACGGTCTGTGATTTCTTCGATGAGAGTCTCACCAACATCAACCATGTCAACAAGTTTCTCATCTCCTGATGCAAATACGTAAAGAACATCGTCTTTGTACATATCTTTTGTTAAATCGTTCTTTGCAAATCTCTGTGGAATTTCAACAAGTGTGTAACGTCCGTAATTTCCAAGACGACCCATCTTAGCCTTGTCTTCTTTCTGAGAAGATGCGATCCAATTAATATCAATAAGTCCTTCAAGCTCCTGAAGACCTACCATTGTTCCCATAATAACAACTTCAGCATTGTCGTTTGCTACAGATACGTTCTGAAGAACTTTGTTGAATTTCTTTCTGTTTGCTGTGTTAAGTGCGCCAGTCTGAACAAACTGTGTCTGTGCAGGAAGTTTCTTGTGTGCTTCAAGAATCTCTGCAAAGATAAGTTCCTGTGCCATAACAACAAATGCTTTTGTGATAGCATCTACAAGTTTTGTCCAATCTTCCTGTCCAACAAGGTATCTGTCAATATCAGCACCTACAGCAGCACCATAAACATCTGTTTCGACAGAATATGTTGTATTCTCTGGCAATCTCTGAAGCATTGTATCGTGGTGTCTCTTACCCATTCTTGCTACAGAAAGAATAACATCGTCATGCTCATTAACAAAAAGATTTGTATCCCCATCGTTAAGATTTTTATAGTTAACAAGTGCATTAAACCACTCGTTCTCTTTAAGTCCTGTAGAAACTGTCCAATCTGTTACTTCCTCAATTACATCGAAGAACTGACGACCATAATCTCTATAAGCACGTTCTCTTTCTCTACGGGAAGAATCTTTTGTAAGACCAAAGATTCTAAGAGATACTTCACGAAGTTTGTCCTCTGCCTCTCTCTTTGAAATCCCATCGTCAAGTTCATTTTTATATAAATCGAACATTAAGTTCTTTACTTCCTCATAAGAAGTTTTCATTTCGTCAAATACATTAAGTACATGTGCGCTAAAATTCATCTTTCTCATTGGTTATTCCCTCCTTTCTTACTCTGCTGACACTTTATGTTTCTGGCTTCCAGCCTCAATAGTTACTTTCTTACCAACAACAGGTGTTCCATCAAATGCGTCTTCACTAAGCTCGTAAACATCTGTTACTGTAAGTACAAGTCCTCTAACTGTCTTCGTTCTCTCAGCAGAAGCTGCATTGAAGAAGTTAGATGCTTTTGTAAATTCACTGTTGTAACTCTCAGCGATTACTGGTACTTCATAGATAAGAATTGCTGGTGCATTAACATCAACTTTCTTAACTTCTACATACCAGTTTCCGTTAGCAGCCTGCTCAAGAATTTCTCCTTCAAATCCTACTGGAGCGTCAGCAACTTCGTACTGATCAAAGCTTATATATTTTCCTTTTCCACAAACTGTACCGTTATCTGTGTCTTTCTTGATTACCATGTTTAAAACTCTTCCAACTTTGTCTGAAAGGACTTTAGTTGGGAACGCAACGTGATGCTGTTCTAAGTTATATCTAATAGCCATAGTGTTTGTTCCTCCTATTTTTTTACATAATAAAAAGACCGTCATTATGACGATCCTCACTTTAAAAGTTATTTAGTTTTTTATTTTTCTTCTTTAGCAAACAATTTTCCGTATCTGCTAGGTTTTACTGCCTTTTTATTTACGTTTACAAACTGTTTCTTTGTTGTAACTTCTTTTTCTTTTGTGTTAGAAAGTGCAAAATTACCATGTTCAGAAACATAATCTGAATGAAGAACTTTAATTTCAGTCTCAAGATCAGCGAGAGAGTAGTTGTCAATTTCCGAAACAAGTTTCTCATAATCTTTATTTACGAATTTTCCTTCTTCATCTTTCTGTGCAAGAATCTCATACTTTTTAGAATCAAGAATTGCTTTCTTTTGTTCACGAAGTTCATTTAATTCAATTTCTTCTTTGAATGCTTTTAATTCAGCATAGTTTGAACGCATTTCTTCAATTGAAATTTTCTCAGATTCAGTAAGGAGCATTGCAAACATTTCTGTTCTTTCTCCTGTAAGTGCAATATTATCATCCTCTCTTGTGTAGGACTGTTTGTAATATTTGTCACTATCCCAATCCTGCATAATAAAATATTCATCATATACTTGAGATACATAGCACCATTCAGAATCATTTCTGTAAATAGAACATAATGCATTTAAGGCGTATCTGATATCTTCAAAAGAAATATCAAATAATTTATTAAACAGTTCGTCTTTTGAGAAACTTTCTGTTTCAGATTCTTCTGTTGCAGCATTGCCTTCTTCAACGACCTGTTCAGACTCTTCCTGATTTTCTTCTGTTTCTTCGATTTTTTCTTCGGAGGTTTCCTCAACTGTTTCCTCAGATTCTTCTTCTGGGATAGTTACTTCCTCTTCAGACTCTTCTGTTTCAGTTACCTCTTCGATTTCAGTAACTTCCTCTTCAAAGTTTTCTTTCTTCAATTCAGTTCCTCCTTTCGTAGTTTTTTCTTTTTCTATATTGAAACGTGCATCTAATTCATCAATACTAGATTGCATCGCATTCAATTTTTCATCAACGTATTTTAGTAGACTATTATTTTTCACACTAAAATCTTCAATAGACAAGAAACTTCCTTCCATGCCTTCTCCAATAGGTGTTCCATCTTTTTCGCTACCTAAGCAAGTACATCCGTTAAATCTAAAATGATCTAACTGAAGATATTTTTTTTCAGCATTGTAGCTACAATCATAAATGAGAAGCTCGCAGCTTACCTTTGTTCCACCTTTTGATTTTATAATATCTGCTGTACGTGTATATTCAATTGGGATTGCTGCCTTTGCAACAACATATGTCTTATCTTTTTCTTTATCGTATTCAAAATATGGGTCGTCAGCAGTGAAAGTTCCAACCTGGCTTTCATCATAAACTTCATATTCGTTACCATCTTCATCTTTCTCAGTATGAAAATCATGACTATGGAAATCCCATGTTCCATCGTCAAGTTGATGAATTGATGCGAGTAATGGAGCGTATTTTAATGTTGGCATTGCTTCAACCATTGATTCTTCTGAAATATAACTGTTATTTCTATTCAAAAGAGTATGGCACACACGAACTTTCGCATAAAGTTTTCCATCATCAGATTCTTCTACTTCAACTTCTGAAAAATCTTGAATTGATTGAACAACGATTGGTTCATTTGATTCTTTTGACGAAAAATTATATATTTTTTTAGACTCACAAAAATTGATTAGGTCTTCAATTGTAAAAAATTTTTTCTTCATATATTTATTTACTTTAACCTCCCTTCTTCTAAAAATAGGTATAAAAATACCACTCAGTAAAATAGAAGAGTGGCTAAAAAGTAAGTATATTGCTATACTGTATTTTTGATTTATCTATATTTGAGAACTGAAGTTTATCAGTATTCAAAAATATATACGTTTCATTTGATTCATTTACTACCTGAAACCCAAGTTTTTTTAATCTTTCAGAGGTAGTAACGTCTGTTGTTTTAATAAAATTTTGTTTCATATAACCACCTCATTATTTGTTGTCCCTTGATTTAACCCCTGCATCCGAAAGTTCTTCTGGATTCTTGGTTGGCGCACCGCCTTCGTTGCTTTTATTAGATACTGTATTAGCAGAAGTCAATGGTTTGAATTTACCTGTAAGATTTAAAACATCATTTTCCAAGAAATTCATAGCCAATGTATCTAATTCTCCAACACCATTCAAACTATTAATGGCTACAATATTAGGGAATCCGTATTGTAAGTCTTTCTGCATTGATTCCTTAAATGAATCTTTCGTGTGAATTGACACATTAAAGAATTTTACTTTTGCAGGATTTTTTACTTGGTATGATAACATTCTGTTTACCCAACCTTGAATCTGTCCAAGAAGTGCAGAAATTGCAAATGCACTATCAACTCTATTCGCAGAACGAACGCCTTCTGAATTTGTAAGAGTAGAAGAGTTTAGTGTCTGCGCTCCACCGGATGTATTGAACAATTCTTTTGTTGCTTTTTGCACTTTTGTCGTATCCGATGCTTGATCATCAGAAAAAGATATTGTATCAAGTGGAAGAGGGCTTATCACAGAACCAATGTACGGTGGCAGACTTTCAACCAACTTATTATAATAATCAACTGCAAAATCTATATTTACAGCCCATTGATCAGGTTCATTTACACCATTTAGCGTAGGAATTGTAGCAGTGATAAGTTTATAAATTTGTTGTTCATCTGCAACAGCTTGTACATCAGCGAGATTTAAAAGACCAATCAAATCAATAAACAATCCGCTAAATATAGGAACGATTGTTTCCCAAGTTTCAACTCTTGACTTTGTGCATATAGCATATTCGTCTGGCATTGGTTGCCATTTTTTCTGGTTGTTTCCACCGTATTCTTTGTACATTGATAGCAGTGGATCACCTAGAAATTCAAGTACGTCTTCAAATTTTTTATATTTACTCATATCCACAGAAAACGCATAGTCGCCAGTGAAATATTTACCAGATATTCTGCAATATTCTGGTGGAATTTTTAGAATAAACATTCCAGTTTCGTCTAACCAGCAACATCCATAAAAGACATCTTCTATAAAGTTATTAATAAGAACTTGCAAAAAATTTCCTTGTAAAGACATTCTATCTAGCCATATCAAGGTATCATAATAATCTTTTAATATACTTTCCTTATCATTATCACCAGTTGGATCATATGACGGAACTACATATCTTGCATTTAAATCAAACATAGTTGCGTTATACATAATTAATCTAAAATATGGTTGACAACGATAAAATAAATAACGTGATAATCCACGCAATTCGTTTTCATAACTATCAATGTTTTGTAAATATTTGATTACATTTTCTTTACTATATGAGCTTATAGAGATTTGACGTGTTGTTTTCGTTACATCACGAACCTGTTTAAATGCATTTTGTGATTCGGCAAATCTTTTCTGTTGTGCTTCTAAATTTTGTATATATGTTTTCCTATCAGCAGCAGTCTTATAGACTTTGTTTTTCGGAGATGTTTCAGTCATCCCTTTTTTTGTTTGTGCCATTCTTGATGCGAACACCTCCTTTTCTATTTAGTTATATTTTTGATTTTTGGATTTTTATTTAGATTGCTTTAGAGAACGATGATTGTCGTTTTGGTTGATTTATTGAAAGTTTTGAGAGAAGAGACTTAGAATCAGTTTTAGGGCGTTTTTTTTGAGTGATAGCTTTTCTGCGCTCACACATAAGAGCATAAGAAGCCATACAAGCTGTATAGGCTCGATCATCATGGAGTTTGTTAGCTTTTTCTGGTGCTAGTTCAAAAGAATCTTTCCCAGATTCACGTTTTTTACGAACCATGTTTACAAGTTCTTCTTTTAAAGCGTCTATATTAGCAAGAGCAATTTCGTCTTGCCAATCAAGTTTAATAGTTTTGGTATTAACTGATTCTATTTTACCTAATTCTTCACTGAGTTTTGTTTCAAATTCTTTTTCGTTTACTTTTTGTTTTCTGAGTTCATTGGAAATTCGTTCTTTTTCTTTTGCCAATTTTTTCTCGTCAACATCAAATATTGTAAGATAACCCTTGTGATCATATTGAACTGTAAAACTAATTTTGTCCTGATTCATCAATTCAATCATTGCTTCATACATTTCAGTTTTATAACCAGTAGGTGACATTAAATGAACTTTGTCTACGGCATTTGGAAATTTTTTTACATAATCGGAAGAATATTCTTTGTCAATTAAGCCCCTATGAATAATACCTGCCTCATCAGTCCAATCTGGCATAAGATAGTCAGCTATGTTTACGCCAGAGCCGCCAGATCCTGCATCGATATATATACCAACAATATTTCCATAACCGTCAGCTCCTCCATTGTAATCGAGAATAACTTTTTTCAAATATTCAATCTGATCTGGTGTCTGCATTGGAGATTTTATTTTCTTACCTACATCAATAAGATTAATACAATTAACTAAACGCATCCTAGTGTCAAGACTTCCATCAACTTGTTCATATTCATATATTTCTCCAACAAGAATAACTGAATTATCACGGCTTCTAGCAGGATCATATGCTATAACAAATTTTTTATCGCCTGTATCATTATATAGAAGCGGTTTGCGAATTTCTTCGTTGCGAGTTATAACGCCACGTCTTATAATTGCATTCGAGCCAGCATCAGTTGTGAATTCACAAAAATACTCACGTCTTGCTTTTTCAGGATTGGTTCTCATATCAGAATCAATAGTAGATTTTTCAAATAAAGGTGCCATTATCTGTCCATGAATTGTAGGATGGAGTGGTACTTCACAAGTAATATTTGCAACAAAATAATCTTTATTACCCATTATCATTTGTTTTGAAAATTCTCTATATAGTGAATAATATTTGGTAGAAGTATCAGAAGCAGAAGATATATAGAATTTTTGATTCGGAATTTCTCTTGGAATTGCTCGTAATCGAACTGTATCAATTCTATTACCATCTCTATCTTTACCAGATTTAAAACTTTTATTTACAATTGCAAAAGCCGAATAAACAGACATCATTTCATCAGAAAGGAAGCCACATTCATCAAAAATTACGTTTCCTCTCATTCCTCTTTTTCTATCTACGTTAGAATTTAATGTCTGAGTAAATCCACCATTATATGTCGAATATGAAAAGCCATTGCTACCATGCGAAAAGCCATCACCGGCTGCATTCTTAATTTCAATTTCAGCTTTAAATATGTATCCGGTCGAACCCATCATTGTGTCAATATTATCATTTGCAAGTCTCTCCAAAGTGGTAAAAGTTTGTTCAGCCTGCGATCCACTACCGCTTGCGATATACGTCCAATAGTTATTAAATAACATATTTTTTGACATGATAATAATATCTATTAGCGTTGACTTACCAAATCCACGACTACACACCAATAATACGTTGGGACAAGTCCAACTTTGTTGAACTATCCATGCTTGTGCGTCCAAAAGTTCTATATTGAAGAAATCGTTTATAAATCGAACAGGATTACATTGATAATATTTTTGCATATATGCTATTTTTATCAAAGAATCTATTTTTCTTGAAGACATAGCATAAGTTCCAGGTTTTACATAAACAATATCTTTTTGAATACATTGATCATCATACTTAACCATATCTAATGAATTAGAAATATCTTTAAATCTCATTGTTCTCATTTTCACTTTCCGAAACATTGGATTCGTCAGATTCTTGTTCTGAGAAACAAGAGAACAAATCATTTAAGTCAACTAAATTCATATCAAGAGATATATTTTTATCTTTTAAACAATCTTTAATATCAAGATTTTCTCTAAGTAAAATACGAGATATTTCAATGTATTTATCCAAATCTATTTGCAATTCAACAATTTTTTTTCGCTGTTCTGCAACCATATCAGACCATTCAGATTCATCAAGGGCAAGTGTTTTCATAATAGAAGCATTACTTAAATCCATTATTTGTCTCATAGCCTTACAAGTTTCTAAATCAAAACCATTGACTTCACCTTCACGAAGATTAAGTTCTTTTATTTTTTTGATTTTACCAGTCCATGTATTTTCTCCTTTTTTTGCGTTTTTATTATGCTTGAGTGAAATACAGCTGTCTTGTGCCAAACTAGTAATGACAGAAGTGATTTTTCACTTGCTTTCTTGTAAGGACTTTATTGTTGCGGAATTACGTTCAATATTGGAAATATCACTCATTAATTTTGCAACAGTATCATCTATTTTTGATTGTTGTAAAAAACCACGAACAATAGAAATAGCAGAAGATGTGCGCATCATGTCCTCATTAGCGTCTTCACTTGAATCAAGAATTCCTAATAATTGAGAATATAAGAACGGTTGATCTACAACATCTTCTTTCTCAAATGGGTCGTAACTCAATAATCGAATAACGTCATTTTTATTTTTTAAGAAACTGTCATATGTATCCAACCCTGCATGAGTTTCAATTAACTGTTCTTCAGTTGTTTTATCTTTTGAAGAATCTGGTATCGTAACGGCAGAAGTGAACACATCAGAATCTTTAAATGTCGCTCCATTATACTGTCCCATTGCTACATTTTTCACATACGACAAATATCCATTCGAACGAACTTTTCCAGACGCAAGATTTTCTGATTCCTGAACACTAGCATCCCATAATTTTGAATAGAATGGCTTATTCAAATATCTCATCGCTTCAATCACTGATTCCTTGTCAGGAGTGTGTTCCACTTTATCTTTACCTATTTTAAGAGCAATTTTACGAGCACAATCTTTGCATATTGGTGTAATACCACTTTTGTTTAATGGGTCTGTGCTTACATAAAATTTATCTCGTGCTTTATGTGTATCACACATATAGCACCATGCGCCTTCTTTTAGCGTTTGTACTTTATTTTCAAGCGACTCTATTCTTTTTCGCATTTGAGCAGCCGTTAATTTCGTTTCTGTTATATTATTTTTTGTAGCCAATCAACAGCCACCTCCTTTTATTCCAATATAAAAGAGTATCAAGCGTTAATTGCTAGATACTCTTTTTCAAATAGCCATATATAATTTTCATATTTTTCAGTTTCGTGTTTACAACATTTTGAAACTAAATACTTACTAAAACCATTTCTTTCTACTTCTCTAAGCGACTTAAATATTTTAATTAGATTATTATTATCATCAAGCTGATATATTTTTGATACTTTTACTGAATTTGCCTTTCGCTTTGCTTCTTCACAATATTCTTTATTGATTATTCTTGTATTATCATCTACAAACTTCCAAATATAACCATAAGCAGACATACTATTATGATGACAACAACTATTAATTCTACCAGGACTAAAATTATTTTCTTTCACTTGACAACCATGTTCCCATATTTTTATCAAATTACCATCCATATCATATTGTTCGATAGGTTTCTTCTGTTTTCTGTTTAAATAATAATCTAAATCGAATGTGTCATAATCTTTCTTGTATATCCAAATATATCCATTTGAAGTTTTACTAAGCCCCTTATTACAACATGAATAAATACCTCTGCTATCGCAACCATTTTGTTTTGACGCTTGAGCAACGCTCCAATATTCATTGACAATATTTCCATCAAAATCGAGTTGTAATACAGGTTCTGGATTTCTAATACTACTAAAATATTTCTTATCTTTTTCAGACCAATTAGGCACACTGAAATTCTTTTGACCACCTGATGTCATATTATAGCCATTTTTATGTGAATCATAATATGTAATCCAATAAACCTCCCTTTTATCTAATTGATTTTCTAAGCATTTTTCTAATAGTTCAAAATCAAAGCATCCTTCGCCGTATTTTTTCCATGCAAAAATAAGTCCAATGTTTTCAGATTTATTTTGACTAATACAACATTCTAAATGTTCTCTAAGTCGTTTTCTAACATCTTTTGATTGACCAATATAAATGTTTCCGCTATAAATATTTTCTATTTTATAAATACCAGAAATATTCCAATCAAGAGTTTTTAAATTTTCTAAATTTAATTCCATATTTCTTTTCTCGCTTTCTTCTCGCATAAATTTGAAAAGAGTGAGAGAGTAGTGCGAGAACCTACTATACCAAGGCTCATGACTTCCTTGGTTTCCCACTCTATGATTTAACCACGTTCCACCGACAGAGCATCAAACACCAAACTGTTTATGGTCATATATATTTATTCTCTAAAGAAAATTTTCAAAATAAAAAGAGCCAGTATTTCTACCGACTCTTTATTAAAGGTTCTCGTTTATGGTAGAGAAGCACCGCTTTATTGTTCTACTTTATTTATGGATCGTAGTAAATCCAGACCGGACACCAGTCATTCAAACCCAGACTTGGTGCAAGCACCATTTCTGATAAAAATCTATGATGATTTTTGTTCAATATAATATTCTCTAACTAGAACGTCGTCGCAACGCCGTCCTTACAACCAGAATATTGAATGGTTTGATTGTTGTTTATAAATCAGAAAGGGACTTTTGTTCTACCTTTTTGATTCCGCCATCAGCGAAATATTTTTCAAATTCTTCATCTGCTTCAATATCTTTATATAGACTAACCATATCCAGAGAAGACCAACCAATTAACATCTGGATCACATTATCTGGTAAACCGCTTCTTGCACAAGCCGTTGTGAAGTAGTGTCTGAGACTATGAAAATAAAAATCTACGCCTAGCAATCTGCCAAATGTTTCCGCCCAGCTATCTAATGTTTTAGACTCCATTGGTTTATCGATATATTTTCCTCCAACTTTTTTAGGGAATAACCATTCTGATTCAATTCCATTTTCTTTTCTATAGTTCATCCACATATCGAAATATGGCTTAAAAGGCTTAGAAAGTGTGTAACATGTAAGTCTTTTGCCTCTAGAACCTCTTCCCTTTGTTTTAATCTGTTCTGGAGTTTTATATAGAGACCCATAAATAATGTTCTCGTCATCAAAATACGACACCTTAAATCTTGGCAATTCAGATTTTCTACGACCGCTGTTCATAGCAAGAGAAAGTATGCAAGCTTTATCATATTTGCCTTTTTCTACAAGGATATCAAGAAGGTCTTCTAACTGAGAATCCTCTAATACTGTTTTGGTAAAAACTTTTTCATTTACCGGATTTTCTATTTTTCGAATTATTGGTTTAAAATTTTCAAATTCGTCATCCAACATAGATTCGACATAGTTGGAAAGTGATGAAAGAGTTGATTTTACTCTACGCATTCTTGCAGGACTCCACTTCCACTCAGTAAGACAGTAACTTTGATATTTAGAAATTTCTCTTTTAGATAAATCTATAAAGAATTTGTTATTACAATGCAGTAATAGGTATACCCAAAATATTTTAAGATCATTTGCATATGCATCGATAGTATTAGGTGATCTATCTACCGAACGTAAATAATCAAGAAAATCTTTTCCTAATTCTATATTCTCAGGATTTACTTGAGATAGTAATTCATCTGTTACTATATTATTATGTTGTACTTTTCTTCCCATTTACTCACTCCTTTTTATATAGCAAAAAGAAGTGGGAAATAAGTTACGCCACTTCTTTCAAATATTTCTCAAATATTCTTTTATATGTATTTTCATTCATTTCATCTGGTAATAAAATATAATAATCAATCCCATTACGTTCAAAAATATCACGTTTTTGATATAGCTTCTTCCTATACAATTCTTTTGATTTTGATTTTATTGAAGTATTTTTTCGATAGGCTTCTTGATAAGATTTATTCCCAAGAATTCCTGCAAGTTCTATATAGATCTTTTTGCCATTAAGAATAATAAGATAATCACAATTCATATTTCCTGAATATTCTTTATCTAAAGTTTTATATGGAATATTCCTAAAATATGTTTTGTTATACATTAGATTATTTTTTCTAAGAAAATTACTGAAATCATATTCATATCTAGAGACTACTTTTTCTCCATCTGAAAATAAATAATTCATACCATTTCCGGCTGATTGTATTTTATACCCATATGATTCAACTAACTTATTTAATGTTATGCCATCTTTTTGACAATGACTTCTTAATCTATTTGCATTTATATTTGTGTACTTTTCAAGATCTGAAATCATAATTATTTTTCTGTTTTCTTTAGAAATCTCATCACAGGCATTTTTTATACTATCCATTATTTCTTCGTGTGATTTATAATATTTTGCATTTGGTTTAAAATAAAAATCATGCTCAGGAAGTCCTAATTCTTTTACCATATTTGTAAAAGTTCCCCATATACGCCAAATTACACGGATACCTATTGAATCATCGGAAGTTTCAACACCTTCGAAATCACTCTGTAATAATGGTCGGTTTAATTCCTTATATTTTTTAAAAATAATTGGTATTGCTTTTTCTTTTGACATATACATTCTGTTCTTAATTGCAACAATTTCTTCGTCTGTCCTATTCGCAAGTTTAGAAGTTTGTATTGCATTCCAACTAGTAGCTATAATTTCTCCTCTACTATTTTTAAAAGGTAATTTTTCTCTTGCGTAACCAGAAATAGGATAATTATTATTCTCTATTTTCAAATCAATATTATTTAATTTGCAATAATTATTAATATTTTCGTATGTATATGGATTTCTTTTAAAGAATTTATTTAATTCGGAAGTATAATTAGAACTTTGAATTGTAGACAATTTTTCATTTGTAAATTTATATTTATAACCATTTTGATCAATGCAATGAATCATAACTTTATCAGTATCTGAATCAATTTTAGTGTATAATAATTCCAATGTGTCTCCGCATGTCATTTTTAATGGAAAATATTTCTTAACTCTTTCCATTTTTAAAATATTAGAAACCTCTTTCCTGCATTCTGGACATAAGATTTTCCCTAAGCTTTGTCCGTACATAATACTTTTTGCAATAATATCATAAGATCTTTTATGCTTTTTACAACTAAAATTTACATTATATTTTTCTGGAGAAATATATGTAACGCTATTAACAATTATATCATTATATAAATCAGATACAATTTTAAATATTTCATTTTCACGATCCTTGATTTTACAAAAAGGACATTTCTCATCTTTACATTCATTTTCAATACCAGAACGACTAAACTCTATGTTATTATTACATCTTAAACATTCAACAATTATTTTATCCTTATTTTCCTCAATATTACTAAGTAATTTAAATTGATTATTATATAATTTATTTAATTTTTCTTGGTATGTTTCATTTGTATGTTTATATTTAACTGTTTTATTGCTCATAAATTTTTCCTCATTTCTCCTCATTCAATAAAAAATAGGAGAGAAGTGCGAATGAGGTTACACTTATCCAGAGACTAGCTACTTTCTCTGTATCTCTCCAAAAATTCAAACAATCAGCTTTAACACCAATCATTGATACTTATTTATTCTCCACACAACAATGCAGAAAAATATAAAGCAGACCGTTTAGGACTCGAACCTAAATAAACAGTTTTGGAGACTGTCATGTTAGCCAATTACATTAACAATCTATACGCAGCACATTGTATTCGAAACAAATACGATTACCGTACACACGACTTAGCAGGTCGGTTCCAGACCTTCTGGATTTATGCTGCAAAAAATGGATAGCGTAGAAATTGAACCTACAATCTGACCAAACCTACCCATATAAAAAGAGCCTGTAAGCACATTCACTTACAAGCCCTTCCCTCGTAATTATTTATCATCTATACGCCAAAGATATCTAAAAGTCTTTTCAACGTATATCCATCAATAGTATCTGTAGAATAATAACTATAACTAGAACAACCGTGGTCATCACTCTGAGTTACTGTGAACCCATGCATACCGTCATCTTCATGAGCAATAGAAATGTTCATATCATCTTTATCATCTATATGACAGTTTTCACAATCGCCATCGCATTCAAGTTCATCCTCATCATCATTGATATGAACTTCATACATTACCGTATTTTTATCATAAGCAGATGTAGCTTTGTGGCTTACATCATCCATAAAGTAAGCAATTGTAGCACCTGATCCTGGATATTTTCCATCAACCTTTGCTCTTTCACAGTAAATTTTATCATTAATAATAGCAATACTAAATTCACCATCATAGCCATCAAATGCAGGATCAACAAGCTCTATCCGTGCAATATCATAACCATAAAAAATTAATTCTCTAATAATATCTCTAGCTTCATCATAATTAGCTACAATCTCTGCATAGGTATAAGAGCCAGCGATATCCTCTACAGTTTCATTATAAATTTCACAAAACTCTTCTACACAACATACATCAATTTTCTTCAACAAAAGCACATCCCTTCAAATTATGAATTTTTAATTGATTCCTTAAATGCTTTTCCTGCTTTAAATTTAGGGACTTTGGTAGCTGCAAATGTCATAGGCTCGCCAGTAGCCGGGTTGTGACCTTCACGGGCAGGTCTTTTACTAACTTCAAAAGCACCGAATCCAACAAAAGATACTTTGTCTCCATTAACTAATGCATTAGTAAGTACATTTTTTGCCGCATCAAGCACTTCGCTAATTTCTTTCTGTGTATATTTTTTTTCTGCTGTATTTTCAACTACTTCTTTAATAAATTCAGTTCTATTCATTTCGATTAATTCCTTTCATTTTCAGTTTTTTCCATATACAAAAAGAGGGTAATGGCTGAAATGAGTCCATTCCCTCGAAAGTGGCTTCGTCAGCCAAATATTAATAATATGTATTCCGTCCTAGAATACATTACTTTGTTTATATAACAACTACTCACCTGCAAAATCGGTCATGCGAGAGTTTGATATTAATAACTGAGTGAGAGATGAGTAGTTATTTACTTGATTAATTTTATGTGATATCATATGAATTGTAGGAATCTCCTACATTCAGGTCATCAGTTTTTCCAAAGATTTATAATCTATAGGAAAGGCAGGTGATTACATATGGCAAGTTTTTACTCTGTAAAGACACCTGTGTACGTCCATGCGTACTGGCGTTTCCGTCTTAATAGATGGGAACATGTCCGATCGCATTGGAGAGCACTTCCCCAACGCTAAATAAGTGCTCCTTGCAACGCCCAGATGGATCTAACTCTCGTTGAATTCAATTCTAGGTAACTGATGACCATTATCATGTCACTACAATTTATATGGTATTTTAGTCAAGTTGAATATCATATAAACAAACCAATCCATCATCTCCAATAACAGATACAGTTTGTTCTGGTTTATTAACTTTTCTAATAGATACTGCGTATGCATCCGTACCTGACACACATCCGCTCTCAATTACCTTTGTATCATAGACGGTTGTTAAACCATTCAAATGCCTATGACCAAGCAATACGATATCTGGTTTAATTCCAAACATCATAGTGAAATTCTGTACAACACTTGATGGAGAATCTTTATGTCCATGTGATGCAAACACATTATTCCCACGAATATTAAACATTGCAATTTCTGGTTCAATTGTATTATCACAAATTGATATATTGTCAATGTTTTGTAATCTTGCTTTTAGATAAAATGGCAGCAACGTATCCATATTTTCGCCATCCAAAGAATCTTCCTTTTTTGCCGAGATTCTAGAATGATTTCCAGGCGTAACATATACATATATATGATTAAAATGATTTGCCATTCTAGTCAACATAGCAGAAATCAACTCAGAAACATACTTAAATTGTTCCATCAAGTCCATATTATTTTGTAATCTTAAATTATTATGAATAAGACCACTAATAATTTCACCGATCACAAGATAACAATTTTCTGATTGATGAACTCCACGGATATCTAAAATATCAGAAGTGAATTTATCAATTCTTCGTTTTAATTCATTTTCATCAAAATTATTTTTCCAATTATAAATTTCAATTCCTGTATGAATATCAGTGAGATGGCAGAGCAAATCAGTAGAACTATTAAACAAATTATAATGAACGGTAACATTCATTGGTTTTACATCTTCACAGATGATACGTTTCACCATATCTGCATAAGATTCTTTTCTTGCTTCCTGTCTGATAAGACGATTGTATTCAACTCTTGCATCAGAAAGTTTGATTTTTTCTTTTCGCATCTCCTGAATCTTTTCATCAAGTTCATCATTTCCATCAACAGATTTATTTTTCTCTGCTTTGTATTTTTCATAATCACTTCTAAACTTTCCGCCAAAAATAGTAGAAGACCCTTTTCTAATTGTGTCTGGGTTGCATTTTACTGAATACTTATCATGCAGTTCAGACCAATCATAGTCATTTTCCCCATTTAATTTTGCGTCAATATCACTTAAAAGGTGCTCATATTTTTCTTGAGTCAGATTATATTTCGCTAATTCATTTTCAAAATTAAACAATAAGTCACCAACTCTCTTTATTCTTCAGACTCAGGAACTTCCAATTCCTCATCAGCTTTAAGCACAGCCGATAAGTCAAATACCTGCTTCTTAAATGGTGCGAGCAAGTCACATACTTTTACTTCCTGTTCAACATCATTCTCGTCTGTATATGTAATAGTAAGACAATCTTCAGAAAGAACTCCGCTCTTTACTGTAAGTTTATCTGTT
>OHAC01002131.1_pt1 | contig 16398 bp, 13 predicted proteins | sample 1577051 | NCBI WGS metagenome assembly OHAC01 (sample SAMEA3541499, study PRJEB24748) | human gut metagenome | biome: human gut; feature: human-associated habitat; material: faeces | place: China | collected 2012 | reverse complement strand
CTGCAGCCGCCATGCATGGTGGCTGCAGGAACTTTCGCCCCTTTGATACTTACTGTGTGATATTGTTTATTCAGCCAATAGCTTCGCAGTAACCTCATCAAGGTGTTCGCGAATCGCGATATGCTGCGGGCAGACTGCTTCGCACTTACCGCATTTGATGCACTGGTCAGCGCGTTTGCGGCCGTGACTGTCTACCAGCCAGTTCTCCTGGTGCAGGGCACTTGCCTTATCGCCGTAGAGCGTTAAGTAGTTCATGGCGGTAAAGGAACCGGAGATACCGATTTCCATCGGGCATACCTTTGCGCAGTAATTGCAGGTGGTACACGGGATCAACGGGATGCGGTTTAATTCCTCTTGTGCTTTCTTAAGAGTTTCTTTCTGTGCATCGGTAAGACCGGTAAAGTCTTTCATGTAGGATAAGTTATCCTGCATTTGTGCGATGTTGCTCATGCCAGAAAGTACGGTGATAACGCCGTCCAGACTTGCAGCAAAGCGGATTGCCCAGGATGCAACGGAAGAATCCGGTTCTGCATCTTTTAAGATCTTGGCAACGGATTCCGGCGGGGTAGCCAGCATGCCGCCCTTGACCGGCTCCATGATGATGACTGGCTTGCCATGCTTTCTTGCTACTTCATAGCAGGCTCTGGACTGGATGGCCGGGTTCTCCCAGTCCGCATAGTTGATCTGCAGCTGTACGAACTCCATTTCCGGATGTGCAGTTAAGATTGCCTCCAGCTCTTCTGGGGTAGAGTGGAAGGAAAAACCAAGATGTTTGATGAGGCCTTCCTGCTTCTTTTCCTGCAGCCAGTTCCACAGATCAAAACGGTCGAAGAACTCTGTGCGGCTTTCTCCGAGGTTGTGGAGCAGGTAAAAATCAAAATAGCCTGCTCCGGTCTGCTTTAAAGAGGTTTCGAACTGTGCGTGAGCCTCCTCTTTTGTCTTGCAGTTGATCCATGCGGCATTCTTGGTAGCGAGCTGGAAGCTCTCACGCGGATAACGCTCTACCAGTGCCTGACGGATGGCATCCTCTGAGCCTGCATAAGCCCATGCGGTATCGAAATAGGTAAATCCGGCATGCATAAACATGTCTACCATCTGTTTTGTCTGTTCTACGTCAATTGTTTTTTCGTCTAGTTTCGGCAGGCGCATCAGGCCAAAGCCGAGTTTCTTAATATCATGACCCAGATCACTCATGTTCTCATCCTCCTTAGGGTGTTGTTAATGATAATCAATTATATTTTACAACCCGAAGTTGACTTTACGTCAAGGAATTTTTTTAATATCACTATTTTCCCAGACTGCAATAGAATGAAATATGCAGGCAAATAGTTTGAAAAAACGTGGTGGAAGAAGAAACCTAAAATGCAGAACGGGCAGACCGGATTCATTTATCCGACCTGCCCGTTTTAGGGGGGAAACAATTACTGCTGAGAAGTCGTGGAGATGACTGCTTCAGCATTTTGGGTTAATTCTACTAAAGATATTTTTCCAGATGCGTTGCGGGGAAATGTATTCATAAATATAATGTTACGCGGCATTTTGAATGCTGCAAGATGTTGCTGCAAATAGTCGAGTACATCGCGTTTTGTCAGATGTGCATTTGGACGACAAATAATGCATGCGCATACTTCTTCGCCATAAAGCGGATCAGGAATGCCGATAACTTTACAGGTATCTACCTGCTTCAGCTCTAAAATACAGGATTCCACTTCGGCTGGGATGATTTTTTCCCCACCGCGGTTAATCAACTCCTTTTTTCTTCCGACGTAATGAATATAACCTTGTGAATCGAGCCAGCCTAGATCACCGGTATGGAGCCATCCGTCTGTATCAATAACCTGATTTGTCAGGTCGGGGCGTTTGTAATATTCACTCATAAGAAGTGGACCTTTGATACAAATTTCTCCGGTAGCAGAAGCTGGAAGTTCAGCGCCGCTTTGCAGATCAATGATTTTTCCAGTACAGTGGTTTACAAAATGACCGACTGTGTTACTCCGCAGATTGAGGGAATCGTTGAGGTCTGCAATAGCGATTCCTGCGGTGGACTCTGTTTGTCCAAGACCTGGAAGTAATGTAAAGCCGAAAAATTCTTCTATCTGCCGAAAAGTATCCGGTGCGCAGTAAGCACCACCAATAATGCCGGTTCGCAGCATGGGGAAGAGGTGGGCATAATCCGACCCTTTCTTCATCATGGTGCAAAATGTGAATGGGACACAACTGAGTATGCTGCAGCGTTCTTTATCAAGACATTGCAGGATACTGCTGGAGTGAAGATCGTCTGGCATAGCCAGGCAGGCTCCGGTTGTAAAGGCGGCCATGATGTTTACATCAATGCAAAAAATGTGGAAAAGCTGTAAAGCGCAGCAAACAACATCCTTTTTAGTCAGTGCGAGACTGTCCGCTTTTTGAAGACCTCCGTTTACAAGATGATAATGTGAAGATAATACAGCTTTGGGATGTTGTCCAGTTGTGCCGGATGTATACAGGATGAGCGCAGGATCGTGAGAAATAATCCTGTTTTCATCAATGTGACCAGACTGCTGAGAAAAAGCGAGTCCTTTTTGAGCCAGATCGGACAGTGTCATATATGGAGTGGAAGGCTCTGTGCTGATATCAAAAATCTGTTGCAGCGGATAATGTTCCATGAGCTCCCGACTGATTGGATAAAAAATATTTTCTTTATATTGCTGGCCGATCATAAGATATTCAATATCAGAAATCTGAAGCAGTTCGAGAATCTCCTGACTTTTTAGGCTGGTATTGAGCATGCAGGCGACACTGCCGGTTTTGATAACAGCCAGAAATGCTAAAACTGCATTTGCTGTATTTTCTGATAAAATGGCAATGTGTGAACCTTTTTGTATGCCCTGGCTCAGCAGGCCGGAAGCAATGTGGTCGGTTTCTTGCTGCAGTTGTTGGTAGGTCATAGTACGACCATGAAAAACCAGTGCCGGGCGGTCTGGATACATTTCTGAAATATTGCGAAGCATTTGATTTAAGGTTTCATTTACAAGAGCTTTCATAGTTTTTCACTCCTATGCAACAAAGTTAGCAATTGGAAGTCCGAGCAGAACCATAACAATAACACCAATTAAAGCCGCGGTAAATCCGTAGACAAATAATTTTCCTGCACTGATCCAACCGGAATCTGCTGCGATTGCAACAGGAGGAGTTGCAGGTGCAGTTGCAAATGCAAAGTTAATACCAATCGTGATGAGAATAGCCGGAACCAGCGGTGCAATCTGACCAGCATACAATCCCATGGATAAAGGCATTGCGATGGCCATACAAATTGCGCATGTTACGGAGTTTGACATAAAGTTGGTAAGAACAACACTTAAAATAGCCAGGATGATGATAAATACATTTGGATTAATGCCATTGCAGTAAACACCGATCGTATCGCTTAACCAGCTGGCAACACCGATATCTTCATTTGCCAGGGCGGTTCCAAGGAAGAGTAAAGCACCCATGAACAGAAGGGTTCCAAGCGGTACAGCAGAAATGGCATCTTTATAGGAAAGAACCGGTTTATCGTCCACTTTAATGAAATTCAGCAGAAGAATTGCGACAATAGGCGGATAACACTGCTGAATTTTACTTAATACAGGATAAGCTGCAGGGCAGATATATTTTGAGATACCAGGTGCCAGCCACAGTACTACGACGATCAGATAAATAACGGCAGCAATCTGTTCCTGTTTGGTAATTTTTCCAAGATTGGATTTAATTCCGTCATAATCCAGGCGGGAAAGTCTGGATACATCAGGACGGAATAGTACGCGGCAGGCAACAAACCATAAAACTGCGGTGAGGATGCCGACTGGCATAGCAGCCAGAACATACTGACCAAAATCCATAGTATTTCCGGTATAGCTGTTATAAGATGAAAAACCGATTAAGGTCATTGCGTGGGAAATGGGGGTGGTTGCCTGTGCAATTTGGCAGATGATAGCAAGGCTTGCAATCATAACTGCAGGGAAAGAATCACCTTTTCCTTTTTCATAACCGAGAGATTCGAAAATCTCATATAAAATTGGCAGGAAGATCATAATTGTGGAACTGGATGACAGTCCAGATGAAAGAACAAAAATTGCAAGGAAGATCATTGCAATAGTGTACCAGGCGCCTTTGCGGCTGAATTTACTTGTAAGGAACCATACAGCTAATCGATGTGCAACACCGGTTACCTGAAGACTTTTTGCAAGCATAAAGCAAAGCATAAGATAGAAAACCGTACCGTTTCCTAAGGTTCCGGCAGCGACTTTATTCATGTTAAATTCCGGGATTAAAGCCAGGGCAAGAATAACTGCAAGGCTTGTCCAGTCAACTCCTACAAGAAGCCACATCAATAGTCCGCCAGCCATAATGGTAAGAACCTGTGTACTAGAAGAACTTAAGGTAGCAGATAATGGAAGAAAACGTCCAAAGAAACATAAAAATAATCCAACCAGAATTGTAAGCCATTGGTATGGTTTGTAAGTTTTCATAGAAAATCCCCCTTATAATTGTTAAAAAAAAGTCAATATGTTGTGCGAGCCACCGCCTATTATATTTTATGAGCAAATTTTGTGCCAAGAAAAAAATGCTGATAAATGCGAAAAAAAGTCAATTGTGTGCAAGAAAGATCAAAAAGTGTAAAAAATGCTCAGATGCTTTGCACAAGATATGTGCAAAAACAAGCAGCCGCATGTGCAAAGATTAATATATTTGTGCAAAAATGAAAAGGTGCAAGACAAAAATATGTGAAAAATATAATAATATATTGACAAATAAATGCCAATTCGATATAACCAAACTAAGAAATTTATAAATGATAAACATAAAAGGATTGGTGTGTGAATGTGAAAAATGAAAACGAACTTCTGTTACCAGATATGTTTACCCTGTTAGATAGTATGGAGTGGGGGGTTAGTATCTTTGATGAAAACGGTTACTTTTTATGGGTGAACAGATATGTATTAAAGTGTAGTGGAAGAAGCAGGAAATTTTATGAAGGAAAATCAATTTATGATTTTATTGAACAGAAAATTTTTGATGCGCCGGTTTGTATTGAGACATTTAAAACCAAGAAAAAGGCTGTTCACTTACAGCGTTCCTACACAGAGAGTGGAATTTTGAGAGATTTTCTGGTTACCTCAACACCGATTTTTGACAGTAATGGAAATATTAAGTATGTAGTAGCGGACAGAATTGAAGTAAAGAGTCTGAAGGAACGTTATGATTTGGCGATGCAGGAGAGGGAACGGGCTGTTATATCAAAAAGTAAAGTAGAAGAGAAGCAGTATCAGCTGATTTACAAAAGTGAGAATATGAGGAGGCTGGTAGAAGAAGTAGCGCGGGCTTCGAACGTTTCCAGCGTGATTTTGCTTCAGGGAGAATCTGGAACAGGCAAAGAAGTATTTGCGCACTATATTCATGATCATAGTGCATTTCAGAAAGGCAGTATGATAGAGATAAACTGTGCGTCTATGCCGGAATCATTGCTGGAATCGGAACTTTTCGGTTATACAAAAGGCGCATTTACCGGAGCACTGAGCACAGGTAAAATGGGACTGATCGAGGCTTCAAATGGAGGAACTTTGTTCCTGGATGAGATCAATTCTATGTCTTTGAATCTGCAGGCTAAACTTTTGCGGGTATTGGAAAGTCGTACGATAACCAGAATTGGTGCGACAAAGCCGATAGATGTGGATTTCCGATTGATTGCAGCGACCAACCGGAATCTGGCAGATTGCGTAAAAGATAAGACATTTCGCGCAGATTTGTATTATCGGTTGAATGTAATTCCAATCACGATTCCAGCATTGCGGGATAGAAAAGATGATATTGTGGTGCTGACAGATTTCTTCCTAAAAAAGTATTGTGATAAATATGAACTGAAGAAAAAGTTTTCCAAACGTGTTTATAAAACATTTGAGTATTATGATTGGCCGGGCAATGTTCGGGAGTTGAAAAATATTGTAGAACGTCTGGTTATTATGAGTACAGCATCGACGATCACGATCAATGAAGTTCCGGAAGGTATGCTGAAAAGTGCAACAGATGCGGAGTATGAAGAAGTGGATAAAAGTATTAGTGAAAAAGAACGGATTGAACGAGCATTGGAAATCAATCATGGGCATCGGGAAATGACGGCACAGTATCTGAATATTTCCCGACGTACACTACAGTATAAGTTAAAAAAATACGGACTGAATTGAAGTGGGAAAAAGATCAGGGAGATTTACCTGATCTTTTTTTTGCGCGTTTTATAAAAACGAGTAGATTGGCACAAAAATTGCTGTATAAAAAAGCAAAGGCACAATGCTCAAAATAAATTGTTGCGGCCACCGAAAATTTGGGCATATGCGGAATGATGAGAGGAGAGGTTAAACGAATGAAACCATTAGAGGGTGTTAAAGTTGTAGAATTAACCACTTATTTTGCAGCACCGATGTGCGGCAGGGTATTAGCTGACTGGGGGGCAGAGGTAATCAAAATTGAAGGACCGAAAGGTGATCCGTACCGGGTAGCTTATAAGGGACAAGGCACACCGCAGTTTGAAGAGGGATGTCCAAGTTATGACCTGGAAAATTCCAATAAAAAGTTTGTATGCCTGGATGGAAAAACTGAGGAAGGTCGTACGGCTATATTAAAACTGATTTCTCAGTGTGATGTATTTATTACGAATAACCGTCCGCAGGCAATGAAAAAAATGGGACTGGATTATGAGACTGTTCACAAATTATATCCGGGAGTTGTATATGGAGAAATTCTCGGTTATGGTGCCAAAGGCCCATTAAAAGATAAGCCTGGTTATGACTATACTGTATTCTTTTCCAGAAGTGGTCTTATGGCAGACTTGAGTCCGCGAGGTGGACAAGTTATGAATACCATTGCCGGATTTGGTGATCATGTTGCGGCGATTACACTCAGCTCTGGTATCTGTGCAGCGTTGCTGAAGGCAAAACTGCATGGAGAAGGTGATCATGTCAGTGTATCTCTGTATCAGGCAGCTATGTTCATCCTGAGCAATGGTCTGCTGTGCGCAGAATATGGACGTGAATTCCCAAGAACACATTTTGACTGCAACAGCCCGATCATGCAATGTTACCGCTGCAAGGATGATGAGTGGATTTTCCTTGCAGTTCCAGAGTATGACAGAATGTGGCCGATAATTTGTACGAAGGTACTGGAACATCCAGAACTGGCAACAGATCCGCGCTTCTGCTGCATTAAAGAAACAAATAAGCATCGTGCAGAGGCGATTGCCGCATTGGATGAAATTTTTGCACAGCAGGATAGCAACCATTGGATCAAGCTTTTGCTTGAAAATGACGTTGCACATGAAAAACTGGCTCATTTTAAAGATGTATTAAAGGATGAACAGGCATGGGCGAATGATTATCTTCTGGAATATACTTATCCGAGCGGAGATAAGACTGTCGTGGTAGGAAGTCCAGTAAGCTTTGCAAGTATTGAAAAACCAACATTTAAACATGGTGGAACAATTGGGTGTGATACGGATGAAATTTTATCCAATGCAGGTTATACCGATGCGGAAATTGCGAAAATGAAGGAATCTGGGGCCGCCAGATAATCAGGAAGCAGGAGGATCAGGATATGCTGACAATGGGGGTTGATATTGGATCTACGACCTGCAAAGCTGCGATTATTTCAGATGGCAAAGAGGTAATTGCCAAAGGTCTGGTAGCAGTTGGAACCGGTACACGTGGTCCGATGCAGGTATATAGAGAAGTGCTGGATCAGGCCGGACTTAGCAGGGATGCGATAGCCAGGGTTGTGGCAACTGGTTATGGTCGACTGAATTTTGTGGAGGCAGAACGGGAACTGAGCGAAGTGAGCTGTCATGGAATGGGAATGCATTTCTTATGTCCCAAAGCAAGGACGATCATAGATATCGGAGGACAGGATGCCAAAGCGCTTTTGTTAAATGAACGTGGAAATCTGGATAACTTTATTATGAACGATAAGTGCGCAGCAGGAACCGGCCGCTTTCTGGAAGCCATGGCAAAAATTCTTGATATTCGTGTAGAAGACATGGGAGAAACCGCGGAGCGGGCACAAAATCCGGTATCAATCAGTAGTACATGCGCAGTGTTTGCAGAATCTGAGGTTATTTCCAGACTTTCATCCGGTGAAAAAATGGAAGATATTCTGGCGGGTATTCATGCATCAATTGCCAGAAAGGTATCTGGATTGGCGATTCGGGTGGGATGTCAGCCACCGGTTGCGATGAGCGGAGGCGTGGCAAAAAACAAAGGAATCGTTGCGGCTTTGGAAAAAGAGTTGAAGTGCAATATTACAGTTCCGACTGACTGCCAGTTGGCAGGAGCAATCGGCGCGGCATTGTTTGCATATCAGGATATGCAGAAAAAATAAGGAGGAGTAGAGATTATGAGCGAAGAAAAGAATACACAGGCAGTTGAGACACCGAAGGCAGAAGCGGCAGGCGCTGCACCAGTAAAACCAAAACGACCAAAATCAAAGTCCCAGTTAATGGCTGCGGCGTTGCTGGATAAGGCTTATACAGATACAATGGAAGCAAAAGCTCGCGGCGAAAAAATAGGTTGGGCTACTTCGTTATTCCCTCAGGAAATAGCAGAGACGCTGGGACTCCATATTGTATATCCGGAGAATCATGGTGCTGCAATCGCGGCAAAAAAACTTGCAGCTCCATTTCTTGAATATGCGGAAGCACATGACTGTAATAATGATCTGTGCTCATATGCCAAAATTGATCTTGCCTATGCAGACATTTTTGATTGCAGTCCGGCAAGTAATATGGCAAAACCAGATTTTCTTTTGATCGGTAATAACGGCTGTAACGAAATTACAAAATGGTTCGAGCTGCTTGGTAAAAAACTGCAGATTCCTACGTTTATTATTGATTTTACATACAATCATATGCCGTATGTAACAGAATCAAGAGTACAGTATATCAAAGCACAGATCGAACAGGTAATTGAAGAACTGAGTGCATTTACCGGAACCACATGGGATCCGGAAAAATTTGCAGAGATTATGCGAATTTCAACAGAGAACCGAAACCTTTGGGAGCAGGTAGCTGATTATCTGGAGCGCCGTCCAAGTCCACTGAGTGGATTTGATTTATTTAATTATATGGGGCCGATGGTATTTACCCGTGGACGGAGAGAAACCGGGGATGTTATGCGGCAGTTAATTTCTGAAATTGAAGAACATATTAAAAATGGTACTTCGACCTATCCGGCAAAAGAGGAGTTCCGTGTCTTCTGGGAAGGAATTGCATGCTGGCCATATCTGTCCCATAACTTAAAGACATTGAAAAAGTATGGTATTAATGTTTGTGCAACTGCTTATGCCCGTGCATGGTCGCTGGACTATACGCCGGGAGATCTGGCAAGTCTGGCCAGAGCATATGCTTTCACCAGTTCCAATAATATTTTACTGGAAGAGAGTGTTCGAAGAAGAAAAGAATGGAATACAAAGTTCCATATCGACGGAACCATTTATCATGTAAACCGTGCATGTAAAGTAATGGTCTGCCAGCAACAGGAACTGATGCGAAGAGTATCTGAGGCGTGTGGAAATCTTCCGTATATGTCTTTTGATGGTGATCAGGCTGATTTCAGAAACTTCAGTGAAGCACAGTTTGAAACACGTATTGAGGCATTTGCCGAATTGATGAGAAAGCATAAGGAGGAACTGCAGAATGGCTAATTTACAGGAGAATCTCGAACGGTTAAAATATGTATCCAATCATCCGGAAAAACAGTTGGAAAATTATTTAAAAGAAGGACGTCAGGTTATCGGAACATTTCCATATTATACACCAGAAGTGATTGCAGATGCGGCAGGCATTATTCCGATGGGAATGTGGGGAGCGCAGACAGATATTTCTCAGGCGCGCAGATATTTGGTTGCGTTTGCATGTCCGATCATGCAGTCTTGTATGGAGATGGGCTTGACTGGAGTTTACGATGGAATCAAAGCAGTTATGATTCCGGCGATGTGTGATACCTTGCGGTGTGTAACACAGGATTTTAAGCTTGGCATTCCAAACATTGAGTGTATTCCGTTTACCTATCCGCAGAATCGAAAAATAAAAGCAGCAGTCACTTATCTGACAGCAGAGTTTCAGCAGATAAAAGAGCGAATTGAGGAAATTTATGGAGTAAAAGCTGAAGAAGAAAAGATACAACAGAGTATTGCCGTATATAATGAGCATAATGCACAGATGCGCAGATTTGCAAGTCTGGCAAATCTGCACCTTGATCTGATTACTCCGATTGTACGTCATGAAGTATTTAAGAGTGCATGGTTTATGACCAAGAAGGAACATCTGGAGATTATGAAAGAAGTGAATGAGAAGTTGGAAAAACTTCCGGTTTATCCGTTTGAAGGAAAGCGGGTCGTCCTGACCGGTATTACTGCAGAGCCGGAAAGTTTCCTGAAGATTCTGGAGGATCAGCATATGGCGGTAGTGGGAGATGATCTTGCACAAGAGATGCGTCAGTACAGAACCGATATTCCAGACGGTTCAGATGGTGTGGAGCGTTTGGCTTTGCAGTGGATGGAGAGAATCGATCCGATGGCTCATGCAGATGAAATCGAGCGAGTAGAACTTCTGGAAGGATTACTGAAAGATAATGATGCGCAGGCATTGATCGTGTGCATGATGAAATTCTGTGATCCAGAAGAATATGAATTTGTAGCTTACAACAAATATTTGAAAGAGAAAGGTTATCCGGTATTATCTGTCGATATTGATCAGCAGCCTTCCGATTATGATCAGGCGCGAACCCGGATTCAGACATTGGCAGAAATGCTGTAAATGCGGATATTATGGTTTGTGCAGCTGCATAAACAGGAATGATATTAGAAACGGAGGACAAGCATGATTCTGGCAGAAAAATATGAACTGATGAGAAAAAACTTCCGCAATTTTGCGGAGACGGAGTTTACCAGTGAACTTCAGGAAAAACTGGATCGCCAGGGTGGTTTTGATTGGGATATCCATTATAAAATGGCGAAGTATGGATTTCTGGGATGTAAACTCCCGAAAGAGTATGGAGGACAAGGCGGTGATACGCTGTCTTATATATTAATGGTAGAAGAGTTTGCACGAGTATGCCCAGTATTGGCTATTTATGCAAATACGCCGAACTCTTTAGGAAGTGGTTCCCTGCTTTATTATGGAACTGAAGAGCAGAAAAAGAAGTATATTCCCATGCTGGCCTCTGGAGAAAAGAAAATCTGTTTTGCACTGACAGAGCCAGGTGCAGGTTCTGATGCCGGCGGAGTTATTACGCGTGCGGTAGCAGATGGTGATGATTATGTATTAAATGGACGAAAATGTTTTATTTCCGGAGCTCCGGTGTCTGACTATGCAGTCGTATATGCCCGGACCAATCCAGAATTAAAGGGCAGTAAAGGTATTTCTATGTTTATTGTGGATTTGAAGTCGGAGGGCGTTTCATTAGGCAAACCTGAAGAAAAAATGGGTATTGGAGGATATCCGACCAGTGATATTGTGCTGGAAAATGTCCGGGTTCATAAATCTGATTTGCTGGGCCCGTTAGATAAAGGATTTGCCGCTGCGATGAAGACACTGGATGGAGGACGTCTTGGTGTTGCCGCACAGGCGTTAGGAATTGCACAGGCTTGTCTGGAGGAATCCATCCGCTATTCAAAAGAAAGAAAACAGTTTGGGAAACCGATCTGTAAAAATCAGGCAATCAGCTTTATGATCGCAGATATGGCTACTGAGATCGAAGCTGCCAGAGAATTAATCTACAATACTGCATTGGAAAAAGATGCAGGAACCAAAAACGCACCGATGAAATGCTCTATGTGTAAATATTATGCGTCAGAAATGGCGAACCGTGTTGCTGCAAAGGCTGTGCAGATTCATGGTGGATATGGTTATATTAAAGAATATAAAGTTGAGAAATTATACCGGGATGCGCGGATATTAACGCTTTATGAAGGAACAAGCCAGGTTCAGCAGATGGTGATTTCAGGAAATCTGTTGAGATAGGAGGATAACCAATGAGAATATTTGTGTGTGTAAAACAGGTGCCTGATACATCAGGAAAGGTTGCTGTGAAAGAGGATGGAACTTTGGATCGGGCATCTATGCAGACGATTATTAATCCGGATGATCTGGCTGCAATGGAGGCTGCGCTGGAATTAAAGGATACAATAGGCTGCCAGGTTACTGCAATTACAATGGGACCGCCGCCAGCAGAAGGTATGCTACGGGAACTGATTGCTATGGGAGCTGATGATGCTGTATTGATTTCAGGGCGTGAATTTGGTGGTTCTGATACCTTTGCTACATCACAGATCATTGCCGGAGCGTTAAGCAATCTGGGTGTTGGACCAGAAGATATTATTTTCTGTGGCAGACAGGCCATTGATGGTGACACAGCCCAGGTCGGACCGCAAATCGCGGAGAAACTGAATCTTCCGCAGGTTACTTATGCTGCGGAGATACAAAAAGATGGAGATTGTTTAAGAATTAAACGCTTACTTGAAGATGGTTATATGACTGTTCAAGTAAAAACCCCATGTTTGATAACCTGTGTGAAAGAATTGAATACGGTTCGTTATATGACGGTAAAAGGTATCCTGGAATGCTGGGATAAGCCATTAACTGTATTGGACTATAATGCGTTGAAAGACGAACCGCTGATTGATCCGACGACGATTGGTTTAAAAGGTTCGCCAACCAATGTATTTCGTTCCTTTACACCGCCTCAAAAAAGCGCTGTTCAGATGATGAACGGTGGAAATGAGGAAATGACAAAAGAATTGGTGGAAATACTGAAGAGTAAACATGCAATTTAGGAGCAGGGAGGAGTAGGCAATGGCTTATAATAGTGCCGAGATTCAGGAATTTAGTGATATCTGGGTATTCTGCGAACAGCGGGATGGAAAGTTGATGAATACAGATTTTGAACTCATCAGCGAAGGCAAAAAACTGGCAGATGAGAGAGGCTCTAAGCTGATTGGAATCCTGCTTGGTGGTGAAGGCATTGAGAAAACCGCAAAAGAACTGGGTGGTTATGGTGCAGACAAAGTAATCGTGTGTGCCGATGAAAAACTGAAAGTATATACAACGGACGCGTACAGTAAGGTTTTGTGTGATGTTGTCATGGAAAGAAAGCCGGAAGTGCTTTTGATTGGAGCATCGAATATCGGACGTGATCTGGGACCGCGTGTTGCTGCAAGGCTTCATACAGGTCTGACAGCGGACGCAACACATCTGGATATTGACATGGGTCGTTATATTCAGTTTTTAAAAGAGTCTTCTACAATTGATGTAGACAAGGTGAAATTTAAAATGGATGACACCAATTTAAAGATGACCCGTCCTGCATTTGGTGGGCATTTAATGGCAACTATTATATGTCCAAGATTTCGTCCATGCATGTCCACGGTTCGCCCTGGAGTTATGAAAAAGGCAGATTTTAATCAGGATAAAGCAGAAGCCTGTGAAATTGAAATGGCAAAATTCAGTTTATCTGACATAGACTTAAGAACGCAGGTTCTTGAAGTGGTTAAAGAAACCAAAAAACTGGTCGATCTGATTGGAGCAGAGATTGTTGTCAGTGTGGGGCGCGGAATCAGTAAGGACCCGGAAAAAGGTATTGCGCTGGCAGAAGAACTGGCAGAAGCGTTGGGTGGTGGTGTTGTAGGAGCATCCCGTGCAGTTACGGATGCAGGCTGGCTTTCTTCGGATCATCAGGTAGGACAGACTGGAAAGACCGTACATCCGCGTATTTATGTTGCATTGGGCATTTCTGGAGCAATTCAACATAAAGCGGGTATGCAGGATTCAGAACTGATTATTGCAGTTGATAGCAATGATGCAGCCCCTATTTTCGAATGTGCAGACTATGGTCTGGTCGGTGATCTTTTTGAGATTGTTCCGCTTCTGATTCAGGAAGTAAAGAAAGCGAAACAGGAGCAGTAAACAAGCAGTGTTTACCCTTTCTGCGTAAGCTGGATAAATAATTCAGCTGTTTCCGGACTCCTGTTGGTTTTGTGGCAGCCTAGATAAAAGATTTGGGAAGCTGGCAGCGGCAGCACCTGGTAATCCAAACTTTTGCAGGCACGACACCATGCATGGGTGAGATATACCCCCTCGTTTTGTGCAACGAGGTCTAAAATTGTGGATAAGTTTGCTGCTGACCGGATTTTTGGTGCAAAACCAAGTTCCTTAAAAAGCCGGTAGAGATTCTGGCTTTTCCAGGCAGATGCAACCTGTTCTGGTAATAGAAAGAACGAGTCATGAAAACAGGAAATATCTGTTGTATTGGAGCAGGACGCGGCATAAAGGAGCACTTGGGGAATCTCGGCAAACGGCTGTATGGATAGCGGATTTTCGGAGCCATAAAGTTTCCCGGAAGCAGAAAAACGGCTCGGGACCAGTGGTGCTGCAGTCAGGATCAGATCGCAGCGTCCCTGCTCCAGTATTTCTGGCAGTTCCGCTTCTGGATAACAGGCAAACTCCAGATGTACTGGCTTGGGCATAGAGGCAGCGGCGTCGAGAAAGCGGGTACGAAAATGAGACGGATCGACATCATCCGGATAAGCAATCCGAATGATGGTTCCGTCTTTTTTCTGCGCGTTCAGCTTGTTTTTTAATAACGCAAGCTGAAAATGACACTGTTGAAAGTAGTCGTGATAAGCCTGACCAGCCGGGGTCAGGGAAAGTGTGCGGCCGGAGCGGGTAAAAAGGCTGCAGCCAAGTTCTTCTTCTAGCTGCCGGATCTGTTTGCTGATCGCGGGCTGACTCACCGAAAGAACCTGGGCGGCTTCCGTGAAGCTGCCGTGTTTTACGATGGTGAGGAAGTATTGTATTTCCAGACTGTTCATGGATTCTCCTTTGCAGATGGCAGATTAGCCGTTTTCGTGCTTGCGCTGGTGCGGATGTTGGTGCTGCTGCAGATTTGTTACTTCTTTTCTATATAATTGAGTGTATGAGAAAATCTCTGTAAATAAGATTCTTCTATGATAATTAAGGGCAATAAGCTTACGGATTAGGCTTATCGCCCTTGTTTTATATATAACAGTTGCTTACAGGCATGTCAAGGGCAGGCGGTTTCCCGCCTGTCTTTTTAAGCTGTCTTTTGATTATTCAGGTAAGCGTCCTTTGTACATAATACTCAGTTCTCCATAGACCTGGCCCCAATCCAGGATTGTGGTAGTCCATTTTTTCGTAGCCTCAAAAGTGGACAAATACAGGGCTTTTAACAGGGCGGTATCGCTTGGAAATACGCTCCTTTGGCGATTCAGCTTCCGGTAGGTGGAATTCAGTGATTCTATCGCATTTGTCGTGTAAATGACCTTTCTGACAGTGGTTGAAAACTTAAAAATAGGGGAAACAGCATCCCAGTTGTCCTTCCAACGCTTCATGGAATTCGGGTATTTGGGAGTCCATTTTTCAGTTACACGGTCTAAGGCAGCCAGAGCTTTCTGCTCGTCAGCAGCCTGATAGATGGTTTTTAAGTCTGTCGCAAAGGCTTTTCTATCCTTATCCGGAACGTATTTCAGAGTATTTCTTACCTGATGAACAATACATCTCTGGTATTCTGTTTTTGGAAACGCTGCTGCAATCGCTTCCTTAATGCCTGTAAGGCCGTCGGCGCAGATGATCAGGATATCCTTAACTCCTCGATTTTTCAGTTCATTTAAGACTGAAAGCCAGTATTTCGCACTTTCATTGTCACCGATTGTAATGGTCAGGACTTCCTTTTTGCTCTCTGTATTAATACCTAGAATGACATAAGCTGCAAGTTTACGAATGACTCCATTATCCCGTACAGAATAATGGATTGCATCGATGTAAAGGATCGGACATACCTCATCCAGTGGACGGTTCTGCCAGTCTTCAATCTGAGGAAGTATTTTATCTGTCACGTCAGATATGAAACTTTCTGATGCTTCAAAACCATAGATATCTTCGATTGTTTCCGAGATCTGGCGAGTGGTCATTCCCTTTGCATACATAGAAATGATCTTCTGATCAATATCAGAAATATCTTTCTGACGCTTTTTCACAATCTGTGGTTCAAAGGTCGATTTTCGATCCTGTGGGACTTCGATTTCCATAGAACCATACCGACTATTTACCTGCTTATGTTTATAGCCGTTGCGATAATCATCGTTGTCAGAACGCTCGGACTTTTCGTATCCAAGGTGATCATCCATTTCGGCCTCCATCATTTCTTTAATGGTGCCACCTAAGAGATCTTTGAGAGCATCCTGGATGTCTTCTGCAGTCTCGATATCGTATTCTTCGAGAAGCTGCCGAATGATGGTAAACGTCAAATCCTGCGCCTTGGCTAATTAGTTTTTTTATGCCACACTCTAAATGACACGAAAAAACTATTAGTTTTTTAG
>OHAC01002129.1_pt1 | contig 16415 bp, 16 predicted proteins | sample 1577051 | NCBI WGS metagenome assembly OHAC01 (sample SAMEA3541499, study PRJEB24748) | human gut metagenome | biome: human gut; feature: human-associated habitat; material: faeces | place: China | collected 2012 | reverse complement strand
CTACCGGGCGGATTCGGGACTTTAACCCGTTAGAAACGTGCGCCGCTAGGCGCACCCAAACAAAAACCCCCGGACTGCACTCCGGGGGTTTTTAATTTCTTTGCGGCGAAATCACACCGAGGTTAAAAGTTTTTGCAAATATTCAATATGTATCTTTTTATAAATATTGTCCAACTTCTGCTTTATTGTTGGTATAAGCGATCGCATCGTCTCTTGTGATAAATCCCTGCCGCACGAGTCTGGACAGATCCATATTCAGGGTATGCATATCGCTGCTGCTTCCACTCTGCATCATTGCCGGGATCTGGTGTGCCTTTCCTTCGCGGACGAGGTTGAGGATGGCATCCGTACCGACAAGAAGTTCGGTCGCTGCCACGCGGGCTGTTCCACCGCCGCATGGGATCAGGCACTGGCTGACGATTCCTTTTAATGTTCCGGCGAGCTGGGCACGCACCTGGTTCTGTCCCCCGGTCGGGCAGGCATCTACGATACGCTCTACGGTCTGTGCCGCTCCGGTCGTATGCAGTGTGGAAAGTACGAGATGTCCGGTCTCGGCAGCGAGCAGTGCTGTGGAAATTGTCTCGTAATCTCGCATCTCTCCTACTAATCTGACATCCGGGTCTTCTCGCAGGGCACTGCGGATCGCAGACGCAAAATCGGTAATATCTTCGCCAACTTCTCTTTGATGGATCAGGGACTGTTTACTCTCATACACGTACTCGATCGGATCTTCGATGGTGAAACTCCGCAATCCTCCAGTATTTTATAAAAGAAGGGACTGCGATCGCCGCAATGATCGCAATGATTACCAGTACGACCATCAACTCCGTCAGAGTAAATCCTTTTTTCTTTGTGTTTTTCATCTATATTCCTCGTTTATACGCTGTTTTCGGCATCTTTGTATTACTTTTTATTATATGATTTCACCTATATTTCGTCAACGCACTCTGACAAAAAATCCCCCGATATTACCGTAAAAACGGCTTTATCGGAGGATTTTCCCATAAATTCACAAAATCTCTGTGAAATTACTTTTCATTTCTCAGATAATATACAAAGGAATAGATCATCGGAATAAATGTGACCGCAAGTATGAGCACCAGACTTATCGGAAATGCCGGGATCCACGGCTGAATGGCCAGCAGAAGAATCAACACGCCGCCTGCAACCCACAATTTTCCTGCCATCCTGTGGGTTGCATCCCAGTTTGCTTCGCTGGCGAGTGTCCACGGAACCTTTATGCCAACGGTATAATTCTGGCGGCATTTCGGCAGATAGTTGCCGACGAGCAAAAACAGAAGTCCCAGAAGTATGATCACAAATCTGGAAGATTTCATAAATTCCACTCCAAAGGTATTACCATAGATTGCAGCTGCACAGAACAGGGAAACTGCCGGACAGATCCATAAAATCAGTGCGTACATCTTCTGCCCGATCGCCTGTTTTTTCGGATCTGCCAGTGTTCCAAATGCACAGAACAGATGTGCAAAAAGGCAGATCAGATATGGACCGAACACTGCAAATGCCCGACTACTGTAGCCGTTTGGAATGCCGTTGGCATCAAAATGTGTTGCCACCTGTTCCGGAAGTTTATTCCATAAAATCAGTCCCGCCAAAATCGGCAGAATCGTAATCATGCTTGTGATCAGAATGATCTTTTTATTTTTCTTCGTCATCTTCACTCTCTCCTTTCAGCTCTGCAAGCCAGAGCATCACTTCCTCGACCACGGAAATGTTAAGCGAATAGTAAATATAATTTTTCTCCTTTGTCTCGCAGACCAGACCTGACTTTTTCAGGATCTTCAGGTGATAGGAGATCGTCGCTGCCGTCATATCAAACTGTGCTGCGATATCTCCCGCTGACATGCTTCCTTCTTTCAGCAATGTCAGAATGTCACGCCGTACCGGGTCAGACAAAGCTTTGAAGGTTTCTGCAAATCCCACATTGTCCTCCTTTAACCTATTTAGAAAATTTTCTAATTACTTTATATATAGCACCCTGTTTTACCATTGTCAATCAGTATTTAAAAATTTACGGAAGTTTTAGAATGTGCAAAGGAATCCGAAAACAGAATAGAAGCAGCATGAATCAGAACGCCAGAACCTTCAGAAAGAAAATCTTCTGAAGGTTCTGGCTTTTTGCAGACAGCATCCTGATAAAATGCTCGGCATTTCAACTCCTTACACCTGCCAGGAAATCACCGACAACTTCTTATTTGGTACGCTTTACAGTTCTCTGTTTTTTCACAAATCCTCTAAAGCTATTCTTGGATGCACTTCCGGCTTTCTTTCCGATCAGTTCGATTCCACGATACAGTTTTTTATTTTTGTTTGATGAGGTATTCGTTACGGTATTTCCAAATACTTTGCTTGATTTACTGTAAATTACGCGGATACCGGTTCCGCCTGATTTACCTCTGACTCCTTTTGGAATCTGCATGTTGACTACATTTCCGTTCACACGGATATTTCCGGTTCCATACAGCCAGATACCATACGCTGCATTTTTCAGATTGACCACATTGCCGGATACCTGTACGCCATAAACACGGTAGTCTCCTTTTGGCACTCCATTTTTCTTTTTGGTGCGGTTCTCACCAAAGAGGTGGATACCATAATTTACATTTTTGTACTTGCGATCAGTTACCTCAATGGTATTATTTGCGATCACAGAATTACTGGATATCTTCGGCATTTTTTTCTTATTGCCTTTTTCAGACGGATAATAGGTGAGTGCCATATTACGGAACAGAATACCGGATGCACAGTTCTGGATCTGGTTGTTCTGGATGCTGCTGTTGATGTAGTTCGTTGCAATGATCGCATAACCAGGAATATTGATAAAGGTGTTATTTTCAATTTTCATGCCATTGAAATAACATCCGACGATTCCGGCATGGGTACCGATACCACGCTGTACATTCTGGAATGTACAGTTTGTAACGGTTACATTTTTATTCGGTGTCTCGTCATATTTACCATAGGATCCAAAATGTTTTTTATGCAGTGTTTCAATCTGGACTGCCTCGTTGTTGCTGGTGTTCTTTCCATGATAATCGGAAAATACACAGTTATTGATCGTCACATTCTGGGATGCTGCAAATTCGATATGATGAGAATTGCTGGTATTTTTCAGTACCATATTTTCAAGTGTCACATTCTGGGAATGTGCAAACCGAATCAGTGTCGATGTGTAGTTTGGATGCTCTGCACCCTGCCCGTCGATCGTACCGCCATGAAATGTTATATTTTCAAATCCGGTATATCCGGAAATACCGGTGACATCTGCGCTTCGTCCGAAACGAAACATAGAAGCACTGGAAGTACGAACCAACGTAACACCTTCCATATCAATATACGTGTTGCTGTACACATTGAAAGAGCTGCCTGCCTTATAAGTTCCTGCCGGTATTTTGATGCGGTAGATAGTATTGCCACCTTTGCTGTAACGTGCCGTATCCAACGCTTTCTGGAATGCTTTTTCAAAATCTACGCTCGTATCCCATTCTACATCCTGCATGCCGGCTGCCTGTACCTGGACAACCGGAAGTAAAGGTGTCTTGCCAGCCACAAAAGTAAGTGAAGCTGCAAGTACTGCGCCCATAAAAAGTTTCTTTAATCTTCGTGCTTTCATTTTTTCCTCCCTGTGCCGTAATACCTTCTTGTATTTCTGCACAATTTTCCTTTTATTTTTTTGATTTTTTTATTTATTTTATTATAATCTTCCTTATTTAAAAAAACAAGTCTTTCTTTTCCTGTTCTTTTAAGCATTGTTACCATTTGTCTGGTTTTCCGGTGATCAGTGCCAGATACCCCCACTCCCAGATCAGTTCTTCAAAACTGTTTTCCAGATATTCATAAATATCTGCTTCTTCATATCCGGTCATTCGCGTGATCAGTACTATGTAATCCCGCAGTGTTTCATATTTCAGTTCACCGCATCCATCCTGCATCCACTTCAGAAAAAGACTGTGACGGATCACGTTGTATTCCATTGCGATCCACTGCATCTGCACTACCATACTCTCCAGATCTCCATCCGGCAGCACCAGATCAGAAAACAGTTCATTTTCCATAAAACGGTGCATCAATGCTTCGTATTTCTTCCATTCCCTGAAAAATGCCTGTCCTTTCTGCTGCATTTCTTCCGCATCATACGTCTTTGAAAGCTGCTCTGCCAGGGACAGAACCTGCGGCAGATAACCTTGATATAACCCTTCTTTCTGATAATTGACTGCCAGATCCTGCAAAAGTTCGTTGCACTCATCCATCGTATCAAAGAACGGAAGATCCATCGCAAGAATTGCCTGTTTCAGTTCTTCTGTGGCTTCTTTTGAGAAATAATTTTCGATCCGCTCCACAGACAGTCTGCCTTGCTGTTCTGCCTGACAGAGTTCCAGCAGAATGTAAAAACTTTCAAGCAATATTTCTTCAATGCTCTGCTCTTTGTTCCGAAACATTTCCATCATCTTTTCACGAATCAGCATCAACAGAGTTCTTCCGTTTTCCGGAAGCGACGGAAAAGTAATATTCTCTTCCTGATCCCAGATATCAAGCACCGCCGGACAGCATGGCATCAGCACCTCTTCTTCATGTGTCTCGAATCTGTGTACTTCTCTTGGGAAAATGGTACAGGTCTGAGAAAGAATGGAATCCCCATAATTTGACACCAGTCCGCAAAGCCGATTTTCAGAGAGAAATGGACATTTGTGTTTTTCATTCAGTTCGATCACACGGCTTCCGTCTTTTTTCGTGGTATAAGCACTGAGATTTTTGCGCTGCTCTTTTACTTCCTGCGGTGGATATTTCTTTTTCCACTTCCGATTTGTCTCGTTGTCCACTGAAATTTTCCATTCCTGACAGCAGGTGAATGTACACTGATCTGCAATGCAGGTAAATTTATCATAATAATCCGGTCTTATGCGTTCCATCATTTCTCGCTTTCTAATTCCATACAGGATGACAGAGGTAAGAATGCCAGCCCCCGGAATTTTCATTTTTAAATGTGTTTCAGAATCCAGTTTTTTACATCCTGGTAAACCTTTTCCCGGTCAAGTTCATTCAGTATTTCATGCCTGTCAGTTTCATATAACTTCCGTTCCAGATCATGTATTCCACATGCTTTGTATTCCTGAAAGATTTTTTCCACACCTTTTCCGTAATTCCCCACCGGATCTTCCACACCGGCGATCATATACAATGGCAGATTTTTTGGTATTTTTTCGATATTTTCCTTTTTCTGAATAAATCCCAGAACATCAAACAAGGTCTGATAGCCATTGACGGTAAATAAAAAGGTACAGTATTTATCTTGATTATAGGCATCTACGATTTCCATATCTTTTGTCAGCCAGTCGTTTTCCGTCCGTTTATCTGCAATGCGTTTGTTGTAACTGCCAAATGCCAGTTTCTGCAAAAACTTTGAACGGTGACGCTCGCCCTTTAATTTTCCGATCAGACCTGCACAGATTTTTCCGGCAGTCAGAACTGCGCCTGGTGTATAACCTGTTCCACAGATGATTGCCCCGGTCAGTTCACTGGCATAGGTCATCAGATAGCGTCTCGCCATAAACGATCCCATACTGTGTCCGAACAGAAAATACGGCACATCCGCTCCATACTGTTTCTTTGCGTAACGTGTGACCTCGTGAAGATCTTCGATCACCGCCGCACTTTTTCCCTCGCCGAAATATCCCAGATCCTCGTCCTTTTGTGCGGTCAGACCGTGTCCCTTGTGATCATTTCCGATTACAAGAATTCCTGACTGATTCATGTAACCAGCAAAATGATCGTATCTTTTAACGTACTCGATCATGCCATGCGAAATCTGCATGACAGCCCTTATTTCGCCCTGTGGCTTCCAGATTATAACGTGAAGTTTGCTGCCGCCTGATGAAATATATCGTTCCTGCATGAGATTCCTCGCTTTCTTTTCCTCATAAATGCCGCTGTGGCTTCTTTTACATTTTGCTTTCTTTCATCTGCTCCCGCAAAGTTTTATGAACTTTCTTTCTTGTAATCTCCACCAGTTCCAGTTTTGTCATATCGATCAGCCTGGTTTTTATCGGATCTGCAAAAAGACGACCGGAAAGAAAATCCAGAAGCTCCTTCTGATCCTGTCTGTTATCCATATTGATAAAGTCAATCAGAATGATCCCGGAAAGATTGCGCAGACGAATCTGCCTTGCAGCTTCTGCGGCGGCTTCAAAATTGATTGCCCGAAGTGTCTCATTCCTCACTTTTTTCCCATTGTACTTACCGGTATTGACATCGATCACCGTCAGTGCTTCTGTCGGATCGATCACAAGATATCCGCCGCTTTTCAGCCATACCTGGCGGCTGTCTGCCTGTGCAAATTCCCGTTCCAGACGATACAGCTTGTACAGCGGCAGCATCTCATCCTCATAAAATCGCAGTTTGTCAAGACTCTGTCTGTCATTTTCCATCAGATAAGAACGCAGTGACTCATAAATTTCCGGAACATCCGTCACAATATCCTGAAGCTTGGCAGTATAAGTATTGCGCATCATCTCGATCCACACCGGCTCCTGTCCAAGGAGTCTGGAAAAGCAGGTGCGGTGCGGTGCAATATTTAAAAGATGCTCATATTGATTTCCCAGTTTTTCTGCTTCTTTTTCCAGTTCTTCCTTTGTGGCTTCTCCTGCGTTGGTACGCACGATAAATCCGTGTGCAGCACTCACAAACGGTCGGATCCATTCTCTGAGCTGTTCTTTTTTCTCTTTTGGAAGTTTTCCTGAAAGACCGATGCGGTTATCATTTGCCGTCAGTACCAGATACTGCCCCGGCAGTTCGATGTTTCCGGTAAGTGCTGGCAGTTTTGTTTTTAATGCATCGCGTGTAACCTGGACCAGGAGTTCATCACCTTCTGCAATCTTTGGACAATTTCCTTTTTTGGTATAGATCACATTCGGATTTGCCGCGATGCCAAAGTAGCACTGCTGCCGGTCTGCGATCTCCACAAATGCTGCATCAATATTTTTCTGCACTTTCCTTACTTTTCCGATATAAATATTTCCCACCAGAGAACGTTTTTTTTCCTCCACAGATGAAACACGCAGATCTACAGCCTGTGTGCCGGACAGTACTGCCATCAGGATCGTTTGCTCATCTTTTTTGGTAATAACCAGACGCTCAGACAATTTCTTTTCCCAGTTCTTCCAGTGAAATATGTCCTTTCGCGTAAACTTCTTCCCGGTTGACCAGAAGTGCAAAAGGAGAAAGTGCAAAACCAATCTCCCGGCAAAATGCTTCCAGCACAAGCTCCGGTTTGATGTTATCCGTACTTCCCGTTGAAAGTGTCATAAAAATACTGCCATCTGATACTTTCAGTTCATAGATCAGCGGCTTCAGATCCATTTCCCGTTCACTTTTTTTGGTTTTTTTTGTCACAATAATTGACTGTTTCTTATAAAATTCCAGAAGCTTTTCTTCCCAGCCCTCCGGCGGCATCATACCTTCCCGGAATGTTACCGTATAATCTGCCTCTGCTACCAGCGACATGGCATTGCTTGCCTTTTCATCCGGGATCTCACGGAAACTTACGATCTCCATACCTTCTACCATGACGTCATTTAAACGTTTCACTGCTTCTTCGGATGAAATTGGTGTTTTCAGGGTAATATCGGCATATTCTCCGTTGCTGGTCAGTCCGACTCCCAGCGGTGCTGCAAAAGAAAGGATCATATGCGGACTGAATCCCTCCGTATAAGCGATATCAATATCTGCTCTGCGGATCGCTTTCTGAAAATAGCGCATCACATCCAGATGTCCGATAAATTTCATGGCACCCTGCTTGCGGAATTTAATTCTTACCTTCATAACAGACCCCTCCTCCAAACACATTCGCACCGCAGCCTGAGCATCCCATGCGACAATTCTTTGTCACTTCTTCTTTCTGCGCACGTTCCCATTCTTTCCACAGGAATTTCTTTGTCACACCGATCTGAATGAAATCCCATGGAAGAATCTCATCATGATCACGTTTTCTCTCAGTATAGAAAACAGGATCTACACCCGTTTCTTCAAATGCCTGTTTCCAGCGTCCATAAACAAATGTCTCACCCCAGGCATCATAAAGTGCGCCTTTTTCGTATGCTTTCTGGATTGCCGGTGCCAGACGGCGGTCACCTCTTGCCAGGATTCCTTCCAGTACCGTAACATCTGCCTCATGCCAGTTGTATTTGATGCTCTTGCGGTTGAGCTGCTCTTTGACTTCCTGGTTGACAATCTTCGCCTTACCAAGGAACTCATCGCGGTTGTTCATCGCTGCCCACTGGAACGGTGTAAATGGTTTTGGTACAAAGAAAGAAGTACTTACTGTTATCTGACATTTTCCATTTCTCTGATCTTTTGGAATCTCATAATAGCGTCTGGCAATCTTATCTGCCAGATGTGCGATATCTTTCATATCTTCTTCTGTCTCTGTCGGCAGTCCCAGCATAAAGTACAGCTTTACTTTGTTCCAGCCACCCTCAAATGCTTCACCTGCTCCCTTTAAGATCACTTCTTCTGTCAGACCTTTGTTGATCACGTTTCGAAGTCTCTGGGAACCTGCTTCCGGTGCAAACGTCAGACTGCTCTTTTTGATATCCTGCACTTTGCTCATGACATCCAGAGAGAATGCATCAATGCGCAGAGACGGAAGTGAAATATTGACACCTTTTTTCTCAAATTCGTCGATTAGAAAATTGACAATTCCTGCAAGTTCTGAATAATCGCTGGAGCTTAAAGAACTCAGTGAGATTTCTTCATGTCCGGTATTTTTCAGCATCGCATATGCATATTCTTTGAGCATGTCAAGATCACGCTCTCTGGTCGGACGATAGACCATACCCGCCTGACAGAAACGGCATCCACGGATACAGCCACGCTGGATCTCCAGAACCACGCGGTCCTGCGTACATTTGATAAATGGAACGACCGGTTTCTTCGGATAAGATGCTGCTGTCACATCCATCACGATCTGTTTTTCAACGGTTGGCGGTACATCATCACAGACCGGCGTAAAACTTTCAATCGTACCATCTTCATGATAAGAAACTTTATAGAGTTCCGGTACATAGATTCCCGGAATCTGTGCTGCCTTATGCAGAAAGTCCGGACGGCTCCAGTTTTCCTTTTTTGCTTCTTTATAAAGGTCAAGAAGTCTGTCATAGACCACCTCCCCTTCTCCGATATAGAACATATCAAAGAAATCTGCCAGGGGCTCTGGATTGTAGACACATGGACCGCCGCCGATCACGATCGGATCATCCCAGGTACGCTCCTTCGCCTGAAGCGGAATACCGGAAAGATCCAAAATCTGTAAAATATTGGTATAACACATCTCATACTGAATCGTAACACCCAGAAAATCAAAGTTTTTGACCGGCTCCTGGGATTCCAGTGCAAACAGCGGGATATGCTGTTCCCGCATCACTTTATCCAAATCTGTCCACGGCGAATACACTCTCTCACACCAGGTATCTTCTCTTTTATTGAACATATCATAAAGGATCTGAATGCCAAGATGCGACATACCGATTTCATAAACATCCGGAAAACACATGGCAAACCGGATTTCTACTTTTTCTTTTTCTTTCATGACTGAGTTCACTTCGTTGCCGATATAACGGGCTGGTTTCTCAATCTGCAATAATATTTCATCACTTAATGCAAGTTTTCTCATAATTGTCCTCTCTGTTTTATACGCTTTGTCATTCAGAAACGCTTCTGTCCCTGAACAATTACTACTGATTTTAACATGTGGGTGGTCTGCTTTCAACGCTTAAAATCGTTTTTTCTTTTTATACAACAAAAAACCTGCCCATACCTTTTCAAGTATCTGCAGGTTATGCAACATTCCCGTCTTGCGCAGCTTTTTCTAATGTCCATGCGGTTTCTGCTTCATTTCCTCTTCTTTTGCATGCAGATCCTCATTCAGGAAATCGATCAGAACGATCAGAAACGGCAGCAGGGTAAGCCAGATCGCCTTTCCGGAATAAATATTGCAGGCAACCGTTCCAAACACCACACCTAATAAGAAATACACCACCATCATGCAATGTTTGCCCCATTTTTCTCGATGTTTTTTATCTTTTTTCCAAAAATGCTGAATTTCTTTCGCAAGTCCCACACCGACCTGGCGGATATGGTTAGTCGCAAAAGTCGTCGCCATCGGTGTTCCCTCCGCCTGTCGAAAGGTATTGTACTGCATGGAAGCAATAAAATTGACCGCCACCTGTGAAATCTGCACCGGTGCAGAGTCCGGAACAAGCCCAAGCGCCAGAACAACCGCCATTTCAACAGCGATCAAAAGGGTGTCCCAGCGGATCTTCAGATGATATTTGACCGGATTGGGAAGAAGTTCAGAGATAAAAGCACCTGCTGTATATGCTGAGATCGGAAGCAGATAATATGCCGCTTTTTCCCATTCACCCTGTCCGACTGCCAGTCCAAACAGCACCAGGTTGCCCGTCTGGGCATTGCAGAATACTTTCCCGCGCAATAAAAAGGTATACGCACCCAAAAATCCTGCGATCGCAATCAGGGTATAATACACTCGGTTTCTTTCACATTCCAGATAATTTTCTGTGTTTTCCAATGTTGCTCCTCCTTTGGGGAAGTGTTATAATAAGACGAATAGTTACATTCTATCTTATAAATCGTTTTCTTTCAACCGGAAACTGCGTTATTCTTGATTTTCACATGGTAAGCGTTATAATATCAGATGTCGGAATTGTGCAAAGTACTTCGCAGGCATCCTTTTCAGGAAGCAAAATTCTGAAATCAAAAATCTGAAACAATCTCTGTACAGAAGGGAGTCTTTCTTTATGAAAAAACTAATTGCAGATATGCACATGCACACCCTTGTCAGCGGACATGCATACGGAACGATACGCGAAATGGCTGCCACTGCAGGTGAAAAAAATCTGAAACTGATCGGGATCACAGAACACGCACCCGGCATTCCGGGAACGGTCGATCCTTTTTATTATCTGAATCTCACAGTCATCCCTCGCGTGCTTTCGAATGTACAGATCCTGCACGGATGTGAGATCAATGTTTTAAATGGCGGAAAACTGTCTCTGGAACAGAAATATATTGATTTTCTGGATTATGCAATCGTCGGAATCCACAAAGAGTGTTATACTGATGAAGGAAAAGAAAAGAACACCGACAACTTGATCGCATGTATGAAAAATGAGAAAGTACATTTTGTCTCTCACCCGGATGATGATCATACACCACTTGACTATGAACGTCTCGTTTCAGCTGCCAAACAGTACCGGGTCGCTCTGGAAGTCAACAACAGTTCGCTGGTCAAAAAAGACCGCCGTCTGAATTGCTATGAAAATTATCGGAAGATGCTGAAACTCTGTGAGCAGCAGCAAGTTCCGATTATTATAAGCTCCGATGCCCATGATCCGAGCTGGGTAGGACGTTTTGATCTCGCCGTCAAACTTCTGGAAGAACTGCAGTTTGATGAGTCTTTGATCTTAACAAATGATATAGAAAAACTGAGAGCATTTATCGGCGTGTAAGCTCTGATTATTTTTTGCCCGCAACAGCGGGCATTTTTTAAGAATGTTACTTTACGGTAATTTTACACGTTTTTTTCAGGCTGCCGGCTTTTATCGTAATCGTCGCTTTTCCCTTTTTCTTTGCTTTTACAACACCTTTTCCATTTACGGATACAACCTTTTTATCAGAGGATTTATATGTAAGTTTTGCCACATTCTTTGGCGTTGCCTTTGCTTTGATGCTCCATTTTTTGCCTTTTTTCAGGGTTTTCTTTTTCGGTACACCCGTAATCTTTTTTACTTGGACTTTGGCATCCCCGGTCACCTGGATTGTTCTGGACTCTTCGAAAATACCGCATTTTGCTGTAATTTTGGCTGTTCCTGCACTCACACCGGTAACTACACCTTTTTCATCTACAGCTGCCACTTTCGGATTGGAAGAACTCCACTCTACTGTGTCCTCAAAAGAGAGTTTGTGTGTGCGTGACTGATAGAACCCCGAGCCTCTGTAATTTGCATAAAATTTCGCCTGCACCGTTTTGGAAGAGGCCAGTTTCTCTTTAAAAGGCTCCATGTATGCCTTTACATCCTGGTTCTGAACCTGGATTTTCTGCACTTTATTCTTTACTGCTTTTGCCTGGCCTTCATCCAGTCCTGTTTCAAAACTGAACTCCCCGGATGTCGTATTTTTGAAATCTGCATCCGGGCAAATGAAGGTTGCAAGTCCAACATAAAGATTGTTCGGATTGATCATCGATGTATAATGGCCTGTCACCCCACCGGTCTGTTTTACCCAGTCCTGCTTTTCACCGTACCACTGATCGATTCCGGTGATCATATCATTGCTGTTATTCCATGCCAGAACTTCTCCCCAGCTCTGCACCCCATTTGGTGATGCCTGTGAAAAACACATCGTTCCATTTGGTCTTTGATGATCCATATACACAGATGCTTCTGCTGCCCGGACTCTTGCGATATATTCCAGATCAGAAGACCATTTGACCGGTACATAATCTGACATCGTAAGCTTTCGGTTGGGATCACGCGGATCCTGAACGCCCTGTTTGCACGCCTCTTTTCGGATCTCATTGATCCGTTTCAATGCCGCATCTGCACTTGCCAGATAGCTGCCTTTCAGTCCAACCAGAACACAGTTCTCCTCCACGGAATCCGTCTCTGCAAGCGTATGATCCTGAAGTGTTTCCACTGCCGGCATCTCCGAGATCTCCTGCTGCATCTCCGAAGCAAATGCAGGAACAGCTGCCGTTCCTGCCAGTACCGACACACTGAGTACTAATGCGATCCATTTCCTTTTCATCTCTTTCGTACCTCCTTGAGCTTTTTTGTTAAATATCTTTGTGAAACAGTGTACTGAAAACATTTGTTCTTTTTGCAATACCTGATATCTTTATTCGTTCCACAGAAAACAGAAAATTTTGCAAGAAGACCGGTAGGAACATTTTCCATATCCTGCCGGTCTTCTTATAATATCATATTCAACTATGTGATGATCTTATATCTTATTCTTCACCCAGATAATATTTTCCATAAGCATCTGCTGCTTTAATTGCTGCAAATACAGTTTCCGGTGTCACTTCAAAAGGCATATTGTGAAGTGTATCATTTTCCGCACAGGCGGTCTTTGCAACTTCCATCAGCTGCTCATCTGTCACATTGCCGGCACCAAGTTCTGCCAGGGTAACAGGCAGTCCGACTTCGATGCACCACAAAATGATATCTTCCAGTTCTTCTTCCGGAACGTTTTCCAGTACCAGCTGAGTAAGTGTTCCAAATGCAACTTTTTCTCCATGATACATATGGTGGCATTCTTCCAGTACTGTAAATCCATTGTGGATCGCATGTGCTCCCGCAAGTCCGGCACTTTCAAATCCGATACCGGAAAGGAGCGTGTTCGCTTCGATCACTTTTTCGACTGCCGGTGTACATACACCTGCTTCCAGTGCAATTTTGGCTTTTACGCCTTCTTCCATCAGCGTATCAAAGCAAAGTTTTGCAAGTGCCATCGCTGCTTCCGTTGTCTTTCCGCCTGCACAGGAAGTTGCACCGCTGCGTTTGCATGCTCTCGCCTCGAAGTAAGTTGCAAGTGCATCTCCCATACCGGCTACTGTAAGGCGTACCGGTGATTTTGTGATAATATCGGTGTCCATCAGAACCAGATTCGGATTGGCCGGAAGGAACAGATATTTTTCAAAGATACCTTCTTCTGTATAAACAACGGACAGTGCACTGCACGGTGCATCAGTTGATGCGATCGTCGGGCAGATAAATACCGGTGTGCCTGCATAATATGCAACTGCTTTCGCTGTATCAAAGATCTTGCCTCCGCCGATACCGATCACAAGATCACACTGATTTTCTTTTACAATATTTACCAGACGGTCGATTTCACTGTTGCAACATTCTCCGTTAAAATAATCAAAAACCACTTCACATGTACTTTCTGCAAAGCTGTCTTCGATCATTTTTCCGATTCTCTTATAACCGCCTTTGCTGATCAGAACCAGTGCTTTTTTTCCGCAGTTGGACGCATAAGTTCCGATTTTTTTCATTTCCCCTGCACCCTGTAAATATTTAGACGGGCTGATTAAAATTTTTGCCATTTTTAACACTCCTTTTCTTTTTGTCCTCAAAAGTCGTTATCCGCATCTGGCTTTTGCGTTTGGATTCTTTTGTAATGGAATCTGTCTCTATTATAATAAGTGCATTGTACATTTTCAAGCCCAAACTTACTTGAACGCATCGGCCAGATTGCCGTCAATATATCTACTGAATTTTTATGCTTTTTTTCAAAAAAACAGAAAAATATTTTGGAATTCTTGTTTTTAAGGCTGGTATACGAATTTTTTTCTGTACATATATTCGTAAAAGTGTTAGATTTATAATTATACATTATCTTAAGAAAGGATTACTATCATGCTTCAGACAATCGAATCCATCAACAATGCCGTTAATAACTTCATCTGGGGTGTCCCGGCGATGATCTGCATTATCGGTGTCGGGCTTTATCTAAGCCTGCGGACCGGATTTATCCAGATTCGCAAATTCCCTTATGCACTGAAAACCACGCTCGGAAGAATTTTCAAAAAGAAGGAAGCTTCTGACGGCTCCATGACTCCTTTCCAGGCTGTCTGTACGGCCCTCGCCGGAACGGTCGGTACCGGAAATATCGCCGGTGTCGCCGGTGCGATCGCGATCGGCGGTCCGGGTGCCGTGTTCTGGATGTGGATCTCCGCAATCCTTGGAATGTGCACGAAATTCACTGAGGTCACACTTGCCGTTCATTTCCGCGAACGAAATAAAAAGGGTGATTATGTCGGCGGTCCGATGTACTACATCAAAAACGGACTGAGCAAGAAATGGCAGATCCTTGCAATTCTTTATTCCGCCTTCGGTGTACTGACCGTTTTCGGTACCGGAAATGCCACACAGGTAAATACAATCACTACTGCGATCGACACTGCTCTGATCAATTTCAACATCATTCCGGAATCTGCATCCAAAACGCTGAATCTGGTTCTTGGTATTGTGATCATGCTTCTTGTCGGTATGGTTCTGCTTGGCGGTATCAAACGAATCGGAAGTGTCTCCGAAAAACTGGTTCCGTTCATGGCACTGTTGTACATCGTTCTTGCGATCGGTGTGGTTGTACTGAATTTTGAGAGAGTTCCTGCTGTATTCCATGATATCGTTTACGGAGCTTTTAACCCGGCTGCCGTCACCGGCGGTGTGATCGGAAGTTTCTTCCTCAGCCTGAAAAAAGGTGTATCCCGCGGTATCTTTTCCAATGAAGCAGGTCTTGGTACCGGTTCTATCGCCCATGCCTGTGCTGATACCAGCAAACCGGTAAAACAGGGTATGTTCGGTATTTTCGAAGTATTTGCCGACACGATCGTTATCTGTACTCTGACTGCCCTTGTCATTCTGGTAAGCGGTGTTCCGGTCAACTACGGAGCTGCCGCAGGTGCCGAGCTGACAATCTCCGGATTCACTTCTACCTACGGAAACTGGATATCTGTTTTTACCGCAGTTGCCATGTGCTGTTTTGCTTTCTCCACGATCATCGGCTGGGGACTTTACGGTGCACGCTGTATTGAGTTCCTGTTTTCCGAGAAAGTAGTAAAACCGTTTATGATCGCCTATTCACTGGTAGCTATCATCGGAGCAACGGTCGATCTCGGACTTCTCTGGAGCATCGCCGAGACCTTCAACGGACTTATGGCAATCCCGAACCTGATCGGTATCTTCCTTCTTTCCGGAACTGCCATCGCTCTGACAAAAGAATATTTTGCGAAAAAATAATTTCATAAAAAAAGATCTCATGCAATCCTTATTCAAAAGAATTGTATGAGGTCTTTTTTATATGGTTCTTCTTACAGTCGCCTACAATCCTGCAAAAAACAGCTCGTAAAGGTCATCTTCCCCTTCCAGCATCGGAGAATTCTCGCCGCCCCCGTTTGTGCTTCGCCGCATGGCTGCATAAGCCTCTTCCCCTGCCGTGATCAGATCCATATCATAAATCTCATATCCAAGTTCCCTGCATTTGCTGCAAAATGCCGCAAATGGCTGTGATGCTTTCTTTCGCTGGCACGGATTTCACGGATGCACTCCAACTGCTCATCGAAATACTTCTCTGTCAGATACGTTCCTCGTTTCAGTCGTTCATCATCTATCACCCAGCCTTTGATGGTGTAGTCCTTGGTATCGCGTGTGACCTGACGAGAACCTTCGGTTTGAACTATCCGGAAATTCCGGATTGTTATTTCACCCTTGTTTCTATTCGTTGGTTTTCCCTCACAAGTTTTACTGCACTTTCTACGTGTGTTGAGACTAACATCGGAACACACACCCTTTACCTCGTCACTTATATCGGAA
>OHAC01002108.1_pt1 | contig 16545 bp, 17 predicted proteins | sample 1577051 | NCBI WGS metagenome assembly OHAC01 (sample SAMEA3541499, study PRJEB24748) | human gut metagenome | biome: human gut; feature: human-associated habitat; material: faeces | place: China | collected 2012 | reverse complement strand
CCGATGTGGAAGATGTAAAAAGATATGTCCGACACAGGCGATCCGGTGTGGGTTTGCAGGCAAAAATCAGACCTGATTTACGTTAATTGACGAAAAACAGAATTTTCCTTATAACATTCAGTATCTGATGAATAGTACGGAAAACTGAAATGATTCAGAAAATTAGACTCAGTTCACTTTAAAAGTGAAAAAAATAATTTGATAATTTCTTGACAAGTACTAATAAATATGTTAATATTCAATCATCAAATTAATAAAGTCTTCGGTGACTGACGGAGTTGTGGGATAACCACGAGGGAGCCGGAGATTCGATGAGTCGACCGTCTGGGCAGTATTTGAAAAAATTCAGATACTGCTCTTTTTTATGGGATAAAAGATGCAGACGGTTGCAGCGGAGAAAGGAGAACATTATGGGATTTAAAAGTGACATCGAGATTGCACAGGAGTGCACAATGGAGCCAATTACCAAGATTGCAGAGAAAGCAGGTATTGATGACAAATATCTGGAGCAGTATGGTAAATACAAAGCAAAGATCGACTATAATCTCCTGAAAGAAACAGACAAAAAAGACGGCAAACTGATTCTTGTGACAGCTATCAACCCGACACCGGCCGGGGAAGGAAAAACAACTACAACGGTAGGTCTTGCAGATGGAATGCAGAGACTTGGAAAAAATGTTATGGTAGCTCTTCGTGAGCCATCCCTTGGACCGGTATTCGGTGTCAAAGGTGGTGCGGCAGGCGGCGGCTATGCACAGGTAGTTCCGATGGAGGATATCAACCTTCATTTTACCGGTGATTTCCATGCGATCGGTGCGGCAAACAACCTTCTTGCAGCAATGATCGACAACCATATCTTCCAGGGTAATGAGCTGAACATCGACCCGAGAAAGATCACCTGGAGACGCTGCGTGGATATGAACGACCGTCAGCTTCGTAATGTAGTAGACGGGCTTGGCGGAAGAACAAACGGTATGCCGCGTGAAGACGGATATGACATTACCGTAGCATCTGAGATCATGGCAGTTCTCTGTCTGGCAAGTGATATCAAAGATCTGAAGGAGAGACTTTCCAGAATCATCATCGGATATACTTACGGCAAGGTTGCTGAGCAGAAACCGGTAACAGCAGGAGATCTCCACGCAGAGGGTGCTATGACAGCACTTCTGAAGGATGCCCTGAAACCAAACCTTGTTCAGACACTGGAGCATGTTCCGGCAATCGTTCATGGCGGACCATTCGCAAATATCGCTCACGGATGTAACTCCGTAACCGCTACAAAGATGGCTATGAAGCTTGCTGATTACGCGATCACAGAGGCTGGCTTCGGTGCAGACCTTGGAGCAGAGAAATTCCTGGATATCAAGTGCCGTATGGCAGGTCTTACACCAAGTGCAGTTGTTATCGTAGCAACCGTACGTGCCCTGAAATACAACGGTGGCGTTGCAAAAGCGGATCTTAACAATGAGAACCTTGAGGCTCTTGAAAAGGGTATCCCGAACCTTCTGAAGCATGTAAGCAATATCAAAAATGTATACAAGCTTCCATGTGTGGTAGCTATTAACGCATTCCCGACCGATACCAAGGCAGAGCTTGATTTTGTGGAAGCAAAATGCAAGGAGCTTGGCGTAAACGTAGCACTTTCCGAGGTATGGGCAAAAGGTGGCGAAGGTGGAATCAAGCTTGCTGAGGAAGTAATCCGTCTTGTTGAAGAGCCGAATGATTTCACATATGCTTATGAACTGGAAGGCTCCATCGAGGACAAGCTGAACCAGATCGTACAGAAGGTTTACGGTGGAAAGAAAGTGGTTCTGACTGCAAATGCCCAGAAGCAGGCGAAACAGCTGGAGGCACTTGGATTTGGCAACTGCCCGATCTGTGTAGCTAAGACCCAGTACAGCTTAACAGACGACCAGACAAAGCTTGGTGCTCCGACAGATTTCGAGGTAACAGTAAGAAATCTTAAGATTTCCGCAGGTGCAGGATTTATTGTTGCACTGACAGGTGAGATCATGACCATGCCAGGACTTCCGAAAGTACCGGCAGCAACCAAGATCGACGTAGACGAGAGCGGTAAGATCACAGGACTGTTCTAATATAAAGATTTTTTGAGGGGAATTCAGATAGAAAGCGGTAGAGCCTGCAAAAATAGAGGCTCTGCCGCTTTTTCTTATACTATTATAATATTGTTTATAATTATTTTACTAGTCTGAAAATTCCATGTATGATATACTTAGAAAAAAGCAGGAGAGTGATTAATTGAAATTTGAGTGGGATCAGGGAAAGAATCTGATCAATCAGAAAAAACATAAGATATCATTCGAAACTGCAGCATATGTATTTCAAGATAAGAACTACATAGAAATGTATGATTTTGAGCACAGTACAGAAGAAGACAGATATATTGCTATAGGATGTGTTGGTGAAGTTTTATTTGTGGTGTTTACCGAAAGAAAAGAAAACATTCGATTGATCTGAGCTAGGTTGGCAACGGAATCAGAGAGGAGGCTCTATTATGATCAAAACATTTACTATTAATAAAGGGCAGAAGCCGACAAAAGAGCAAATACAGGAAGTTATGAATGCAAAAAAATCACCAATTGTACCAGATGAAGATGCACCAGAATTGTCACCAGCAATGTATAAAGCTTTTAAAAGCAGTGTGATACAGCGAAATCGAAAGAAAAACGCATAAAATGGAAAAAACTCCTCCGGCAGTAAAACCGGAGGAGTTTTTTTGCATAAAAAGAGAAAAAAATCTATAATCGAACACATTTTCTGATATAATAAGAAAAGAAAAAATTTCCGGAGGTGTGTCCATGGATAAAAAAGAAGAACATATCTATATAGCTATTGATCTGAAATCATTCTATGCTTCCGTGGAATGTCAGTAGCGGGGCTTAACGGCTATGAAGATGTAATCCGGGAAATGGCCAGACTTACCGATGACTGGGTACAGTTATCCGAAGATAAAAAACGGGAATTGGATGAAAAACTGCAGGAGCTGATATTGGAAAAAGGCAGGTCAGGTAAGAAAATTCTATATGTATAAGCGAAAAGTGTTTTTTTAAGATGATACAGAAATTTAATTAGAAAAAATTGTAGAGATAAATGAAAGTGGGGGAAAATATGGTATACACATGCAAATATAAATCACTAATCGGAGATATTTTGCTTGCCGCAGATGAAATCGGACTTACCGGCCTATGGTTTGAAGGACAGAAATATTTTGCAAATACACTTCAGGAAGATTATGTTCCACAGGAAACGAAAATTCTCACAGAAGCAAAAAAATGGCTGGACGTATATTTCTCCGGTGAAGAACCGAAATTTACTCCGCCACTTCATCCCATCGGCTCAGTATTCAGACAGGAAGTGTGGAAGATTTTATTACAGATCCCTTACGGACAGACAATCACATATGGAGAAATTGCGCGCAGAATTGCAGTGATGAAAAATACTTCCCAGATGTCGGCCCAGGCAGTAGGCGGTGCGGTTGGACATAATGAAATTTCCATTATCATTCCCTGCCATCGAGTCGTAGGAACAAATGGAAGCCTGACAGGATACGCCGGAGGAATTGATAAAAAAATTTCACTTCTTAAGCTGGAACATACAGATATGAGCCGTTTATTTGTTCCAAAGAAAGGAACTGCACTGTAAAACTACGGCTGAGAGGACGGTCTGGTGCAGACATCCAAGAAAAGACAGATATTTTATTTATGAAAGCATGCTATGAAAATTGCCAGCAGGATTGCGGAGGAAAGATCATGGGAAAAATACTGGATGAGGATCTGATTTACGAGATACTGTCCGTAGTAGAAGAAATACCGGAAGGAAAAGTGGCCTCCTACGGACAGATTGCACGTCTGATTGGCCGGGATAAAAATTCACGTCTTGTAGGAAAAGTCTTAGGTATGGCAGAATTTTATGGGAAGTATCCCTGCCACAGAGTTGTGAACCATGCAGGGCGTACTGCACCAGGCTGGAGAGAGCAGAAAATCCTGCTGGAAGACGAAGGCATAGAATTTAAAACCAATGGATGTGTGGATATGAAACATTACCAGTGGGAGGACTAGAGGTTTATGAATTGTAAAGATATGATGCAGATCCCGGAACTTACAGAGGTTCTGAAGCTGAAAGCAGGAGAAAACGGTTTGCAGAAGTCTGTCCGGTGGATTTATTTTGCGGACTGTCTGCAATGTGTAAAAAGCGAATATAAGATCGAAAATTACATCCACGGAGACGAATTTGTAGTTCTGACAAATCCAAGTGTCACAGATGACAGCAAGAAACTGATGGCATTGATCCATCAGATGTATGAATACAGAATTACAGCATTGGGCATCAATGAAGGACAAATTTCCGAAGAATTGATAGAGTATTGTGAGGAAAAAAATCTTCCATTGTTTGAACTGTCGGAAAAGTATCCGCTGATCGACCTCTCACAGATCATCTGCCGGAAACTCGTGCTGGAAGAGAACGACAGAAACGCCGCAGAGCAGCTGTTTTCCTCTATTCTGGATGCAGAACATTTAAGCAGGGAGCGTGTGATGGCACAGGCCAGATATCTGAACATTGATCTGGAAGGAAGTTTTTTTGTGGCGGAGTTTGCCTTTGCTTCGGAAAATGGAGAAAGCGGATGGGAAAACGATGATTCTCTGGCAGCTGGGCGGAATGTAAAGAGTATGATCCGTGCGGAATTTTCCAGATACATAAAGCAGGATATTCTGATTCTTCCACAGGCAGGTTCCATCCTTGCGCTGATCCCGGACAAAGATGCAGAGGAAAGCCATATAAAAGAGATTTTTGTCAGGATCGTGGACCGGGCACAGCGGGAATATAGGATCAATCTTATGATCGGTGTAGGAAACAGCAGGGCATATCTGGATGAAGTGAAAAATAGCAGAAATGAAGCTTCTGCGGCACTTCGGGCGGCAGAAGTTTCCGGCTTGAAAGGGCAGATATTTTTTTACAGGGATCAGGGGATTTATACACTGATCTCGCACGTGGATGATTCCAGAATCTTGGATGCTTATGTGGATGAAAAGATTGGAAAGTTGTTTCAGGCAGATGAATTGAATGATGGAAACTTACACGAAACTCTGGAGAATTATCTGAATTGCAGTTGCAATGCCAAAAAGACGGCAGAGGCGATGTTTCTTCACCGTAATACCCTTAATTACCGGCTGAAAAAAATCAGGGAGATCCTAAGCTGTGATCTTGAAAATCTGGATACCTGTCTGGAAATGAAGATGGCATTTATGATCAGCCGATATAGAAATCGGGAATAACAGGCAGAGGCAGCAGCAGAGAAGTTGGAATTTTAAATTGTGCGCCGTGCACAAAAAACATGCAACACAAGGCCTATTGATTTCATACCGGAAAATGCTATAATCTACCTAAATCAAAAAACAAAACAACATAGCAGATAAACGACAAAGGCGTCGGATGATAATACATCCGGCGTCTGTTTTTTTGCTTCCGAAGAGAACTCCGAGAGGAGTCCGGCAGGCAGAAAAACCGCGACCAGATAAAGGAGGAGAAGTATTATGACAACAGCAGAATTAGCAACCGCATTACCGGAGATCGTAACCGCACAGGTTCCAGGACCGAAATCAAAAGAACTTCTTGACAGAAGAGACGGGGCAATCCCGAAAGCACTTTGCGGAAAAACATATCCGATCTGTATCAAGCAGGGAGCAGGAGCCATGTTTGAAGATATGGACGGAAATAAATTCCTTGACTGGGTCGGCGGTGTCGGAGTCCTGAATATTGGATATTCTCATCCGGAAGTCATTGAAGCAGTAAAAAAACAGACGGAAAAATATTTCCATACAATTTTCAACGTATATGTACATGATGGCTATGTAACACTGGCTGAAAGATTAAATGAGATCATGCCGTGCAAAGGAGATGTGAAAAAAACATACTTCGCAAACTCCGGTGCAGAGTGCGATGAGAACGCGATAAAGATCGCAAAAGCATTCACAAAAAGAAGCGGTGTGATCTGCTTCACAGGCGCTTTCCACGGAAGAACAAACCTGACCATGGCACTGACAGCAAAAAAAGCCTATGCAGTAGGCATGGGACCGTTCCCGGCAGGAATCTTTCGTGCACCATATCCATATGTATACCGTGCACCAAAAGGATATACAGAGGAAGAGGCAATTCAGTATTACATTGATGAGCTTCAGAGAATCTTTGACGAGGGCGCACCTGCAAGTGAGATTGCCTGCATGATCGTTGAGCCGTTTCAGGGCGAAGGTGGATTTATCCCGGCACCGATCGAGTGGGTTAAAGCAGTCCGCAAGATCTGCGATGACAACGGAATCCTGATGATCGCAGATGAGGTTCAGTGTGGTAACTGCAGAACAGGTAAATATTATGCATCTGAGTACTGGGCAGAAGCAGGCGCAGCACCGGATATTATCACAACTGCGAAATCCCTTGGCGCAGGACTTCCGATCTCCGCGATCACAGCAAGAGCCGAGATCATGGATGCGGCACCTGCAGGAACTATCGGAGGAACCTTCTGTGGAAACCCGGTATCCTGTGCAGCAGCACTGGCTGTTATGGATATCATGAAACGTGATGATTATGCAGGAAAGGCAAGACATATCGGTGAGACCGTCATGAAACGCTACAAAGAGCTTCATGAGAAATATCCGGTGATCGGTGATGTACGAGGCCTTGGCGCAATGATCGGTATCGAGCTTGTAAAAGACAAAGAAACAAAAGAGCCAGCAACAGAACTTACTGCCAAGCTGATCCAGAATGCGATCCAGAAAGGTCTCCTTCTTGAGAACTGCGGAACAGCAGGCAATGTGGTACGTTTCCTTGCACCACTTACCATGACGGATGAGCAGATGGAGAAAGGACTTGAGATCTTTGAAGCTTCTCTGAAAGAGGCATTGGAAGCATAGAGTAATAGAAAGTTACTTTATGACAGAAAAGTAAAACATGCTTGACAAACCATAAATTCCTTATATAATTATCAATAGTAATTAACAAAGATAATTATATGAGGAGTTTTTTTATGACAAATGAAAAGATCAAGCGGATGTTTGATGCATTTTATCAGGCAAAGCGGATCCGGGATATGCTTCCGCCACTGCCCCAGGGGGTGATGCCATCCTACATACAGTATCTGGATGTGATCCATTCTCTGCAGCGGGAAAAAAAGGATATCCGGCTCTCTGATATCAGTGATGCCATGAACCTTCCGCGTCCGGGTGTCACTAGAACAGTGAAAGAAATGCAGGCAAAGGGATATCTTCAGAAGCTTACGTCTCCGGATGACGGGCGCGTTACTTACATTTCCATAACAGAAAAAGGAGAGAGGCTTTCCAGAAAGTATGATCAGGATTATTTCAGCAGTCTGGCGCCCTATCTTTCAGAGATTTCCGAAGAAGAAGCAGACAGTATGATCCGGACCATCGGGAAATTTTATCAGATTATGTGTGACAGGAGGGAACATTATGACAAGTGATAAGGCAGATTTTACCCAGGGAAATATTCTGAAGAAGCTGGTTGCATTTATGATGCCGGTACTCGGTGCGCTGATCCTGCAGGCTGCCTATGGTGCGGTCGATCTCCTTGTAGTTGGAAGATTCGGTTCCACATCCGGACTGTCAGCGGTTTCCACCGGAAGTCAGGTTCTGAATCTGGTTACCTTTGTAGTGATTCAGTTTGCTATGGGTATCACAGTTCTGATCGCACGTTATCTTGGAGAAAAAAGACCGGAGCAGATCGGATCCGTTATCGGTGGGGCTGCGATCGTCTTTACCATGATATCGATGGTGTTGTTTATTGTTATGGTAGGTTTTGCACATCCGATCTCCGTGCTGATGCAGGCACCGGAAGAAGCGGTAGCGCTGACTGCATCTTATGTACGGATCTGTGGAAGCGGAATTTTCTTTATTGTTGCATATAACCTGCTGTCTGCTATTTTCCGTGGCCTTGGTGACAGTAAATCTCCGCTGCTGTTTGTGCTGGTGGCATGTATTGTAAATGTGATCGGAGACCTGGTACTGGTAGCCGGCTTACATATGGATGCAGCAGGGGCAGCTATTGCTACGGTTTCTGCTCAGGCCTTAAGTGTTGTATTTGCAGTAGTTCTGCTGATAAAGAAGAAGCTTCCGTTTACCATTACAAAAAAAGATTTCCGGCTGAATCCTCAGTGCAGACGTTTTCTTAAGATCGGACTGCCGCTGGCACTTCAGGAATTCCTGACACAGATTTCATTTCTGGCCCTGTGTGCATTTGTCAACCGCCTGGGGCTGGAAGCATCCTCCGGTTACGGAGTTGCATGTAAGATCGTAAACTTTGCCATGCTGGTTCCAAGCTCTCTGATGCAGTCCATGGCTTCCTTTGTTTCACAGAACGTAGGAGCAGGAAAGCCGAAACGTGCGAGAAAATCCATGTTTACGGGAATTGGAGTTGGCCTGTTTGTGGGATGCCTGGTATTTATCCTGATCCTTCTGAAGGGGGATGTACTGGCAGGATTCTTCTCAACGGATGCAGGTGTTATCCAAAAGGGCTTTGATTATCTGAAGGGTTTTGCCCCGGAGACACTGGTAACGGCTGTTCTGTTCAGTATGATAGGCTATTTCAACGGAAACAACCAGACCATATGGGTTATGGTCCAGGGGCTGATCCAGACGCTTCTGGTACGACTTCCAATGGCGTATTTTATGAGTATCCAGCCGGATGCCAGCCTGACAAAAATCGGTCTTGCAGCACCGGTATCTACCACAGTGGGAATCATTCTGAACATCGGATTCTTTCTGTACTTCACCCGTGCGAAAAAAGAAATTGTTTCGGAAGAATGACCGGATAAAGGGATGTAAATGAGGGGGTGATATGATATAATCAAAATCACCCCGGCAGAGGTGATGGTACTGACCCTGGGCAGCCGGGATCTTGACAGCTGTAAAGGAGGAGTACAGGATGATTTGTGGGATGACGTATTTTCAGATATGTCTGTATTTTTTGTTTTATTCTTTTGGAGGATGGGTCGTTGAAGTTATCTTCCATGCAGTAACTTTAGGAAAGGTTATAAACCGGGGATTTCTCAACGGTCCGGTATGCCCGGTGTACGGATTTGGTGTACTTTCCGTGTTTGCGCTGCTTAATACGCTTCAGAGCGGCGGACATCAGATGAGTGAGGGAATGATCTTTCTGTTTGGGATCGTTCTTGCAACTGCAGTAGAGCTGGTTGCCGGATGGCTTCTGGATGTATGCTTCCATGCAAGATGGTGGGATTATTCCAATAAGCCACTGAATTTTCACGGCTATATCTGTCTTGAGTTTTCCCTGATATGGGGACTTGCCATTGTGATGGTTGTAAAGGTTTTTCAGAAGTATGTGGAGCGTCAGGCTTCTCATACACCTTCCACACTGGAATGGGTTGTTATGGCAATTCTGTATGCGGTGTATCTGGCAGATTTTATTGTAACAGTGGCGGTGATCCGAGGACTGAATAAGAAGCTTACCCGACTGGATAAGGTACGTGCAGATCTGCGGATCGTGAGTGATAAGCTCAGTGATACTCTGGCAACAACTACCATTGATACAGCACAGAAGGTGGGAGAGGGAAAAGTTCAGGTTGCTCTTGCTAAGGCAGAGCTCAGAGATGCGACTGTGGCTCAGAGAGAAAAATCTGCTGAAATGCTTCGGATGAAGAAAGCGGAGCTTCAGGCACAGTTTGATGAGCTGTCAAACTCTATCACAAACCATACCGTATTCGGTCAGGGAAGAATCATCAAGGCTTTCCCGGAGATGAAGCACAGAGATTATTTTGAACTGATCCAGGAACTGAAGAAAAAACTCAGATAAGAAAAATAAAATGCGATAAAGAGGCAGCAGGAAATGTTGAAATTTCCTGCTGCCTCTTTTAGTACAGAGTTTCAGCCTATCGGATTCTTTTCTTTATCATTGGTCCGATGATCATGGCGATGATCATTTTTATGAGATCTGCCGGGATAAACGGAATTACACAGATTCCAAGAGCTGCTTTGAAAGTGGAATCTGCAACGATGCAGAACCATACAGTTCCGAAAAGATAGCATACAATTGTTCCAGCGATCATACCAACGAGCTGGATCAGAGGCTTATGGCAGTTGTCAATTACCAGTCCGGCAATAACAGCCATAACGATAAAGCCGATGATGTATCCGCCTGTAGGACCGGCCAGCTTTGCAGGACCGCCGGTAAATCCGGAAAATACCGGAAGACCTACAAGGCCAAGCAACAGATAGATCAGATAGCTGATGGTTCCTTTTTTCCATCCGAGAAGATAAAGGGACAGATAGATTGCAAGATTGGTAAATGAGATCGGAACCGGACCGATCGGAATGGACAGCGGCGCAAGAATACAGGTGACAGCTGCCATAAGAGCGGTCATGGTGATCTCGTAGGTTTTTGTGTGTGGTGCAGAGACAGTATTTGTCTGGTTCATATTAAAAGAGCCTCCTTTGAAAAGGTAATATATTTACTGGTTCGGGTAAGCAATGAAATGCTGTAAGTGTGTATGACAGGTCATATGTCAATAAGGATGCTTACGCAGATTCGATCTCATAGGTGAATCCTGCATCCGTAATGGCTTTGAGAGTGTCTTCGATTCCCTGGCCACCTTCTGTAAGATAACCGGAAGCGAAAATAGAGTCTACAACACTGAGCAGTTTTTTTTCTTCGCCCTTGAAATAAACTTCTCTTCCGGCAGCACATCGGATATCTGCTTCAGGTACAAGAAGTCTTGCCAGGCAGAGGACTTTCATGCAGTATTCTGTTGTCAGCTGGGAAATATCTGCATTTCCGAGAGGAGTTCCCTTGATCGGAAGAAGGAAGTTGATCGGCAGTGCTTCCGGATGGATCTCACGTAATTCCAGAAGCATGTCAACAACGTCTTCCTTGCTTTCACCCATGCCAATGATACCGCCGCTGCAGATTTCGAAACCAAGTCCCTGAAGCATATGGATATTCCGGACACGCTGGTCAAAGGTATGTGTACTGCAGATATTATGATAAAAGGAACGGCTGCTGTTCAGGTTATGGTTGATCCGGTCAAGACCGGCTTCTTTGAGCACTTTTGCCTGGTGCTCTGTGAGAAAGCCTATGGAGCAGCAGAGATGAGTTCCGTGTTCTTTCATTTTGCGGATCCTGCGGGCCAGCTCCTCGATCTCTTTATCTGTAAATTTCATACCACTCAGGCCGATACAGTGTCTGGATAAATGATACTCATTTACGAAATCATTGTCCTGATATAATTTGTCTTCATCTACCCATTTGTATTTATCAATATCGGCAGTGGAACGACATGACTGGGCACAGTATGCACAATCCTGGGAACAGTTTCCGCTGCGGGCATTGGTAAGGATGTGGATGCTTACCCGGTTTCCCTTATATTTGTAACGTAAACTGCTGGCACGGTCGATCAGTGCCTCGAGTTCTTCGTCCGGAGTATCTAAAATTGCAATGGCTTCATCTCTGGAAAGCGATGGAGCTTCTTTTTCGCATGATGCAGTGTTCATGTCAATACCTTCCTTTTGAGTTTTTTGTACGGGTATCACTTTATCACATAGAAATATTAATTGTCAACTATAAATACAGAATGAGTTTACAATTAAAAAACTGTAGTATCAAGGTATTACTTAGCCTTATCGAAGCAGGGAATTTTCTTGATTCGGTTAAAATAATTCTCAATTCAATATCATATCTTTATAAAATCTTAATACGGAAGCAGAGACTTTTATACTATCTTTGAAAGCAGTTATATATAATAAAATGCGTTACGAGGATAGCACTGTTAAAAGTATTGATAAGGAGTTCTGATCATTTATGCCGGAAAAATCATATAAGAAAAAACATATGACATCTTTTCAGCTGATTATCATGGGGTTTGCAGGAGTGATCCTTTTGGGAACCGTTCTGCTGATGCTTCCATTTTCTTCTGCGGAGAAAGTGATCACACCATTTCATGAGGCACTTTTTACAGCCACTTCGGCGGTATGTGTTACAGGTCTTGTGGTAAAGGACACTGGAAGCTACTGGTCCTTGGCAGGCCAGACGATCATTCTTGCACTCATACAAACAGGTGGGCTTGGAGTAGTGACTGTGGCTGCGTCTGTTTCCCTTCTTTCCGGAAAGAAAATATCCCTCATGCAAAGAAGCACCATGCAGGATGCAATTTCAGCTCCAAAAGTCGGAGGAATCGTCAGACTAACAAGGTTTATTTTGAGGGGAACATTTTTGATCGAAGCTGCAGGGACGGTGTTGCTGCTGCCGGTTTTTATGGGAGATTATGGAAAAAAGGGAATCTGGATGTCAATTTTTCATTCAATCTCTGCTTTTTGTAATGCCGGCTTTGATATTCTGGGGACAGATTCCAGTATGTTTCCATCGCTGACTGGGTATTCCGGAAATATACTTATAAATCTGGTAATTATGTTGTTGATCATTACAGGAGGAATCGGTTTTCTCACATGGGATGATATTTATACAAATAAACTGAACTTTAAACGCTACCGCATGCAAAGCAAGATCATTCTCATGACTACCGCATGTCTGATCTTATTCCCGGCAGTCTTTTTCTATATCTGTGACCTGACAAATTTACCCATGGGAAAACGCCTGTTAGCAGCAGCGTTTCAATCGGTAACGACAAGAACTGCCGGATTTAATACTATAAACATTTCAGAGATGAGTGAGGCATCAAAAGCAGTTATGATATTGTTAATGCTGATTGGTGGTTCACCGGGATCTACAGCTGGTGGAATGAAAACAACAACGTTTTCAGTACTTATTTTAAATGCAATTGCGACATTTCGAAGTCAGGAAAATGCAGGAGCTTTTGGGCGAAGACTTGAATATCATGTAATAAAAAATGCAGCGACAATAGCTATGTTATATTTTGCCTTGTTCTTTGGCGGCGGAATAGCGATTAGTGTGTACGAAGGCCTTCCGCTTTTAGATTGTCTGTACGAGGCTGCTTCAGCTGTTGGTACGGTAGGTCTGACTCTGGGAATTACACCGGAACTTCATATTTTTTCACAAGTCGTGTTGATCATACTGATGTACTTGGGACGTGTAGGTGGCCTGACCCTGATCTATGCGGTATTTTCCGGAAGAAATAAGGGAAATGCAAAGCTTCCTCTGGAAAAAATCACAGTTGGATAAGAAGGAGAAAAATAATATTATGAAAAATGTATTGATTATTGGACTTGGAAGGTTTGGAATACATATTGCCATGCAGCTCAATCAGCTGGGACATGAAGTTATGGCAGTTGACTGGAAGGAAGAAAGAGTGGACAAAGTACTGTCGTTTGTGACGAATGCTCAGATTGGTGACAGTACCAATGCTGAATTTTTACAGTCCCTTGGAATTGGAAACTACGACATTTGTTTTGTGACCATTGGAGACAGCTTTCAAAATTCTCTTGAAACAACATCCCTTCTGAAAGAACTGGGCGCAAAATTGGTGATATCCAGAGCTGAACGTGATGTTCAGGAAAAATTTCTTTTACGCAATGGTGCCGATAAGGTAGTTTATCCGGAAAAGCAGGTGGCAAAATGGGCCTCCATCCGTTATACAGATGATCATATCCTGGATTATATGGAGGTGGACGCTTCCCATGCAATTTTTGAAGTGGAAGTGCCGGAAGAATGGGTTGGAAAAACAGTGGGCGGACTTGACATCAGAAAACGCTACAATATTAATATCCTGGCAGTAAAAAATGAAGAGGAATTCAGTATTGCAATTTCTCCGGAAACATATTTTGCAGAGAATGATAAATTACTGGTATTAGGAGAATACAGAGCTCTTCAGAAGTGCTTCCGCATATAGCTCATTGCCATGAAGAAAAAATTTTGACCACAGAACAGCTGCGTGATATAATTCCAGAAAACAGTAGCAGAAGGAGAATGACAGAATGAGCTTGAAAATGGAGGATACAGTAAAAAACAGAACCTATCCGAAACGGCCATTTGCATGGTATGTGGAAAAACCGTCCGCAAAAGATTACTTGCTGACGGTTTTTATATTTGCAGTATGCACTTTGATTGGCCTGTTGTTTCAGAAACTGGATCTTACAGATACAAATATTGTAACGATATACATTCTGGGCGTATTGATCACTTCGATCGTGACAGATGGTTATCTTTGCAGTGTAGCCGGATCCTTTTTAAGTGTATTCTTATTTTGCTTTTTCCTGACGGAGCCAAGGATGTCTTTTGAGACATATGCGGTGGGATATCCGGTGACATTTTTCATAATGCTTATTTTGTCCGTACTTACAGGAACCCTTGCGGCAAAGCTGAAAATGCATGCAAAGCTGTCTTCACAGCTTGCCTTTCGTGCACAGGTTCTGTTTGATACGGATCGTTTGCTGCAAAAGGCAAAAAGTGAGACAGAAATCCTCGGAGTTACCTGTACACAACTGATACGTCTGTTAAACCGCAGCATCACGGCATATGTTGTGGAAAATGGAACTTTATCAGAAGGAAAGCTTTTTTCCGGGGAAAAAGAAAGCACAGAGGATTTTCTGACACAGGAAGAACAACAGGCGGCCAGATGGACTTATGAAAACAGACAGCGTGCCGGCGCATCCACGCAGCATTTTTCACAGGCAAAATGCTTATATCTGGCAATCCGAAGCGGAAATAATGTTTATGGCGTAATTGGGATCCCTCTGCAAAAAGAAACACTGGACTCTTTTGAATACAGCATCCTGCTGTCTGTAATAAATGAATGTGCACTTGCAATGGAGAATGTACAAAATGCCATAGAAAAAGAGAGAAATGCGGTTTTAGCAAAAAATGAGCAGCTGCGTGGCGATCTTCTTCGGGCGATCTCCCATGATCTGCGTACGCCGCTTTGTTCCATTTCAGGAAATGCAGATATGCTTCTCAGTAACAGTGACCGTCTGGATGAAGCTACAAGGTATCAGATCTACACGGACATTCATGATGATGCAGAGTGGCTGATCGGAGTTGTGGAAAACCTGCTTTCAATCACCAGGATCAATGATGGAAGATTGAAGTTTAAATTTACGGATCAGCTTTTGGATGAGGTAATAGCAGAGTCACTCCGACATATCAGCCGGAAGCATGATGAGTATAAGATCGTGGCGGACTGTGAAGAACTTGTTCTTACACGTATGGACGTGCATCTTATTATACAGGTGTTGGTAAATTTGATCGATAATGCGATAAAATATACGCCGTCAGGCTCTGTCATCAGCATTCGGGGGTTCAAAAAAGCCGGGAAAGCGCAGATAAGCGTGGAAGATAACGGCCCCGGAATTCCGGATGAAATGAAGCCACATATTTTTGAGATGTTTTATACAGGGAAAACGACCGTTGCAGACAGCCAACGGAGTCTGGGGCTTGGCCTGGCACTTTGCCGCTCTATCATAGAAGCTCACGATGGAACACTGGTTCTTTCAGATCATGCTCCGCATGGATGTAATTTTACTTTTACTTTACCATTAAGCGAGGTGACATTAAATGAATAAGACATTAATTCTGGTGGTTGAGGATGACAGACCCATACGGAACCTGATCGTTACCACATTAAAAACACATGACTATAAATATCTGGCTGCAGAAAATGGGGCGTCAGCCATTTTGGAGGCTTCATCACACAATCCGGATATCGTTCTTCTGGATCTGGGTCTTCCTGATATGGAAGGAGTAGAGGTAATAAAGAAAATCCGTACCTGGTCGAATATGCCTATTATCGTGATCAGTGCCAGAAGTGAAGATATGGACAAAATAGAGGCACTGGATGCGGGGGCAGATGATTATATCACAAAACCATTTTCAGTAGAAGAATTACTTGCGCGTATCCGTGTCAGCCAAAGGCGGCTTGCCATAACGCAGTCAGGAAAACAGCCGGAAACCTCTGTTTTTGAAAATGGAGGATTAAAGATAGATTACACGGCTGGCTGCACATTCCTGAAGGATAGAGAACTGCATCTGACGCCCATTGAGTATAAGCTGCTCTGCCTTTTATCCCGTAATGTTGGAAAAGTATTGACACATACATATATTACTCAGCAGATCTGGGGACGCTGCTCGGAAAACGATGTTGCTTCTCTCAGGGTTTTTATGGCAACACTGCGGAAAAAACTGGAGCCTGAAAAAAACGGTGTACAATATATCCAGACACACATTGGAATCGGATATCGCATGCTCAGAATCGAGAAACCTGAGCAGGAAATATAATTACATCAAACGAGTAGCAGGTGGGTGTAAATCCAGTTTACCGGCTACTTGTTTTCATTTTGCAAAAATGAATATCGCCATGAAAAAGTGTGTAGCCTGTCAGCGTAAGTCCAGCTTATATGACAGGGTGCGCACTTTTTTTGTGCAGAAAAGAGAGGAGTTAAAACAAAATGGCGGAAAGCAACAAGATTAAGGATATGCCGGTGAATAAGCTGATGGTTCAAATGGGAATCCCGATGATCTTATCTATGGCATTGCAGGCAGTCTATAACATTGTAGACAGTGCATTTGTAGGAAATATGAGAGTGGGCAGTGAAG
>OHAC01002102.1_pt1 | contig 16594 bp, 13 predicted proteins | sample 1577051 | NCBI WGS metagenome assembly OHAC01 (sample SAMEA3541499, study PRJEB24748) | human gut metagenome | biome: human gut; feature: human-associated habitat; material: faeces | place: China | collected 2012 | reverse complement strand
TGCATTAAAATAGCGTGGCAGAGTATAGTATTAAGCATAATACATAAGGAGACAGATGTAATGGAGAACAGTTACAGGTATTTTAAAAATGACCAGTGTAAGTATTACCCTTGCCATAAGATAGAAGAAGGGCAGGATTTCAACTGCCTTTTTTGTTATTGTCCCATGAACTGCTATGAGGATTGTCCGGGAACACCGCGGTATATAACAAGAGAAAGCGGGAAACGGATAAAGGATTGTACGAATTGTACATTTCCACATATTCCTGAAAATTATGATTATATAATACAATTTTTATCAAAAAAGATGAGATAGGAGAAGAAACTCACAATGAAAAAGGCTATTCTTATAGTAAGTTTTGGAACTACATATACAGAGACAAGAATAAAGAATATTACAGCTATTAAGCAACAGGTAAGTATGCTTTATCCGGATACAATTGTAGAAGAGGCAGTATCAAGCACAATTGTAAGAAAGCATATGCAGGAGAAGGAACATATTAATGCGAAAAGTCCGATTGAGGCACTTATAAGCTTAAAAGAGCAGGACGTAACACAGGTTGTTGTATTTCCAACACACGTAATAGACGGAATTGAGAATAACCAGATGAAAAATGCAGTAGAGGAGTGCAGGCATTTATTTGATAAGATAGTTGTAGCTGATGCACTTTTGACAAATGCTGATGATTATACAGATGTTGCCAAGGCTTTGTGGGAGTCGTTAAAAGAGCTTACTGGTAATTCAGTATTGATATTTATGGGACACGGAACAGAGCATATGGCTGACAGCAGTTACAGGGTAATGGAACAGGCATTAAGGGCATATGCCGGAAAGCCTGTCTATATTGCTACAGTCGAGGGAAAGAGAACAATTCAAGATGTAATTAACGATATGAGGGAAGAAGGAATTGTCAATACTGGCGTTTTTCTTGCACCGCTTATGTTAGTTGCAGGTGACCACGCTAATAATGATATGGCTGGGGATGACGAGGATTCCTGGAAGAGCCAGTTTGTAGCATCAGGAAACTTTGAGAATGTTGACACTCAGATTGCAGGTCTTGGAAGAATCGAAGCAGTTGAGCAGATCTATGTAGATCACACAAAAGCAGCTATCGATTCTATCGGAAGCACTGATGAGTCCGCAGATTCTGATGCAGCAGCAGATACAGAGGCTGATTCCGCTGAGGATTCCGCAGAATAAACAGTATAGAATATCCGTGTAGAAGCGGATATATATAAGAAATAAAGTAACTGCCCGGAAAGATCAAAAAGACTGTCTTCCGGGCAGATTCTTGTCACAGGGAAGGGAGAAACAATCATGAAAAAACGTTACGTAAATCTTCTTCTTGCAATGGTAAGTGCATCTGCCCTGATGCTTGGCTCCGTACCGGTACTGGCAGAGAGTGATTCTGCGAAAACGGAATCCGGGGAGAATGCAGAAGCAGCTGATGAGAAAGATGTATCCACAGATAAAGAGAACACCTTGGAAGATGGCGTTTACACAGCTGAGTTTGACACAGACAGCAGCATGTTCCATGTAAATGAGGCAAATGACAAAAAAGGAAAGCTCACAGTCAAAGATGGCGAGATGACTATCCATGTAAGCCTGGTTTCCAAGAAAATCGTAAATCTGTTTGCGGGAACAGCTGAAGATGCACAGAAAGACGGAGCAGATATCATTGAACCGACCACAGATACTGTAAAATACAGTGATGGCTATACAGAAGAAGTGTATGGATTTGATATCCCTGTACCTGCCATTGACGAGGAGTTTGATGTAGCGATCCTGGGAGAAAAGGGTAAATGGTATGATCATAAAGTAAGTATTAAGAATCCGGTAAAAGAAGATGCAGCAGAAACTGCTGATGATTCCGACAAGAAAGATGACGATAAACAATCCAAAGGCAAAAAGCTGAAAGATCTGAAGCTTGAGGACGGAACTTATGAGACAGAGGTAACTCTCACAGGCGGCACAGGAAAAGCAACTGTGGAATCTCCTGCAAAGGTAGAAATCAAGGACAAAGAAGCGACAGCGACCATCATCTGGAGCAGTCCGAATTATGATTATATGATCGTTGACGGTGAGAAATATGAGCCTGTAAATAAAGACGGAAACTCTACATTTGAGATTCCGGTCAGTGTTTTTGATGCAGAGATGGAAGTAACTGCAGATACGGTGGCCATGAGCACTCCTCATGAGATTGACTACACCCTGAATTTTGATTCTTCAAGCATGAAAAAGGCAGACAAATGAAAAAAATAATCTCCTACATATTTCTGACGATAGCTCTTATCCTGGGCTGTACACTGGGCGTACAGGCAGCTGAAAAAGAGCATACGCCTGCAGATATCCCGGGACTTACTTTTGACCACAGCATGGAACTTTCCTATGCGAAAGAGTTCAATGTAGACTATTATGATGGCGGCTACGCACTGATCACTATTGATCAGGAAGGGCAGTTTCTTGTAGTTCCGGAAGGAAAAGAAGCTCCGGAGGGTCTGGACAGTGATATCGCAGTACTGAAACAGCCACTGGATCATATTTACCTGGTGGCAACCTCTGCTATGGATCTTTTCCGCGCTATTGACGGAATCGACAGCATCAATCTTTCCGGTACAAAAGAGGACGGATGGTATATCCAGGAAGCGAAGGATGCCATGGAACAGAACAAGATGATCTATGCAGGCAAATACAGTGCACCGGATTATGAGCTGATCTTAAATGAAGGCTGTGATCTGGCAATCGAATCCACCATGATCCACCATAATCCGGAAGTTCAGGAAAAACTGGAGCAGTTTGGAATCCCTGTTATGGTAGAGCGTTCCAGCTACGAGAGCCATCCGCTTGGAAGAACAGAATGGATGAAGCTTTATGCAGTTCTCCTTGGAAAAGAAGATCTCGCAGAAAAAGTTTTCAAGGAGCAGACAGACAAGCTGGATAAAGTTCTCACAGCAGATAAGACAGACAAGACCGTAGCGTTCTTTTATATCAACTCTGTAGGCGCAGTAAATGTGCGAAAGAGCGGAGATTATGTTTCTGAGATGATCTCTCTTGCAGGCGGCAATTATGTCCCTGAAGACACAGGAGAGAATGATAATGCCCTTTCCACCATGAATATGCAGATGGAAGAATTTTACGCGAAAGCGAAAGATGCAGATTATATCATCTATAACAGCACCATTGACGGAGAACTGAATACTATAGATGAACTTCTTTCGAAGAGTGAACTTCTCGCGGATTTTAAAGCTGTAAAGAATGGAAACGTCTGGTGTACAGGCAAAAATCTTTTCCAGGAGACAACTGGGCTTGGGACTATGATCGAGGATATCCACACCATGCTTACCAGTGACGATGATTCTCTGGATGAGTTGACCTATATGCATCGTCTGAAATAAATAAAAATACTATTAAAACCAGGAAAACAGATTGGGCGGATTGAGAAGATCCGCCTGATCTGCTATAAATAAACACGGAGGGAGACATACAGAAAAATGAACGACCGAAAACGTGCAGTCCGATACGGAATCTCATTTGTGATTCTTGCAGTACTGCTGATAATTTTATTTATATGGAATGTAAATTCCGGAAGTATCCATCTCTCTGTGAATGAGATCCTGAATATCATATTCAAACGTCAGGGAGATCAGACTTCCTATAATATTGTGTGGGAGATCCGTCTTCCGCGAATTCTGGCAGTTATCATCCTGGGTGGGGCATTGTCTGTATCCGGATTTCTGCTACAGACATTTTTTAACAACCCTATTGCAGGACCGTTTGTACTGGGTATTTCTTCCGGAGCCAAGCTGATCGTGGCACTGCTGATGATCTTTCTTTTAAGCAGATCCGTATCCATCGGTTCCGGAGCCATGATCCTGGCTGCTTTTGCAGGTTCCATGATTTCCATGGGCTTTGTTCTCCTTGTGGCAAAAAAAGTCCACAACATGTCCATGCTGGTTATCAGTGGTGTTATGATCGGTTACATTTGCTCAGCCATCACGGATTTTGTGGTGACATTTGCGGACGATTCCAATATCGTCAACCTCCACAACTGGTCTCTGGGAAGCTTTTCCGGTATGACCTGGGGCAATGTGCGGACAATGGTCGTGGTGGTACTGATTACCATGGTGATCGTATTTTTTATGTCAAAACCCATTAGCGCATACCAGCTGGGAGAGACTTACGCTCAGAATATGGGAGTAAATATCAAGCTGTTCCGGATTCTTCTGATCCTGCTTTCCAGTATTCTCTCTGCCTGTGTTACTGCTTTTGCAGGACCGATCTCCTTCGTTGGAATCGCAGTTCCCCACATTGCAAAAAGCCTTCTGAAAACAGCAAAGCCGATCCTTGTGATCCCGGCCTGTTTTCTTGGGGGCGCGGTGTTCTGTCTGTTCTGTGACCTGATCGCAAGAACTGTTTTTGCACCGACAGAGCTCAGCATCAGTTCTGTAACGGCGGTATTCGGAGCACCGGTGGTTATTTATATTATGATTCGCAGACAACAGAGGATATAAAAGATGAAATCATATTTTTTCTATACAGATCAGCTTACTGTAGGTTATGATGGAAAACCGCTGATCAAAGAGATCAATATCAGACTGAACAAAGGTGAGATCCTGACACTGATCGGCCCAAACGGAGCTGGTAAATCCACGATACTGAAAAGCATCACAAGACAGCTTTCCCTGATCAGTGGTACTGTTTATCTGGAACAGGCTGAAATGAGCCGTATGACAAATAAAGAAGTTTCAAGGAAGCTGGCTGTTGTGCTTACTGAACGGATGCGCCCGGAACTTATGACATGTGAAGATGTAGTAGCAACCGGACGTTATCCTTATACAGGAACCTTGGGGATTCTTTCTGAGGAGGATAAAAAGAAGGTTCAGAATGCAATGGAAATGGTTCACGCATGGGACTTAAAAGACCGGGATTTTACAGCGATCAGTGATGGACAGAGACAGAGGATCCTTCTGGCGAGAGCAATCTGCCAGGAGCCGGAGATCATTATCCTGGATGAACCTACCTCCTTTCTGGATATCCGCCATAAGCTGGAACTTCTTGCTATCCTCAAAAAGATGGTACTGGAAAAACAGGTGACAGTAATCATGTCTCTTCATGAGCTGGATCTTGCCCAGAAGATATCCGATCAGGTGATCTGTGTTCACGGAGATTACATTGAAAAATACGGCGCACCGGAAGAGATTTTTACATCAGATTATATTAAGAATCTTTACGGAATTACCCGCGGAAGCTATAATGCAGAGTTTGGATGTGTGGAGATGGAGCCGCCATCCGGAGAACCGGAGATATTTGTGATCGGAGGCAACGGAAGTGGGATTCCGGTATATCGTAAACTTCAGAGACAGGGAATTCCTTTTATCACAGGAGTTCTTCATACCAATGATGCGGATTATCAGGTGGCAAGGGAGCTTGCCGGTAAGGTGATAGCAGAGAAACCTTTTGAGTGCATTTCACGGGAGAATTATCAGAAGGCACTGGAAGCCATGAAAAAATGTCGGGAAGTTTACTGCCCGCTGCAAGATTTCGGTACCATGAATGCCAGAAATCAGGAATTGCTGAAAGAGGCGGAAAAGTTGGGAAAATTAAAGAAAATCGGATAATATCTATATAGAGCGACAGGATATTTGGTATTTGGAGATTACTGTTCACTGACAATGTTCCGCGAGGTGTTTTTTGTGAGCGAAGGTCACAGAAAACCCGAGACATACTGCGCGAATTTATGCGATTAGCATAAATTCTGTGCATCGCGAAGCGTGTTACTGAGAACGGAGTGAACAGTAACATTTGGAGAGACCATTTCTAAGAGATGGTCTTTTTTTAATTACAAATATCTTTACAACTGTGTTATAATATGAAACAGAAAAAACGGCAGTAAATCTATAGCAGCAGTTTATAAAAAAGCTATAGTACAATTAACCTGAAAAGTCATAAATTGGAGGGAAATTCAATGAAGAAAAGAAATTTGATCGCAGCATTACTCTGCAGTGCATGCCTTGTTGCGGGCAGCGTAAATCCAGTAATGGCAGATGCAGCCAGAGTTGTAACACTTGGTGCAGACCTTACAGATGCACAGAAACAGACTATGATGAAATATTTTAATGTAAGTTCTGATCAGGTACAGATCATGACCATTACCAATCAGGATGAGCATAACCATCTGGACAATATCGCACCGCAGTCTCAGATCGGTACCAGAACTTTGAGCTGTGCATATGTGAAGCCTACACAGTCCGGAGGAATCAAGGTACGTACTGCGAACCTGAACTGGGTAACAGGTAATATGATCGCAACCACACTTTCCACATCTGGCGTAAAGAACTGTGAAGTTGTTGCAGCCTGCCCGATGGAAGTATCCGGAACAGGTGCTCTTACAGGTATCCAGATGGCATATGAGCAGGCCAGTGGAAAGAAGCTTGACGAGACCAAGACAAAACTTGCAAACGAAGAGATGGTAGTTACCGGAAATCTTGCAGATCAGGTTGGAAAGAATGAGGCAACTACAGTTGTAAACCAGTCCAAGATGGATGTGATCCAGAATAATGTTCAGAATGCAGATGAGATCCAGAATATCGTTGTAAATGTGGCGGAGCAGAACAATGTTTCTGTAAGCCAGGAGGAGATTGACAAGATCGTATCTCTTCTCGGGAAGATTGCAGAGCAGGGCTACAATTACGATGATGTAAAAGAAACTCTGGAGCAGGTTAATGAGAACACAACCGGCCAGGCGTCTTCAGGTGATGATACTCTGGACGGAGAGAACAAAGATGATACTGTAGAGGTTGACGGTGATTCAGATGATATCACAAACAGTGTAGATGACAGCGTACTTGGCGATGATGTGATCCAGAGTTCTACAGAAGATCCCACACTTGAGATCGAGACAGATAATTCTTCAGACAGCAGTGACGGAAACGGAACAGGAATCCCGGATGCAACAGATGACGGAACTTACAGCGAAAGCGATTCCGATGAGAGTGCATCTGACGAAAGCAACAGCTCTGACGAAAGTGCATCTGACGAAAGTGCATCTGACGAAAGCGGCAGCTCTGATGAGACAGCATCCGATGAGGCTGCATCCACAGAGACTGACAGCACAGAACCTGATACTTCTGTACTCAGCGAGGAAGCCAGAAATAATTATGATAAATTTGCACTTTTTGCAAAAGGAGAGTATGAGGGAGATTCAGATTCTCTTCTTGCAGCAACTGAGAATACAGAAGAAGCTGCAACAGTGACACTGGATGAGCAGACAGGTAAGAATCTGGCTGCTACAGTTGAGAAGGACTACTACGATATCCTCAATAATGGAACAGATTCCTATGAGGCAGACGGAACAGAAACTTACCAGAGCACAGAGCTTAACATGATGGATAAGAAGCTTAAGAAGCTTTTTGGTATTGACGATTCCGAGGAGGATACAGATGTTACAGACGAGACTAAAGCCCTTCTTGCTGATGTCACAGAGGAAGATAAAAAGACTCTCTATAAAGACACTATAAAATTTCTTGCAGGACTTTATGGTGAGAGTACAGATTCTGCAGCGGACGAGTCTGCAGCAGAATAAGATCAGAACATCATTTTATTAAAAAATTAAGTATGACCCGCGGCAGAAGTTTTTTAACCTTCTGCTGCGGGTCTTTTATATAAGAAAAATATCTGCCGGATAAGTATTCGGGGAACTCTGTTAAAGGAATCGGACAAGTTCGCAGCTTATGAAATTTCTGTGATTTATATTAAGGATTTGGGTAAGCACTGGAAAAATGATTTTTTCTGTGATAGAATTGTCCTTAAATTGGTTTATACACAGGCAGTGAGAGGAATTTATCCAATTTATTTCTGCGCTGCCTCGGGAAATGAGAAAGGGAAAAGGTAGAATTTATGAGCCTGGCAGTAGTAACATTAAAAAAAGGCGAAGGAAGATTTCTGAAATCAGGAGGCCTATGGGTATATGATAATGAAATTTCAAGTATCATGGGAAGTTTTAATAACGGAGATATTGTGCTGGTTCACGATTTTGACGGTTATCCCATGGGAAGAGGATTTATCAACACCAATTCCAAGATCGCGGTTCGTATGCTTACCAGAGACGAACATACAGAGATCAACGAAGAATTTTTGAAACAGCGTGTCCGTGACGCATGGGATTACCGCAGGAAAGTGGTAGATACCGGAAGCTGCCGTATCATCTTCGGTGAGGCTGATTTTCTTCCGGGACTTGTTGTGGACAAGTTTTCGGATGTTCTTGTCGTACAGTCCCTGGCTCTGGGAATCGATCGCCTGAAAGACACCATTATCCGCGTGCTGAGAGAGATTCTGGAAGAAGACGGGATCCATATCAGAGGCGTGTATGAGAGAAGTGACGCGAAAGTACGCCGCCAGGAAGGAATGGAACTTACCAAGGGATTTATCGGAGAAGAATTTCCGACCATCGTTCAGATCGAAGAAAATGGCGTGAAATACGAAGTAGATATCAAAGACGGACAGAAAACAGGATTTTTCCTGGATCAGAAATATAACCGTCTGGCGATCCAGAGACTCTGTAAAGGAGCAAAAGTTCTGGACTGCTTCACCCATACAGGATCTTTTGCCCTCAATGCGGGAATTGCAGGGGCTAAGAGTGTAACGGGTGTAGATGCTTCTGAGACAGCTGTAAAGCAGGCAACACGCAACGCAGAACTTAACGGGCTGGACGGGAAAGTGAAATTCATCTGCGAGGATGTTTTTGAGCTGCTTCCTGAGCTTGAGGAGAAAGGTGAGAAGTTTGATGTGGTCATCCTTGACCCGCCGGCTTTCACGAAATCCAGAAGCTCTGTGAAGAATGCAGTAAAAGGATACCGTGAAATCAATCTCCGTGCTATGCGTCTTGTAAAAGACGGCGGCTTTCTGGCAACCTGCTCCTGTTCTCATTTTATGACATATGAGCTTTTTACACAGACCATCGGACAGGCAGCGAAGAACGTTCATAAGAGACTGCGTCAGGTAGAATACCGCACACAGGCTCCGGATCATCCGATCCTCTGGTCAGCAGACGAGTCCTATTATCTGAAATTCTACATTTTCCAGGTATGCAATGACAGATAAGAACTGTCATTGTGAGAGGTAAATGTAAAGGAGACAGATTTTTATGAGAGACAAATTTAATAAATTTATGCAGGGACGTTACGGTGTGGATGAGCTTTCCAGATTTACGATGGGAGTTGCCCTGGCACTTATCATACTGACTATGTTTGTGAACATTGTAAACCGCAGTGTAGGAAGTGTGCTTGATTTCCTGGGAATCGCGGCTATCGTGTATGCGTATTTCCGTATTTTTTCCAGAAATATCCAGCAGCGTTATGCAGAGAACCAGAAATATCTTCAGATGACATCGAAGCTCCGTCTTCGTTTCAATAAAGAAAAGAATTTAATGAAACAGAGAAAAACTCATCACATCTACGCCTGTCCGGGCTGCGGACAGAAGATCCGTATTCCACGAGGCAAGGGAAAAATCGAGATCGAATGTCCCAAATGCCATACGAAATTTGTAAAGAGGAGCTGACATGTTTGGATATGTGACAGTCAACAAACCTGAGATCAAATTCAAAGATTTTGATATGTACCGCTCTTTTTACTGCGGCCTGTGCCGGGAGCTGCGGGAGCGTTACGGGATTCCGGGACAGGTATCCCTGACCTATGATATGACCTTTGTGGTGCTGCTTTTAAGCGGGCTTTATGAGCCGCCTACCAGAAAGGGAAAATCCCGTTGTGCCGTCCATCCGCTGAAAGCGCAGCCTGTGCGGAAAAACGAAGTGACAGAGTACTGCGCAGATATGAATGTGATCCTTTCTTATTATAAGTGTATGGATGACTGGCAGGATGAAAGAAAGCCCTTCCGTTATGCCTATGCCACTCTTCTTAAGAATATCGGCCGGAAGCACATGTCGGGTTATCCGGAGAAAATGTGCAGGATTCAGGAAACACTTTCAGAGCTTTCCGGGCTGGAGAAAGAAGGAGAGACAGATGTGGATCTGGTAGCCGGCTGCTCCGGCAGGATCATGGAAGAGGTTCTGGCTTTTCGTGAGGATATGTGGGAATCCTCTCTTCGCAGAATGGGCTTTTACCTGGGAAAATTTATTTACATCCTGGATGCCTACGATGATGTGGAGAAAGACGCAGAAAACGGAAATTACAATCCGTTTCTCAAAAAATATAAGATGGAAGGGTTCGAGGAGGAGATCCGCAGGATGCTGGTCATGATGCTTTCCGAGGCATGCAGGGAATTCGAGAAACTTCCTGTTATCCGTTATGGAGATATCCTCCGAAATATTTTATATTCCGGCGTGTGGTGCCGTTTTACGGCAATCGGACAGAAACGTAAGCAAGAACGGGAGAAAGAAAAACAATGTTAGATCCATACAGTGTGCTGGGAGTTCCCAGAAACGCATCTGATGACGAAATAAAAAAAGCATACCGCAAACTTAGCAGGAAGTATCATCCGGATGCCAATATCAACAATCCGAATAAGGATCAGGCTGAGGAGAAATTCAAGGAAGTACAGCAGGCATACGAACAGATCATGAAAGAACGGGAGTATGGCAGCAGTTCAGGCAGTGATTATGGTGGATACGGAAATTATGGCGGATTCGGCGGCTATGGAAGCAGTGGTAATTCCACAGCCTACCAGGATGAGGAGAGTATGCGCAGACGTGCAGCCGCCAATTATGTACAGAGCGGCCATTATCAGGAAGCTATGAATGTACTGAATTCTCTTGGACAAAAAAATGGTGAGTGGTATTATCTGGCTGCCATGGCCAATATGGGACTTGGAAACAATGTGACAGCCCTGGATCAGATCCGGGAAGCAGTCCGCCAGGAACCGAACAACATGCAGTACCGTATGCTGCTTCAGCGTATGGAAGGCGGAGGCGGCTGGTACCAACAGCAGCAGGGGCCTTTTGGAGGTATGCCCACAGCAGGGGATGATATGTGTGATGCCTGCTGCAGGACCATGGCCTGTGCCATGTGCTGGCCGGGCGGTATTTTCTGCTGCTGATGCAGCGGATTTAAAAAAGTTTGTAAGGCGGATCCTGCAGACCCGTTTTGCGATATAGATTGCAGATGACTGAAACTTGCATCTGCAAAGAAAAAGAGGAGGAAATCGTTATGAGCATAAGAATTGGTATTTTAGGTTACGGTAATCTGGGACGCGGTGTGGAGTGCGCTATCAAACATAACCCGGATACAGAGCTGGTTGCAGTATTTACCAGACGTGATCCGGAGACTGTAAAGATCCTTACTGAGACAGCTAAGGTGTACTCCGTAAAAGATGCTGAGAAAATGAAAGATGAGATTGATGTTCTTATCATCTGCGGAGGAAGCGCAACAGACCTTCCTGTTCAGACACCGGAATATGTAAAATATTTCAATGTTGTAGACAGTTTTGACACACATAAGAGAATTCCGGAGCATTTTGCGAATGTTGACAAGGCAGCAGAAGAGACAGGACATGTAGGAATCATCTCTGTAGGCTGGGATCCGGGAATGTTCTCCCTGAACCGCATGTATGCAAATGCGATTCTTACAAATGGAAATGACTATACATTCTGGGGCAAGGGTGTAAGCCAGGGACATTCCGATGCAGTTCGACGCATCAAAGGTGTAAAAGACGCAAAACAGTATACAATCCCTGTAGAAGCTGCTCTTGAGTCTGTAAGAAACGGAGAGAATCCTGAGCTTACAACGCGCCAGAAACATACAAGAGAGTGCTTTGTAGTAGCTGAGGAAGGCGCTGATCTTGCACGTATCGAGGAAGAGATCAAGACTATGCCGAACTACTTTGATGAGTATGATACAACTGTACATTTCATCTCCCAGGAAGAGCTTGACCGTGATCACAGCGGAATCCCGCACGGTGGCTTTGTGATCCGCAGCGGCAAAACCGGCTGGAACAACGAGAACAGCCATGTGATCGAGTATAGCCTGAAACTGGATTCCAATCCGGAGTTTACATCTTCTGTTATCGTTGCCTATGCAAGAGCTGCATATCGCATGAACCAGGAAGGACAGAAGGGCTGCAAGACTGTATTTGATGTTGCACCTGCATACTTAAGTGCACTTGACGGAGCAGAGCTTCGCAAAAAATTCCTGTAAGAGTCTGTAACAGATCTGTTATAAACAGCTGTACGCTGGTTAAATGATCATATCCCCGGAATGTCTGTGAATATCAGATGTCCCGGGGATTTTCTACGTAAAAATATCACAAAATGCTGGTTATAGTTATGTGCAAATGGTGGAAAAAACGGAAATAGTTGACGTAGAGTAAAGAATGGTATATAATATGGACGTAAATTTGTAACAGAATTGTAATGAATTCAGCAGCTAACGATCAGCCGGACTTCAGAAATAGTAAATATCAATTATCTATCAAAGGAAGGTATGTATGCGAAAATTAAGCAGGAAATGGAAATTTTGGGGACTTTTTTTGATCTTGATGTTTTTTGCAGCTGGGGCGACTGTACACACAACTGCAACAGATGTACAGGCTGCAACCAAGAAGGGCTTTAAGACAGAAGGCGGAAAGTCTTATTACTACAAGAATGGCAAGAAGGTTAAGGGATGGCTTACACTGAATGGCAAGAAGTATTACTTCAATGCTTCCACAGGCGTGCAGGTAAAAGGCTGGGCCAAGGACAGAAAGGGTAAACGTTACTTCTATAATGCCAACGGTGTCAAAGGATACATGGCAACAGGCTGGCTTACAGACAGTAAGAAGAACACCCGTTACTTCAATACAAGCACAGGATACATGACGACCAGATGGGCGACCATTAGCAAGAAGAAGTATTACTTCTACAGTGGCAATGGTGTTGCTGCCAAGAACACATTTCTTACAGATACCAAGAAGGTTACCCGGTATTTTACCAGTAAGTGCTTTATGGCAACTGGTTGGGCAACAAACAGTAAGTCCCAGAAACGTTACTTTGATCCGAGTACAGGAGCTATGTACAAGGGATTTAAGAAGATTGGAAATAATACATATTATTTCTACAGTGGCAGCGGTGTTATGGCAACTGGCTGGGTGGAAAATGCATCCAAGGGATATAAGTATTACTTTAATCCATCTACTGGTATCATGGTAACCGGTACTGTGACTATTGACGGTAAGAAATATACATTCAACAGCAGCGGAATTCTGCAGGTGAATAATAATCCTAATACGACACCATCCACAGGAACCAGAACTATTAAGAATTTCCTGGCCAATGCGTTGAAGCCGGTTGGACAGACACTTTATGTATGGGGCGGAGGACATAATGATTCCGATGCAACCAGAAAGGGCGTAAGCCCTAAATGGAAACAGTGGTACGACAGTAACTCCAGTTCTTATAATTACAAATATTATATGGATCTTACAGAAGCTACAGAGCAGAAAGGTCTTGACTGCTCCGGCTATGTAGGATGGTCTGTATATCAGATCATGCAGAATAAATCAGGCGGTGTGAACTATACAACAGTTTCAGGAAGCATCGGATCTTTATATTCAGGCAGAGGAATGGGAACAATCGTTTCACAGGCGCAGCTTGCAAGCTCCGGATATAAGCTTTATCCTGGAGATATTGGATATAATGGCGGACATACATGGATGGTTCTCGGACAGTGTGCAGATAAGAGTGTTGTGATCCTTCACTGCACACCGAATGCAGGTGTTCAGATTTCCGGAACCCCGACACCGAGCGGAACATATGGTAGCCAGGCTATCGCACTGGCAGAGACTTATATGGCCAAGTATCCTGGAGTTACCAAATATGACTATCATGAGTCAAGTGGTAACTATATCCGTAACGGAGCATACTTCAGATGGAACAGAAATACACTTTCTGATCCGGAAGGCTATCTGAATAAGACAGCGAATCAGATCCTTGCAGATCTGTTCTGAATTAGAAGAACAGCTGATACAAAAGAAAAAAATATGTAACAAACAGAACAGGGGAATCCTTGATATGTCAGGTTCCCCTGCTTTTTAATGTCAAAACCATTAATAAATGTTACAAAGTTTTAAACTAAATAATAGAAAATCCTTGCAATCCAAATAACACTGTGTTAATATATAAAAAGATTGAAACAAGATATTGCAAAAATATTACACGGACTGTTAAAAATGAAATAACAACAGACGTGAGTAAACTTGAAACAGCGGAGAACTTTTGCCGCTATAGAATCAGAATTAGATTGTGAGGGTGAACAGTCATGAAGAAAAGAATATTATGTCTGACACTGGCGCTCATCATCAGCGGAGCACAGGTAGTCAGCGTAAGCGCAACAAGAGAAGATGAAGCAGCACTTCAGCAGGAGATGGATGCAACCAATGACCAGCTGAACGCTACATACTCCAGATTGGATGAGCTTTCTGCTCAGAAATCCCAGATCGAAGGTGAGATTTCTACTCTTGATGCGAATCTTGTAAACGTGATGGTTTCTATCCAGACACTGGAGGGAGATATCTCCAATAAAGAAGCCGATATTGCATCTACACAGACTAACCTTGAGAAGGCTAAGAACGCCAAGGCGAAGCAGTACGAGGCAATGAAGAAACGTATTCAGTACCTTTATGAGAAGGGCGGCGACGATGCATGGTTTCAGATGATGCTTAATGCAGAAAACCTGTCAGAGCTTCTTACAAGAGCTGAGTACACACAGAAGACATATGAGCAGGATAGAAAGAGTCTTGAGAAGTATTCCAACACGATTCAGCAGGTAGCCAACTTGGAGACACAGTACACACAGGAGAAAGCAGAGCTTGAGGGAATGAAGCAGGAATATGAGGCGGAGTCCCAGAACCTGCAGGTACAGCTGGATGAGAAACGTGCCACATCCGCAGATTACGATAATGAGATTGCTTATGCACAGCAGCAGGCAACTGATTATGCGAACCTTCTTGCAGAGCAGACGGCAGAGCTTCAGAGATTAGAGGCTGAGCGTATTGCTGCTGAGGAAGAGGCGAGACGTCAGGCTGAAGCTGAGGCTGCAGCGAGAGCACAGGCCGAGGCAGAAGAGGAAGCAAGACGCCAGGCTGAAGCAGAAGAGCAGCAGGCAGAAGAAGATCAGAGTGAAGATGTTCAGTATGATGAGAATGGCGATGTGATCGAGAATACAGACGAAGACACTGCAGAAGACGATGATGAGTATGTAGAGGGAGACACAGATGACAGTGAGGACGATGGTGTTCAGTATGACGAGGATGGAAATGTGATCTCTGATAATACAGATGAAGCAGAAGACAACACAGACGCTGATTCTGATAACGGTGATTACTCTGAGGCAGATACTTCAGAGGATACATCTTCTTCCGAAAGTGAGAGCTCTTCTTCCTCTTACAGCAGTGGTTCCGGTTCTTCGGTTGTAAATTATGCAACACAGTTTGTCGGCAACCCATATGTATGGGGCGGTACAAGCCTTACTAATGGAGCAGACTGCTCTGGCTTTGTGCAGAGTGTATATGCAAACTTTGGCGTCAGCCTTCCGAGAACATCCTATGAGCAGCAGAATGCAGGTACAGAGGTGTCCTATGCAGATGCACAGCCAGGAGATCTGATCTGTTACGGTGGACACGTTGCAATTTACATGGGCAACGGACAGATCGTCCATGCATCCAACTCACAGGACGGAATCAAGGTCAGCAATGATGCTACATACAGAACAATCGTGTCTGTAAGACGTCTTGTATAATTTTGTTCAAATGCGGATGCTTTTGTCCGTCTGATAACAATAATATACAGCATCCCGGTGGTTTTCTGCCGGGATGTTTTTTGATGAAAAGTTTGAAAAAAGTTTTCAAAATATATTGACATATAATTAACATGGTGTTATTATGATGTCAGTATAATTCCATATTGAACATAGCAAGTGCTGCGGGAGTCTGACAGTTATCTGATAATTATCGGAATCTCACAGAAAAGGGAATCAGGTGTGAATCCTGAACAGACCCGCTGCTGTAAGTCCTTCCAAAATCTTTGAATATTCTACAAGCCACTGTCCGCCCGGCGGATGGGAAGGCATTCAAAGAGGGATAAGTCAGAAGACCTGCCAAGACAACATAGTTTTAGTGCTTTCGGGGAATAAAGCAACAAAACATTGAGTCGAGGCATTCTTTATCCATATAAAGGAATCTTTCTCTTTGTTCATTTTTTCCTTGAGGGCAAGTTACGAACGCTTATAAGGAACTGAAATGAGATTCATCACAGGACTGCTATTTACATTTATCTGCCTACTGCCTGCAGGTAGTATGGCACAGAATAAGGTCACCTTATCCGGAAAAGTCAAAGACCAGCACGGGACACCGGTAGCCCAAGCCACCATCGCAGTGGAAAACACCACCTCCGGCACCTATACGGATGACCGGGGGAAGTATTCACTGCAAGTCGCTCCGGACAAACACACCTTCGTCGTCTCCTTCCTGGGCTACCAAACCGTGAAACAATCCCTCGACATCCGGCAGGATAAAAAACAGAACTTTACATTGCAGGAAAGTGCCGTAACGCTGAGCTCTGTCGAGGTTTACGGAAAGACCCAAACGCAGAAAGTGAAGGAAGGAGCCTTT
>OHAC01002094.1_pt1 | contig 16651 bp, 9 predicted proteins | sample 1577051 | NCBI WGS metagenome assembly OHAC01 (sample SAMEA3541499, study PRJEB24748) | human gut metagenome | biome: human gut; feature: human-associated habitat; material: faeces | place: China | collected 2012 | reverse complement strand
CCCACCATATCAAAACGGTCTGTCATACCATACATCGTAACCATTGCACGCGCAATCTTTGTTGCATTCTCAATATCATTTGCTGCACCGCTGGTCGCTGAGTGGAATACAAGTACCTCCGCTGCACGTCCTGCCATAAAGGTCGTAATCTTTGCAAGAAGTTCATCTTTGGTCTCTAAATACTTTTCTTCTTCCGGTGTCTGTAACGTGTATCCCAATGCTCCCATGGTACGCGGTACGATAGTAATCTTTTGAACCGGCTCTGTATTTTTCTGAAGTGCCGAAACAAGTGCATGCCCTACCTCGTGATAAGAGACAATCTTACGCTCCTTATCACTCATGACACGGTCCTTTTTCTCTTTTCCACCGACAGCCACAAGTTCAAATGCTTCAAACAGATCCGACTGATTGACAAACTTTCGTCCATTCTTTACCGCATTGATGGCAGCCTCGTTGATCATATTGGCAAGATCCGATCCCACCAGACCGGCAGTGGCCAGTGCCAGTGCATCCAGATCCACCGTTTCATCCATGTGTACATCCTTGGAATGTACTTTTAAAGTTTCCAGACGGCCTTTCAGATCCGGCTTGTCAACAATGATCCGACGGTCAAAGCGTCCCGGACGAAGCAGTGCCTTATCCAGAACTTCCGGACGGTTCGTTGCCGCAAGAATTAAAATACCTTTGGATGCATCAAATCCATCCATCTCCGCAAGCAGCTGGTTCAGTGTCTGCTCACGCTCGTCGTTTCCGCCGCCATAACGGCTGTCACGGCTCTTACCGATCGCATCGATCTCATCGATAAAAATGATACACGGTGCACTCTTTTTGGCCTCTTCAAACAGGTCTCGCACACGCGATGCACCGACACCGACAAACATTTCTACGAAATCGGAACCGGAAATGGAGAAGAACGGCACGTGTGCTTCTCCTGCGACTGCCTTCGCCAGCAGCGTCTTACCAGTACCCGGAGGGCCGACAAGCAATGCCCCTTTTGGCAGCTTCGCTCCGATCTTGACATACTTCTGCGGATCTTCCAGAAATCCTACGACTTCCTGCAGCGATTCTTTTGCTTCATCCTGTCCGGCAACATCCTGGAAGGTCACACCGGTTTCCTTCTCGCCGTAAACTTTTGCCTTGCTCTTGCCGACACCCATGACTCCGCCGCCTGATCCCATACGACGCATGAAAAAGTAGAAAATAAATCCGATCATAACCAGCGGCAGAACATTTGCCACGATATTTAAGATCAGGTAAGAAGAATTGTCCGGTACGGTTTTGGTACACTGTACGCCTGCCTTGAGCAGTCGGTCTGTCAGTGTCGGATCGTCCATGATACCGGTATAACAGGTGATCTTCACACCCGGTATTGGCTGATTTTTCAGGTTGATGTCGATTCGATTGGAACCGATCTCTACAGATTCGACCTCTCCGCGGTCAACCATGTTAATAAACTGATTATAACTAATCTCACGCTCGGTTGTATCTTTTACCATGCTGGTAACGATATTCGTGGCAAGCATCACAATCAAAGTAATCACCAGAAAAACCAGAATGCTTTTGCCGCCGCCTTGCTTTTTCCCATTGTTCTTATTGCGACCATTGTCCGGCTGTTTTTGTCCACCCGGTCCCTGTGGTCTGCCAGGACCGCCGCCCTGCATCTGATTGTTGTCCATTTTTGTCCTCCTCATATGCAAACTCCAACTTATCCCATTATAAGTACAGTTTCAGAAGAAATCAATATATAGATTGTGAAAAAAAGCTCACAATTATGAATCTTTTCTAAAAAAACGGTAGCCGAATCTGCATCAGATATTGTATACTGATACAAGAGTTACTTTGTAACGGAAAATCAACATCAGTTTATTTTTAAGGAAAGGTTCTTAATCATATGAAAAAAGGATTTGACAACGAAAAATATCTTGCTACACAGTCTCGCTGTATCCGCGAGCGTATTGACAAATTCGGAGACAAGCTTTATCTGGAATTTGGCGGAAAGCTCTTTGATGACTACCACGCTTCCCGCGTACTGCCCGGATTTGAACCGGACTCAAAGCTTCAGCTTCTGATGCAGTTGTCCGACCACGCAGAGATCGTCATTGTCATCAGTGCAGTAGATATTGAGAAAAACAAAATCCGCGGTGATCTCGGCATCACTTACGATACCGATGTACTGCGTCTGATCGACTCTTTCGAAGAACGTGGACTTTTTGTCGGAAGTGTCGTTATCACAAAATACTCCGGACAGACCAGTGCCGATCTGTTCAAACAGCGTCTGGTCAAACTTGGCATCAAGGTTTATACCCTCTATATGATCCCAGGTTACCCAAATAATGTTTCTCATATCGTAAGTGACCAGGGATTCGGCAAAAATGATTACATCGAAACTTCCCGCCCTCTGGTCGTGATCACAGCCCCTGGTCCTGGAAGCGGAAAGATGGCTACCTGCTTATCCCAGCTTTATCAGGAGCACCGCAGAGGTGTCCGTGCCGGATATGCAAAATTCGAGACTTTCCCGATCTGGAACATTCCTCTGAAACATCCGGTAAACCTTGCCTACGAGGCTGCCACTGCAGATCTGAACGATGTCAACATGATCGACCCGTTCCATCTGGAGGCTTACGGCAAAACTACCGTCAACTATAACCGTGACGTAGAAGTTTTCCCTGTTGTACAGGCCATGTTTGAGAAGATCATGGGCAGCTGCCCTTATAAATCTCCGACAGATATGGGTGTCAACATGGCAGGTAACTGCATCGTTGACGATGAAGTATGCCAGGAGGCTTCCCGCCAGGAGATCATCCGCCGTTATTATAAGAGCATGAACGCTCTGGTTTCCGGCTCCGGCACAGAGAATGAGGTACGTAAGATCGAGCTTCTTCTCCAGCAGGCTCATGCAGAGATCACTGACCGTAAGGTTGTTCCGGCTGCCCTCGAAAAGGAAAAAGCAACCAATGGCCCTGCTGCCGCTCTGGAACTTCCCGACGGAAAGATCGTATGCGGAAAAACCTCCGATCTTCTCGGCGCATCCGCTGCTCTTCTTCTCAACGCCCTGAAAGAACTGGCAGGTGTTGATCACGATCTCCATGTGATCTCCCCTGATGCCATCCATCCGATCCAGCAGCTGAAGACCAAATATCTTGGAAGCAAAAATCCACGTCTTCACATTGATGAGATCCTGATCGCCCTTTCCATGAGTGCTACAACCAGCGATGCCGCACGCCTTGCCCTGGAACAGATCCCGAATCTCCGTGGATGCCAGGCTCATACTTCCGTAATGCTTTCCGATGTGGATGTGATCAGCTTCCGTAAGCTTGGTATTGAGCTTACCTGCGAAGCCAAGGCTGAGAAAAAGAAAGAATATCAGAAAGTCTGATCTTATAAACACCAAAATCCCCTGTGCCGGATCTACGTACAAACGCCGAACCGTACAGGGGATTTTTTTGAGGGAATCTATAATCAATCAACTTGCCGATATTTTCCTATTTAATTCATCCTATCTTTCTGATAGACAATACCACCTGTTGTAAACTTCACAACACTTCCGTTTTCAACCATATGAAAATAAGGTTCACCTTTCTGTTCTCCTGAAAATATTTTCTCAATTCCGTCACAATATATATTTATAATTTCCGGAGATAACGCATACTTTTTATAACAGTCTTTTTCTTTTTCGCAGACATGAGCAGGAAAAACGCTACTTACTTTTTTTCTGATTTTCTTCAATTTTAAAAGGCTTTCATAGTACACACGCAAAGAAGCAGATGGGGCAAGCGGACTTTTTCCAGGATTCAAATGTCCCCACACTTCCCAGGTGAGCATGATATCTCCTGTAAAAAGCCATCCTTTCTTCTCCTCAAACAATGCAATACAACCCAGAGTATGACTGGGAACTTCCAGAACTCTAAGCTTTTTATCTCCCAGATCAAAGATATCCCCATCCCTGACTGTACAGATTTTTCTTGCCGGTCCGGGATTCCACATTTCAAACGAGAATCCTTCTTTTTCAGGAATTTCAAAGAACATGAGCTCAGACATTTTTTTCAGTTCCTGATCTACGATCTGATGGGAAAAAGGTTCGTCATACCTTCCCACACATACTTCTTCAAATTGATGATTTCCTGAATTATGATCCACATGGGCATGCGTATTTACAACAAACAGAGGTTTTTCTCCACAAAGTTTCAAAATTTCTTCTTTCAAATCGGTAAGTCCCAGTCCCGTATCCAGAAGAAGTGCTCTTTCTGTTCCATTTATCACATACATAACCGTCTTGTCTATTTCATTGATCGCCCACAGATCTTTTTCCAACGAAATGATCCTGAATAACTGCATCTTCATTCCTCCTTTTATTTTACAGCTCCCATTGTCAGTCCGCTTGTAATATATTTTTGTGCACAGATGTAAAGGATAATTGTGGGAATAATGCACAAGGTGAGTCCTGCGATAAACAGATTCCACTGTGTGCTGGTAGCACTTCTGAACATGAAAAGATTTACCGTCAACGGTCTCAGTTCACTGTCTCCAATGAGAATACTTGGAAGCAGAAAGTCATTCCAGGACCACATAAAAAACAATACACCAATCGTGACCGTTGCTGGTTTAACAAGTGGAAATACGATCTGCGTCATAATTCGAAAAACTCCACATCCATCTATCGCGGCTGCTTCTTCCAGCTCCCGAGGTACATTTTTCAAAAATCCCGTAAACGTCAGAATTCCAAACGCACAGAAGAATCCAATATCAAGAATGATAATTCCTCCAAGGGAATTGGTAAGATTGGTATTTGTAGCAAGTACAGAAATAGGAATCATAACTGCATGAAACGGCACGATCTGTCCAAAAACAAAATACAGATACAGATTCTGTGAGATTTTCCCACGAAGATGTGAGATTCCGAAAGCACCGGCAAACGATACGAACAGCCCTCCCAGCATAGCTCCCAATGTAATCACAACAGAATTTTTTAATGCAACTAAAAAATTCATGCTTTCCATGGCATTTTTAAAATTATCAAGATATAAAGACTTTGGTAATGCCAGAAAATCAGCCGCAATTTCCGGACTTGTTTTAATTGAATTCATAACGATCCACAATACCGGTAAAATAAAAATAAAGCCTAATATAAACATTGCTGCGGTACCTGTAATTTTCTTTTTCCATGTCATTATGACTGCACCTCTCTTTTTCTAGTAATATTAAGCTGAATCAATGAAATTGCTGCTATGATCAAAAACAGGATCACCGATTTCGCACAGCCATATCCCATATTAAAAGTTCCAAATGCATCATCATAAATATTCATGGCAATCGTCTGTGTTGTTTTTGAAGGTCCGCCGCCGGTTAAAGCGTAGTTAATATCAAATGCTTTGAATGCATTTGCAATGGATACAAACAAATTGATCGTAATCGTTGGCATCAGAAGCGGAAGCTGGATTTTTATAATACGATTCAGTCCCACACATCCGTCAATGCATGCCGCTTCCATCACATCAAGAGGAATCGACTGCAAACCTGTGATGTAAAGGATCATCAAAAATCCCAGGCCCTGCCACACGGTAACCACTGATACCGCCGCAAATGCTGCCGTCGAACTCCCGAACCAGCTGAAACCTTTTACTGCTTCCGAATGTAAAAGTTCTCCAATTATTGGCGTTACTTTCTGAAAAATAAATGTCCACGCCAGGGCGATCATAACTCCACTGATAATATTCGGAATAAAAAAGAACGCCCGGATCACTGGCTTACCGAAAATATGTGTGTTCAGCGCCAGAGCTATAAAAAAAGCCAGTACATTGGTCAGAACAATCGTAACCACTGCAAGTTTAAATGTCAAAAACATGGATTGTATAAAATCTCTATCATGAACCAAATCGACAAAGTTTTTTATTCCGATCCAGTTATGCGTTCCTTTGATCAGATTCCAACTGAAAAACGAATTCGGGATCGTTCCAAAAATTAACGGTCCTGCCAGCGCAAAAGTATAAATACACAGTGCCGGCAACACAAGAAGGAAATAATATTTTTTCTGTTTTCTGTATAAAATGTCCGACATGTTTCCTACCCCCGTATATAGCAGGCGGACTTTTAAAAGTCCGCCTGTTTTCCTGTGTGTTTATTCTTCCGCAAGCTTTTTAAATCCTTCATCAAGCGCATCCAGTGTCTGATCTTCATCGGTTATTCCTGCAAAATATCCCTGGACATCATCGCCCAGAACATCGCTTGCTCCGCTTGGAAGCTGATTCCACAAAGTACTTCTGACCTTTCCTGCATCCATATACGCTTTCAGATCTTTATAATAATCCTTACTTGCAATTTCATCATCTGCTTCAATGTCCATGCAAGCCATAAAGCCGCCGTAGCTGTTGGTCACTGTTTTCAGCCAGTCCCCGCCATCTCCGATATAATCAAGCACTTCCAGGGCTTCATCCAAGTGTTCCCCGTTTGCGTTGGCCACGATCGCATCCGTTGCACATGCCACAACTTCTGCATCATCTGCGTTGTCACTTACTGGAACTGCAAAAAATCCGATGGGAAGATCCTGTGTTACACTTCCTATAGAAATCGTTGCCGCATCTGAAAGAAAGATCATTGCTGCTTCCTGGTTTGCAAATGCATAAAATCCTGTGGCCGCATCCGAATCCATATAATTCTGTCCGGAATTTTCTTTCATAAGATCCATAAAATCAAAGACTCTGTCTACGCCATCCACCTTAAAGCTTCCTTCTCCCTTATTCATGGAATCCAGCCAGCTGTCGATCTTATCTTTTCCACCAAGTACTCCTCCGAACAAGGAGCAGAATTCCTGACTTACTGTCCAGTTATCTTTATAAATAGCGGTAAATGGTGTAATATTCGCAGCCTGAAGTTTTTCACAGACTGCTTTCATCTCATCAAAAGTTTCCGGCACTTTTTCAATTCCTGCTTTTTTAAAAAGATCTTTATTATAAAGTACCCCCCACCATTCATACATCTGTGGAAATCCCCACACTTTGCCATCATAAGTAACTGCTTCTTTTGCATTGTCATAAAGTTTGTCCACAAACTCATGATCGCTTACATCTGCCAGCAGCCCGTTCTGTGCAAAATCATATACCTGAGAATAAGAACTTACTTCAAAAAGATCCGGCAGATCTTTTGCCGCTGTCTTTGCTCCAAGATACTGGTTATAATCTCCGGACTGCATCTCCACAGATAATTTTATATTATCATGAGTCTGATTAAACCCTTCCGCTGCTTTATTGTAAATATCCGCAGCTCCGGAAGTCCACACTGCCATCTTGATCTCAACTACATCGTCTGCATTTTTCAGATTGCTTTTTGCGTAAACCGGCATCACTGTTCCAACAAGCCCCATTGCCATGAGCGCTGCCATTGCGCACGCTGTCACCTTTCTTCTCTTCATTTGTAAACCCTCCGTTCTTTTTTGATGAACTCATTATATTATAATTTTTAATATCAAAACAGTGCACACTTCTTGACATTATGTGTCACTTTTCATAATATGTATTGGTTTTTTTCACTCATCATTATATAATAATGCCAAAAGGAGGGGTAAGAATTGTTTTCTATTACTGCAAAATTTAAAGAACACTCTATAAAATTTCGAATTCTTGTCATCGTTCTTCCAGTTGTGATCCTCAGTTATATCATTTTGTTATCTTCTTTTTATATGATTTATGTAAAAGAATCCCGTAACAATATTCTTCTGGAACATGAAAAGAATACTCTGTCTATCGCCAAAAATACAGCCAGTTATTTTTCCTCACTGAACTCCAACATTGATCTGTTGCTTTACGGAACAGAAATTCAGTCTCTGATCCATTCCTATGCAGACAAAAAGCTCAGTCCGGAAAAAGTTCAGTCCCAGTGTAACACCCTTTTCTCCACATATCTTTTAGGTGCTCAGTCTAAAATTCAACGGGTTTATATTGTTCTGACCGATAATGGGATCATTTCCAATCAGACTATTTATAATTCCACTCTGGAACAACAGGAACAAAAACTGGAGCAGCTCAGTGAGTATCTTAAACAACCAAAGGGAACTCTCTGTTACTACTATTCTCCAAAGGAACCTTATACCATCACTGCTGCCAAAAATATTTTTGACATTCAGAAACCGGAAAAGAAGATCGGTATTTTACTGACTGAGATCAATATCCGGTTTATGGAGGATATGATCACGGAGCATCAGGATTCTGAATATAGTTATTATTCCCTTTTTCAAAATAGTGACCTGGTATATACAACTTCCCCCTACGCCCCATCCGTCACAGCCAGCATGAATATGAATTATCACTCCCACAGGGGGAACAATAATTTTTATGCCATCCGCTATTCTGTAAACGATTTCCTGCAAATCGGAGGGCTTCTCAACACAACCGGCGCATTTCATTCGATCAATCGTGTATGGCGTCAGCTACTGGTTATTTCCATATTTTTTCTCTTGATACTGGTTTTCGCTGTTATTCAGATTTCAAGAACCATATCCCAGGAATTTCAGGTTTTTATCACTAAGTTAAAACAAACTTCTGTTGCCGATGAAACCGCCCTGATCCACACAGTTTCCAGCAACGAATTTTCTAAGCTGACAAAGGAATACAACCATATGCTCCTGCGCCTTCAGGAATCCGGAAAGAAAATCACGGAACAGCAGATTCTTCTGAAAAACGCAGAGCTGAAAACGCTTCAGGCACAGATCAACCCACATTTTCTTTACAATACCCTGGACTGTATCTCAAGCCTGGCATCTCTTGAAAAAACAGCGCAGATCACAGATATCGTTCCAAAACTGGCTGATATCATGCGAATGAGCATCAAAGGCCCTGATCTTCTTCCTATTTCAGAAGATCTAAATTACGTAAGAGAATATTTGGATATTCAGAAAATGCGTTTCCAGGATCGGCTTCTTTTTCTGATCGAATGTAACGATCCCATGGAAGATCTGTATATCCCAAAACTGATCATACAGCCGGTCGTTGAAAACGCTATCATACATGGTATCAGTGAATCTGTGGAAAATGGTTTTCTTTCTATTCAGTTATTTACTTTTAAAGACGATGTGCTGATCAAAGTCTATAACACCGGCCCCCTGTTTTCTCACCAGGTAATTGAAAAGATTCACTCTGTATCACAAACTTCTTTTTCCGACCAGAAAAGCATTGGGCTTATAAATATTCAGATGCGGCTACGGTCCCAATTCGGAAATTCCTATGGACTGCTTCTTGAAAATATGGAAGACCGTACTTCTGTATGTGTTACGATCCGTATTCCACAAATACATCAAAGGGAGGACCTGACAAAATGAAAATTCTGATCGTTGATGATGAAAAGATCATCCTGGAAAAACTTAAAATGTATATTTCACAGATTTTTACAGAAAAAGAGAATATTTTTACTTCTGACAATGCAGCAAAAGCACTGGAGATCATATCCTCCCGGCAACCAGATATCATTCTTACGGATATCCGTATGCCTGGAAAAGACGGCCTGTATATTTCTTCTTTCGTGCATAATAATTTTCCAGATAAGATCGTAATACTGATTACCGGTTTTTCTGATTTCAAGTATGCACAGACAGCGATTAAAAACCATGTTTTCGATTATATCCTAAAACCAGTAGACGAAAACGTCCTGAAAGAATCCGTATTGAAAGCTATACATACTATCACAGAACGGAAAAATCAGGCGATCATGCGCAAAAAATATGAATCCTATCTAAAAGAAAATATCAGAAATCTTCAAAAAGATTTTTTTGAACGATTGCTTTTCAGGAACACCACTTCCCTTTCTTCTTCTTTTCATGAAGAAGTCACCATGCTCCGCCTGGATCATATTAAAAGCTATTACCTTTTATACTGCAAATGTTCTACAACAATTTCAAAAGATCTGGAAAAAGAATATTACTTTACGCATATCGCCGAACATTATCTTCAGGAACAGATTCCGGGAGCTCTTATTTTTTCTTATGGAAACGCTTTGTATTCCTTATGTCCGGACATTGATGAAAAACAACTTACAAAAATAACTAATTTCATACACGGGGAACTGAAAAAGAATCACGTTATCATGTCCGCAGCCATCAGCAGTCACTCTGAGAATCTGTCTGAAATTCCCCTGCTTCGAAGCCAGACTGTAGAAATTTTTAACACCCTGAAAAATTCCAGTCATTTTGTCATGCTCTACCGTGATCTGGAAACCAACCCCGTTGCTGTCATGTATGAAAAATCCAACTATTTTCAGGTTCTTCTCAATTCCCTGTCTTCCGGTGACAAAACAATGATTCAAAAGCATTTTGATGAGATCTCCCAGTTTTTCACCCGGCAAACTCCTGATGAGTTCAACAGTTTCATGTATAGTTTTATGACTCTTTTTCTTTCTTTTTTTCAGTCAGCTTCCACGGAACTGTCAGATTCGGTACGTCAGATCACAAAAACAAAGAAAGAGCTTTTTTCAACCTCCTTACTTCCGGAAAAAAAGACTGAAATATTTCGGGACTGGATGTTTCAGATTGCAGGTCTTCTGAATACTGATAAAATTAATAAAAACAACTACCTGACCAGTCAGCTGATCGAATATATCCGTGCAAATTATGAAAAACCTCTGAGCCTATACAGTATCGCCGATGAATTTAACCGAAGTACTCCTTATATCAGCAGATTGATCAAACAAACAACCGGCAAAAATTTCACGGATCTTCTTACCGATCTGCGTATTCAGAAAGCGAAAGAATTGCTGAAAACTTCTTCCTATCACGTAAATGAGATATCCCACATGGTAGGATATCCCAATTTTCGTTACTTCAGCCGTATTTTCAAGCAGCAGACCGGTATGACTCCCAATGATTACCGGAAGATTTCCTGCCGTTTTCACTGAATTTTTATACTACTTCCCACACTATCCCCACCGCATTTTTTGGTAACGATGATCTTATTTTCGATCCGCTCTTTCAATTCTGACACATGTGAGATAATTCCTACCAGACGTTTTCCGTCGGCCAGACTTGTCAGGGCTTTCAGGGCCTGTTCCAGGGATTCCTCATCCAAGGATCCGAATCCTTCATCTACAAACATGGAATCCAGCCGGATTCCCCCTGCGCAGGCCTGGATCTCATCAGACAGGCCCAGTGCAAGGGACAGAGATGCCTGGAAGGATTCCCCGCCAGACAGCGTTTTCACACTTCGTTCCGTGCCGTTGTAGTGATCGATTACATTCAGGTCCAATCCGGCTTTCTCTTTTCTGTTTTCACTTTGTTCCTGCCGCTTCAGTTCATACTGCCCGCTGCTCATGGTCAGAAGACGGAGATTAGCCCTTCTTAAGATCCGCTCAAAATACGCCATTTGGATATACGTTTCCAACTCGATCTTGGATTTTCCGTTCAGTTTTCCGTTCGCGGTATCCGAAAGATTTTTCATCCAGACATATTCTTTTTCCGCCGCAGTCATTTCCGTCTGACGTACCTGCACTTTATGATATATTTCCTCATTTCCCTTCTGAACAGAAAAAAGTGCTTTTCGTTTTTCCGAAAGCTGTGTTTTCTCTTCCCTAAAACGGCTGTACTGCTCTCTGAGCGCATCCTCATCTACTTCTCCGATTTCTTTTTTCTGCTCCTCAAAGTTTTTTACAACCGCTGTTATTCTTTCCTTTTCCGCCCGGATCTCCTGCAATTTCTGTTGAGCTCTTCTGCTGCTTTCTTTCAGCTCTTCATACTGCTTCCTCTGTGTTTTTATTTCCTGTTCCAGAGATTCTTTTCCACCTTCTCCGAGCTCTTCGTTCAGCTCATCCACTTTCTGTGCTTTGTTCTTCCTCTCTGTTTCCAGACGTACGATGTCCTGTGCAGCTTCATTGATAACTCTTCCCAATTCTTTCAGAGTCTTTTCTCTTTCTATGATCAGCTTCTCAAGATCCTGTTTCTGTTTTGCTTCTTTTTCCTTTCCCTGAACTTTTTCTGACAGGCAGCTGAGCATATCCTGTATCTGTCTTTCAAATCCTGCAGCTGTGTTGTCCGTCACTTCTCCATTTCCTGCCACCAGACTTTTCTGAATCAGTTTTCGGATCTCTTCTGCTGTTATCTGCTGCTGCTTTTTGTTTTCCACGTCTCTTGTCTGAAGACCGGCCTGTTTTCTGTCACATTGATTTTTCTCTTCCTGTAACTGAACGATCTCTGTTTCCAGCTTTTCGATCCACGTTTCTGTTTCGTTCTTCTTTTTTTTACGTTCTATTGCTATGCGAATCTCTTCCTCTCTGTCTGCCAGCTGCTTTTCACATTGGTCCTGTTTTTCTTTCAGCAAAGGGATCAGCTTTTTCCATTCCGTCTCATGTAAAAGCTCTTGTGCCTCCCTCTGGATCTGATGCCATAATGTTTTCTGGCGTTCTTTTCGTTTTCCTGCTTCCACACTCTGCGTATTTGCGTCATTCTCCAGTCTGTCCAGCTTTTGTTTCTCTCTGTCTAGGATTTCCTGATCCACAACCTGTCCTTTGGGAAGTATTCCCGGACGCGGATGCTCGAAAGAACCACATACCGGGCACGGGCAGCCCTCTTTCAGTTCCTGCGCCAGGAGCCCTGCCTGCGCGTCCAGAAAACTCTGAAACAATTTCTGGTAAACTTCTCTCTGCTTTTGTACTTTTTCAATGGAAATCTTATATTTTTCCTGCTGCTCTTTCGTGGCATTATAAGCCCCTTGAAAAACCTTGACCAGAGCAAGCAGCTCCTCTAATTCTTTCTGTTTCCGATTCCATGTATCCCTTTTCGTCTGTGCTTTCTGAAGTTCCAGTTCCGCGCTGTCCAACTGTGCCTTCTCTTTTTTTCGCTGCTCCAGCTCTTCCTTCTGCTTCGTTTCCTTACAGCTGATCTCTTCCAGCCATCCTTCCACCTGTTCCTGTTCTTTTTTGATCTTTTTTTCTGTCAACAGGCAGCTGTCATAGCTTTGTTTTTTACTGTCCAGTTTATCGTACTCAAATTTATATTTCTGTAATTGTTCTCCTGCATCTGCCAGAGTTTCAAGATATCTCTTTTCTTCCTCCGCTTTTTTCTGTAAAAGCTGCTCCTTAAGAATATTCTCCTCTTTTTTCCCTCTGCTTTCTTCCAGTTTTCCTTTTGTTATTTTCAGTTCCTTCTCTGTTTTCTCCAGTTCCTGATATTTTTTCAGTTTTTCTTCTTTTTCACGGATCTGAATCCCCAGTTTTTCACATCTGTGATCTGCATCTTTATATTTTTCCAGTTCCTCCGCAGCCAGCTGCAGTTGTGGGAATAATTCTTCCAGCTGTTTCTCTGCCTTCTTCTTTTTCAGTTCCAGATTTCGCTTCTGTGCTGCAAGATTTTGTATCTCTTCTGCTTTTCGCATCTTCCGCTCAAGCACGTCCTCTTCTTCCTGCAGTTCTTTCTCCTGTATTTTCCCGGATTCCAGAAACTGTTTCAGAAGTTCCAGGCTCCGTTCCAATGCACCTTCAAACTTTGCCTTTTTCAGGTCCTTAAATTCTTCAGCTTCCTGACTGGAAGCTGTCTCCGTTTTCACACCGTCCAGATACTGGGCAATGCTGCGGCGCATTTCATCATATTCCTTATATTGTGCTATTGACACATCCTTAAGTTTCATCTGGATCTGCTGATAAAGCCCTGTGTGAAAAATCTGCCGGAAGATTTCGCCTCTCTGCGCCGTTCCTGCCAGGAGTAATTTCTGGAAATCCCCCTGAGCGATCATAGCGATCTGTGTAAACTGCTCATAGCTTAATCCCAAAAGCTGTTCTACTGCGAGAGTTACTTCTTTCGCTTTTGTCACCGGCTGACGTTCATCCGGATAGATCAGCTGCGCCTCCGCTTTTCGCAGAGTCAGGCCTTTTCCCCTCTTTTTCGGTGCCATATATTCCGGTTTTCTGAGAATCTGATAGGTTTTTCCCTGATAAGAAAAAATCAGTTCCACAAAGGTCTCTGTGGAAGGCTCTGCATATTTACTCCGAAACATGGCCGGATCTCTTACTTCTCCGCTGGCTCTTCCGTATAAAGCATATGTGATGGCATCAAAGATCGTGGTTTTTCCTGCTCCGGTGTCCCCGGTGATCAGATAAAGACCACCTTCTCCAAGTTTTGAAAAATCAATTTCTGTTTTATCTGCATAGGGCCCAAAGGCACTGATGATCAGTTTTTCCGGTCTCATTTTTACACCTCCAAAAGCTTACGGATCAGTTCTTCCGAAAATTTTCGCTGTTCCTCATTCATGGGCTGATTATTCTGCAGTTCAAAAAATTCTTCAAAATATTCCAGTTCCGACTTTCTCTCTGCTGGTTCTGTTCCATCAATCTGTTGGTTTTCTCTTGTTCGGCGGTTATCATATTCCAAACGCATAAGATTGGGATAGATGGTGCGAAGTTTTTGCGTGCCATCCACAATATCTTCCTCATCTGTCAAAGTGATCTGCAGATAATCTTCTGTATTTGTGTCCTGATAATTGGACAGTGCCGTCAGTTCCATATACGACCCTTTTAATTTTCGCATATCTCTCAGCGGTTTCAGAGGAATTTCCCTTACAGTGAGGTTTCCCTTTTCTTCCAGCTGCACGACGGTTACGGATTTCTGCTGCCCTGCTTCCGAAAAAGAATATTTTAAAGGTGTCCCACAATACCGGATCTTCCGGCTTCCCACATTCTGCGGACTGTGGATATGTCCCAATGCCACGTAATCAAAATCTTCAAAAACTCCCGCCTCAATCTGATCGATCCCTCCCACAGATATCTCCTCCGAGTCGCAGCGCATGGCTCCCACCACAAACTGATGGGCCAAAAGAACATTCCTTTTCTCCGGGTCGATCTCCATATGTGCTACCGCTGCCTGCACTGCCTCCTGATACGTACGGATATTCTCTGAATCTTCTTCTCCTTCCAGCCCATGTCGCACCACTGACGGCCGAATAAAGGGCAGAAGATGGATCCACACTTCTCCGTATCTGTCCGTTAAACAGTACTTTGCTGTTTTTCCGTTATAAACCGGTGACATACAGATTCCACTGCTGCTCATAATATTTGCCCCAAAAGCGATTCTTTCCGCGCTGTCATGGTTTCCACTGATGGCATAGACCGGAATCTTTTTTTCAGCCAGACTTGTGAGAAAGCTGTCAAAAAGCTGTACCGCTTCCGCAGAGGGAATCGGACGGTCATAAAGATCTCCCGCAAGAAGGATCCCGTCCGGTTTTTCCTCATCTATGATTCCCAGGATCTCCCACAAAATATATTTCTGATCTTCCACCATGGAAAACTCATTTACGCGTTTTCCAAGGTGAAGATCGGATAAATGAATCAGTTTCATATATTTTCTCCTTGTTTTATCCACCCTCCAAATAACTCCGGTTCCATTTCAATCTCACAGGCAGTGAGGGCATCTTTTAACTGACTCAGGTCACGCACACCGGTTACAGGAATCGTCTGAAATGGCTGATGGAAAAAATATGCCAGGGATAAAACCTGCAGGCTGGATTCTGTCTCTTTCTGCAGCTTCCGGAGTTTTTCATATGTGCGAAGATTTGTAAGATTCCAATATGCTCTTTTCTGCTCTTGGGAAATTCCTGTTAATTGTTTTTCCATTGTCTGCATCCAGATCTCATCCACTTCTTTTTCTGCTGCAACTGGAATTCCTGCCTTTTCAAGCTTGGAAAAAAATCCCATGGCAGTGGAAGAAAACGGCACAGATGCTGTTTTTGTCTTACAGTGCCACTGATACTCTTCTTCCGAAAACTCTACGAGAGTCGGATCCGGATTGGTGTTGCCGCCCGGATTGATTCCTGCAAGACTCCACTGATTGGATACTGCCGTGATTCCCGGCAATTTCCTTTCCCTGAGACATTTTTCTATTTCTTTGAGACGCTCTGTACCATAATTGGAAAATCCATAATAGCGGAGCTTTCCTTCTTTTTTCAGTTCTTCCAGAATATCCAGGATCTCTTCCACCGGTTTCTCCGGATCATCTCTGTGAAGCCAGTAAAAATCTATGACATCTTTTCCAAGAGTCCTGCAGCTTTCTTCCAGATCTGCGCGGATCGCCTCCCGATTTACTCTGCTCTTTGACGGATCTTCAAAAGAATAATGCGCGCCCTTCGTAGCTACGATCACTTTTCCATCTGTCTTCCTCTGTCTCAGCCATTTTCCAATGATCTGTTCGCTGCAGTTCCCAAGACCTTCCACCCATTTACAATACACATTTGCCGTATCAATAAAATTTCCTCCGGCCTGAACAAACGCATCCAGGATCCGAAAACATTCTTCCTCATTTAACTTTTCTCCGAAACCAGCTGTACCCAGACATATCCTGCTGACATTCAGCTCCGTATTATTCAGATCCACATATTTCATTTCCTGTACCTCCATACCCCTAAATATAGTCTGTAAAACATTCCCTGGTCTGTCACACCTTTATCTTCTATTATAACTTTTTTCTAAAGCCTGGAATAGTCTGTTTCTTTATGATTATATAGAAAAAAATCCCCCGGCAGATAACTGCCGGGGGAAATATCCTGTTTTTTCAACAGTATGATCGTTTATTATTTGTAAAGTGGTCCATAATTCTTGCAAGCGCGGAAGTCTGCACCCTCTTTTTCCATACCGAATGCGTTCCAAGCTGCCGGACGATAGATATCCTTCTCAGGAACGTTGTGCATGGATACCG
>OHAC01002093.1_pt1 | contig 16661 bp, 14 predicted proteins | sample 1577051 | NCBI WGS metagenome assembly OHAC01 (sample SAMEA3541499, study PRJEB24748) | human gut metagenome | biome: human gut; feature: human-associated habitat; material: faeces | place: China | collected 2012 | reverse complement strand
CTACATTACAGACAGCAAGGAAATCTTTGATCCCTCTTTCGAATACCGGGTCATTCAGTCTGCAGTTTGTCATGTATGTAAACGGAACACGGAATCTTCTTAAAACTTTACCAGTTGCAAAAAGTCCGCACTGTGTATCACGAAGTCTTGTTCCGTCCGGCTCAGGTCTCTCATCCAGAGGTCCCCACAGAAGGACCGGAACATCAAGCGCTTTTGCAAGTCTTGCACACTCATACTCTGTACCGAAGTTGCAGTGTGGAAGGAAAAGTCCGTCAACCTTCTCTTTTTTAAATTTGGCGATGATCTTCTCAAGACCCTCATCATTGTAAAGAAGACCCTCATCATTAATGTCTGTGATATCTACGGAATCAACGCCACGGAGCTGAGTATCCTTCTTTTCCTCGCCGGAAATCCGGATCTGAATACGGCAAAAGATATCGTGGAGAGCCGGCTTATGACAAAATCATCGGTTTCCCGGGCCGTGGATTCCCTGGTGCGCCAGGGCTATATCCACACCCGGGAGGATGATTCTGACCGGCGGATCACCCACCTGGTTCTGGAGGAAAAGGCTTCCCCAGTCATCGAGCTGGGAGTTCAGGCCCAGCAGGAAATGCTCTGCTTTCTCTGCCAGGGCATTTCCGAAGCCGAGCTGGAGAATTTCTGCCGCATCCACACCCGGATCCGGGAAAATGCCCGGGAAGCCATGAAGGTTTATGGAACAAAAAATGAAAAGTTGTGAAAAAGACGCTGCGAAAGCAGCGTTTTTTCGTGTGATAAAAAGACAACAAAAAAGCCCTGGAACCAATTCCAGGGCATAAGAAAAGCGCGAGACGGGACTCGAACCCGCGGCCTCGACCTTGGCAAGGTCGCGCTCCACCAACTGAGCCACTCGCGCATTTGTTTTTGAGACGTTTTCACTTTCTTTAAGTCGTTGTCTCAAGCACAGGTCATATATTACAATATAATTTCCGTTTTGTCAACAGGTAAAATGAAAAAAATTGAAAAAATTTTTAAAGTGAGATATAATGGGCCTCGACGATGTGGAAAGCTCCGTGAAAACGGGGGCAAAAGCGAGAAAGGATTCATTTAACGATTTATGAAAACATTACTGATTGCGATCAATGCGAAATACATTCATTCCAATCTGGCGGTTTATAGCCTTAAGGCCAGCGCCGGCCAGTGGAAGGATGAGGTGGAGATTGCAGAATATACGATCAATCATTTGCGGGAAGATATTCTGGCGGATATTTACAGGAGGAAACCGGATGTGGCGGCCATTTCCTGCTACATCTGGAACATGGAATACGTCCAGTCTCTTTTGAAGGACTTAAAAAAGGTCCTGCCGGAGGTCGATATCTGGCTGGGAGGTCCGGAGGTTTCTTACGACTGCGAGGAGGTCCTTGCCCGGGAACCCAGCGTGCGGGGAATCATGGCCGGAGAAGGGGAGACCACCTTCCGGGAACTTCTGGGCTGGTATCACGGGGAGGGCAGCCTTGCTGAGATTAAGGGACTGGTCTACCGGGATGAGGCGGGAAAGTTCTGCCGCACCGGCGTGCGGGAGTATGAAAAGCTCGATGAACTGCCTTTTGTCTACGGAGACATGACAAAATTTCAGAACCGGATCATATATTATGAAAGCAGCAGAGGCTGCCCTTTTTCCTGCAGCTACTGTCTTTCCTCGATTGACAAACGGGTGCGCTTCCGGAGCCTGCCTCTGGTGAAAAAAGAGCTGGCCTTTTTCCTGGAGCAGAAGGTTCCCCAGGTGAAATTTGTGGACCGGACCTTCAATGTGAACCATGCCCGGACCAAGGAGCTTCTCCGTTTCATAAAGGAGAACGACAACGGTATCACGAACTTCCATTTCGAGATCTCGGCGGATCTTCTGGATGATGAGGAGATCGGGCTTCTGAACAGCCTCAGGCCGGGTCTCGTGCAGCTGGAGATCGGCGTCCAGTCCACCGACGGGCAGGTGCTGACGGCCATTCACCGGGCGGTGGATTTTGATGTGATCGTCGATAAGGTGAGACGGATCCAGAAGGGCAGAAACGTGCATCAGCATCTGGATCTCATCGCCGGCCTTCCCTATGGCACGCTGAAAGAGTTCCGGAGCTCCTTTAACGATGTCTACAGCTTACGGCCCCAGCAGTTCCAGCTGGGCTTTCTGAAGGTCTTAAAGGGCTCGGAGATGGGCAGAAGAGCCGAGGAGTTTGGCGTGGTGCGGACGGACCGGCCTCCCTACGAGGTCCTTTCTACCGACTGGTTGAGCTACGGCGAGGTGCTGAAGATCAAAGGCATCGAGGAGATGGTGGAGGTCTATTACAACAGCTGGCAGTTTGCCCGGACTGTGGAGCTTCTGACGGAGGAGTTCGAGGACTATTTCGGGCTCTATGAGGCGCTGGCGGACTTTTATGAGGAGCAGGGCTACAATGGACGGAGCCATTCGAGGATGGAGCGGTTTCTGATCCTCCGGGAATTTGCCCTTTCGCTTAATCCGACCCGGCAGGCCGCCTTCGACCAGGCTCTCCTCATGGATCTTTACGCCCGGGAGAAGAGCAAGAGCCGGCCGGCTTTCGCTCCGGATCTTTCCGTCCGGAAGAACGAGATCTACGAATTTTACAAAAAAGAAGCCGGGGAGCATCAGTATCTCACCGGCGATACCTACGAAGCCATGAACGCCCGGCAGCTTCTGAACCAGACCCACTTGGAGATCCTTTCCGGGGAGACGGAAAAATGGTATCTTTTCGATTATCAGAAGCGGGACCCGCTGACCGGGGATGCCAGAATCGTTCAAATACAGAACATCTAAAGAGATAAGGAGACGAAAATGACAGATGAAATCATAGCCCTGGATCTTGAGACCACAGGCCTGAATCCCCGTACCGACTCCATTCTGGAGATCGGCGCAGTCCGGATCAAAAACGGCCAGGTGGAAGACACCTATGCGGCTTTTATCAATATCGGAAAAAAGATCCCGGAATTTATCGTAGGGCTCACCGGCATCACGGACGAGATGGCGGCGGGGGGCATTTCCCTTCCGAAGGCCCTGGAAGGCTTCTTTGATTTTGCCGGGGAGACGCCGGTTCTGGGCCACAACATTACCTTTGATTACAGTTTCCTGAAGCAGAATTTTGCAAACCTCGGCCGGAATTTTGACCGGGAGGGAATCGATACCCTGGCCATCGCGAAAAAGTTCCTGCCGGAGCTTCCGAGTCGCTCCCTGGAGGCCCTCTGCCTTCACTATGGCATCGGTCAGGAGAAGAAACACCGGGCCTATGAGGATGCGGTTTCGGCCTACCGCCTGTACGAGTGTCTGGGCCGGGAATTCCAGAGTGTGAGCCCCGCAGCCTTTGACCCGAAGCCCCTGTTTTATCAGGTAAAGAAGGAAAGCCCCATCACGATTTCACAAAAACGGTACTTGAATGATTTGATAAAATATCATAGAATAGAAACGGACGCTGTCCCTGAGAAACTGACCAAAAGCGAGGCGTCCCGGATGATCGATAACATTATTTCCCGGTACGGAAAAATCAAGAGGTGAAAACTATGATGAATTTTAACAATAAAAAAACACAGAAAACCATTGCAGCAGTGATCTGCGTTCTTCTGGTGATCGCTATGATTCTGCCCATGGTTTTGAGTTATCTGGAGTAAGTCGGCAAGAGGAGTGACTGAATGAAAAAAAGTAAGAAAGCAGGCCTGATCCTGACCGTCGGCGCGGCTCTTTTTCTGGCAGCAGGAGCCCCGGCCCTGGCGGATGAGACAGACACCATCAGCAAGAATGTCTACATCGGAGGCGTGAACGTTTCCGGGATGACGGAGGAGCAGGCGACAAAAGCAGTAGAAGAGAAGCTGGGAAAAGGAACCGGCGGAAATTATACCGTAAAAATCGGAGATGAGACCACCACTGCCACGGCGGAGGATTTCGGTATGGAGTGGACCAACTGCGAGGTGGTTCATGAGGCCATGGAAGTAGCCAAGGGCGGAAACCTCATCAAACAGTACAAAGACAAAAAAGATCTGCAGGTGGAACCGAAAAACTTTGAAGTGGCCTACGCTCCCAACAAGCAGGCTGTGAAAACCTATGTGGAGAAGCTTGCGGAAGAATATAACAGAGATGCAGAGGAAGGCGATATCACCTTTGCCAACGGTTATCCGGAAGTGACCGGCGGAGAGACCGGCATCGCTGTCAACGTGGACCAGTCCGTTTCCTCCATCATGAAAGCGCTGGAGGGCGACGGTACGGAGCTCACAGTCGTGGCGGAGGTCCAGAAGCCTTCGGTGACAAAAGAAGAACTGAGCCAGGTAAAAGATGTGCTGGGAACGGCCACCACCTACTATGGTTCTTCCTATGAGAGAAATACAAACGTGGAAGTAGGAGCCTCCAAGATCAACGGCACTCTCATTATGCCGGGAGAGACTTTCTCCGTGACGGCGGCGGTAACGCCTTTCAATGCGGACAACGGTTATTATCCGGCGCCCTCCTACGAGAGCGGTCAGGTGGTGGACACCTACGGCGGCGGTATCTGTCAGGTTTCCACGACCCTCTATAACGCGGTGCTGAAAGCGGAACTCCAGGTGGATGAGCGTCACAACCATACGATGCTGGTTTCCTATGTGGACCCTTCCAAGGACGCAGCCATCGCGGAAGGTCTGATGGATTTCGTTTTTACCAATAATACCGATGCGCCGATCTATATTTACGGCGTGGGGTATCAGGGAACGCTGAACTTCACGATTTACGGTCATGAAACGAGAGATCCGAATCGTTCCATTTCTTTCAGAAGTGAGACTTTAAGCCAGACCGATGCCAGCACAAACGTCAAGCTGGTGGCAAAGTCTGACCAGAACATCGGTTATCTTAATCAGACCCAGAGCGCGCATCAGGGACTGGAAGCGGTACTCTGGAAGGATATCGTCAATGCGGACGGCACCACCGATACGGTTCAGGTCAATTCCAGCAGCTATCAGGCGTCACCGGCCATCTACGAGGTAGGTATTGTTTCACCCAATACCCAGGCTTCAGCGGCGATCCAGACTGCCATCGCCAACAACGATCTGGCGACGGTTCAGGCAATCATCAACGGAAGCTACGGTTCCACGAGCACAGCTCAGACAGAAGCGCCTGAGACCAGCGCTCCCGAAACGGATGCACCGACAACCGATACGCCGGAAACCAGCGCGCCTGAGACGAATGCTCCTGAAACGGATGCACCGACAACGGATGCACCGACAACGGACGCACCTGTCCAGGATCCGTCAGGAGACATGGATGACAATATACCTGCGGATTCAGGCGAAGTAACGGTTATCGGGTAAACATAAGGGCGCCGTATGACAACGAAAGCGTACGGTGCCCTTTCTGTATATAAAGGAGGATGAAGATTTGCATACCATGGTGACAGACGGCAGTTCCCGTCTCAAACCGGGCATGGAACTGGTGCTGACCAGATGGATTGCCCTTTCGGGAACGGCGAAGCTGGCCGAAGAGAAGGAAGCGGAGCTTCTGAAACGCTTTCCGGAGACTTTGGTGCGGGAAGCCCGGCATTTTTCCGAGCTGGAAAACACGGAAGAGACGCTGAAGCTTGCCAAAGAGGTGGGAACAGATCCGAAGACCGGCGAGGATGAGAATGAATATTACCTCCTGGGGGAGGGCGGCATCTTAAAAGCCCTCTGGGAGATCGCGGACCGCGCAGGCCTGGGCTTAAGCGCGGAGCTTCGCAAACTTCCGATCCGCCAGGAAACCATAGAGATTACGGAACTTTTTGACATTGATCCCTACCGGATGGACTCGAAAGGAGCCGTACTCATCGGCACCTTCCACGGCATGGAGCTCACGGAAAGACTGAACCGGGCCGGAATCCCGGCGGCAGTGATCGGAAGAGTCAGCAAAGGGCCGGAGCGGATCCTCTACAATCAGGAAATCAAACGATACATCGAAAAATCAGTAAAAAAGGAGAAAGAAGCATGAGAGAAGCAATTTTAACATTTCTGGAAAAAAACAGCCGGATCGATCTTCAGGAATTGGCAGTGATCCTGGGCACCGACGAGGCTACTGTGGCCAATGAGATCGCAAAAATGGAGCAGGAGCACATCATCTGCGGCTATCATACCCTGATTGACTGGGACAAAACCTCAGCAGACAAGGTGACGGCTCTTATCGAGGTGCGGGTGACTCCCCAGAGAGGCCAGGGCTTTGATTCCATCGCGGAGCGGATCTACAATTATCCGGAAGTCCGTTCCGTCTATCTGATCTCCGGCGCTTACGACCTGATGGTGATCCTCGAAGGAAAAACCCTGAAAGAGGTTTCCGGCTTCGTGTCAGACAAGCTTTCCACGCTGGATTCTGTCTTAAGCACAGCGACCCACTTTATTCTGAAAAAATACAAAGACCACGGAACGATCTTTGAGAGAAAAACAAGAGATGAAAGGATGCCTGTGACCTTATGAGAGACCCTCTGACAAAAAAAGTGGTGGATATCGCACCCTCCGGAATCCGGAAATTTTTTGATATTGTAAGCGAGATGGATAACGTGATCTCCCTCGGTGTGGGCGAACCGGACTTTGACACGCCCTGGCACATCCGTGACGAGGGTATCTACAGCCTGGAAAAAGGCCGGACCTTCTACACCTCCAATGCGGGCTTAAAGGAGCTCCGGGAGGAGATCTGCAAATACCTCAAACGGCGTTTTGCGCTGGATTATGACCCGATTACCGAGACACTGATTACGGTGGGCGGCAGTGAGGCCATCGACCTTGCGATGCGCGTCATGCTGGATCCCGGCGATGAGGTGCTGATCCCGGAGCCCTGTTATGTTTCCTATGTTCCCTGCTGTATTCTGGCCGGCGGAAAACCCCATGTCATTGAGCTTCAGGCGAAAAATGAGTTCCGTCTGACGAAAGAAGAACTCCTGGAACATATCACGGAAAAGACGAAGATTCTCGTCCTTCCTTTCCCGAACAACCCCACTGGCGCCATCATGAGCCGGGAGGATCTTAAGGCTATCGCGGAAGTGGTGGAGGAAAAAGACCTCTTTGTGCTCTCTGATGAGATTTACGCAGAGCTCACCTACGGCGGAAACCATGTTTCCTTCGCTTCTCTGCCGGGCATGAAGGAGCGGACCATCACGATCAACGGTTTTTCCAAGTCCCATGCCATGACAGGCTGGCGGCTGGGCTATGCCTGCGGACCGGCGCCCATCATCAAGCAGATGACAAAAGTTCATCAGTTTGCGATCATGTGCGCTCCCACCAACAGCCAGTATGCGGCTGTGGAGGCTCTCCGGAACGGCGATGCCGATGTGGAAGAGATGCGTCAGGCTTACAATGGCCGCCGCCGCTATCTCCTTCATGCCTTTGAGGAGATGAGTCTGCCCTGCTTTGAGCCGAAGGGCGCGTTCTATGTGTTCCCCTCCATCCAGAAATTCGGCCTCTCCTCAGATGAGTTTGCCGAGCGGCTTCTTAGGGAAGAACGGCTGGCTGTGGTGCCCGGAACGGCTTTTGGAGAGTGTGGAGAAGGATTTTTAAGGATTTCCTACGCCTATTCTCTGGAGGACCTCAAGAAGGCTCTGGAGCGCCTGAAACACTTCATCAGGAAACTGGAGGCGGAAAAATAAAATGGCAAACTTAAATATTGTACTTCTGGAGCCGGAAATTCCCTCCAATACGGGAAATATCGGCCGTACCTGCGTGGCCACGGGCACGAGACTTCACCTCATCGAACCCCTGGGCTTTCGCCTCACTGAGAAGAACCTCCGGCGGGCCGGCATGGACTACTGGAAGGACCTCGATGTGACCACCTACATCAACTATGAGGATTTCCTGGAGAAAAACCCCGGGGCCAAGATCTATATGGCCACCACGAAAGGCCCCCAGGTCTACACCGACGTCTCCTACGAGCCGGACTGCTATATCATGTTCGGAAAAGAGAGCGCCGGCATCCCGGAGGAAATCCTCCTGGAAAATCAGGAGCGGGCCGTGCGGATCCCCATGATCGGCGACATCCGCTCCCTGAACCTGGCCAATTCCGTGGCCATCGTCCTCTACGAGGCCCTCAGGCAGAATAATTTCGACCACATGCGCCTGGACGGGCATTTGACGAAATACGACTGGAAATAAAAAAACGGCAGAAAACAGACGGTTAAAAATCTGTTTTCTGCCGTTCTTTATTTTCCTGCGCTCTGCAGTGTGAAGGTAAACTCGGTGCCTACTCCTTCGGTGCTCACAACGTTGATATTTTCGCCGTGGGCCTGGATGATCTCTTTTACGATGGCAAGGCCGAGGCCTGTGCCTTTCTTGTCTTTTCCGCGGGAGAGGTCCGTCTTATAGAAACGTTCCCAGATCTTCGGGAGGGAGTCCTGGGGGATTCCAAGGCCGGTGTCCTTGACAGAGACGAAGATTTTTTCTCGTTTCTGCAGGGTCTCAATGTAGATCACGGAATCGTCTCTGCTGAATTTCACCGCGTTGTCGATGAGGTTATAGAGCACTTGCTGGATTTTTTCCATATCCGCGTGGACCGGAAGGCTCGCCTCGTCGAAAAGCAGGGAAAAACGGATGCCGCGTTCATTGCAGCGGCCCTCGAAAGTTTCCAGCGTCCTGCGGATGACCTCGTTGATGTCAAAATCGCTCATCTCCATGAGATAGCCGTTATCGTCGAAGGTGTTCAGAGTCAGAAGACCTTTCGTGAGTTTTTCCAGGCGTTCCGTCTCCGAGAGGACGATATGGAGGTACCGATCCTGGATTTCCACAGGAATCGTTCCGTCGAGAATCGCCTCCACATAGCCTTTGATGGAGGTCAGGGGCGAGCGGAAATCGTGGGAAATGTTGGAGATAAATTTTCTCTGGGATTCTCCACCTTTTCCGGCCCGGCCGGCCAGATACTGGAGGCTGGCTCCGATGTATTCGAGCTCGTCAGTGGGCTCTTTGATGAAGGTATAATCGAGGTTTCCGGCGGCATATTTTCCGGCAGCGTAGATGAGCCGGTCTAAGGGGCGGCTGATGAGACGCCAGAAGCCGAAGACCGGAATCAGGGAGAGGCCTAAAATCACCAGAAGCGTGAAATAGGAAATATTCAGGACGGAATTGCACTCCCGCTCGATCTTCGAGAGATAGCAGTGAATGACGATGTAGCCTTTCACGGCATCGCCGGAGGTGACAGGGCTGACCACACTCAAAACGTCTTTGGAATAATAGTCGAAAAAGGTCCCAATCTGATAGTAGCTCCCCATAAATTCTCCGGGATCCATCTCCGGAAGTTTCTCTGGGTCCTCGCTCTCCTCAAAAGGAAGAGAGGTGTTGATGAGGATATTTCCGCTGGTGTCCATGAGCCAGATGGTGGAATTCTGATAGGCTGCCGCGGCGGAAAGGAAGTTGTAGAGATCCTTCCGGGAGCTTGAGGATTTCGTGTAGGACTGGATCAGGGAGGCGGAGGCGATGCGGCTGGCATCCTGATAAAGGCTGTCCGCCACCTTTTTTGTCTCATATTTTCTCGTGAGAGACATCGTAAAGGTGGAGACAGCGATGAAACTTAAGAGGGCAAACAGGCCGTAAAGGACTGCAAATTTCACGCGGAGGCGTTTTTTCATGGATGTTTCACCTCAAATTTGTAGCCGATGCCCCAGACAGTGGAGATGGCCCAGTCCTCGTGGTCTTTGATTTTTTCACGGAGGCGCTTGATGTGAACGTCCACCGTCCGGGTATCGCCCATGTACTCATAGCCCCAGATGTGATCCAGCAGCTGCTCCCGGGTGAAAACCTGATTGGGAGAGGCTGCGAGGAAATAGAGAAGCTCCAGCTCCTTTGGCGGCATATCCACGGTCTTGCCGCGGTAGATCACGGAATAGTTGGTCTGGTTGACGATGAGATCCGGGTACTCCACGATTTTTCCTTTCGGTTTGTCTGCGCCGTTTTTGTCCGCCTGGAAACGGCGGAGCACCGCCTTGACCCGGGCTACCAGTTCCTTGGAATCAAAGGGTTTGATCATATAATCGTCCGCACCCAGCTCCAGTCCCAGGACCTTGTCGAAAATCTCGCCCTTGGCGGAAAGCATGATGATGGGGACGTTGGAGCGCTGGCGGATTTCCCGACAGACCTGGTAGCCGTCCATGCCGGGAAGCATCAGGTCGAGAAGGATCAGGTTCGGGGCGAAGGAGTCGAAGCTCCGAAGAGCCGCCTCGCCGTCGCCAACGATCCGGGTGTCGAAACATTCTTTGGTGAGATAGAGGGAGATGAGCTCTGCGATATTGCTGTCATCGTCCACAATCATGATTTTCTGTTTTGCTGCCATTTTCCTGCACCTCGCTTTACTTCTTGAAGGTTACGATGGTAACGCCTGCGTCTCCCTCGCCAAACTCGCCCAGATGGTACTCAGCCACGATCTTGCAGCGGCGGAGATAGTTGTGTACGGCTTTCCGGAGGGCACCGGTGCCTTTTCCGTGAACGATCCGCACGGAGGGAAGGTGGGCAATGTAGGCGTCGTCCAGATACTTATCCAGCTCGGAAATCGCCTCGTCGGAGGTTTTTCCCAGAAGGTTCAGCTCGATGCCGACGGAAGAAGACTTTGCCATCTTGATTTTTCCGCTTCCTGTGCGGTTGAAGTTGGGAGCGGTGATCACAGGCTCGTCGATGGGCTCGATATCCCGCAGGTTGACCTGGGAGCGGAGGATACCCATCTGTACGAAAAGGTTTCCTTTGGCATCCGGCAGGGTGCTGACGGTTCCCTTGAGATTCAGGCTTAAGACCTTCACACTGTCACCCACGCGGAGCGCTTTGGGATCGACGGCCTTTTTGACTTTGGCCGGGGTCTTTTTCGCCATATTTTTCTCGGCGGCGTTCATTTTTTCACGGAGACGGGTACGCTCGCGTTCCATATCGCTGATGGAGACGCCGGCGGCCTTGCCGTATTTGTTGAAATTCTTGATCGTCTCGTCTGCGTATTCCTTGGCTTCCCGGAGGATGGTGTGGGCCTTCTCGTTGGCCTCGGCCAGAATCCGCTCTTTGGCGGAATCGAGGCGCTCCTGTTTCTTCTCCAGCTGAGCCTTGAGTGAAGCGGCCTCTGCCTTGTAGCGGGCCAGCTCTTCCTGCTCTTTTTCGATGGTGATGCGGCTGTGCTCCAGGTCGCTTAAGAGATCCTCGAAGCTCTCATCCTGCTCGCTGATACGGCTCCTGGCGTCCTCGATGATGTGTTCCGGAAGGCCGAGCTTGCCGGAAATCGCGAAGGCGTTACTTTTTCCGGGAACGCCGATCAGGAGGCGGTAGGTGGGACGAAGGGTCTCCACGCTGAACTCGCAGCAGCCGTTTTCCACACCGGGAGTCGTGAGGGCGAAGACCTTCAGCTCGCTGTAATGGGTCGTGGCCATCGTGCAGGTGCCGCGGCTGTGAAGCTCGTTCAAGATGGCGATGGCGAGGGCTGCTCCCTCTGTCGGGTCCGTACCTGCACCCAGCTCATCGAAGAGCACGAGGGAACGGTCGGTTGCCTCTTTTAAAATAGAAACCGTATGGGTCATATGGGAAGAGAAGGTACTCAAGGACTGCTCGATGCTCTGCTCGTCTCCGATATCGGCGAAAACCTCGTCGAAAACGGAAAGCTCCGAGTGGTCGAAGGCCGGAATGTGAAGACCTGCCTGGCCCATCAGGGTGAAAAGGCCGACAGTTTTCAGGGAAACGGTCTTACCACCGGTGTTCGGTCCGGTGATGACCAGAAGGCGGAAATCCTTTCCGAGCCAGATATCGATGGGAACCACGCTTTTCTTGTCCAGCAGGGGATGACGGCCTTTTTTGATGTTGATGTGGCCTTTTTCATTGAAGATCGGCTCGGTTCCGTTGTAGGATTTGCTGAGCATGGCCCGGGCAAAAATGAAATCCAGCTGGGTCAGAATCCGGAAGTTATCGGCGATGTTTTCATTTTCCGCAGCGGCCATATTGCTGAGTTCGGCAAGAACCGCCTCGATGGCTTTCTGCTCCTGAAGCTCCAGTTCGCGAAGCTCATTATTGAGTTTTACGATGGCCATGGGCTCGATGAAAAGGGTGGAACCTGTGGAAGACTGGTCGTGGATCATGCCGGGAACCTGTCCCTTGTACTCCGATTTGACAGGAACGCAGTAGCGGCCGTTTCTCATCGTGATTACGGCGTCTTGAAGGTAAGTTCTGGAAGAGCCGTTCACCAGGGAAGCCAGCTGGGTGTGAACCCGGTCGTTGGTCTGGCGGATGGAGCGGCGGATCTTGGCGAGAGCCGGGCTTGCGTCGTCGGCGATCTCATCCTCGGAAAGGATACAGCGGTAGATCTCATTGTAGAGGTTCGCAAGGGGCTGGAGGCCGTCAAACATATCGTCCAGGGAGTCTTTTTCCCGGTCGGAATTTTCCAGCCGGCCAAAGGATTTTACCCGGGAGGTAGTCTCGAGAAGCTTGGCGATCCGAAGGAGTTCCAGGGCGCTTAGGGAACCGCCAATCTCCAGGCGTTTCAGGGAACCGCGGACGTCCTGAACGCCGGAAAAGGAGATGCTTCCTCTCTGATAAATCCGGCTTAAGGCATCAGAGGTCTGCTTCTGGGCAGCCTCGATCTCGGCAAGGTTGGAAGAGGGCTTTAAGTTCCGGCAGAGCTCTTTTCCGATGGAAGAACCTGCCAGCTCCGTGAGCCGTTCGATGATTTTTGTATATTCCAGTGTGCGTAATGCTTTTTCGTTCATGATAAATCTCCGTTCTTAAAGATACAGCGATCCAGGATTCGCTGCAGGCACGCCCGGAACAGTGGGCGGGGTGCGTTATTCTTTGCCCCTCCATTCTATCCTATATTCCACGGATTGCAAAGAAGAAATTCATAAAATGTTCATATCTTTCTGATAAACTATTTTCCAAAACTGCGCTAACTTTTGACGAAGGAGTTGTAAGGATGTCAGAAGACGAAAAGAAAAAAGATTCTTTTATTCAGGAACAGATCAGAAAAAAGCCTTTTTACCGGAGAAAAAGTTTCCGGCGGACGGTGCGCGGCGTGGCGGTCACCGTGATTTTCGGCGTTTCCGCCGGCGGAACTTTTGCGTTTGTTCAGCCTTTTGCATTGCATTATATGAAGGAAAAGGATAAAATGGTCGTTGTGGGCGGCGAGACAGAGAGCGAAACCGCCGCGACGGAGCGGGAAACGGCAGCGCCTCTTGAGGAGGCGGCGGCCCAGAAACCGGATCTGAATGATTATGAGCAATTTTATACGGAGATGGCGGAGATCGCCGACGAGACGAAGCGCTCCATCGTCACTGTCACCGGCGTCGCCAGCGAGCTGGATCTTTTTAACGATGTCAGCGAGAGCCACAGCAGCACGGCGGGCGTTATCATCAGCAAGACGGAAGGGACGCTTCTGATTCTCACGGAGAAAAATACCATTTCCGACGCGGACAGCATCAAAGTGACTTTTGAGGACGGCTCTATTGCGGACGGCTGGCTCCAGGCTTCAGATGAGATCTCGGATCTGGCTGTGGTAAAGGTTTTTTCGAGAGAGCTTGGCGAGACGACGGCGGCCTATGTGGAGGCGGCGGAGTTTGCGGATTCCGGCGAGACGAAGATCGGCGATCCCATCATTGCCCTGAGCGCGGGCTATGTCTCCTTTGGCATGGTGACGGCCCAGCCCTATCTCTATCTCTGCGACGGCAGCTATCAGCGGATCAATACGGATATCATCGGAAAAAACGAGAACGGCGGTATCCTCATGAATCTTGACGGACAGGTCGTGGGCATTCTGGGACCGGATACAAAAAATGCCGATTCTTCCACCTTAAACGGCGTGGGAATCTCCGAGATCGGCGGTCTGGTCAATGCGCTGGCGAGCCGGACGAGCCTGCCTTATTTTGGCATCCTCGGGAAAGACGTGACGGATGCACTCTCGAAGGAGCTAAATATGCCGAAGGGCGTCATCGTCATGCAGGTGGAGGAAGGTTCCCCTGCCATGGAAAACGGCATTCAGGCCACCGATGTGATTACGTCCCTTGACGGCAGCGAGGTGGAATCCATGCAGGACTATATGGCCATCCTACGGGACAGGAAGCCGGGAGACACCATTTCCGTGAGCCTTTGGCGGAAAGGGAAGAGCGAGTACAAAGAGACAAAGGTAAATATTACACTGGCAAAACGTTGAATATAGAAAGACGAGGAAAAAGAATGAAGTATATTGAAACATTGAGGGAAGGCGAGAAGCTGGGAGATATTTATCTCTGCAAATCCAGACAGTCAGCCCTGACCAAGAGCGGAAAATCCTACGAAAACGTGATCCTGCAGGATAAGACGGGCACGCTGGACGCCAAGATCTGGGATCCGGGTTCACCGGGGATCGGCGATTTTGACGCTCTGGACTATGTCTATGTGGTGGGCGATGTGACGAGCTTCCAGGGTTCCCTGCAGCTTTCCATCAAACGCGCCACCCGGGCGGAGGAGGGAGAGTACGATCCGGCGGATTATCTTCCCATGAGCCGCAAGGACATCGACGAGATGTACGAAGAGCTCCTGAAATATATGAAAAAAGTCAAAAATCCGTACCTTCTGAAGCTGGCGGAGAGCTTTTTCGTGGAAAATGAGGCCTTCATCCGTCTTTTCAAAAAACATTCCGCGGCAAAAAGCGTTCACCACGGCTTTGTAGGCGGCCTTCTGGAGCACACCTTAAGCGTGGTAAAACTCTGCGATTTCTATGCGGACCAATATGATTTCCTGAACAGAGACCTCCTCATCACGGCGGCCATGTTTCATGACATTGGAAAAACCAAGGAACTTTCCGCCTTTCCGGCCAACGATTACACCGACGACGGCCAGCTTCTGGGCCATATCGTGATCGGTGTGGAGCTTGTAGGCCTGGGGATTCGTCGGATTCCGGATTTTCCGAAACGTCTGGCCAGCGAGCTCAAGCACTGCATCGTGGCTCATCACGGCGAGCTGGAATACGGTTCCCCGAAGAAACCGGCTCTCGCAGAGGCAGCAGCCCTGAACTTTGCGGACAACACGGACGCGCGGATGGAGACCTTCCGCGAGATTCTGACGGGCTCCGCTACTACCGACGAGTGGCTGGGCTATAACCGCTTTGTAGACTCCAACGTGAGGAGGACCACAGAATTTTGAAAAAAGATGATCTGATCGAAGTTACCATAGAAGATCTCAGCGAAGAAGGCACTGGCATCGGAAAATTTGAAGGAATGACCTTCTTTATCAAGGACGCGGTCATCGGCGACCGGGTTCGGGCCAAGATCATGAAAATGAAAAAGAACTACGGTTTCGCCCGTCTCATGGAGGTGTTGACACCCTCCCCTGACCGGGTAGAGCCCCTCTGCCCGGTGGCCCGCCAGTGCGGCGGCTGCCAGATTCAGGCCATGAGCTACGAGGCCCAGCTGGCCTTCAAGACCAGAAAAGTCGAGAGCAACCTCAAACGGATCGGCAAATTTGAGGAGATCCCCATGGAGTCCATCATCGGCATGGAGGATCCTTTTCATTATCGGAACAAGGCCCAGTTCCCCTTTGGAAAAAACCGGGACGGGAAAATCATCACCGGCTTTTACGCTGGTCGGACCCACAGCATCATCGAGAATACGAGCTGCCATCTGGGAAAAGAAGTCAACGAGGAGATTCTGGAAAAAATCCTCGCCTGGATGAACGCTTTCCATGTGGAACCCTACAATGAAGCCACCGGAAAAGGCCTCATGCGCCACAGCCTGATCCGCTGCGGTTTCCGTACCGGGGAGATCATGGTCTGTCTCGTCATCAACGGCCGGAAAATCCCGGGAGAGGAGGCTCTTGTGGATTCTCTGAAAATCATTCCGGGCATGACCAGCATTTCCCTCAATGTAAATAAGGAAAAGACAAACGTGATCCTCGGAAGAGAAGTCATCAATCTCTGGGGCCGCCCCTACATCGAGGACTATATCGGAGAGGTCAAATACCAGATTTCCCCGTTATCCTTTTTCCAGGTGAACCCGGTCCAGACTGAGCGTCTTTACGGAAAAGCCCTGGAATACGCCGGCCTTACCGGCGAGGAGACGGTCTGGGACCTCTACTGCGGTATCGGCACGATCTCCCTCTTCCTGGCCCGGAAAGCCAGAAAAGTCTACGGCGTGGAGATCATCCCCGACGCCATCGAAGACGCCCGTCGAAATGCCTCCTTAAACGGCTTTACCAACACCGAGTTCTACGTCGGCAAAGCCGAAGAAGTCCTCCCTGAAAAATATGAAAAAGAAGGCGTCCGCGCCGATGTCATCGTCGTCGACCCACCCCGCAAAGGCTGCGACGAAACCCTCCTCTCTACCATGGTCAAAATGCAGCCTGAGAGGATCGTTTACGTCAGCTGCGACAGCGCGACGCTGGCGAGGGATCTGAGGTATTTGTGTGATAACGGGTATGAACTCAAGAGAGTCTGCCCAGCGGATATGTTTCCGCAGACGGTGCATGTGGAGACAGTCTGTTTGCTGTCAAGGAAATAAAATCAAGTGCTGAAAAGTGGCGTATTTCCGGGCTTTTTCGGAAGTTGGGATATAAAGCCTAACCTCTGAAAAAGCTCGGTTTTCTTATATGGAAACATATCTACTTTTCGGTCTGGCTGGAGAAAAATGAGCAGCCGGAGAATAGCGGTGGGGTTTAGGCTGTGGATTAGATGTCTGAGGTTGTGGCACCGGGATTGTTGTCAGAGCCGACCGCAGTTCAAG
>OHAC01002072.1_pt1 | contig 16788 bp, 15 predicted proteins | sample 1577051 | NCBI WGS metagenome assembly OHAC01 (sample SAMEA3541499, study PRJEB24748) | human gut metagenome | biome: human gut; feature: human-associated habitat; material: faeces | place: China | collected 2012 | reverse complement strand
ATCTTCAGAATATGCAGGTTTATATTCGTGAAAACAAAGGAAGCTATCAGAAAGCAGATAAAGAACTTGTGGAGATCACGTCCCGGGGAGTGCTTCTCTACTGCCGGGAAGTGTTAAAGAAGGGAAATACTTATGATATTTGTGTTGTCCATGAAAAGGGCAGCACCGGAATCTATTCTTTTTCCTACAATGATGAATTTATTGTAAATGAGTACTGGCATGAGAGAAACTTTTCAGACAGAGATGAGAAAAATCTTCCGGCTATTGTGCAGAAGGCCCCGGGACAGACGGTTACGCCGGGGCCTTCCGTAGAAGGAATGGAATCTCCGGATACTAAAGAGAATTATTATGAAGAAAGTTCCGGCGAAACTTCGGATAATAGCAGAAGCTCCGGGCAGAAAACTTCAGCAGGAGAGATAAAAGCAACCGATTCCGGAACAACATCGGATTTTGATGCTGCAGATAGTACGGTAACTGAGCTGAGTACAGATACTGTCACAGCAGTCAGCGGTCAGAGACTGCTTCTGATGTTACAGCAAAATGGCAGCGTCAGATTTGAAAAGCAGGGAATTTCTTTGACGATCCTGCCTGAGACGATAAATACCTGGAAAGTGGCAGCAAATGATCCATAAGGCCATCAATGGTAGTCACCACCACGCCGCTTTTTTCCTCGATCAGATGCCGCAGCACCTGCATCCGCTCCCTGGTGATCAGGTTGCCGTGGATATCCGCATTATAAAAAAGAAGGTCCTTGGCCGGATACAGCCAGACTGCGTCTGTAAAGCACCGGAAATCCTCGTAGATTTCCTTCGCTCTGGAGTCGTCGTAAGTTACCACTAACTTCCAGGGCAGTGTCTCCCCGGCCTCCCACATCAGATGAACCTTCTGGGAATCCATGCACCCGCTGATCTGAACCGGCCCCTTTCCCCGGTTGAGATCCCGATTCAGTTCTTCATACTCCGCCAGTTCTGTCAGCGGATTCACAAATACCCTGCTCATAATTTCTACTCGCCCTTTTTCTTCATATTATAATGATTCATGGCTGCGTCCATGCCCTTGTCTAAGATCATCTCTGCCGCATTCGCCGCGTCCTTAAATGCCTCATCCATCTTCGCCTGGTCTTCTTTGGAGAAATGCCCCAGCACGTAATCTGCTAAATCCATGCCCTTCGGCTTATCGCCAACGCCGACCTTGATCCGTGGAAATTCCTGGGTTCCCAGATGGGCAATGATATTTTTGATCCCATTGTGACCGCCTGCGCTTCCTTTTCCACGAAGCCGTAACTGTCCCGGTTCTAAACTGATGTCATCATAGATCACCAGAATATCTTCCGGATCTACCTTATAAAAATCGGCCGCTGCCCGGACACTCTCACCGCTTAAATTCATATATGTCTGCGGTTTTAACAGGATCACTTTCTGACCTGCTAATATTCCTTTCCCGCACAGTCCCTTGTGTTTTTTCTCTTCTACTTCGATCCCCATCCGGTCCGCCAGAATATCGATCGTCTCAAAACCCACGTTATGACGGGTATGCGCGTATTCCTTTCCCGGATTTCCTAAACCTACTATAATATACATGTATGTTATCCTTTCCAGACCATCCAGACCAGTTTTTCATTCGTTTTCCTGCGCCCGTCCGGCCTCAATTCCATTTTATGTGCCAGCCTGCCACCGTCTTATCCCTGCATTCCCGGAAAAACCGTCTCCACAGGCATTTCCTTTAGCATAACAGTTCCAAACTTTCTTGTAAAGGCTCAACTTTTCCTGCAAAGATTCATATTTTTCTTGCAAATGCTCCACTTTTTCTTGCAAATGCTCCACTTTTTCCTTGAAACCTCTTGCTATTTATGATAAAATCATGTGTTGGCAATGATAACAAATTTCATTTACCAAGCCTTTGGTAGACATGGAGGGAGCTTCTACATGAATTCTAATAACCAGTTTGACGTCATCATCATCGGCGCCGGCCCTGGCGGTATTTTCTCCGCATATGAGCTGATGCAGAAAAAGCCGGATTTAAAGGTAGCAGTGTTTGAGAGCGGTTACTCTCTGGAGAAACGCCACTGCCCGATCGATGGCGTGAAAGTTAAATCCTGTATCAAATGTCCGACCTGTGCGATCATGAACGGTTTCGGCGGTGCAGGTGCATTCTCTGACGGAAAATATAACATCACCAATGACTTTGGCGGAACTTTATACGAATATATCGGCAAAAAAGAAGCCATCGATTTAATGAAATATGTGGATCACATCAACGTGACCCATGGCGGTGAGGAGACCCGTATGTTCTCTACCGCAGGCACCAAATTCAAAAAACTGTGCATGCAGAATAAATTAAAACTTCTGGATGCTTCTGTACGTCACTTAGGAACTGATATTAACTACGTGGTTCTGGAAAATCTTTACAATGAGATGAAAGAGAAGGTTCACTTCTTCTTTCACACTCCGGTAACCCACATTGAAGTTCTGGACGATGGCTATCGTGTATTATATGGCAATGACCAGTACGCAGACTGCAAACAGTGTATCGTGTCTGTCGGCCGCAGCGGAAGCAAATGGATGGAAACCATCTGTAATGAACTGGACATCCCAACCAAGTCCAACCGTGTAGATATCGGCGTTCGTGTGGAGATTCCTGCTGTGATCTTCTCCCATTTGACCGACGAGTTATACGAGAGTAAGATCGTATACCGCACAGAGAAATTTGAGGATAATGTCCGTACCTTCTGTATGAACCCGAACGGTATCGTAGTAAACGAGAACACCAACGGTATCGTGACCGTAAACGGCCACAGCTACGAGGATCCGAAGAAACAGACCGAGAACACCAACTTTGCTCTTCTGGTCGCAAAACATTTCTCCGAGCCATTTAAGGACAGTAACGGCTACGGCGAGAGCATTGCCCGTCTTTCCAATATGTTAGGCGGCGGTGTCATCGTACAGCGTTTTGGCGACCTGATCCGTGGACGCCGCAGTACGGTCAACCGTATCGAAGAGAGCACTGTAACACCAACTCTGGCAGCAACTCCTGGCGACTTAAGCCTGGTTCTTCCAAAACGTATCTTAGACGGCATCATCGAGATGATCTATGCCCTGGATAAGATCGCTCCTGGTACTGCCAATGACGACACCCTGCTTTATGGCGTTGAGGTCAAATTCTACAACATGGAAGTTGACATCGATGAGAATCTGGAGACCCGCTACAAAGGTCTTTACATCATTGGCGACGGCAGTGGCGTGACCCACTCCCTGTCCCATGCATCCGCAAGCGGTGTGTATGTGGCTCGGAAGATCGCAGAGGCAGAGTAATTCTCCATACGTCAATTATAACGAGTGATACACATCTAAAAATACCGCTTCAAACCATCCGTTTTGATGGTGAAGCGGTATTTTTATTGATCTCTTTGTTCATTTTTTGCAATATACTGACTTGGACTCATTCCTGTTTTTCTTTTAAACAACTGAGAAAAATACTGAGGGTTTTTCCCACATCCTACCAGCTCTGCAATGGTCTGAATTGGTTCTGGATGACTGCATGATAAATACTCTTTCGCTTTTTCTATCCGTATATTGGTAAGATATGCCGAAAATTTTATTCCTGTATCTTTTTGAAATTTTTTGCAAACGTAATTTCTATTCAAAAACAAATACTGCTCACAAATATTTTTTAATGTCAGATCCTGATCCGAAATATGCATCTCTACATAATCAAAAATCTGTTCTGTAATCAGACTTACCGTATGCCTTCCCGAATCCCTTAAAGATTGATTTTCTAATATACGGTAAACATATTCTTTTAATTCTTCGATTGTATTTTTCCCATTTAATTCCTCTAACACTTGATCCAAATGAATATTTGAAAACTCATTATGAATTGGAATTTTCAACAAAACATAGGAAATCATCAATTTTAAAAATTTCGGTTCATTAATTCCAGCAAGGAGATTTTTTCAACAGCAGCAAAAGACTGCTATACATCTCTATACAAATGTCTGTTTTCTCATCTAAATTTAATTCTTTTAAAATTTGTTCTATTTCCAGCTTGAACAATTCTGACTTTCCATGAGTTTTTTGAAAAAACAAAGTTAATGTATTTACTGTATAAGTTCCATGAATCGTCATTTTAGAGAGTTCTTTCACAGTTCGTTTTTTTAATTGTTCAAGAAATTTTGATAATTTCTTTTCTTCCAGATAATAAATATAAATAATCTGATACGGTGTGTCATAAAAATCCATATAAGGCTCATATCTGGAAACCGCCATACTCAATTCATAGTTTTGATATACATAATCATTGATCATACTGAACAATACATGGTGTTGTAAATTACTTAAAACTGTGAACTGGTTCTGCGTCAGTTCCTGACTATCCATCAGTTCCTGACAATCGCGGACTACTCCTTGTACGCTTTCCAAAATCTGTTCTTCATTACATGGCTTCAATAAATAATACTTTACGCCATAACTCATGGCCTTTTTGGCATATTCAAACTCTCCATACCCTGATAATAAAATAAATTGTGTTTTTATCCCTGTTTCATGTACTTTTGCAATCAATTCCAGACCATCTAAGCCTGGCATCTTAATATCCGTCAATACAATATCCGGGGACTCATCTAAAATCATATCATATGCTTCCAGTCCATTCTTGCAAAGACCAATTACTTTTATATGATATTCCTCCCAATTAATGATATGAGCAAGCGTTTCTCTGGTAAAACGTTCATCATCCACAATGATTATCTTCAACATTCTGTGTTTAACCTCCCTTGCACTTGCGAACATGGAATTGTAATAGCAGCAACCGCAAAATTTTCTTCATTGTATAATTGCAAACCATATTCTAATCCAAAAATCAGCTGAATGCGTTGATTAATATTCAAAAGACCAATTCCAAGCCCATGTATCTGACTCTGACCTTCTTTTTTCTGTAAGTTTTTTAAAAGTCCCTCTTCGAAAAAGGAACCATCATTTTTTATTGCAACCCGAAATGTTGTTTCGTCTAATCTTTCTGCTGTAATAAGGATATGACAGGAGTTTAACATCTGTTCCAGACCATATTTAATTGCATTTTCTACAAGCGGCTGGATACTAAGCGGCGGAAGCAGACAATCCTTTAATGACGGATCCACTTCAAATCTGTAGATCAATTCTTCCTCATATCGTATTTTTTGTATCGTCAAATAATATTGCACCAGTCTTAATTCCTCGCTCAATGGAACCAATGATTGTTTTGTATTTAAGGATGTTCTCAAAAGCGCAGCCAGTGCCTCTACCATTTTAGAAATTTCTTCGTTTCCAGATACCTTTGCTCTCCAGTTGATTGAATCCAGAGTATTATACAAAAAATGGGGATTAATCTGTGCCTTTAATGTCTTCAACTGCATATTTTTCAAAGCCATATTCAATTCATAATCCTGTTTGATCAAAGTTTCTATCTTTTGTGCCATCCGGTCAAAATTCTGATGCAGCATCGCAATTTCATCTTTCCGGTTAGAATAATCATAGGTATTTAATACCGTATGTGCATTATTTCCTGAGAATAGACGGATTTTTTGATGAAGGTGATTAATATCCTTCATACTTTCCCGTATGGAAACATGTACTGCGATAATGGAAACCACAATACTGATTCCCAATAACAATAAAAATAGATATAATAAATACTGTTGGGTTTGAAACACCTCATCATAGGACAACACTTGATAATAATCCCATGCCGGCTCCTCCAGTTGTCCTTTTAAATAGAAATATCGTTTTCCACCTATTTTCATAATCCCATATGGAGCCTCTGACAATCTGATATCCTGCATTTCTTTTACATCTCCCAGTGTTTCTGACCGATATACCAGATTCTCCTGATCATAAAGCATCCAATCTACCGTTTCTGCCATATGATTCTCATGCTGGATATGTTCGGACAACAGATTCAAGTCAATTGCTATTATTAAAGTGCCAAGATTTTTCAAATCACGGATATCATTTTTTCGTATTTCACGGACCAAATACAAATATCCATCCCCGTCTTTTTCAGAATACCATACCGGATATCCTTTTTCCTTTTTTGCGTAAGCTATCATTTTTGGGATCTCTGCTGTGTCCAGCTTCGTATATTGATGTCCATAAGTATACGAGATAAATCTGGGATTCACAATCGCAGCATATACCATGTAATCCTTCTTATATGCCTGATACTTATTTTCCAATGCCCAATAAATCTGTTCGTAAGACCGTTCTGTACGATAATTCGATTCGTGGTAGATCAGGTTTAAATGACTTTGAATCACCGTATCTGTCCGAATAATATCCGTAAGCTGCACTGCAGACTTCAAGGATTCCTGAAGGTTTTTTGTATTCTGATCCGCAGAAGATGCCATGGATTTATAAAGCAACGCTTCATAGCGCACCCGTAAAAATGAATATGCAGATGTTCCAAAAACGCTTAATACAATCACCACAATGCTTCCAATAACTAATATAAAACGCTTTTCCAAGGTAAGTGAATTCTTATATTTCCCCCACCATTTCATACGTATCTTTCTCCCTACTGTCCATATTATTTTCTGATTTTATTATAGCAAATACCTCTTTAAAAAAAAGTGATCCGTAGAAAAAAGTAACTTTTTTAGCAGACTTGACCATTTTTATTCATTCCTTCTCGTTCTGGAAACCGCTATACTAAAAGCACAAACAAAAAATCCCAATCAAGGAGGGTATCTTATGAAAAAGCATATATTTGCATTAGGAATGGCTGCTGCCATGTGTTTTAATCTAGTAGGCTGCAGCAACGGAAACAACACAGAAAGTACAACTGCTGCTAATGCTGAAACGACCGCCAGTGTTTCAGAAACTTCTTCTGGCAACCAAAGTGACACCAAAAATGTAAAAATCACCTTTGCATGGTGGGGCAATCAGACGCGTAATGATCGTACACAGGAAGTTCTAAATATGTATTCTGCTGCCAATCCAGGTGTTGTGTTCGATTCTCAGCCATCACAGTTTTCCGATTATTTCACGAAATTATCAACCGCTGCAGCTGGAGGCACACTCCCTGATCTTATCCAGATGAATACAACATACATGGGGCAATATGAATCCAACGGTCTTCTAGCTGACCTTACTCCATATGTGGAAAATGGTATACTGGATGTCAGCACCATTGATGAAAGTGTCCTGGCTGCTGGTTCCATGGATGGCAAACTATATGCTATATGCTCTGGTCTCAATGTGCCAGCCCTGATCTATAATAAAACCTTAACAGATGAATTAGGAATTGAGGTAGATGACAGTTTGACCATGGATCGATTTATCGAAATTTCTAGGGAAATTTATGAAAAAACAGGAATTAAAACCGATCTTGCCTATGGTAATCCATCAGGTATGATGGAATTTATCATGCGCGGTGAAGCTGCCGGTGGTGTATTTGACGGAGATGCTTTGGCCGCTACCAGTAGCGAAGCATTTGAACCTTATTTTAAAATTTATGAAATGGGCAAAACAGAAGGTTGGATGATCGATGCCGCTACCTATGCTGAATTAATCTTAAATTCCGTTGAACAATGTCCTTTAGTATATTATTCATCGCCTGCAGCCCAGTCCTGGTGTGCATGCTACTGGTCCAACCAGCTTCAGGCATTACAGAAAGCAGCACCAGAAGGCACAGAACTTGCCTATGCTACCTGGCCATCCAACAACCTGACCAAATCAAATTATCTACACCCAAGCATGTATTTCTGTGTCTCTGCCAACAGTAAAAATTTGGAAGAATCTGTTAAAGTATTAAACTATCTGATCAATGACTTAGACTGCAATAAAGTTTTATTAGCTGAGCGAGGAATTCCTGCCCCGTCCGCTGTTTCAACTGGTATTGAGGATGCATTGTCAGAAGAAAGTCGGAAAGAGATCGCATTTATTAATGACGTAATAATCCCAAATTCTTCTGAAATTACACCTCCAGATCCTGAAGAAGGTACAGAAATTTATGCATTAGCAAATGAACTCATAGAAAAGGTTTTATATGGAGAATTAACTGCCAAAGAAGCCTCTGCACAATTTTTTGACGGCGCAACTGCTATTTTTAATCGTTAACTTATTTTTTTCCGAAAGGAGTACTCAAATCTATGGAATGGAGAAAAATGCTTCCCTATCAATTTAATCAAGCTATCGCAGAAGGACAGATCTGCATTTTACCCGTTGGTGTATTAGAACGTCATGGTGAACATATTCCCTATGGATGTGATGGCGGAACTGCTGAAAAAATCGCTATAGAGGCAGCAAAAATCACACCGGCAGTGGTATTTCCTACTTACTATTTTGGACAAGTCCACGAAGCCTCCATGCACCGTGGTGCTATTAACTTTCCTGCTGAAATGCTGATTACCCATATGCGAATGTTGTTAGACCAGATTTCCTACAATGGATTTAAAAAAATACTAATTGTCCGTGGACACGGTGGAAACAAAACCTGGCTCGAGTTTCTTGAAAAAACACTGATTAATTATGAACGGGATTATTGTCTTTATATGGTCAACTCTAAAAGTGTGCTAACAGAAGAAGAAAAAGAACGTTTCCAAGCCATTTTTGAAACCAATGACGGTCATGCTGGCGAAAAAGAAACCAGTATCTGCATGGCCTCCATGCCTGGATGTGTTGATCTGTCACGTCAGATATTTCCAGAACCTATCAAACCACTCGGTCGCATGGACGGTCTAAAAGGGATTTATACCGGATATTATTTTAATGCTGACTGGTCAGAAGGCGTTACCGGTAGTCCTTCTCTGGCATCTCTCGAAAAAGGAGAACAGGCACTGGATATTCTGGTTCATGCCATGGCAAGAACCATTTCTATCGTACAAAATGATACTGCTGTTCCTGAACTCCAGGCTGAAATATTAGAAAAATGTAGAAATCTAAAGAAACGTTAACAAGGAGGCATTATATGCATGCCAAAAAATCTTTAAGCGAAAAAATAAATAACGAAAAAATAACTGGCTTGCTTTGTGTTTCTCCATTTATTTTTGGATTTTTTCTGTTTTTGCTCGTGCCCATGGCCATTTCCCTTTATTATGCCTTCTGTGAATATAACATTTTATCTCCAGCCAAATTTATTGGACTTGCCAATTTCAAGCGAATGTTAACAGATGAAACCTTTTTCAAGGCTTTAAAGGTCACCTTAACCTTTGCCCTGATCTCTGTTCCGCTCCGTTTAACCTTCGCCTTGATTGTCGCACTGGTTCTGTTTCGCGGAACAAAAGCCACAGGTATTTACAGAGCACTCTACTATCTCCCCTCAATCATTGGCGGTTCTGTAGCGGTATCCATTCTTTGGAAACGGCTATTTGCTTCCGATGGCCTAATCAATAAAGTGTTGCTTACGCTTGGTATTATTGATGATAGTATTATGTGGCTGGGCAATAGCAAAACTGCTCTATGGACACTGATTCTCCTGGCGATCTGGCAATTTGGTTCTTCCATGTTGATCTTTCTAGCCGCTTTAAAGCAGATTCCAACCAGCCTTTATGAAGCTGCACGGGTTGACGGAGCCAATTCCTGGCAGCAATTTTGGAAAATCACACTCCGTCTGATCACACCCAATATCCATTTCAACCTGATCATCCAGATGATCAATGGATTTTTAGCTTTTACCCAGTGTCTGATCATTACCCAGGGAAAACCTATGAATTCTACACTTTTTTACGCCGTTTACATGTACCAGCAGTCCTTCGACTATAACGCAACTGGTTACGGAACAGCACTCGCCTGGGTTATGTTGGTCATCATCTCAATCATGACTATCATTCTGTTTGCAACGAAAAAACTGTGGGTTTATGACGGAGGAATGTAATTATGGGAATGACTGCAAAGAAAAAACTCACAACCATCCTTTACCACCTACTCGTTGGCTCCTTTAGTTTGATTATGATCTATCCTTTAGCCTGGATGGTAATGAGTTCATTTAAAGAATCATCCACAATCTTTACAACTGCAACCCAGCTGGTTCCCAGTACATTCACATTGGACAATTATGTAAATGGCTGGAAGGGATTTGCCCAGGTGAGTTTTACCATTTTCTTCAAAAACTCCCTGTTCATCTCCATCTTGGCTACGATTGGAACACTGGCTTCCTCTTCCATTGTTGCCTATGCATTCGCACGATGTCATTTTCCAGGAAAAAACCTGCTTTTTTCTGCAATGCTGGCTTCCATGATGCTGCCTTCACAGATCTTAATGATACCTCAATATCTATGGTATCAGAAACTACACTGGGTTAATAGTTATTTGCCATTAATTGTACCTTATTGTTTTGCTGTTCAGGGATTTTTCGTTTATTTAATGAAAAACTTTATTGAAGGGCTTCCCAGAGAACTAGATGAATCTGCCAAAATTGATGGATGTACATATCTTGGAATCTTTTTCCGGATTATTCTTCCATTAATGAAGCCCGCACTGATTACAGCATGTATTTTTTCCTTCATCTGGAGATGGGATGAATTTCTTGGGGCACTCCTGTATGTCAACTCAACTGAAAAATATCCAGTCAGTCTGGCATTAAAGCTATTCTGTGATCCAAGTTCTTCCTCCGATTATGGTGCAATGTTTGCAATGGCAACTCTGTCTTTATTACCCGCTGTTCTTATATTTATCGTTTTGCAAAAATATTTTACAGAAGGTATTGCCAGTTCAGGTATTAAGGGATAAATTAGTAAGTATCATTCATTATGAAAGGGCTTACATAATATGTTTTATCCAACTTCCCTAAAAGACAACTCCACTGCATCGCCTCCCATGTTCACCAACGCCCAGCTAAAAGCACTGCTTCTTCCCCTGCTCCTGGAACAGTTTTTAAGTGTTTCCATGGGGCTTGCCGATACCGTTATGGTATCGGGAGTGGGGGAGGCAGCTGTGTCCAGCGTCAGTCTGGTAGACAGCCTAAATGTCCTGATCATCCAGATATTATCTGCTCTGGCTACCGGCGGTGCTGTGGTCGCCAGCCAGTATCTTGGACGGAAGGATAAGAAAAATGCCCGGCTAAGCGCAGCCCAGCTGTTTTCCGTTCTCATCATGCTGACGGTTTCCTTCGGACTGCTCTGTATTCTCTTATGCCGCCTGATCTTACGGACCGTGTTTGGCTCTATTGAAGCTCACGTTATGCACTATGCGGAGATTTATTTTTACATCAGCGCCGTTTCTTATCCCTTTATCGGTCTTTATAATGCCGGTGCCGCACTTTTCCGCGCTAAGGGAGACAGTAAGATCAGCATGAAAGCCAGTCTGGTCATGAATGTAGTCAACATCGCCGGCAACGCAGTTCTGATCTACGTTTTTCACCTGGAAGTCCTGGGCGCCGCGATCGCTACCTTGATTGGACGGATTCTGGCAGCCATCTGGGTCACTGCCCAGCTGCAGCGCCGTGACAATCCGCTGCGGATCGCTTCTCTGGCAGACTTAAAGCCCAATCTTTCCATCGTCCACCGGATCCTGGCCATCGGAATTCCGGCCGGCATCGAAAACGGCATGTTCCAGATTGGCAAACTGCTGGTCAGCCATCTGATCAGTACCCTGGGAACTGCCTCCATCGCGGCTTCAGCTGTCTGCAACACCTTAAGTTCCATGATCAACATTCCAGGCAATGCCATCAGCCTGGCAACGATCCCGATCATCGGTCATTGCCTGGGCGCCAATGAGAAGAAGCAGGCCAATCAATATGCCCGCAAGCTGATCGCCCTGGCCTATGTTGCCGCATGGCTTACCAGCCCGATCCTGATCCTGACCGCTCCTTACATAGTCAAGATTTTCAACATCTCCGCAGAAGCACAGGTCATTGCAGTCACTGTGATCCGGACCTATTGTACCGTAGATTTATTCCTATGGCCATCCAGTTTCATGATGCCCAACATTCTCCGTTCCGGCGGCGATTCCAAATACACCATGACGGTCAGTATGTTCAGCATGTGGACCTTCCGTATCTTTTTATGCTATTACTTTGTTAACAGTCTTCACATGGGACTGTTAGGCGTCTGGTGCGGTATGTTCGTGGACTGGTTCTTCCGCAGCTTACTGTTCACCATCCGTTTCATCAATGGAAAATGGATGGAACACCAGGTCATTTGACCATCAGTCCGCTGCACCAATATTCGTTACCTGAACATTTCCTGTGAAGTAAAAAAGAATCCTGCTTGCAGGATTCTCCGCCTGCGGCGGGTCGCTTTAGCGACACTCTTCCACTCCGCCGCAGTGCGATCCTTAGCGGAGCGTTTTTTGTGTCATAGGACGAAGTTTCCTATGACATAAGAAAGAATGTGCCCTGGCACATTCTCGCGCCGAGCGCGGTCGCCTGCGACATATTTCTTCTTTGCGCGAGTGCGCATCCCGCGGAGCGTTTTTGTGTCATAGGACGAAGTTTCCTATGGCACAAAAAAGCATCAGTCACATTTTGATGAGTGACCGATGCTTTTTATATTCGATGTTGGTGACCTTTTACCCTGGTATCATAAAATTCCCGATTCAATCTTCTGAGGCTTGATTCCATGTTTTTCTGCGTAACCAGTCAGAATCATGGTCAGCGCACCGTCTCCGGTTACGTTGCATGCAGTTCCAAAGCTGTCCTGCAGAGCGAAGATCGTCAGCATCAAAGCTGTACCTGTCTCACCGAAGCCCACGATTCCAGTGATCAGGCCTAAGGATGCCATAACTGTACCGCCTGGAACTCCAGGAGCACCGATAGCGAAAACTCCCAGAAGCAGGCAGAACAACACCATAGTTCCAACCGTTGGAAGCTGTCCGTAAAGCACCTTGGAAACAGTCATAACGAAGAATACCTCTGTCAGAACAGATCCGCACAGATGAATGTTGGCAAATAACGGAATACCGAAATCTACCATGTCGTCTCGTAACGTAGGCTCAGATTTCTGGGCACAGCGCAGGGCAACTGCCAGAGTAGCTGCGGAAGACATCGTTCCTACTGCAGTAATGTAAGCAGGACCGTAATTTTTCACCACATTCATCGGATTCTTTCTGGCGTAAGCGCCGCCAATACCATATAACAGAGCCATCCAGATGAAATGGCCGATCATAACGATGATCACCACTTTTAAGAATACCGGAAGCTGCTTGGTAATGGTTCCCTCGTAAGAAAGCGCACAGAACGTAAATGCGATAAATACCGGCAGAATCGGGATCACCACACGGGTAACGATCTCCAGCACGATCTTCTGAAACTCATCTAACACATTGGTAATGACTGTTGCCTTGGTCCAGGTTGCAGCCAGACCAATAAACAGTGAAAATACCAGTGCACTCATAACCGGCATGATCTGCGGAATATCTAACTGGAACACTACGCCTGGCAGTTCCTTTAATCCATCCACCTCAGATACAATAGACAGATGTGGAATGAGCAGATAACCGGCTGCCATGGAAAACAGCGCTGCACCAACAGAAGAAACATATGCGATCACAACTGCGACCCCAAGCATCTTGGATGCGTTATTTCCCAGTTTTGTAATGGACGGCGCGATAAATCCAATAACGATCAACGGCACACAGAAGCTGATGATCTGATTCATGATGTACTTTAATGTCACCACAATATTCATCAGTCCTTCACCGGCAAACTGCCCCACCAGAATGCCGATCACAACTCCAAGCAACAACCGAAACGGTAAACTCCCCGTAAGTTTTTTCATATAGTTTTTACCCCTCTATCATAATTTTTATAATTTCCTCGTTGGTTTCCTTCATACCCTCCTTTCCTAAACGCCCAACGTTCTTTAACGATGTCTCGATACCCTTCGCCACAATTCCATCCCCTCCGTAGAATTCCTGACCGCGGATATACATATTATAGCCAAAAATGCCTGCTTCTACTGCTGTGGCGATCTTTGCCGCACAGGAAGCCTTGGCTCCGTCACAAACAATACCGGATACGATCGCAAGTGCATTGACAACCGTATGTGCGATCACATCATAATCCCCTCCGCACAAATACGCAATACCTGCTCCTGCACCTGCTCCTGCGCTGACTGCGCCGCAGTATGCGGACAGACGTCCGATCGGTGTTTTTTCATGAATAGTGGTCAAGTTGGAAAGAGTCAGCGCACGCAGCATTTTCTCCTCTCCCACCTCCATAGCTCTCGCATAGACAATGACCGGAACGGAAGAGGTGATTCCCTGGTTGCCGCTTCCGGAGTTAATGACAACCGGCTGCTCACAGCCATTCATACGGGCATCAGAGCCTGCTGCAGCCATAGCTTTTGCCTTTACTCTTAAATTATCCCCTTCCATATCCAGAAGGACACTTCCGATATTCGCTCCATAATTGCCCCGGATACCTTCCTCGGCGATCGCCATATTATAGCGGATCTGCGGCTCTAAGATCGGGCGCACATCCTCGATGTCTACAGTATTGGCAAAATCCCAGATGTCCTTCATGTTCAGAAGGTTCCGGTCTGTCAGACCGTCTTCCGCCTCGCCGCGAACCGGAATATTTTTCAGCACTTCACCATTCTTCTCAATATACACAATGTTGGTGTGGTAATTAGCGATCCGCACTTTTGCGCTCTTTTCACCCTTAAATACGCTAATAACAATATCAAAGGTATTGCCATTCTCCACATGCTCTACTGTAATCTCTGCAGTCTTGAGAAATTCTTTGATCTCTTCTGTCTGCTCCGGTGTCACCTCAGCAATCACCTCCAGCTCTTTCTCCGGCTTACCGGCCACGATTCCTGCTGCGGCTGCTGTATTCAGTCCCTTCATGTTATCCGTATTCGGTACAATAACAGATTTTACATTCTTGATGATACTTCCGCTGGCTCCCACGATCACCTTGTCCGGCAGTTCTCCTAAAGTCTGTCTGGCAACAGCTGCCGCATAAGCTACCGCGATCGGCTCTGTACACCCCATAGCCGGGATCAGTTCTTCCCTTAAAATCTGAATATACGCGCCATACTTCTCATTTGTCTTTTCCATATGAATTGTACCTCCGCATCCTTTGTATTCATCACGCTTCCTGTCCACGCCCTGCACAGACAATGTTACTTGCCGGTTTGCACAACGCGTGAGCAATAACACTTGCCACTCCTGTCTGGCGGCCACACTTGCTTTTCTGTTGACTGTATTGTATCATTATGTTATCTATTTGTAAAATTTAATGATTTAATACAATCATTTAATTTTTTTAATCGTTGCAGTTTATGCGTGGTACGAACTGGAACCCTTCATACAGGATCTGGAAAGGATGGAAACACGATGGAACTTCGAGAGATCAATGCGTTTTTACAGGTGGCACAGTTTAAGAGTTTTTCAAAAGCAGCCCGGCATCTGGGATATTCCCAGGCGGCCATCACCATTCAGATCAAACAATTGGAGCAGGAACTGGACGTTCACCTTTTTGACCGGATCGGTAAGCAGATTTCTCTGACACGGGATGGGGAGTTGTTTTTCGAACACGCCAACACCATCATGCAGGAACTGGCCCAGGCCCGTGAAACCTTATCCAGAGACCGGAAACTTCATGGAACCCTGCGGATCGGAACCATCGAATCTATCTGTACAGTCCTGCTTCCCCAGGTCATGAAGCAGTATCATACCCTTTATCCGGAAGTCAATGTCCGAATCACCCTCGACTCCCCGGAAATCTTATTAAACAGCCTCACCAACGGTACACTTGACCTGGTCTATATCCTCGATCAGCAGATCCATGATGAACGCTTTATAAAAGTACTGGAAACACCAGAGGAAGCAGTTTTCACCGCTTCCTCCTCGAATCCTTTTACCGGCAGACAACAGATCCCCCTGGATGAAATTTTATCCCATCCCTTTATTCTGACCGAGCGGAATGCCAGCTATCGTCTGATGCTGGACCGCTACCTGGCTGCCAGGGAACAGGCGATCCGTCCCTATCTGTCCATCGGCAACACTGAATTCATCATCCGTCAGCTGATCGGAAGCTCCAGCCTGTCCTTCCTGCCCTCCTTTGCCATTGCTCCAGAAGAAAAAAAGGGGCTGCTCTGCGCCCTGGACGTAGACCAATTCCATATGCAGGTCTGGAGGCAGGTGCTTCACCATAAGGATAAATGGGTGACACGGGAAATGGAAGCCTTTTTTCAGCTGTTAAGATCATAGCGCCACTGACGCTTTGATTGCCCATCGTGCACAAACTCAAAAAGGCACTGGTCAAAAACCAGTGCCTTAGCTGTTCCGTCTATGTTAGTTCTCCAGTGCGGTGGTCTCATACTTATCCAGGATCACTTTCTGAATCTTATCTCTGGTCTCCGAGTTAATCGGATGTGCAATATCGCGATATTCACCATCAGTTGCCTTACGACTTGGCATGGCGATAAATAATCCCTTCTCACCCTCAATTACCTTAATATCATGAATCACAAATTCATTATCTAAAGTAATGGAAACGATGGCTTTCATCTTTCCCTCTTTTTCGATTCGTCTCACTCTCACATCTGTAATCTGCATGTGGCCAACCTCCCCCGTTGTACTTCTTTTGTAACCATTCACTGCCTTTTGGCCCATGAAACAGTTATTTGCCCTCTTATTTTATTCCACTATTTATATCGTATACCGTTCATTCTTCTCAATAACGATCTTTACGTTATCCGGTGTACCGATATAAGTCGTATTCGCCCGGATCGTATCCCGGCTCTCTACGATGCAGTTCTCAATGACGGTATTGTCCCCGATGTAAACGTCATTGAGGATAATGGAATTTTTGATCACGCAGTTATTACCGATATAAGCCTGTCTGAACAACACAGAATTTTCCACAACA
>OHAC01002070.1_pt1 | contig 16792 bp, 14 predicted proteins | sample 1577051 | NCBI WGS metagenome assembly OHAC01 (sample SAMEA3541499, study PRJEB24748) | human gut metagenome | biome: human gut; feature: human-associated habitat; material: faeces | place: China | collected 2012 | reverse complement strand
TGCCTCCGGCAGTTCTTCCCCAAGCGCTGCTGCCAGTGTTTTCTTTCCAAGCAGGTCAGCCCTGGACGGCACCGTCATTCCCAGGTAATCTCTCGCAAGGTCATCGTACTCATACGTATCTTTTAACGGATTTAATAAGTAGCCTGCCACACCCATGTCCACAACCGCACTGCCATAATCCAGATTCAGATACGGAAGCTGGGATTTTAAATCCAGCACAGCTACCGGTTCCAAAGACGGATCCCGGTTTACGATCAATGTTTCCACATGATCACACAGATAATTTCCGGTTAAAAAGCCAGCTGCCGGAATGGTATAGATCTCCTCCTCACCCGTGCAGATGGCAAAACCTGCTACTCCGCTTTCGGAAAGGATCAGCTGGCATCCCACCTGTTTTGCAGTCAAAGCTTTTTCAAAAATCTGTTCTGCCCCGGATAGATCCTCTATACTCCAAAAATGCTCTTCGACCGAATTACCTCCCATCTCCTGTACATCGAACCTCGCCAGAATAGACTTAAACTCCAGACGCTTCATATACTGGTATGCTTCCGGCGTATACAGATTTTCCAGTTTTGCATCCTCATAATCAAAGGCAATTGGGCAGGTGATGCAGATCTCTGCCAGTTTTTTGCTCATGACCGCCATGTCAAAATGCTCTTCCAGTGCTTTTTTTGCACGCGGCGGCTTTACTTCTTCCAAATGCGCGTACGCATTCTCAATGCTTCCATATGCCACGATCAGATTCGTGGCGGTCTTTTCTCCGATTGAAGGTACACCCGGGATATTGTCGGAAGTATCACCCATAAGCGCTTTGACATCGATAAATTCAATCGGGGTTACCTGATACTCCCGTTTTACATCTTCCGGATAATAGTCATGAATCTCCGTGGTACCGCGGCTGGTCTTCGGAATCCGGATCTTGATATGCGCATCGGCCAGCTGTAAGAGATCACGGTCTCCCGATACCACGGAAATCTCCTCACCTTCTGCCTGGCAGCGCTTTGCCACAGTTCCCAGGATATCGTCGGCCTCATAACCGGCCATGGTCAGAATCGGAACTCCCATTGCCGTCAGTACCTCTTTCATCAGCGGAACCTGTTCTCTTAATTCCTCCGGCATCGGCTTTCTGGTGCCCTTGTAATCTGCATACATCTTATGGCGGAAGGTCGGCTCTTTTAAGTCAAAGGCCACTGCGAGATGGTCCGCTTTTTCCTCTTCCAATATCTTAAACATAATATTGAGGAACCCATACACCGCATTGGTATGAAGTCCCTCAGAATTTGTCAGCTCCGGCACACCGTAAAACGCACGGTTTAAAATGCTGTGCCCGTCTATTAAAACCAGTTTTCCCATGGATTTTCCCTTTCCCTAACATAGCGCCAACGCTGAAATATTTTCACAAAATTTCAGCTGCACAATTTGAATTTCTGTTACTGTACACTGCCAGCCAAAACAATGTTTTACCGTTGGATCCAGATTCGAAGCTGCATCAGTAAAATGACCAGGACAGAAGCTGCATTCAGCGTATTCGCCGCATAACAGATCACCTTTCTCAAGCGCGCGGTACGTACCGTAAGCCAGGCATTCTCCATGCTTTCTTCCAGCAGACCCGGAATGTCGTAAACCCCGGTTCCCTCATCCAGCTGCTTTAAGCCTACGGAAACCGTATAATAGATTTCCAGTTCTTCCCGGCAGGCCGGACAGCTTCTTACATGCTTCAAAAACTGCTCCAGCTGCGTCTCGTCGAGCTGATGGTTGATATAAGGCATGACCATTTTTTCTGCTTCCCTGCATGAATACATTCTGTCACCTCCTGCCATCGTTTTTGTTGTTCTTCCTTTGGGTGTTCTGCACGTTTTCGCCAGTCCATACTATTTCATGCATTGTTTCCGCATTCCACCATATTTTCTTCACTTTCGTTCCTGTGAATACATACCATCATACAATACTCCGCTTAATTTTTCAATTTCTTCCTCTGTTTATTTTCCGTCCGATTGACTTGATTTTTATTCTTTGTTAGAATTACTTTCATTATGAAGACCGGTTTGCCGCTGCTAATTGCGGATTGCCGTGCAGCAGTATGCCCCACATACAGCCGGTCATACGAAAGGAAGGTTCCCACATGCCTAAATTAAATGAACATTACCAGGATTTAAAAGAAAGCTATCTTTTCGCTGAAATTGCCCACCGGGTTGCCGCTTATGAGACAGCACATCCAGACAAAAAGATCATCCGCCTTGGTATCGGCGATGTCACGCTCCCGCTTGGAAGCCTTGCGATTGAAGGTCTCCACGAAGGAGTCGATGCCATGGCTTCTGCAGAAACCTTTAAAGGCTATGGCCCGGAACAGGGCTACGGATTCCTGCGCGATGCAATTTCTGCATACTATGCCCGCAACGGTGTTTCCGTCGATGCCGCTGATATCTTCATTTCCGATGGTGCCAAGAGTGACACCGGAAATATTTCCGAATTGTTCGACAACGACAACGTCATTCTGATCCCGGATCCGGTCTACCCGGTTTACGTAGATTCCAACATCATGAACGGAAAAAAAGTTACTTATTTATCCGGCAATGCAGAAAATAACTTTCTTCCGATGCCAGATCCGTCTGTTCATGCAGATATCATCTACCTCTGCTCCCCGAATAATCCGACCGGTGCTGTATACAATAAAGAGCAGTTAAAAGAATGGGTTGATTATGCCCTGGCTAACCATGCTGTCATCCTCTTCGACTCCGCATACGAGGCATTTATCTCCGACCCGGAGCTGCCGCGCAGCATCTACGCGATCGAAGGTGCAAAAAAATGTGCCATCGAATTCTGCTCCCTGTCCAAGACCGCAGGCTTTACCGGAACCCGCTGCGGTTACACCGTAGTTCCGAGAGAGCTTGTCTTCCCAGCTTCCGACGGAAAAGAGATGTCCCTGCATGCTATGTGGAACCGCAGACAGTCCACCAAGTTTAACGGTACTTCCTATATCATCCAGAAGGGTGCCGCTGCTGTCTTTACCGAAGAAGGCATGGCGCGGTGCCGCGAAAACATCGCATATTACCAGGAAAATGCGCTCATCATCGCAGATACCTTAAAGCGCAAAAAGATCCGCTTCTTTGGCAGCATCCATTCCCCATACATCTGGTTCGAATGTCCGGACGGCATGGAGTCCTGGCAGTTTTTTGACTACTTATTAGAGAATGCACAGGTAGTCGGAACTCCGGGAGCTGGCTTTGGCGAAAATGGCAAAAATTATTTCCGTCTGACCTCCTTCAACAACCATGAGAATACCATCGAAGCCATGAAGCGCTTTGAACATTTATTCTAACCTGCAAAGGCACAGAATCGTTTTTATTTATTTAAATTGTGTATCCAATAGCTACAAATTTTAAAAAAATCCCTTGCAAAGCTCTGGCACTTATGCTACAATATTCCTTGCGTAAGTAAGCCGGCGTGGCGGAATGGCAGACGCATCAGACTCAAAATCTGACGGGGGCGACCTCGTGCCGGTTCGAGTCCGGCTGCCGGCATCCTTGGCAGGGGCAAAGAGCTTTGAATGACTGATTCCAGTTGTTCAGGGCTCTTTCTTTTTTCCATTGTATATCTTCTTACGATATTCTTATTTCTTTTTTTCTCCTGTATTTCCTCCCCACTTTGCGTTATAATAGCTTGAGAGCTTCATCAAAAAAGAAGAAATGGAGAAATCATGATACCAAAGAAATTAAAATACACCATGACCATCACCCTGTTAGCACTTGGCACTGCATGCCTGGCTACCGGGTGCAAAAAGAAACACGATAAGATCGACCTGTCCGGCAATCAGGCTGCCGAATCCAGTGTACAGACTGCTCCTGCTGCCACCACTGTTTCCGGCGAAGGAAACAGTGAAAACAAGACAGGACAGGAAATCACGATTGAACCAGCAATTGAAAATGCCGCAGGCCAGTCTCAGGGCACTTCCGCCGGTGGTTCGGCCACAGCCTCTTCCCTGTCAGTCAAAACAGAAACCTACCGGAACGGGAATGTTTCCGTTCAATACCCGGTCATTTCGGACTCCTCAGTAAAAGCAGAGATCAATGCGCATTTGAAAGAAAATGCGCTTTCCATCCTGAAAGCCTATGAGATCGATGAAACGAAAGACACGGTAACCATCACCTGCAAAGTTCTCTCTGCAACCAAAAACCGTATCACCGTCCGCTACGAGGGCGACTGTGCAGGTCCTGACAGCACGCATCCAACCGCTGTTTTCTATACTAATACCGTAAATCTGTCTTCTGGAGCTGATGTCAGACTTTCCCAGATAATCGATCCGGCAACTCTGGCTTCCTACGTTCTGTCCGATGACTGCACCTTCCCGGAGGCAGATGCCGAAACTGCAGCTGCCGCAAAAGAATTTCTTGCTTCCATGGACCAGGCCTATTATACCAATCTGTTCCAGCACGCAGATTTTCCATACAGTGACACATTCCCGGAATGCTTCAGCTATGAATTTGAAGGTTCTGTCTATGTTTCCCTTCCAGTTGCCCACGCGATCGGAGATTATATCCTGGCGGCCTATACCCCAGAGAATAAATAAAAGAAAGACGAGGATTTTATCTTATGGAAAACGTAACCATCTTTACCCATCCGTTGATCCAGCACAAAATCTCTATTCTCCGGAACAAAAATACCGGAACCAATGAATTCCGTTCTCTTATTGAAGAAATTGCCATGCTCATGGGCTATGAAGCCCTGCGTGACCTTCCGACGGAAGATGTCGAAGTGGAAACTCCGATTGAAACCTGCATGACTCCTATGATAGCAGGAAAGAAACTGGCAATCGTTCCAATTCTCCGTGCCGGCCTTGGCATGATAAACGGCATTCTGGCACTGGTTCCGAGCGCAAAGGTCGGACATATCGGCCTTTACCGCGACGAAGAGACCCACGAGCCTCACGAATATTACTGCAAGCTTCCAACCCCGATCGACCAGAGAACCATTGTCGTAACCGACCCGATGCTTGCTACCGGTGGTTCTGCTATTGCTGCTATTGACTTCATCAAAGCTCATGGTGGAAAGAGTATTAAGTTTATGTCTATTATTGCCGCTCCAGAAGGGGTAGAACGTCTTGCAAAGGCTCATCCGGATGTACAGATTTATTGTGGTAATATTGACCGTCAATTAAATAAGGATGCCTATATCTGTCCGGGTCTTGGAGATGCCGGTGATAGAATCTTCGGAACGATTTAAATCTATCTTTTATGTCAGTATTAGTTAGATTCTATAAAAGAGCCCTTATAAAAAGCCCTTATTTTGAGGCTCTCATTTAAGAAAGGAAAGTATTATGTTAGAAAAACTTTTTAAACTATCCGAAAATCATACGGATACGAAGACAGAAGTTTTAGCGGGTATTACGACATTTATGACTATGGCGTATATTTTGGCTGTTAACCCAAGCATTATGGCTGCTACCGGTATGGATTCCGGAGCTGTATTTACCGCTACTGCTCTTGCCGCTTTTGTCGGAACATTACTGATGGCGATTTTCGCAAACTATCCATTTGCTCTGGCACCGGGTATGGGACTGAATGCATACTTTGCCTATACTGTTGTAATCGGTATGGGATATACCTGGCAGTATGCACTGACTGCTGTATTTGCAGAAGGTATTATTTTCATCCTTCTTTCCCTTACAAATGTGCGTGAGGCGATTTTTAATGCAATTCCGATGAACCTGAAATCTGCCGTTAGTGTGGGAATTGGTCTTTTTATTGCATTTGTTGGTTTACAGAATGCACATATCGTTGTGGGCGGTTCTACATTACTCCAGTTGTTTTCTGTAGAGGCGTACAATAAAGCGAATGGTGTGGAAGCTTCTTTTAACAATGTCGGAATTACGGTAATTCTTGCATTGGCAGGTATTATCATTACCGGAATTTTAGTTGTTAAAAATATTAAGGGCAATATCCTCTGGGGTATTCTGATCACATGGGGACTTGGCATCATTTGCCAGTTTGCAGGACTTTATGTACCAAATCCAGATTTAGGATTCTACAGTCTTTTACCTGACTTTAGCAAGGGGCTTTCTATTCCAAGTCTTGCTCCTATCTTTGGAAAGCTTCAGTTTAAAGGAATTTTCTCTGTAGACTTTATCGTGATTTTATTTGCATTTTTATTCGTTGACCTTTTTGATACGATTGGAACACTTGTCGGTGTATCTGCCAAAGCAGATATGTTAGATAAAGAAGGAAGGCTTCCTCATATTAAAGGAGCACTTCTTGCTGATGCTGTAGCTACTACTTTTGGTGCGATCCTCGGAACTTCTACCACTACTACTTTTGTGGAAAGTGCTTCTGGAGTATCCGAAGGAGGAAGAACAGGTCTTACTGCTGTTACAACAGCGATCCTTTTTGGATTATCTCTGTTCTTATCACCAATCTTCCTTGCAATTCCATCTTTTGCTACCGCACCTGCTTTAGTAATTGTTGGATTATATATGCTTAGTAATGTTACAAACATTAACTTCACTGATATGTCCGAGGCTATCCCTGCTTACGTATGTATCATTGCAATGCCATTCTTCTATAGTATCTCCGAAGGTATCTCCATGGGAGTTATCGCTTATGTTGTTATTAACCTTATCACAGAAGAGGCAAAAGAGAAGAAAATCAGTGCATTGATGTATGTACTGGCAATCCTGTTCATCTTAAAATACATTTTTCTGTAATTTTCAAGTTTTCTAAAGCGTGTTTGAAAAATTATGGGGCTGTCGCACCAAAAACAGCTCTACCCCATGGCAGGGATTCATGTATTTGCAATGGAATCGCTGCCATATTTTTACGAACAAGCGTGGGACCTATGGTATAAAGAGCAGACGACTTGCGTTTTGCTACTCAACTTTCGAACGTTTATGGAAACGCCATTCGCACTAAACTCGCTGCCGCTCAGACAACGTGCTCGGTGGCGGGTTCGTTCTCAAGTTTCGTGACGCAAAACCTGCAAAGCATCTGCTCTTTATACCATAGGCATCCACGCTTTTTTCATAAATCTTCGGAATCCGATCCCATTGCAAATACATGAATCCCCTCCATTCGCCACGCCCGATGCCAAAAGCTGTTTTTGTTTCCCTAGTCTGTGGCAAAGCAAAAGAAAAAAGCCGAACTTTTTTGCAAAGAACGGCTCTGGGTGTATAATTATGTTATGAAAACTACAAAAAATTATACAGAAAGACCAAAAGAAGACCCGGTGACAACGCGTCAGATGTTCAAGATCGTAATCTATGCTGCCATGAACCATATCTATTCCAGCAGGGATATTGAAACTGCCTGATCTTTTCGTTTATCACATTTTTTTGCACAGTTTTCTACTTTTCCTGCCTGTAATGCATCCCCATTTGCCCAGAAGGACAGAGCAAATATAGAAATACAAAATAGTATAACTGTACTTAGAATTCTTATGATTCCATATTTATACGTCTTTTTATCAAAGAGTTCCAGAAATCCTTGTGCGGTCAAATATCCGACAAGGAATCCTGCTGTATTTGCAATCAGGTCATCAACTTCAGGGAGTCTTCCTGTAAATGCCTGAAAGATTTCGATAAAAAGAGAAGTAAAAAATCCTATGAGTATTGCTTTTTTCCAGCTCAGTTTTTTCTTATGACCATATAAAATAAATATCAAAAACCCGTAAGGTGCAAATAAAAGGTAATTTAATATCACCATTTTTATTGAGGCACCTTTAAATGGAATATTTAAAAGTGAAGTCATATTCGGAACCGAGTATACATAAGTGGAGATATCCGTTCGGATAATCCCTGTAATTGTTAAAATCGTGCACAGATAAATTACCAGTAACAATTCACAGAACAGATACTTAAATCCATATTTTTTCAGTCTCTCTCCACTTCTTTTTTTCAGCGAAAACAAAATAAGATTCCAAAGAAGCCATAGAATCATTCCTAATAAAATACATTGCTTCGCCTCCCAGATTCCATCGATAATATAGTTGCTCATACTATAGTTACTCATACTCGCCTCTCATATCTAAATAAATTACATTACTCTTTTAATAATTGCTGCATTTCATCATCTGTACAAATAGAATAGCAATATATGCTATTTCCTCCATTTTTATTTTCATAATTTACCTGAATATCCATGTTTCCATTTATTACAGTTATTCCCGGAACATTTACCATCTGCTGAAGAACAAGTTTCTCTTTTACTTTATTCATTCGTTTTTTATCTGTTATTCTATATCTGGTATTTTCTCCGGTATTTTCATCATATCCTTCAACCCAAATACTACTGATATTTAAGTTATCTATTGTCTGGTTTACAGCACAGCCTTTTTGTGCTAAAAATGCAAGCGTCTTTTTAAAAGATGGATAAATATAATACGTATCCTGTGTTGCATTTTCACTTCCCATTGTTCCACCTATTGATATATCTATATTTCCTACGGGAACTGTTTTTTGTACATCTGTGTAGCTTAAGCCGTCTAACTCACTTAAATAAGTATCAAAGAACTGCTTTTTCTCTTCTTTTGTAAGGTTTAAATATTCTGTTTCTATCCCTGACCAGGTTATTTCTTTAATATCATTATAATTTCCTGTATAGAGAGCATAGATATTCTTTTTAAATTCTCTTGTCGCATACAGTTTATTATAAAGTTCTTTTGCCTTTTTGGAACGAAGGGTATAGTTTCTTACTTTACGGTTTCCGTTTTTCATACAAAATGTTGTAGAAATCTCAATATCACCGCTCATCACTTCTTTTTTAGATACAGATGCAAAGAATAAAAACTTGCTGTTTTTCTCATAGTACCCTGAAGAGGATGTTTCTGCACTGTTTTTTACTTCTGCTGATTCTTTGATTACGGAAAGAGCAAGCTGTTTTTCTTCTCCTTTTAATCCTGCTCGTTCTTCTCCTTTCCCCCAATATCCGTAACTATTCACTTCTGTTGGCTTTATTTCGATGCTCTCGACACTGGATGCTTTCGGGATATACCTGTCATATCCAAAAAGATCTGCACTAAAGCTTGCCATGATAAACAAGGAACCAAGCATGATGACTATGAGTTGTTTTTTATGACAAAAAATCGCTCTTACATCAAATTCATAAATGCATTCAATTAATGCATGTATGACGAACACACCAAATACAACTCCGAATATAAGCCAGAAAATGGAGTTTGCATTTCCCAATGAATAGAAAATTATTCCTGAATATAAGGCCGATGGGATAACTAATAACACTTTGATTACTGTATTTGCCTTTGTAAACGCCATGGCCCGTCCTGCACTTTCTGCCGGTCGTCTATTATAGAGTGTGCGGCACAGTACATATAAACCGATAATCCATAAAAGAAGAATCATTATATACTTTATCTGTATTTCTCTGCTGCTATTGATATCTGCCATCCCCCGAAGTCCGACCCATACCGGAGAAAGATAGTTGGTTATATTATTATAAACATTATCTGCTGTATTCCCGGAATAGGTGGAGAAAAAAGAGCCGGCATATAATGGGAAAATGTTATAAAGAACAATTGGAAAATAGCTTGCAAATACTCCAAATCCTAATATACCAACGATAATATTCCCTGTCATAATCATTGCCAGAGCCATCGTCAGCCATGTTGCTGCAAAAATTAACAAATACCAGAGGCCAGAACTGACTATTTCCCATCCTCCTCCAGAAATCTGTTGCTGCGCAATGACAAATTCTATTGCTTCTTCTACAACAAGCGGAATCAGAAAAATAAAGAGGCTGTTTTGTACTACCAGCCGAAATAATGTCGCTCTCTTTATCGGAAGGGATTCGTAAAAATCTGTCTGCTTTCTGGAATGTAAATAATAAAGACTTACTGCCGCACTGCATGCCGCCAAGCCGATTACCGCACCTGCCATTCCCATATTCGGACGAAACAAACGAAGCACTTCCGCATGTGAGGAACATTCATTTACTCCCATTACTAAAAAAACTGCTTTTATAAAAAATGTAAGCACTGTGACAATCGTCATGCCAAGCATTCTCTTTCTATTCTCCCTGCTTAGCTTAGAGTATGAGATTCTTGATGTCATAACCTACTACCTCCGTTTCACTAATAAATATTTCTTCTAAAGACAGCGGAATACATTCATAAAATACTGGTTTTAATACAGATAACTTCGCCATTACCTGTTCTTCACTGCCCCTGACTGTCATTGTGACAAGTTTTCCTCTTCGGTTAAATTGCAAAATGTCAAACATTTTCTCCAGCTTCTTATCATCCTCTTCTGGCAATGCACACTGTACTTTCTGGATATTACACTTCATCGTTTCTAAATCTTTCGATAAGAGAACACCACCCTTATGCAACAGTCCGACATGATCACAAATATCTTCTAATTCTCTCAAATTGTGAGATGCAATAATCGGGGTAAACTTTCTTTCATCAATTTCATTTGCCAAAATACTTTTAATCCCCTGGCGCATAACCGGATCAAGCCCGTCAAACGTCTCATCACAAAACAAATACTCTACTCCACTACATATTCCAAAAAGAATCGAAAGCTGCTTTTTCATTCCTTTAGAAAATGTCTGAATCTTACGATCTTTTTGTAAAGTAAACTTCACCAGAAACTTACGAAATCTCTTCTCATTAAACGCAGGATACAACGTCTTATAAAACGCTGCCATATCTAATGGTGTCGCATTTGGGAAAAAATACTGCTCATCAGAAATATAGAAAAACTTCTGCTTCGCTTCCACACAATCCCATACAACTTCCCCATCAATCAGAATCTCTCCTTCCTCTGGCTTTAACACCCCTGCCATCATTCGAAGAAGTGTACTCTTTCCTGCACCATTCGTTCCAAGGAGACCAAAAACCTGTCCCTGTTCAATAGAAAGACTGACATCACTTACGGCTGCAATCTTATCGAAACGCTTGCTGACCTTCTTAATTTCTATCATCTTTCCACCTCCTCATAAGCTTCATTAATACAGGCTAGCGCCTGTTCTTTCAAAATACCTCTTGCTCTTAGCTCCTCTACATTTTCTTTAAACTTAATCAGAAGCTTCTCCTGTTCTTTTATAATCAGATTCTCATTCATCTTCACAAAATTCCCTCTTCCCTTTACGGAATAAATAAATCCTTCTCTCTCCAGCTCACTATATGCCCTCTGAATCGTATTGGGATTAATCGAAAGTTCCATCGCCAGCGAACGCACCGATGGCAGCTTTGAATCCGGTTCCAGCACTCCATTCAAAATCAATGTCTGAATCTTCTCTGTAACCTGCTCATAAATTGGTCTTTTGTCATTATAGTCAATAAAAATCACATCGAACCTCCTTCCTTTTTATACTCATAAAATCAGATGTCACGAATTACTCCGCAGCTAACACTGCTGAATCTTCAAATACTTCAGGAAAACGCAACATAACACTGTACCAAATATGTTAGTAGTGTATTAATACTATTAATACACTTAATATACCTTAGAGATATCCCAATGTCAAGGGGGAGACGAAAAAGTGAAAACTCTATCATACAATAAATGGTTCGTTTCCCTGCGTCCAAACTGCTCGTCCGCAGCTTGAACTTGCTCTAAGGCGCATTTATTGTATGATAGAGTTTTCACTTTTTCTGTCTTTGACAGTATTTGAGGTAGAAATCAGAAATTGAGAAAATATAGTATCGCTTCTATAAGTTCAGAGCTGCGAAGACAAACTACGGTAAAAGGCTTCTTCCTTAAATTTATTGATTTTGCAATTTCATCAGCTTTTCTCTTGACAAATGCCATATATGTATTATAATTCAATATATAAAATTTTTATATATAAAGATTTAAAACATAGAAAGGATGTGATTTTATGTTTTACTATCCACTTTCTTCTTTACTGATCGAATGTCTGATTCTCTCCATTGTTGAACGAGAAGATTCTTATGGATATGAGATCAGCCAGACAGTGAAGCTGGTGGCCAATATTAAGGAATCTACGCTTTATCCGATCTTAAGAAAGTTAGAACAGAATGGATACCTGCATACTTACAGCCAGGAATTTCAGGGGCGTAACCGCAAGTATTATTCCATTACCGATTCCGGGAAGGAGCAGCTCATTTTCTTAAAAAAAGAATGGAACGAATATTATCACACAATTGATGACATCATCGAAGGGAGGATGATACCTGATGGAAAATAAAAGATATAAAAAGGAACAGGATATCCATTTAACAAAAGAAGAATATCTTGCCCAGCTAAAGAAATATTTAAAAAGACTTCCAAAAGAAGATTACAACAATGCGATGGATTATTTCACAGAATATTTTGAAGATGCCGGTTCAGAAGGAGAAACTTCTCTGATGCAGGAACTTGGTACACCAAAAGAAGCTGCCTATGATATTCTTGATAATCTGATCAGCGAAAAGAAAAAAGATCCCGGCACTCCGGTATGGAAGATTATACTACTTACCTTCCTTGCAATCTGCGCCGCACCTCTCGGCGGTTCTCTGCTCATTGCTGTGATTGCTGTTGCACTTGCCGGTGTTCTTGTAATCATTGCCGGGCTTCTATGTATTTTTGCTTTAGGAGCTGCCTCTGTTATTATAGGCGGAAAACTTTTTCTCCGGGGCGCAGTTGCCATAACCGCATCTCTTTCTGGTGCAAGCTTAATTTCCGGTGCAGGATTATTTAGCATTGGACTTGGTATTCTCGCTGTTTTAGCAGTCATTTATTTTTGCAAATGGGTTATTTTAGGACTTGCTCATCTGATTCAGAACATGAGCAGAAAAAGGAGTGTGAAATAACATGAAAAAAACTACAAGAACACTTTTAGGAATTGGCGGTGCTTTCTGTCTGATTGGCGCACTTTTATTTGGAATCGGATTTGTGAGCGGTGGCAAAAAGTACGTTCATGCCACAAATTTAAATACAATGAATGCACAGTCAGACCAAGATGCAAAAGAGAATCATTTTACATTAGAGAAAACAGAACTGTCTGATTTTAACTCTTTAAATGTAAACTTAAAAAATTCAGATTTTAATATAAAAGAATCTCCCAATGAGAAAAGCTACATTGAATATGTGCAGGAGACAACAAAGGCGAAAAACCCTCTCTCCTATTCCATAAAGAATAATACATTAACTTTAAAAGAGAACGGAAACACCGGAGCTTCTTACACGATTTCTGTCGATATCAGTTTTTTGCAGCCTCTTCTTTCCGGAAAAAATATAGCTTCCTACACGGACGAAAAGGCCAACTATAAAAACTATGTCACTCTCTATGTTCCGAAAGATAAGCTGCTGTCTTCTGCTAAAGTCAATCTTGGATACGGTGATTTTTCTTTAAAAAATACTACCTTTAACACTGCCGATATCATACTTGACGATGGAGATTTCATTGCCGATACGATAACAGTAAATGGCGGAACGATTTCTCTTTCTTATGGCGACTGCGATTTTAAAAAAGCTTCCCTTAGCAACACAACGATTAAATCAGCCGATGGAGACATTTCTATGAATAATCTTTATTTAGCAGAAAAAGTAAAACTCGCCCTCTCCTATGGTGATGCTATGCTTACTTTAAATGACTCCACAAAAAATACAGCCGGATTTAATCTCATTACCCATTACGGAACAATCAATACTTCTTCTCTTACCGGAAGTAAAACAGAAAAAGACGATGAGGAAACTTTCAAGGCTGAATCAAAAGACGGAAAAACAGTGCTTAACATAAGCTCCGAAGATGGAGATATTACAATCAAGTAGCTAACTAATGCCATTCATCTGCTATCTTAGATGTATAAATCTTCTGGTAAGAAGATGATAAAAAATTTTTTATTGACAAAATTCCTTGTTTTAACATAGAATATAGACAATAAGAGGGAGTAGTTAATATCCATAGAATTCCTGATTTCTTGGATGAATAACAGTCGTCATCACGCCGCAAGGTCGGGTGTTATTGAAATAACGAGACTTTTATCAATCATCTATAATTATTTCAGAATCATTTTATATTCACTATAATCACTATGATTTTGAATAATTACAATTATTTTTGATGTGATAAAGGTCTTTTTTTATTTTCCTTTATCACAAGAAAGGAGAATATATGGAATATGTATTACTAGTAGTCGGATTTATTCTTTTAATCAAGGGGGCAGATTTCTTTGTAGAAGGAAGTTCTTCTCTCGCCCAAATCCTGAAAGTGCCCAGTGTTGTAATCGGACTTACCATTGTTGCCATGGGAACGAGCGCACCAGAAGCCTCTGTCAGCATCAACGCCGCCCTTGCAGGAAGTAATGATATCGCCATCAGCAATGTTGTCGGATCGAATATTTTCAATGGATTAGTCGTTGTTGGGGTATGTGCCTTTTTATCTGCATTCAAAACAAATCATGATATTTTAAAAAGAGATATGCCACTCAACATCCTTGTCACATTTATTTTATGCCTTATGTTTCTTGACGGAAAACTCAGCCGAATAGAAGGCGGTATCCTCTTTGCCGGCATGATTTTATATATTGCTGTCATGGTCTGTCACGCAATCAAAAATAAATCAGAAAACGAAGTGGAAAAAATTCTTTCTTTGCCAAGAAGTATTATTTACATGATTGCCGGTCTCGCCGCAGTCATCTTCGGCGGTGACTTAGTCGTTGATAAAGCATGCATCATTGCCACCAACTTCGGCGTAAGCCAGAACTTTATCGGACTTACTATCGTCGCAATCGGAACCTCCCTTCCGGAACTGGTAACTTCCATTGTTGCCACCAAAAAAGGAGATAGCGGCCTTGCACTCGGAAATGCTATCGGCTCTAACCTGTTTAACATCTTGTTTATCCTTGGGTTCTCAGCCATCCTTTCACCACTGCACGTACTAAATGAATCAATCATTGACTGTGGTATTTTATTAATTAGTAGTATCCTTTTATTTATCTTTGCAAAAACAAAGCAGCATATGTCAAAACTCGAAGGAATTGTCTGCATCGGACTGTACCTGGCATATATGGGATATCTTTTGATTTAATTTAGCGAATACAGACGAAAAAAAGAAAGCCAGCCTATAGCAAAGGTAAAGATAGTCGCGGCGTAGAAAATGCCTGACCGGCATTTTTACTTGCTCCGACATTACCTTTGCTATAGGCTGGCTTTCTTTTTTTCTGTTCTCTGGCTCCAGATATGATAATTAAATCTTCTATAGGATATTGGAGAATCATCTACTAGGCTTCTACTTTGTAAAGACTGTCGTGGGCAGAAATGCTTATAATAAAATACAGAAACAGTCTGTTTACATTATTATTCCGGTTGTTTTGGTAAGCCGGCAAATCCTGCTTCTAAATCCTTATCGGTAGGAATATAGTCACTCATCTCACCATTGTTATATTTTTCATATGCTACCATATCAAAGTATCCAGTTCCGGTAAGTCCGAAAAGAATCGTCTTTTCTTCTCCGGTTTCTTTGCATTTTAAAGCTTCATCAATGGCTACACGAATTGCATGACTACTTTCTGGTGCAGGTAAGATTCCTTCTACTCTTGCAAACTGCTCTGCAGCTTCAAACACTGATGTCTGTTCTACGCTTCTTGCCTCAATAAGCCCCTGATCATATAATTCAGATACGATACTGCTCATTCCATGATAGCGAAGTCCTCCTGCATGATTTGCAGATGGGATAAATCCACTTCCTAATGTATACATCTTTGCCATTGGACATACTTTTCCGGTATCACAGAAATCATAAACATATTTACCACGAGTTAAGCTTGGACAGGAAGCCGGCTCTACTGCAATAAAGTGATAATCGGCTTCTCCACGAAGCTTTTCTCCCATAAATGGAGAGATTAATCCTCCGAGATTAGAACCGCCTCCGGCACATCCGATAATAATATCCGGTTTTATTCCGTATTTGTCCATAGCAATCTTTGATTCTAATCCGATAACAGACTGGTGAAGAAGTACCTGATTTAATACACTTCCTAAAACATAACGATACCCTTCATTCTTCGTTGCAGTCTCAACCGCTTCTGAAATCGCACAGCCAAGGCTTCCTGTTGTTCCCGGATGTTCTTCTAAAATCTTCTTTCCAACTTCTGTTGTTGTAGATGGGGATGGTGTTACACTTGCTCCATACGTACGCATTACTTCACGACGGAAAGGTTTCTGTTCATAAGAAACTTTAACCATATATACTTTACAATCAAGATCAAAATAAGCACAAGCCATAGAAAGTGCAGTTCCCCACTGGCCTGCTCCTGTCTCTGTAGTAACACCCTTTAATCCCTGCTGCTTTGCATAATAAGCCTGAGCAATTGCAGAATTAAGCTTATGACTTCCACTTGTATTATTCCCTTCAAATTTATAATAAATCTTTGCAGGTGTTCCAAGCTTCTTCTCTAGACAGTATGCACGTACTAACGGTGATGGACGATACATCTTGTAAAAGTCTTTAATCTCCTGTGGAATTGGAATATAAGCATCTGTTTCATTCAACTCCTGCTTTACTAATTCTTTACAGAAAATCGGTTCTAACTCTTCTGCCTTTAAAGGCTCTAATGTTGCCGGATTTAATAAAGGAGCTGGCTTCTTCTTCATATCTGCACGCACGTTATACCAGCTATCCGGCATCTCATTCTCTTCAAGATAGATCTTATAAGGGATTTCTTTATTGCTCATATTCTTCTCCTTTGCAAATCTTTTTCTTTTAATTTAATAATTTAACACTCTAGTCTAATACATTATGCTATACACAGTTTATACTATCTGTCTTCCCACGTCAAGTAGATTAACTATTTAATTCATTTAGAAGAAACAGACGAAAATAAAAAGAATAGACCATAA
>OHAC01002068.1_pt1 | contig 16810 bp, 15 predicted proteins | sample 1577051 | NCBI WGS metagenome assembly OHAC01 (sample SAMEA3541499, study PRJEB24748) | human gut metagenome | biome: human gut; feature: human-associated habitat; material: faeces | place: China | collected 2012 | reverse complement strand
CCTGTGAAAGGGGATGAGTAATGGATGAGAGAAAGAAAAGGTTCTGGTTTTGGTAAACGTTCAGTTGCATCAGAATCAAGGCAAGCAATAAAAAAATATTTTTTATTATATGAAGGATCAGATACAGAAGTTCAAGATTTAAAAGAAAGAGATACGGGAACTATATCATTCAAAACTCTGTTTGATAAAATTATTGATTATTTTCACGAAAAACAGATTATAATTAATAGTAAGGTATTGAAAAGAGCTATATGGGAAACGATGAAACAAATCTGTGAAAAAGAATTCTGTGAGGATTTAGAAGGATTAAAAGATTCTATTGGAAGTAATATAGGACTTTTGATAGAGGATATGAGAAAATAATCTTTAGTTTGTCGAATTGTTTAGATATTTTAAAATCTACCAGTTGCTTAAATTTTTAATTAAAATCTAATACCATACAACATACACATCCGTGGTGGTTTGAATAATGTAGATTATTTGAATATTATAAAAAGATGAATCAGTGTCGGAAACCGTAGGAGCACGCATGCACTTAGTGAGTGGTAGGTCGTAAGACCTGCCAGGAACTTAGTACATCTGCGTAGCGAGTCGAGTGAGAACGCGTTTCCGACACTGATTCATCTTTTTATAATATTCCACCAATAATTTACGTTATCAAATTATCACTGTCTATAATATTCCAAGAAATCCCCAAGTTTCCCCATAGCATCCTCAAGCACCTCAACACGAGGCAGATAAACCACTCTAAAATGATCTGGTTCCTTCCAGTTAAATCCACTTCCATGAACGATCAAAAGCTTCTTCTCACGAAGCAGATCAAGCGCAAACTGCTCATCATTCGTAATATTGAACTTCTTCGTATCAATCTTAGGGAAAATATAAAATGCAGCCTTAGGCTTCACAACAGAAATACCAGGAATATCACAAAGTGCCTGATAAACATACTCTCTCTGTTCATAAATACGTCCACCCGGAACAATATAATCATTAACACTCTGATGACCACCAAGTGCAGTCTGCACGATCGCCTGCGCAGGCACATTAGAGCAAAGTCTCATATTAGATAACATATTGATACCTTCAATATAATCTTTAGCAACCGCCTTATTACCACTTAAGATCATCCATCCAATACGGAATCCAGCGATCATATGAGACTTAGACAATCCGGAAAATGTCACACAGAACAGATCAGGAGCCAAAGAAGCAATAGATACATGCTCCTCCCCATCCATAACAAGACGATCATAAATCTCATCAGAAAAGATCATGAGCTGATGTTCCCTTGCAATATCAACGATCTGCTGCAGAACCTCTCTAGGATACAAAGCACCCGTAGGATTGTTAGGATTGATCAAAACGATAGCTTTCGTTCGATGATTGATCTTCTTCTTAATATCCTCCATATCAGGATACCAGTCGGACTGCTCATCACAAATATAATGAACCGCTTTCCCGCCAGCAAGTGTTGCACAAGCCGTCCATAAAGGATAATCAGGAGAAGGGATCAAGATCTCATCCCCATCATCTAATAAAGCAGACATTGACAGATTGATCAGCTCACTGACACCATTTCCAGTATAAATGTCGTCGATATCAACATTTGGGATCTTCTTAAGCTGTGCATACTGCATGATCGCCTTTCTTGCAGCAAATAATCCCTGAGATGCGGAATATCCCTGACAGTCAGCTAACTGATGCCTCATATCGTAAATAACCTCGTCCGGAGTTCTAAAACCAAATGGAGCAGGGTTACCGATATTTAATTTCAAGATATTCGTTCCGTCACGTTCCATACGATTCGCCTCATCGACGACAGGACCACGAACATCATATAAAACATTATCAAGCTTGCTGGACTTATTAAATCTGCGGACAGGAGCTTTGCGGGTTTCAATGGAAGAAGAAACAGCAGATGTATCTTTATGATCATCACCATTTAACCAAGCCTCATCAACATCCAGTGTCTGTGCAAGAAAATGAAGAATATCAGCACGAGGAAGCGTCTTGGCACTGACATACTGGCTGATATGACTCTTGCCGACCTTCAATCCAGCTTCATCAGCAGCATGGACTAAATCTACCTGTTTCATCTGTTTTTGTTCCATTGCAGATCTTAAACGCTCTGCAAATAAGTCTTTCTGATTCATAACGTACTCCTTTATAAGAAAAGTTCAATTGATATCTAAAAGTTCAATTTGTTAAAAATGATTATATCACAACAAATAAAAAAGTTCAATTCAAAACAACAAAAGTTCAAAAATGACAAAATTATATTCATTACGACAAAAAGTACAAGCATAATTATTGAAATTTATGAAATTTATGATAATATATAAAAAGATTACGAAAGAGATAATTATAAAAATATATATTAACGGGGATGATATAACTATGGGAGTATCAAAAAGACAGATGCAGAATTTCCTGATCTATGTTCTTGACATGGCAGGATTATCTGTAGGATATTTTATTGCAGTTTACCTGCGGTTTGGAAGTTTAAAGACAGCATATGGATATATGAGAACTGATATGTATATACGATGGTTCAGCGCTATGGCAGTTCTAACCTTTGTATATTTGCTGTTTCATCCAAATCGTGGTTTTTTTAAACGCAAAATTACAGATGAAATAAGAAATGACTTACTAACAGCGATCCTGACCGGAGCAGGAATGTCAATGGTCGCAATGCTTATGGCAGACGCATCAAAATATTCAAGATTCATTTATATGTTTACGATCGGATTTGAATTCTTCTATATGATCATTGCACATCGTCTGTACCGCAAATACTGGCTGAGGAGAAGAGCGAATCATTCATATGCAAGAAAAATGATGATCATCACAACCAGTGACGAAGCAGAGAAAGTTATTTCTAATATTATAAAGGAAAAAACATGGGATTTATGGATCACAAGTATTGTGATCATTGATAAAAATATGACAGGACAACAGATCTGTGGAATTCCTGTTGTTGGATTTACATATCGAAGTATGTTTGAATACGCAGCAAGATACGTTGTAGATGAAGTATTTATGTATATCCCAAGAAGATACAAATACCCAGTCGCAATGACAATACAAAACTTTGAAGATATGGGAATCAACACAAGCCTGAATATCCCATTGTTTGAAATCAACCAGAAACTAAACAAATCATTAGACAGGGTAGGATCTTATAACGTTGTGACATTTTCAGGAAGAGAAGCTTCCTTATTCATGTTGATCCTTAAGAGAGCAATGGACATTCTTGGCGGACTAGTTGGTCTGCTGATCACAGGAATCGCACTGATTTTCGTGGCACCAGCGGTGAAACTGGAATCCCCAGGACCACTGTTATTCTCACAGAAGAGAGTCGGAAGAAATGGACGAATCTTTAACATCTATAAGATCAGATCCATGTATCAGGATGCAGAGGAACGCAAGAAAGAACTGATGGCTCAGAACGAAATGGACGGGCTGATGTTTAAGATGAAAGATGATCCACGAATTACAAAGGTCGGGAAGTTTATCAGAAAGACGAGTATTGATGAACTGCCACAGTTCTGGAATGTTCTGAAAGGTGATATGAGCTTAGTCGGGACAAGACCACCTACAGTGGATGAGTTTGAGCAGTATAGTGCTTATCATAAGAAACGTTTGTGCAGAACCCCTGGACTTACGGGTATTTGGCAGGTTAGCGGTAGAAGTACAATTACTGACTTTGAAGAGATTGTAAAACTTGATGTTCAGTATATTGAGAATTGGACTCTTTGGATGGATATTAAGATATTGTTTAAAACTGTCATGCTTGTGTTTAAGGGCGATGATGGGGCACAGTAATGTGAAAATTAATCTTAAATAGGAACAATGTGAAAATTTAAATATAATTAATTTGGGAGGAAAAGAAGTGATCATTACAAAGACACCATTTAGAATGTCATTTTTTGGCGGAGGAACTGATTTACCAGAATTTTTTAATGAACATGGGGGATCTGTAATTTCTACTAGTTTTGATAAATATTGTTATGTAAACGTTAGACATTTACCAAGATTTTTTGATTATAAAACTGAATTAGCTTATGCAAGAATGGAAAGAGTAACAGATGTGAATGACATTGAACATCCTGCGATTCGTGAGGCTATGAAATATTTGGATATGCATGAAATTAGATTAACATATGAAGCTGATTTACCTGCAAGATCAGGACTCGGCACGAGTAGTTCCTTTGCAGTAGGAATGTTAAGTGCTTTTTATGCATTAAAAGGGAAATATGCAGATAAGAAAAAATTAGCAAATGAAGCAATTCATCTAGAAAGAGTACTTTGTAATGAAGCAGGTGGATGGCAGGATCAGATTGCAGCAGCTTATGGTGGATTGAATAGAATTGATTTTAAAGATAATAAATATCATGTTAATCCAATTATCATTTCTACAGATCGTAAAAAACAATTAAATGATAATCTTCTTTTATTCTTTACAGGATTTACTCATTTTTCAGCAGAAGTACATGCTGCAAATGATAAAGAAGACAAAACAAAACAGAAATTAGAAATGTTACAGTTAGTTGACGTAGCAGAAAATATTCTGACAGACAAAAATACAGATTTAGATGAATTTGGAAGATTATTAGATCATACATGGAAATTAAAACGTCAGACAGGTGCAAAAATTTCTACAGATTCTATTGATGATTTGTATAGAAGAGGAATTGAGGCCGGAGCACTTGGCGGTAAATTATTAGGTGCAGGTGGTGGAGGATTCTTATTATTCTATGTAACACCAGATAAAAGAGAAAATGTATTAAAAGCAATGTCTGATTTAATGCATGTTCCATTTGAATTTGAAAACAGTGGAACAAGAGTGATTCATTTTACACCAGAAACATATATTCCAGAAGAGGAACTTTAATTATGAAAACCGTAATAATGGCAGGTGGTAGAGGAACTAGGATTTCCTCTATTGCCAGTGATATACCAAAACCAATGATCAAAATAGAAGGAATTCCGATTTTAGAGAGAGAATTGGAGTGTCTTCGTTCACAGGGATTTACAGATATTATTATTACAGTAAGTCACCTTGGACATATTATTATGGATTATTTTGGAGATGGAAGTGGAATTTCTCCAGCAACTAATAAACCATTTGGCGCTAATATAGAGTATTTTGTAGAAAAAGAGCCATTAGGAAATGCAGGAGCATTATTTAGATTAAAAGATAAATTAAAAGAAGATTTTCTTCTGTTAAATGCAGATGCAATGTTTGATATTGATTTTAATCGTTTTGTGGAATTTCATAAAGCAAAAGGAGGATTAGTAACATTATTTACTCATCCAAATAATCATCCATATGATAGCGGATTAGTTATTACAGATAAAGATCAGTGCGTATTAAAATGGCTGACGAAGGAAGATGACCGAGGTGACTATTACAAAAATTGTGTAAATGCAGGATTGCATGTGATTTCTCCAAAGGTATTAGAAATGAAGGTTGAAACTCCTAAGATTGATTTAGATCGACAGGTATTAAAACCTTTATGTGCAACAGGAACAATGTTTGCATATAATAGTCCAGAATATGTGAAGGATATGGGAACACCAGATCGTTATAAAGCTGTATGTGAAGATGTAAAAGCTGGTCGTGTTCAAGCAAAGAATTTAAAAAATAAGCAGAAAGCAATCTTTTTAGACAGAGATGGAACAATCAATAAATATGTTGGCTTTTTAAGAAGTGTGGATGATTTTGAATTATTAAATGGGGTTAGTGAAGCGATTCGAAAGATTAATGCAAGCGGATATCTTGCAATTGTAGTTACAAATCAGCCAGTAATTGCAAGAGGAGAAGTTTCATTAGAAGAATTAGAAGTCATTCATAATAAAATGGAAACTTTGTTAGGTAATGATGGTGCATATTTGGATGCGATTTATTATTGTCCACATCATCCAGATAAAGGTTATGAAGGTGAAAGAGTTGAATACAAGATTGATTGTGAATGTAGAAAACCTAAACCTGGAATGTTATTGCAGGCTGCAAAAGATTTTAATATTGATTTAGCATCTTCTTATATGATCGGAGATAGTAAAAACGATATTTTAGCTGGAAAAAATGCGGGATGTAAAACGGTTTACATTGGAAATGATGATTTTGAACAAGATATAACAGTCAACAGTTTATTACAGTTTGTTGAAGGGAGTTAGAGTAAGATGTTAGAAGAAAGATTACAAAAACATATTGATTTATTAATTAAAAGATATCCTATTTTAGAACCTATTAAACAGGATATTATTGACGCATACCTCATCATGGAAGAAACATATTTAAATGATGGGAAATTATTAGTAGCAGGAAATGGTGGATCTGCAGCTGATTCTGAGCATATTGCAGGAGAGTTAATGAAGAGGTTTAAAACGCCGAGACCTGTTAGTGATGAGTTTGCAGCTAAATTAAAAGAAATTGATTCAGAAAGAGGGGCAAACTTAGCAGAAAATTTAGAATGTTCATTGATGGCAATTCCTTTAGTTGCACATGAAGCCTTAAGTACTGCTTATATTAATGATGTTGATGGATATGGAGTGTTTGCACAGCAGTTATTTGGATTTGGTAGAAAAGGGGATGTATTCCTTGGAATTTCTACTTCTGGAAATAGTAAGAATGTTATGAGTGCTACAGTTGTTGCCAGAGCCTTAGGAATTAAAGTGGTTGGATTAACTGGGGCTAAAGGTGGAGATTTAGCAGAGGTTGCAGATGTTTGTGTGAAAGTTCCTGAGACTGAGACTTATATGGTACAGGAATTACATTTACCAATTTATCATTGTTGGTGTTTGATGCTTGAGGATAAGTTTTTTGGAAATAAATAGGTGTATAGAAAATTGAGATGAAAAAGCAAAAGTTACTTAATACATATGTTAATAATGTTAGTATGAAAGAAACTATATCAGCAATTAACAATATGATTAGAGAAGGTAAAAAAAGATATATTGTTGCAATTAATGTTGATGTAGTTATGAAAATAGAAGAAGATGCATACTTAAAAAAGATTACAGATAATGCAGATATGGTGTTGGTTGATGGAAAACCTTTAATTTGGATTTCTAAAATGCATAAAAAACCAATAAAGGCTAAGATTTCTGGTTCTGATTTAGTTCCATTGTTATGTGAAGATGCTGCAAAAAAAGGACATACAATATTTATTATCGGAGGTAAAGATGGAATTGCTGATAAGGCGAAAGCCAATCTAGAAAAAAAACATCCGAAAATTAAAATTGTTGGAACATATGCTCCTCCGTTTGGATTTGAAAAAAGTGATGAGGAGTTAAGAAAAATTAATAAAATGATTTCTGATAAAAAACCAGATTTATTAATTGCATGTTTTGGTTGTCCTAAACAGGAAAAATGGATTTACGAAAATTATCAGAAATATGATGCAAAGGTTTCTGTTTGTGCAGGAGCTACGGTAGATTTTCTTGCTGGAAATATTAATAGAGCTCCTCATTGGATGAGTGAACATGGATTGGAGTGGTTTTACCGATTTTTGCAGGAACCTAAGAGAATGTTTAAGAGATATTTTGTGGATGATGTGAAGATATTAAAATTGATTTGGAAATATAGATAATAGCTTTTAATATATCAAGTTATAAATGATGTAAAATACAGGGGTGAATGAAAAATGAAAAAGAAAGATAAAATACTCATGTGTTGTTCAGAACTCTCAGTTAAAGGTGGTATGGTGTCAGTTGTTAAAAATTATCTAAATTATTCTGATTGGGATAACTATGAAATTGTTTACATACCAACACATACAGAGAAAAATAAGATAATTGTTACAATATATTTTGCAATTGCGTATATTAAAATTTTAGCATGTGTATTTACTCAAAATGTTAAAATAGCTCATTTACATACGGCTGAACGTGGTAGCTTTTTTAGAAAGGCTATTTTAGTTAGAACATTAAAAAAGTTAGGTGTAAAAACTATTATGCATCATCACGCAGCAGAGTTTGAAGAATTCTATTCGCAATTATCAGATTCTAAAAAAAATTATGTGAATAAAACATTAGAAATGGCTGATTTAAATATTGTTTTGAGCAAAAGGCTTGTATCAATGATAACAGCTAAAGCACCTAAAGCAAAAGTTGAAGTACTTTATAATGCGGTACCAACATATAAGGTTAATCCACGTAGTGATAAAGCTAGAAATGTTTTGTTCTTAGGAAGATTGGGAAAACGAAAAGGTACGTATGATCTTTTGCAAGCTATAAAAAATATTGATGAAGAGATACCTAAAAATATAAGGTTTTATCTTTGTGGAGATGGAGATGTTGAAGGTGTTAAAAAGGAAATTGATAAGTTAGAGATTTCCAAAAGAATTGCATATATTGGATGGATTAATGCAGATGAGAAAAAACAAATTTATAAAGATATAGCACTTAATGTTCTACCATCCTATAATGAGGGATTGCCGATGTCAATATTAGAGACTATGGCATATGGAATTCCAAGTATAACAACAAATATTGCATCTATTCCAGAAGTAGTTTTTGATGGTAATAACGGCTTTTTGATTGAACCAGGAAATATAAAACAATTATCGGATAAATTAAAATTAATATTGAATGATGATAAATTATGTAAAGATATGGGAAATCGAGCATATAGATTGATTACTGATAAATTTGCTTTATCTACGCACATTGCACATTTAAAAAATATATATGCAAGTGTATTGGAGAATAAAAGATGATTGGGAAAGTAAGAAAATTATTAAAAAAACTATATTTGAAGAGATTGGAACAAAAAGGGTTGATTATAGGAAATGATTTTCAAATGGAAAAAGGTTGCAATATTGATGCTAATTTTCCATGGCTAATAAAAATTGGTAATAATGTTACAATGGCTTCATGGGTATATTTAGTGGCACATGATGGTGCAGCAAAAAAACAAGTAGGATATTCTAGAGTTGGAAAAATAATAATAGGAAATGATGTTTTTATTGGAGCAAGATCAATTGTTATGCCTAATGTAACCATAGGAAATAATTCTATTGTAGGTGCTAATTCAGTGGTAACAAAAGATGTTCCAGAAGGCGTTGTTGTTGCAGGAAATCCAGCCAAACCGATACTAACAGTAGAAGAATATAAAAATAAATTAGAGTTAAAAATGAGGAATAATCCGATTTATGAATTTGAATGTACAATTTCGGGTGGTATAGATAAAGAAAAAATGGAAAAAATGAAGCAAGAATTAACACATACAGGAGGTTTCATTGTATGATGCGACTAAAATTATGTAGGATGTTAATTCAGTGTTTTGTTTTGTTTTCATTTACGACATTTACTTATTCGCTATGGCCTAGTTTTTTTCCAATAAATAGAGTACTAGGATTTGTTATAATTTTGTTAGCAATTTCATTATATATGAGACAAATAAAAAAGAATGAAATAGTTATTTTAATACTTACAGGAATGTTGGTATTAATTAATTTAGTGGTAAGTTCCATTGATAGGACACAAAGTGTCAATGACGCAATATATTGGATGACAGTGATTCTTCTTTTGATGAAACTTTCTAATCCATATATAAGAGGACGTTTTAGTGAAGAATTATTTAAATGTAGAAAATTAATAAAATTTGTAGTGATTTTGAATAATGCGGTTGTTATATATAGTTTGTTAACACCAAGTGGTTATTCAACAGCATGGGGTGGTACTTTTTTTAGAGGATTTGCATATTCGGAACATTCACTATCATGTGCATGTTGTATATCACTAGTGTTAACAATGGTATTTCTTAAAGAGTATAAAAATGTTTTTATAAAAATGTTATGGATGATTCCCTGTTCTGTTGCAATTTTGCAGTCAGGTGCAAGAACTTATATTGTATCGTTGATTGTTATTTGGTACTTTTTTTATAGATATTGTATTGACAAAATTTCAGTAAAATTATTTATTGTACCAATTTTTATAGTAGTAGCAATTTATTTTATTTTAAATTCTGGATTTTTAGAAAAAATGACAACTAGTGCTACTAATCAATATTCTTCGTTAAATCCAGTAGAAGCATTTACAAATGGAAGAACAGCATTTTGGGCAATAGATTTACAAGCATATTTACAAGGAAATCTTTTTTATAAAATTTTTGGACATGGATTTGATTATATTTATTATATAAATCAAACTAGATATGGTTTAAGAATATGGGCACATAATGATTTTATAAACGTATTATTGTGTAATGGGATTTTGGGAATAATTACATATTTTTATTCATATATCTGCATATTTAGAGAAGCATGGAAAAATTTGAAAAAATTAGATGCAATATTATTAAGTTTGTTTTTAGTAATTATTGCACTGATTAATGGATTATTTGTATATCAGCATTATTTATATAGTTTTATTATTATATATGTACTTGCTACAAACTTTAATAGTAAAGATTTTGATTATAGTTGGAGGGAGAAATAGATTATGGCATTGTTTACAATTACGCATAAATATTTAGAAGATACGGAATTAGTAGATGGAATGCAATATTTATATGTTGGTGCTTACCGACAGAATAAAAGAAAAACGAATTTTTTATATGATGATGAAGGGGAAAATATATCAAAAAAAAATAGTAATTATTGTGAATTAACAGGCATGTATTGGGTATGGAAGAATAGTATAGATGAATATGTTGGAATTTGCCATTATAGAAGATTTTTTACAAAGAATGAATTGTCAGTTAATAAAAAATATTTTTACACATACGAAGAGTTGAAAAAAAAGCTTAATGGAGTAGAATGTTTGGTGGCAGATAAATTATATGTGAAAGATAACACGATTTATGATCATTATGCACGTTATCATTTTAAAAAGGATTTAGATGTATTAAAAAATTTGATAAAAAAAGAATTTCCAGATTATTGTGAAGCATTTGATGAAGCATTTTCGAAAAATTATTTTTATCCATGTAATATGATGTTTTGTAAAAAGAAAATATTTGATGAATATGCTAAATGGTTATTTAGTCTTATTGAACGATACGAAGAAGTAGTAGATATTTCAGGATACTCTGTAGATCAAGCAAGAATTTTTGGATTCTTAACAGAGAGATTATTGAATGTTTGGATAATAAAAAATGAAATAAATATTAAAGAATTGCCTGTGGTGCAAACTGATAGTACATTAAAATTTAGGATACACATGTTGTTAAACAAGATTTTAAAATGTTCAGTAAAAGAAGGAAATAAATATTTTAAGTAAAAATTAAATTTTACAAAGTAATAGGAGAAGATTAATGAAGAAAAAAGTTGGTATTATTACATATCATTCAGCGTATAATTTTGGTTCGGTACTACAAGCGTATGCAACACAATGGATTTTAGAAAAATTAGATTGTGAAGCAGTTATTCTTAATTATAGGATGAAATCACAATATGAATATTACAGTATGCTACATACAAATCAAGGAATAAAGGTTTTTGTGAAAGATTTATTACATTTGCCACAAATAAAAAAATATATTAAACGTAAAAATAGATTTGAAGAATTTATCGCAAGTCTTAAATTAACTAATGAATTTTCGGAACCTAATGAAACAAATATATTTAGAGATAAATTTGATATATTTGTAAGCGGGAGTGATCAAATTTGGAATAAACATTCTAATGAGCTAAATTCTGTAGATTGGAATTATATGGATCCATACTTATTAGATTTTACAGATAGAAAAAAAATATCGTATGCGTCTTCTATTGTAAATATGACACAAGATGAGTTGAAAAGAATAGCTCCTAAAATAGAAAAATTTGATTATGTTAGTTTTAGAGAATCTGAGTCTTGTACTAGACTAATGGAAGTTTCTGGAGTTAGTAGCCAAGCAGTTATAGATCCAACATTATTACTAAATAAAGAGGATTGGATGTCTATGATTGGTGAGATACCTGAAGAATTAAAGCATAGAAAGTATGTTTTGTATTATGCATTAGATGGAATAAAAAAAACAGCAGAAATTTTACCAAAGCTTCAAGATTTTGCAGAATCTAAGGGATGTTTGTTGGTAATGATTACACCTTTAGCATATTTTGTTGCAAATAAAAAAATTTATAATATGATCGAAGCAGGACCTAAGGAATTCCTAGGTCTCATAGATAATGCGGAAGTTGTATTAACCAATTCATATCATGGGACATTATTTTCTGTTAATTTAGGTAAGGAATTTTATACACTTAGAGATCCTAATAGTAAAGATCAAAGGATAACTAGTATTTTGAAAAATTTAGGACTTTCGGATAGAATTGTTGCATCTCCAGAAAATATAACTAGAAACTCAGAAAATATAAATTATGATAAAGTATGGAAGATGAGAGATGTTTATAGAAATAAGTCCATAGAATATTTGAAGAATGCAATTGCAGATTCAGGTGATTTAAAATGAGTAATAACGTAGAAAAAAATTTTATTTGTGATCCTATTGATTGCATTGGATGTGGAGTGTGTGTATCGGTTTGTCCACGAAAATGCATACAAATGGAGGAAACTCAAGAAGGATTTATGTATCCTATAATTGATTTAAAAAAATGTGTTAATTGTAAATTATGTGAAAAGAAATGTCCTCAGAATGTGGAACATAAAAAAATGACTTCAAAGTTTTATATGGCATGGCATAAAAATAGAAAGATAGTTATGAATAGTTCATCAGGAGGAGTTTTTTCAGCATTAGCACAATGGGTATTAGATAAGGGAGGGGTAGTTGTTGGAGCAGAATTTAATGCTTCAACAAAAGAAGTAAGACATGAATTAATTGATAACCCCAAAGATCTATTTAAATTAAAATTGAGTAAGTATTATCAGAGCAAAACAACGGATATTTTTTATAAGGTACAAGAGCAGATAAAAAGAAAAGTATTAGTGCTATTTACAGGAACAGCATGTCAGATTGCAGCGTTGAATAGTTTTTTAGGTGAAATTGATAAAAAATATTTGATAACTTTAGATGTACTTTGCCATGGGGTAGCAAGTAAGAAAGTAGTGTTAGAGTATATTAAATCAAAAGAAAAGGAATATAATAAAAAAATTATAGATTTTAGGTTCAGAATTAAAGAAGGAAAAGAAGGATGGCAATCTGGAAGTGGAACACGAATGAAACTTTTCTTTAGTGATGGAACCAGTGTTGTGCAGAATAAGTATACAGATACTTATTTTGTTGGATTTAATAGTAATATTTTTTTAAGAGAAAGTTGTTATAGATGTAAGTATTGTGGGCAAAATCGTATTTCAGATTTTACGGCTGCAGATTTTTGGGGTGTGACTCTTGAACGAGTTAGTAAAAAACAATTATATGATGGAGTTTCAGTGCTGTTGGTAAATTCTGATAAAGCAAGAACAATTTTATCAGAATTAGCTTTAGTGATGAATATTCAAGAAATTGATCCTCAAGAAGCTATACCATATAATAGAGCGTTTGAAAAGCCTAATATTCGCCCTAGGTCAAGATCAGATTTTTTTGATTTACTTGAAAAGGAAGGTTTTGATAAAACTGTTAAATCTATTAATCATCGATATTATAGGAATATGGCAATCAAAAACTGTTTGAAGGGATTATTGCCTAATAAATTGTATAAAATTTTATTAAAAAATAAATTATAATATACATTAAGAAAGGAAAAATAATGGAACAAAGTCGAGAGGCTAGATTGGTAAAAAATACAATTATATATACTATTAGTAATTTTGGTTCAAAAGTTTTAACGTTTTTGATTGTACCATTATATACTTATTATTTAACAACGGAAGAATTTGGTACCTATGATACAATTATATCATTCATGAACTTACTTACACCAATATGTATATTAGCAATACATGAAGGTTTATTAAGATGGCTGCTAAAATCCAATGAAAAACATGGGGAAATTTTAGGGTCAGGATTGAGTTTGCTAGTCACGTTTATAGTGATAACAGATACAATAGTATTTATTGTTTGTTCAATACTCCATTGGAAATATACTTTAGCTTTTATAGCACTTTTAACAGCTTTTGCGTTACACAATTGTTTTCAGTTTATTGCAAGAGGTGAAAAAGAGAATAAAGTTTTTGCAATATCAGGCATAATTTATACGATGGTAATGTTGCTACTAAATATTTTGTTTGTAATGGTTTTTCACTTTGGAGTTGATGGGATGCTATGGTCAATGACCATGGCATATTGTTCAGATGTTTTATATCTGATATTTTGTTTAAGAGAAAAGTTACATTTAAGAGAAATGCATTTTAATAAAAAACTTGCATTTTCAATGCTTATGTTTTCAATTATGCTTGTACCTAATAGTGTGAGTTGGTGGGTGATGAATGCATCAGATAGAATTATGCTAACTATGATGGCAGGAGCAGCAACTACAGGAATATATTCTTTAGCGAATAAATTTCCATCTATAGTTACAATTTTACATTCTTTATTTTATCAAGCGTGGCAAGAGCAAGCTGTTCTCGAATATGATAGTGAGGGAAGAGATGTTTATTATACCAGTGTTTTTAATACATATATGAAAATAGCATGTTGCGTTGTGGTAATTCTAATTCCTTTATCCAAAATAGTTATTTTATTTTTCATGAATGAAAGTTATGCTTCATCATATCAATATGTAGGAATATTATATTTAGGGTCTTTATTTTCGTCTTTTGCAGGTTTTTATGGAACAGGATATATTAGTGCAAAAGATACAAAAAATGCAATGAAAACGACGGTAGTAGGTGCTATTGTTAATTTTCTTATTAATTTATTGTTAATACCAGTAATAGGAATTTGGGCTGCGTGTTTATCTACTTTGGTTGGCAATGTTGTAGTATGGGGAATGAGAATAAAACATACCAAAAAATATTTTAAAATTTTAGTTGATTGGAAAAAATTTTATTTTATTATGTTTATTAATGTATTGTATACAATATTTATTTGTTTTACTAATAATATTGAAACAATAATTATGATAATTGTTGCGATTATTATATCTATAATTATGAATAGAAAAATAGTAGTAAATATATTTGAAATGATAAAAAAGAAAGTGATAAAAAAATGAAAAAATATGATTATTTAGTAGTAGGATCAGGCCTTTATGGGGCAATTTTTGCACATGAGGCAAAGAAAAAAGGAAAAACAGTTCTTATAATAGATAAAAGACCTAATATTGCAGGTAATGTTTTTACAGAAGATATTGAAGGAATTCATGTACATAAATATGGAGCACATATTTTTCATACAAATAATAAAAAAGTTTGGAACTATATTACACAATTTGCAGAATTCAATCGTTTTACAAATTCTCCAGTGGCTAATTATAAGGGTGAATTATATTCATTACCATTTAATATGTATACATTTAATAAGATGTGGGGTGTTGTAACACCTGAAGAAGCAGAGACAAAAATTGAGGAGCAAAAAAAAGAAGCAGGAATCAAAGAGCCAGCAAATTTAGAAGAACAAGCTATTAGTTTGGTAGGAACTGATATTTATGAAAAGTTGATTAAAGGTTATACAGAAAAACAATGGGGAAGACCATGTACAGAATTACCATCTTTTATTATTAAAAGACTACCAGTGCGTCTTACATTTGATAATAATTATTTTAATGCATTATATCAGGGAATCCCAGTTGGTGGATACACTAAAATGGTAGAAAATATGTTAGAAGGAATAGAAGTACGATTAGGTGTAGATTATTTAGAAAATAAAGAAGAATATAGTAAACTTGCGGATAAAATTGTATATACAGGTGCTATAGATGCGTATTTTGATTATAAATTAGGGGCATTAGAGTATAGATCTGTACGTTTTGAAACAGAAACTCTAGACAAGCCTAATTTTCAGGGAAATGCTGCAGTTAATTATACAGATGCAGAGACACCATGGACACGTATAATCGAACATAAATGGTTTGAATTTGGTAAAGATGTAGAGGGAAATGATTTACCTAAGACTGTTATTAGTCGTGAGTATAGTTCTGAATGGAAACTTGGAGATGAGCCATATTATCCAGTAAATGATGATAAAAATGGTAAATTATATGAAGAATATAAAAAATTAGCAGAAAAAGAAACTAATGTCATCTTTGGTGGTAGACTGGGCGAATATAAATATTACGATATGGATGCTGTAATTGCATCTGTATTAAATATGTGTGAGGCTGAATTGGCATAATAATAAAAACCGAATAAGTTTTATAAAATGGGAGCCTAAGTTTCCGTATACTTTATAGAATTTAGAAGTGAATAAAGAAATGAGAAAAATAATAGAAAGAAAGATTGGAATACAGAAACTATTTAAAATAATAAAATCTACGGAACTTTGGCAGTGATTTTTTTAAAAATTAGATTAACTAGATGGATGAAAAAACAGATAGCAAACAATTTGAATAATTGTTTAATAAGCTGTTTGATAAGTTGTCTAATTATCAATTTTTTTAATTGTTTAAACATAAATCAGCCCTCCTTTCAATGTGGTGTTAGTACAAATATGAAAGATAGGAGAAATGATAATTGGTAAATGTCTTAAGTTTTTTGAAAAGTCAAGGAATTAGTTTATGAAATAAAATATTTTTTGAAAAATTTCAAAATTAGTATCACTTTTTATGAAAAAAGAGCTTCTATATTACAAGGGAGAAAATACGAATGAATACAACACTAATCATCATGGCAGCCGGAATCGGCTCCAGATTTGGAGAAGGAATCAAACAGTTAGCCCAAATGGGACCAAATGGAGAAATCATCATGGATTATTCCATTCATGATGCAAAAGAAGCAGGATTTAATAAAGTAGTCTTTATTATCCGCAAAGACATTTTCAAGG
>OHAC01002066.1_pt1 | contig 16863 bp, 10 predicted proteins | sample 1577051 | NCBI WGS metagenome assembly OHAC01 (sample SAMEA3541499, study PRJEB24748) | human gut metagenome | biome: human gut; feature: human-associated habitat; material: faeces | place: China | collected 2012 | reverse complement strand
GGAGTACAACCTTGCCAAGGTTGGGGTCGCGGGTTCGAGTCCCGTCTCGCGCTCTCATAATTAAGAAAAAGGGTATTCAGTAACTGAATATCCTTTTTTTGTGTTCTTTTCCTTGTCAAATCACTTTGCTATTTTGAGTTTAGCTCTCGCAAATTTGCGGAGGAACTCAAGATGGCGATCGAGAAAGTAAAAGAATACTTCAGACAATACGAAATGGAATTCCGGATTCAGGAATTATCAGAATCCAGTGCTACGGTAGAACTGGCGGCGGAAGCTTTGCATTGCGAGCCTTGCAGGATTGCAAAAACTTTATCGTTTCTGGTGCACGATATGCCGATTCTGATCGTGACGGCGGGAGATGCAAAGATTGATAATGCGAAGTACCGCCATTACTTTGGCGCGAAAGCCAAGATGCTGACAGCGGATGAAGTGGTGGAGCTGATCGGTCATGCAGTTGGCGGTGTGTGCCCGTTTGCGGTGAAGGCTGGAGTGAAAATCTATCTGGATGAATCCTTGAAACGGTTTCAGACGGTCTTTCCAGCCTGTGGAAGCGGAAATAGTGCCATTGAGCTGACCATTCCAGAGCTGGAGCAGTATTCTTCTTATGAGGCCTGGGTGGACGTGTGCAAGGGATGGCAGGTGGAAAATGCCTGAATTTTACCACTGGTCTGGAGATAAGTTTCAGAGAGTACAAATGCTGCTGGATGCATTAGGGTTGGAAACAGGAAGTTTGCAGATAAAGTGTCCAGCTGCGGAGATTGCAGAATGCGGCAGTGAGATGGATGGAAAAAGACCGTGCAGGGTGATTTCTATTGTAGGGGCCGGTGGTAAGACCAGTACCATGTTCCAGTTGGCGAAGGAATATGCTGGGATGGGAAAAAGGGTGATTGTAACTACCAGCACTCACATTTTCCGACCGGATGGTTATGAGGTGGTTTTGAAAGATCAGCCGGAGTGGCTGGAGCGGTTGATGGAGTTTACGGAGAAACCAGGTGGGAATATTCTGGTAACTGCGGCGGAAGAAATGGACTGGAAGAAAGGGAAAAATGACAATTTCCCATGTGATAAAGCGAAGAAAAAGTTAAAAGGAATGGAGCCGCACGAAATTGGCAGGTTGCTCAATTATTGTGATGTACTCTTAATTGAGGCGGATGGTTCCAAAGGGCTTCCAGTAAAAGTTCCGGCAGAGCATGAGCCCGTGATCATTCCAGAAACCCAGGTGGTGATTGGATGTGCGGGTCTGACTGCAATCGGGGAAATGATCCAGGAGGTATGCTTTCGAAGCAAATTTCTAGAAAGGATAAGAAAAGACGGAAAGGTGACAGAGCAGCTGCTGGCGGAGATCCTGTGTAGCGAGTCAGGAACCAGAAAGAATGTAGGTAAAAGAGCGTATCGAATTCTATTGAACCAGCTGGACGGAAGCAGGGAAAAAGGTGCGGCAGAGCAAACGGCCAAATGGATTGACCAGTGGAGTCAAAAGAATGGTAAAGAAACTGTAACGATTGCGGCATCCTGCTATTTGCATACTAAGGATTAAAAATGATGGATGTACCGGTAATGTGAAGTGTAACTGGTGAGCCAGTAGGAATGGGAAGAGGAGATATGACATGAAAGTCTTGATAAAAGGAGCTGGTGACCTGGCGTCAGGAATCGCCTGCAGACTACATCATTGCGGTATGGATGTGGTGATGACAGAGATCGGAATTCCGACGACGGTGCGGCGGACGGTGGCATTTTCCCCTGCGATCTATGAGGGAAAAGCGGAAGTAGAGGGAATAGAGGGCGTTCGCTGCGACAGCCTGGAAGAAATGGTGATCGCAGTGGCAGAGCGAAAAATCCCGGTTTTGGAGGATCCGGAGTGTCAACTGGCTATGGAGTGGAGACCGGATGTGGTGGTGGATGCTATTATTGCAAAGAAAAATCTGGGGACGACAATCCGTGACGCAAAAATTGTGATCGGTGTTGGCCCTGGATTCACGGCTGGTGCAGACTGCCATTGTGTGGTGGAGACGAAGCGTGGACATGACCTGGGGCGGGTACTTTGGAAGGGCAGTGCAGTCCCGAATACTGGAGTTCCGGGAATGATCGGCGGATATGCCAAGGAGCGGATCATCCGGGCTTCTGGAGATGGTATTTTCAAAGGAATGTGCAGGATTGGTGATCTGGTGGAAAAAGGCCAGCTGGTGGGCATGGCAGGAGAGAATCCAATTTATGCGGAAATTCCAGGAGTAGTGCGTGGACTTTTACAGGATGGCGTTCCGGTGAAAATGGGAATGAAATCCGGTGATATTGATCCAAGAGCAGTGGTAGGAAGCTGTTATACGGTTTCTGATAAAGCCAGAGCCATTGGCGGAGGTGTGCTGGAGGCGATTTTGACACTGCAGACCAGAATCAGCAGACAGGAACTTCCGACTGCTCTTGTGATGATGGCGGCAGGAAACAGTGAAAGGTTTGGAGAAAATAAATTGCTTTATCCTGTAAATGGAAAGCCCATGTATGAGCATCTGGCGGATCAGGTGAATGGACTGGCAGAGAATGTTTTCCAGAAAAAAATTGTGGTGACCCAGTATCCGGAACTGGCGGAGCATATGAAAAAAAGAGGGTTCCAGGTCTGTCTCAATGATCAGCCGGAGCTTGGAATCTCCCATTCGGTTCATCTGGGAGCGGAAGAAGCGTGGAAATGGGAACCGGACGCAGCTATCTGTTTTGCGGTCAGTGACCAGCCGTATCTGAGAGGAACCACATTAGAGATGTTGATCCGGCAGTGGAAAGCCAGTGGAAAAGGCATTGGCGCTCTGGCATATCATGAGGAAATTGGCAATCCGGTGGTGTTTGCGGAAAAATACCGGAAAGAGCTGATGGAACTGACCGGGGATAAAGGCGGAAAACGGGTTGTGAAACGGCATATGGATGATCTGTATTTAATGGAAGTGGAAGATGCAGAGGAGTTAAGGGATTTGGATACAAAACCAGTATGATTGTGGGTTTACGAAAACGTTTCTAGGTGTTATAATAAAAAACAGTGATTGCCTGTGTGGCGGATAAAAAGGAACCATAGGCGAAATGAACGAATGGAAAGAAAGAGGATAGAAAAGAGATGGCCATTGATTATACATTAACTGTTAAGAAGATCCACAGTCTGGAGAAGATTTATGTTCTGTTTTCCGCAAGTACCCGTATGCCATTTGTAGAGTGCGATCCAGAAGAGTTTGATGATCAGATCTATATTTTTGCCAATGAAGAACTGGCGACGGCAGCTGCGAAAGCTTATGCTGAGAAGCAGATGCCAACTGGTGTGATTCCGATGGAGAAGAGCCAGTATTTGGCATTTTTCGGAAGCCTGCACTTGATTGGCGTAAACATGCTGGTATTTGAGGATGAAGGCGGCGTGACCAGAATGCCGTTAGATGAGATTGCCAGACTGGATCCAAAGGTTGCAGAAAAGAAAGAAGTGCCGATGCTTAACACAGCACTTCAGCTGACTGTGATTTATTTCATTCAGGAACTGCGTCGTCCGAATCAGAAGAAGGACGATATGGTCCGCATGAAACGCTTACAGGAGTTAGAGGAAGAGATGATTGCGGATCTGGTACGTTCCCGTTTTATTCTGGCAGTGGATTTCTCCAAGGTAGAGGGTGAGATCGAGCCAGGAAAAACAAATCCAAATGTACAGGTTCCAGTTGTAAAAGCACCAAACGGCGATGCGTTCCAGCCGATCTTTACGGATGTATGGGAGTTCCAGAAATTCCACAAGAATCCAGAAGTGAAGCTGCGTATGGCTCCGATCGAGTTCAAGGGACTGTTAGGCGCGCTGGTTCCACAGGCAAAGGGATTTGTGCTGAATCCAAATGGTGTGAACCTGATCTTATCCAGAGAGCAGTTGACTGCAATTACGAAGAAATTTTCATAAGAAGAAAATGGTGATAATCAAAAACGCTGTGATTCATGTTAAGTATGAGTCACAGCGTTTTTGATTAATAAAGTTTCAGGGTGATCATGGTTACCGAATCTTCCGCATCGGACTGAAACCATGGAAATAGATCAAAAACAGGATGGAGGTGACCACCCAGGTCATCGGATATGTGAAAATGATGGCGTGAATATTGTGGTGGCTTGGTACGTAAAGAAGCAGCCACAGCACACGGAGGGCGCATACGCCAGTCATGGTTAAAAACATCGGGAACCAGGAATCACCAATGCCTTTTAAAGAACCGGAGTAGATTTCGATGATGATGTAAGTGAAGAACGTCGGCACCAGATAGTGAAGCACGTCCATACCGATGGTAAGCACTGCCGGATCTGTGGTAAAGATCTGGAAAATATATTGGCCAAAGTTGTATAGGAACAGGCTTAAGAAAAGCGTGGTGACAAAACTCATTCCCAGACACACCCGGATTCCATTGCGGACCCGGTCCATTTTCCCAGCCCCGTAGTTCTGGCCTACGAAGGTAGTAACAGAGATGGAAAAGGCGCTGATGATCATCCAGAAGATCACATCAATTTTGCCATAAGTGGCCCAGGCCGCAACGGTGTCGGTTCCCAGGCTGTTGACGCTGGACTGGATGATGATGTTGGAAGTGGTGTACATGGCGGATTGAAGACCCGAAGGAAGACCGATTCGGACGATCCGTTTTAACATCCGCATATCAAGCCCCAGCTTGGAAAAATGAAGCTGGTACATATCGCTTGTCCGCACCAGCACCCAGATCACCAGGAAGGCACTGACGCACTGGGAAATGATGGTTGCCAGAGCAGCTCCAGCAATTCCCATATGGAAATAGACAACGAATACAATATCCAGAATAATATTAGCAAAGCAGCTGGCAATCAGGAAATATAATGGCCGTTTGGAATCCCCCACTGCCCGTAAGATACCGGAGCCAATGTTGTAGATCAGATTGGCGATGGTTCCAAGAAAATAGATCCGCATATAGAGCGTGGCAAAGCCCACGATGTCTTCTGGTGTTCCCATGGCATTTAACGCAAATGGAGCGCCCACAAATCCAATGACCATGAGAACAGCGCCGCTGATCACAGAAGCAGTGATAGCAGTGTGGACGGCGTAGCCCACCATTTCCTCCCGTTTTGCCCCGTAATACTGGGAAATGATGACGGTGGCACCGGAAGAAAGTCCTACGAAGAAACCGATCAGCAGATTGATGACGGTGCCAGTGGGTCCGCCTACCGCCGCCAGAGCCTGCTTGCCCACAAACCGGCCGACAATGATGGCATCTACGGTGTTGTAAAGCTGCTGGAAAAAGGTTCCAAATAAGATTGGGAAGAAAAAGATCAGAAGCTGTTTCCAGATAACGCCTTCCGTGATCTGGTTATTGGAAACAGAGTGGTCAGCGGTTTTTGAAGCTGTTTGTTTGATGGATTGCTTTTTTAAGAAAGTCATATGCAGGTCCTCATTTGTTGTAAGAATATACGTCAATAGGAACAATGGATTGGTGTGGTTATTGTTTTTTTGGATAACGCCGGAAACGGTAATAGCTGAAGCCATGGAGGTAGATCAAAAACAAAACCGATGTAACCATCCAGGTCAATGGATAGGAAAAGATCACCGTGTAAATGCTCCGGTGGTCTGGCACGTAAAGCAGCAGCCACAGCACACGCAGGCCGCAGACCCCAAGCATGGTGATGATCATCGGTTTCCAGGAGTCTCCGACACCTTTTAAGGAACTGGAATAGATTTCCAGAATGATGTAGGTGACATAAGTCGGAACCAGGAAACGCAGGATATGCATACCAATGGAAAGCACTTCCGGGTCGGTGGTAAAGATCCGGAAAATGTATTGGCCAAAGTTATAGAGCACAAAGCTTAAGCAAAGCGTCGAAACCAGGGTCATCCCCATACAGACTTTAATACCTCTGCGGACCCGCTCTGATTTCCCGGCACCATAATTTTGGCCCACAAAAGTAGTGATGGCAATGCCAAAGGCACTGACGATCATACCGAAGATGGCGTCAATTTTGCCATAAGCGGCCCAGGCGCTGACCGTATCAGTTCCCAGGGCATTGATGCTGGACTGGATGATCACGTTGGACATGCCGTACATGGAGGACTGAAGGCCAGATGGCAGTCCGATGTGGATGATCCGTTTTAACATCCGTATGTCCAGTCCAAGTCTGGAAAGAACCAGCCGGTGCAGGTCCTGGGTGCGAGTTAAAGTAAAGATGACAAGAAATGCGCTGACGCACTGGGCAAAGATCGTAGCGAAAGCGGCTCCCGCAATACCAAACTGCAAAAGGATCACAAACAGGATGTCCAGAACAATGTTGGTAAAGCAGCTTGCCATCAGGAAATACAGGGGGCGTTTGGAATCACCAACTGCCCGCAGGATACCGGAGCCAATGTTATAGATCAGGTTGGGGATGGTTCCAAGAAAATAGATCCGGATATAGAGGGTGGCAAATCCCAACACATCTTCCGGGGTTCCCATGGCCTGGAGAGCCAGCGGCGCACCAAAGAATCCAACAACAGTCAGAACACCGCCACTGATGATGGAGGCGGTGATGGCAGTATGGACAGCATAACCTACCATATCGGCCTTTTGGGCACCGTAATACTGGGAGATAATGACCGTGGCACCAGAGGAAAGGCCGATGAAAAAGCCGATCAGAAGGTTGATGATGGATGTGGTGGAACCGCCCACCGCAGCCAGAGCCTGTTTCCCAAGAAAACGTCCGACAATGACGGCATCTGCCGTATTATAGAGCTGCTGGAAAAAGGTTCCAAATAAAATAGGAAAGAAAAACAGAAGAAGCTGTTGCCAGATAACTCCCTCTGTGATCGGATTGCTGCTGGAACCGGAAGTGGTTTTTGATTGTTGAAACATAAATGCTCCCTCGCCTGCAAAAGTATTTGAAAATATTCTATAAGTGCACTATAACACAGAAAAGGGAAGAAAACAACTAGTCAATCCGGGCTTTTTGGAGGGCGTTGTCAATGGCATTTAACAGGACCTGGGCAGTGTAACGGGTCTCCATGGAATAGGAAAGATCCTCTGTGGACTGATGGGCTAAAATCTGATTTTCCAGGTCAGCCATCACCGGTTCCATCAAGGGATACATGGTGGTGACTGCCTCGTCTAAGGACACGAAGGAAACAGAAGTGATGTCAGTGTCATCTACGGTGACTTCTACATTCAGGTTCTGATTTCCTAAGGTCAGGGAAGAGGTGTAAACTCCTGGGATGTAGGAGGCAGACCGGGCAGGCGTTTCAGATTTTTTCGGGTGGAACATGACAAACAGCAGGCAGATCAAGAGGATTGCCAGGCCAATAAAAATGGCGGTATAGATAATCTCTTTCATGCGTAAAACCACAATTTTTGTTTTTGAACTCATGGTAGAACCTCCGGGAACTCTTTGCTATAATGTATGGAGATGGTTATTGAAATATGTGCAGCGGTTGAAAGACCGTTTTGCAGTCACTGATCAGTGGGATTGTAGAATGCTTCCGCTGATCGTAAAAACATACGTTTCAAGAAGAAAAGGATGGATCAATATGTCATTGCAGTTTGTGATCGGTAGCTCCGGGTCTGGAAAGACCCGTTATTTATATGAGAATCTGATAAATTTATCCATGGAACATCCGGAAGGCAATTATATCGCTATTGTTCCGGAACAGTTTACCATGCAGACCCAGAAGGAGATCGTGACCCTTCATCCCAATCATGGCAGTATGAACATCGATATTGTCAGCTTCCAGAGACTGGCGTACCGGATTTTTGAGGAGCTGGGCGTGGAGCACTTAGAGGTGCTTGACGATATGGGAAAATCCATGGTGCTTCGGCGGGTGGCAGCAGGGCAGAAGAAAAATCTGGGCCTGTATGGAAGCCATCTAAATCAGACCGGGTTTGTGAACCAGCTAAAATCTATGCTTTCCGAGCTTTATCAGTACGGGATACAGCCGGAGAATCTGCGGGAGGCCATGGAACATGCGGGGCCACTGCTTTGTGAAAAACTTCACGATATTTCTGTAGTATACGAGGCATTTCAGCAGGAGATCCAGGAGAAGTACATCACGGCAGAGGAGATCCTGGATGTGCTGTGCCGGGTGCTGCCAAGATCGGAGCTGATCAGGAAAAGTGTGGTGACGCTGGATGGCTATACAGGTTTCACACCGGTCCAGTACCGGATCGTGGAATTGCTGATGCGCTATGCGAAACAGGTGATCATTACGGTTTCGATTGACCCGGAAGAGAAGCCATATGAGCGGACTGGCATTGATCATTTATTTTATATGGGCAAGGAAATGATCTGGCGGGTTAATGAACTGGCGGCGAGAAATGGGATTCGCAGGGATCAGGATGTTCGTTTAGAAGGAAAATGTCTGCCACGGTTCCAGAACAGTCCAGCCATTGCTTTTGTGGAGAAGAATTTATACCGCTATGGACGGAGGTCCGAGCAGGAGCCGAAGGAGATCCGGGTATTTCGGGCTGTTTCTCCAGGAGAGGAGGCGTCATTTGCGGCATCCATGATCCACCGTTTGGTGCGGGAACAGGGAATCCGTTATCGGGAGATCGCTGTGATCACCGGGGATCTGGCTGGATATCGCTATGAGATCGTAAACCGGTTTGAGCGGGAAAAAATCCCGTATTTCATGGATGATAAGAAGAGCATCCTGGAAAATGTCATGGTGGAGTTTATCCGTGCAGCGTTGGACGCAGTGCGGAAGGATTTTGACTATGAAAGTATGTTCCGGTTACTAAAAACAGGACTTTTGACAGAGAAAAAAGAAGAACTGGACCGGCTGGAAAATTATGTGATCGCCATGGGCGTCCGTGGATGGAAATGGTGGAAAGAGACCTGGGAGCGGACATACCGCGGTGGAAAAGACATCAATCTGGATCAGTTAAATGCATTTAAAGAGGAAATCTTATGTGTTTTGGAGCCATTTCGCGACTGCATGAAAGCGGAGGAGCGGACCATCGGTTCCATGACGGACGGGGTGATCAGGTGTCTGGAAACCTGCATGGTGCGGGAAAAGCTGGATCAGTATTGTCAGTATTTTGAGGGAACCGGACAGTTCAGTCTTGCCAAGGAATATGAGCAGGTCTATGACCGGGTGTTAGAGCTTCTGGAGCGGTTGAAGGAGCTTCTTGGAACAGAAAAGGCCACAGTGAAGGAATATGCGGAGATTCTGGATGCCGGATTTGCGGAAATCCAGGTGGGAGTGATCCCTGCAACGGTGGACCGGGTGGTGGTCGGTGATATTACCAGAACACGGTTGGATCGGATCAGGATACTGTTATTTTTAGGAGTCAACGAAGGCATTGTTCCAGGCCGGAAGGACGGCGGAAGCCTGTTAAATGATATGGATCGGGAGGCATTAAAGGAGTGCCAGATCGAACTGGCTCCCACATCCAGGGAAGATGGACTGATGCAGCGATATTATCTGTACCTGCTTCTGACCAAACCGTCGGATGAGTTCGTTTTGTCTTACGCATCCTTTAATCAGGCGGGAAAATCCATGCGGCCTTCCAGTCTCATCAGTGAGATGAAGCGGATGTTCCCGCTGCTCACAGTGCAGGACGCATCGGAGGAGACCAGAAAGATCTATTCTCTGGAAGAAGGAAAGGAGAAGCTGATTGAAGGACTTCGGGCTTATGAGGAGCATGGAGACGACCGGAAATTCCTGGAACTGTACCGGTATTTTGCCGCCAGCAGGGAGTATGGGGAATTGACAAAAAAACTGACGGACGCGGCATTTTATTCCTATGAAAAGCGTGGAATCAGCAAGGCGGCAGCCAGCGCCCTCTACGGAACCATTTTACAGGGCAGTGTGACAAGGCTGGAGAAATACGCAGCATGTGCGTATGCCCATTTTCTGAATTATGGTCTGGAACTGATGGAGCGTCAGGAGTACCAGGTGGGCGCGGCAGATATGGGAAATCTGTTCCATAGCTCGATCGATCTGTGCTTTCAGGAACTACAGGAGCAGGGAAAGAAACTGACGGAACTGACAGAGGCAGAGCGGGCTGCACTGGTGGGAAACTGTGTGCGGCAGGTGACAGAACATTATGGGAGTACCATTTTCCAGAGTACCGCCAGAAACCAGTATCTGGTGCGGCGGGTAGAGAAAATGACGGAACGGACCATCTGGGCTCTGGCAGAGCAGTTAAAAAAGGGAGATTTCGAGCCGGCGGGCTTTGAGGTGGCATTCTCTGCGATTGATAACTTGTCGGCTATGAAGATCCGGCTGTCGGAAGAAGAACAGCTTCATCTGCGCGGCCGGATCGACCGGTTGGATCTATGCGAGGATCAGGAGCATGTGTATGTGAAGATCATTGATTACAAATCCGGTGGAACCCGGTTTGACCTGGCGGCGGTCTATTATGGGCTGCAGCTGCAGCTTGTGGTCTATATGGACGCAGTGACAGAGCTTGAGGAGCGGAAACATCCTGGTAAAGAGGTAGTTCCGGCTGGAATCTTTTATTATAATATCAAGGACCCATTGGTGGATATAGATAAGGAAAATGCGGAGACACCGGAGGAGATCGAAAAGGAAATCCTGCGTCAGCTTCGCATGAATGGTCTGGTAAACAGTGATCTGGAGGTCATCAGTCATATGGACCGGGCCATTGAGAAAAAGTCAGATGTGATCCCGGTGGCATTAAAGGATGGCATGATCCAGGAAAATTATTCATCTGTGGCCAGTGGACGACGGTTTGAGATCTTGAAAAATTATGTGAGAAGACAGCTGGCATGCAGCGGGCGGGAGATCTTAGACGGCAATACGGCAGTGGAGCCTTATAAGGGGGCGGCTGGTTCCGCCTGCGATTACTGTCCGTATCATGGGGTCTGTGGATTTGATGCCAAGGTAGCCGGTTATCGGTTCCGGAAATTTCCGGCGATTCAAGCAGAGAAGATCTGGGAGAAGATGTCAGAGGCAACAGAAGAAGATGGGGATACCGCTGGAAGGACAGCAGATACCGATGCAGGCATGGCAGAGAACGGAGGAAAACGGGAATGAAATGGACAGAGAAACAACAGCAGGTGATCGATACCAGAAACCGGAACCTCTTAGTATCTGCGGCAGCTGGAAGTGGAAAGACAGCGGTGCTGGTGGAGCGGATCATCCAGATGATCAGTGGGGGAGAGCATCCGCTGGATCTGGATCAGCTTCTGGTGATGACATTTACCAATGCGGCGGCGGCAGAGATGCGGGAACGGATCGCGGCGGCTATTGAGAAAAAGCTGATGGAACAGCCGGAAAACCGTCATCTTCAGGTGCAGGCGGCGCTGGTCCCTCATGCGCAGATCACCACCATCGACAGCTTCTGTCTGAATCTGATCCGTAATCATTTTAATAAGCTGGATATTGATCCAGGCTTCCGGATCGGTGATGAGGGAGAGTTATTGCTTCTGCGGACGGATGTGATGGAGGAACTGTTAGAGGAATATTATCAGAAGGATGATCCAGAGTTTGAGCAGTTTGTGGAAACTTATGCCACAGGCCGGACGGATGCAGGAATCGAGGACTACATCATGCAGGTGTACCGGTTTGCCCAGAGTAATCCATTTCCGGATCAATGGATCAAAAAATGCCGGGAAGAGATCCGGGAGACCCGGGATGGTAGTCTGGAAGAAACCTCCTGGATGAGATTTCTTATGAAAGACGCCAGGCAGCAGCTGACAGAACTGGAAGAACAGCTTCGCAGCGCGTATGCAGTGTGTCTGGAAGCAGATGGACCTCAGGTTTATCAGAATGTACTGATGGAAGAATGTGAAATGCTCCGGGGATTAAAGGAAAGTTCCGATTATCGGGAATTGAATAAACGGCTGGTGGCTGCTTCCTTTGGACGGCTTCCAGCTTCCAGAAGCAAGGATGTGGATACGGCGAAAAAACAGCAGGTGACGGACTGCAGAGACCGGGTGAAAAAGGCTGTGGCGGATCTGAAAGGGCTTTACGGGGCGCAGACAGAGGAAGAAGCAGCAGCGGATCTTCTGGGAACCAGTCCGGTGGTGTTGAAGCTGTTGGAACTGACGGAGGAATTTGACCTGAGGTTCCAGGAGAGCAAGCGGGAAAAGAATATTGTGGATTTCAACGACCTGGAGCATTATGCTCTGGAAATCCTGATCTGTTCGGAGCAGGATGTGGAGGAAGGCAGCGCACCAGCGGGAGAAACTGATGATGGAATCCGAAATGGTATCCTGTATACAGAAACCGCCGACCAGCTGAGCAGACAGTATGCGGAAATCTTAGTGGATGAGTACCAGGACAGCAACTATGTGCAGGAGGCTTTGATCCAGAGTTTGTCCGGGGAGCGGTTTGGGCGGCCAAACGTATTTATGGTGGGAGATGTGAAGCAGAGTATTTACAAATTCCGTCTGGCGCGGCCGGAGTTATTTATGGAAAAATACGCGTCCTATACGGATGAGGACAGTTCTAGTCAGAAGATTGAACTTCACCAGAATTTCCGAAGCCGGAAATCGGTGCTGGACAGCGTAAATCATGTCTTTTACCGGGTAATGACGAAAAATCTGGGAAATGTGGAGTACTCAGAGGATGCAGCCCTTCATCCAGGAGCGGTATTTGCGGAGTGTCCGGACCATGAGACCGGTGGGAAAACGGAACTTTTACTGGCAGATACGGGGAAAGCAGTCATGGGAGAGGCAGACGAAGAACTGGCGGAGTACACCAGCCGGGAAATTGAGGCAAAGATGATTGCTTCCAGGGCCCGTGAGCTGACAGATCCTGTCCATGGACAGTGGATCTGGGATAAGGAGAAGGAGTGTTACCGCCCGGCAGAATACGGGGATATGGTGATCCTGCTGCGAAGCATCAGCGGATGGACGGAAAGCTTTATCAACGTGCTGACCCAGGAGGGGATTCCGGCGTATGCGGAGACTGGAAGCGGGTATTTTGACACGGTTGAGGTGGAGACGATCCTGTCCATGCTGGCGGTGATCGATAATCCGATGCAGGATATTCCGCTGGCGGCAGTGCTGCGCTCGCCCATTGGAGGCGTGACCGATGAAGAACTGGCCTGGATGATGGCAGAGGAGAAAAAGTCTGCCAGGAAAGGTCAGGACCGAGGGATTTACCAGGCGTTTTGCAGAAAGCTTGGAGAAATAGAGAATATTGTTGGTGTAGAAAACAAACAATTGTTAGAAAAACTGAAACATTTCAACCAATTGCTGCAAAATCTGCGCTTTGCTTCCTCTTATCTTCCGATCCATGAACTGTTGTTTCTGGTTTACGAAAAAACCGGCTACTATGATTATGCTGCTTCCATGCCGGCAGGTGAGACCCGGAAGGCGAACCTGGATATGCTGGTGGAGAAAGCGGCAGCCTATGAGGCGACGAGCTACCGGGGTGTGTTCCATTTCATCCGGTATATTGAAAAATTGAAAAAATATAACACAGATTTTGGCGAGGCGCCGGTGGCGGATTCCGAGGGAACGGTGGTGCGGATCATGAGCATCCACAAGAGCAAGGGGCTGGAATTTCCGATCGTGTTTGTAGCTGGAATGGGAAAAAATTTTAACAAGCAGGATACGCGGGGGAAACTTCTGATCGACGCGGATCTGGGAATCGGAACCGACTATCTGGACAGCGAGAAGCGCATCAAGGGACCGACGCTCAAGAAAAATGTGATGAAACGCCGGATGGAACTGGAGGCGCTGGGCGAGGAACTGCGTGTTCTTTACGTGGCGCTGACGCGTGCGAAGGAAAAACTGATTCTGACGGCGTCCTCCCGGAAATTGGAGGATCGGATTGCGAAGTGGAGCGCAGTGGCAGCCGAACACGGAGCGATTCCGTATACGATTCTGACGCTGGCTTCCTCGTATCTGGATTGGATTTTGATGAGTATTCCGGAAAAAAATCCGTGGATTTCATATCAGACGGAAACGCTTTCCGACCAGATCGACCGTGAGATCGGCACGCAGATACGCCAGACGTTATCGAGAGAGTGGCTGCGGTGGCTGGCGGGGGAGGACAGCCATTTGTCGAATGACGAGAATCATCCAAACACGCAAAATCGGCTCGAAAATATCAGGGAAATAGAATCGATCATCAGCAGCAACTACCATTTCCAGTACCCATACCTGGACGATCTGAGTCTCAACACCAAGATGTCCGTTTCTGAACTCAAGAAAAAGGGCATGGAGGAAGAAGAGGAGGAGATGGTATTTCTGCCGACGCTGCCAGTGTTTATGGAGAAGGAGCAGGAAGAAAAAGGCGGCGCGACGCGCGGTACAGCGTACCACCGTGTGTTGCAGTTGTTGCCGTTTGAGCGGGCAATGTCGAGACAGGAGTTAAATGCATTTCCGGCGAAGCTGGCGGCTGAGGGGCGGATGGATGCCGAGGCGGCGGCGTTGGTGCGCGGCTCAGATCTGGCAAAACTGACAGCCAGTTCATTGGGAAAACGCATGCAGAGAGCGGCAGCAGCCGGGAAACTGTACCGGGAAAAACAGTTCGTCATCGGTATTCCGGCGCGCGAAATGGGCGACTGGGATTCGGATGAGCGGATTCTGATACAGGGTATCATCGACGCCTTTTTTGAGGAGGACGGCAAGCTGGTTCTGGTGGATTATAAGACAGATTATGTGGAAAATTCAGACATTCTGATCCGCCGCTATGAGGCACAGGTGCGCTACTATACCCGCGCACTAGAACAGATGACAGGAAAAAGGGTGGCGGAGCGCTACCTGTATTCATTCCGGTTTGGGGCGATTGAAGTGTAAGGCAGTGATTCTGGGTACAGATAGGCACGTTCGGATCCGATCGTATTTCCAGTCAATACGCCGGGATATGCGGCGCAGGAGGATCTGACGGAGTACCGGAGTTTTACGGATTATACGGATCAGGGCTTTGTTTATGTCCATGCGGGCTGCCGCGGCCGATAACTTTATAGAGTGGGTCAATGCGTGCTGCGCCCAGAGGAATTAAAATAATAAAATTAGAGAAATAAGTTTTGGTTAAAGGGTATCATCCGCCACCAGAACCGCTACCTGCGTCAGAAAATTCTCAGGATTTTTGTGCTGGGGTGGTCCCTCCAGATAGAGGTGGCGGGCGGTGCCCTTTAATGGAATCTGATATTTGTTTGCATACGCACAAAGATGCTTCACAATTACCGGAAGACCTTCATAGGCACCGTGATAAAAGATACAGAGCGCTTTCTGGCAGGGCAGGGTGACGAGATGTTCACCCAGGCTTTCCGGCGGGACGGCGATGCAGCAGGTAAAATCGCCCGGATTCGAAAGGTTGTATTCGGTGAAAAACATATGCTGCGTGGTGTCAGAACCATATTGGCGGATCGCCTTGATGAAGACGCTACGTAATTGCTCTTTCTTGTCTTCAAGTTCTGTCGAATGCAGATCCTGGCAGTAAACGGTCTGGGCGGGAAGTTCTATCTGTCGGATTTCAAAGTCATTGTGCCCTTTTGAATGTTCTTTTAATTTCTCAATATTCCGGCTGATCTCGTCACGCAGATCTTCCAGACGAGTGATCAGCGGCTCCAGATCCGTCGTGCCGTGATAATAGGCATAGATATCATCCAGCGACAGACCGAGATTCTGCAGAATGCGGATGCTCCGGATGCGCGAGACGGTGTCTGCTGTATAGTAACGGTTTCCATTGATACCGTCTCTCTGATCCGGCAGAATAAGACCCTTGTCTTCATAATTTAAAATCATGCGCCGGGTCACTTCCAACGCTTTGGCTGCCTCGCCGATCGAGAGCAGCCGTTTTTTATCGTGCGTCATAAAACCTCCTGTTAGATATCCATAAGATGTGCAATCATGTATATTTGTTATGTAGGGTTCTGGTGCAATTTTTTACACTCATAGTTTTTTATAATTACATGAAAAATAAGTAAAAATTATATAAATTAGCTAAAAAGGGATTGTATCGCACATCAATGTACGATGTATAATCATTTTATTGAAAGCGGGATGCTGTGTCAAGTATCCCGCCGATGTAAAACGCCACACAATTCGTCATACTATGCACGTTGAAAAGGAGTATCCGGGCAGGCAGGAGCGTCAGAAATTGGGGAGAATGAGTATTTTATATACAGAAAGATTTGATGGCTCATCTGCAAACATCTGCCCGGAGAAACATTTCAACCAAAACGCCTTTATTGTATACCTATGATGCTGCGTTTTATCTGGAAAAATCAAGAAAGAATTGACATTTGAACGCCTTCCATATATGCTTGAACCAATATGATTTTCGATTTGACAGATGGGAAAATCAATGGAAAATCTAAGCAGATATGGGAGGCTTTTATGGATCAGGAAAATCAGACACCACACAAACGGCGTGTCAGATATAAAGGAAAATATCCAAAAAAATTTGAAGAAAAATATAAAGAGCTGCAGCCGGAGAAGTATCAGGACACGATCCAGCATGTGATTCAGAAGGGAAATACACCAGCGGGCATGCATATTTCCATTATGGTGCAGGAGATTCTGGACTTTTTGCAGATCCAGCCGGGGCAGGTCGGATTTGATGCGACGCTAGGATACGGCGGACATACGAAGGCAATGCTGGCCTGCCTGAAAGGGCAGGGACATATGTATGCGACCGATGTTGATCCGGAGGAATCCGCCAAGACGCGGAAACGCCTGGAAGAAGCGGGCTATGGCGAGGACATGCTTTCAATCCGTCTCCAGAACTTCTGTACAATCGATGAGATTGCCAAAGAAGCGGGTGGTTTTGATTTTATTTTAGCCGATCTGGGCGTGTCTTCGATGCAGATTGACAATCCGAAGCGAGGCTTTTCGTTCAAGGTAGATGGGCCGCTGGATCTGCGCCTGAATCAGGAAAAAGGCATCAGCGCCGCCGAGCGCCTTGACACGATCGAGCGTGAGGAGCTGGCGGGCATGCTGTACGAAAATTCAGACGAA
>OHAC01002053.1_pt1 | contig 16922 bp, 16 predicted proteins | sample 1577051 | NCBI WGS metagenome assembly OHAC01 (sample SAMEA3541499, study PRJEB24748) | human gut metagenome | biome: human gut; feature: human-associated habitat; material: faeces | place: China | collected 2012 | reverse complement strand
ACGAAGTGGACAGGAAGACAGAGTTCTGGAATTATGTAAGACATTCCGTCATTATTATCCGGACGCATACGAGGAATGCTTTATTCCGACGTATGAAAAATATAGAAAAGTAAAAGGCCAGCCGACAAAACAGCTGGCTCATTTATTGCCCGGATACCTCTTCTTTGTCAGTGACCATCCTCAGGAACTCCAGAAACTTCTGAAAAGAATTCCAGAGTTCGCAAAAACACTAGGTGATGATGATGGAGCAATTCCATTGTATCAGGAGGAAGTAGAATTCCTTCAGAGATATACTGGTGAAGAGCGGATTCTGAAGATGTCCGAAGGATATCTGGTTGGATCTAAGCTGGTTGTTACAGACGGACCTTTGAAAGATTATCAGGGGAAGGTCATGAAGATTGACCGGCATAAACGGACAGCAGTGCTGGAACTGGAGTTCTTGAGAAGAACGATGAAGGTTACGGTGGGGTTGGAAGTAGTGAGGAAAGTTAATAAATAGAAACTTTTATCAGTAAATAAAAAGATATGTTTTAAAAGAAAATGTGAGGAAGAAAAGATGAATTATATTATTTTTGGTGGTTCAGGATTTATAGGAACTCATTTGATTCATTTATTAAAAGATGAATGTTTAAAACCGGGTGATAAAATATATGATTTAGATATTGTTATGCCGGGAGAAGAAGGTGTTGTACCTGGAATCGTAGAAAAAAATGAAGGCGTTGAATATATCAGATTAGATGTAAGACAAGCAATCGAGTTTGATTTTGAACCTACTAAAGACGATATTATTTTTAATCTTGCTGCGGTTCATCGTACACCGGGACATCCGGATCACGCATATTTTGAAACCAATATCAGAGGCGCGGAAAATGTAACAGCCTTTGCTGAAAAACATAATATTAAGAAAATACTATTTACAAGTTCTATTGCTCCTTATGGTGCTGCAGAAGAATTGAAAACAGAGAAAACATTACCGACACCGAACACACCTTACGGAATCAGTAAATTAGTAGCAGAAAAAATACATCAAATGTGGCAGGTGAAAGATGAGAAGAGGGAGTTGACAATTGTTCGTCCGGGAATCGTATACGGAAAAGGTGAACATGGAAATATGACTCGCCTATATAAAGGACAGAAAAAAAGATACTTCTTCTATGCCGGAAGAAAGGATACCGTAAAAGCCAGTATTTATGTGAAAGAATTGGTCAGATTCTTTAAATACAGAATGATTGATAATGATTTTGTCGGAACAGATATTTTTAATTGTACATTTGAACCGGCTTATACGATTGAAGAAATATGCACTACAATGCAGAAAGCAACAAATATGAAACGAAATATTCCATTAATTCCAGGAGGTCTGTTAATGTTTGCTGCTTCTGTATTAGGTCCGATTGGTGGAAAAAAAGTTGGAATTCATCCAGATCGTGTAAAGAAATTGATGGTTTCAACTAATGTTTGTGGAAAGAAATTAGCAGCTTCAGATTATAAATTCCATTATACATTAGAAGAGAGCTTTAGAGATTGGTTCAATGATTGTAATAAAGAAGGATTGTTCTAAAAGTAAGGAGAAGGTTAAGGGATGAGCTTAAAGTTTACGGTTGTAACTGCTGTATTTAATGCAGAAGATGTAATTGAAAAAACCATAAAATCCGTTTTGAATCAAACATATACTCCTTATGAATATCTCATTATCGATGGAAAATCCAGTGATAAAACAGTAGAGATTATAAGAAAGTATTCCAAGCATTTTGAAGAAAAGAATATTACCTTGAAAATTGTGAGTGAAAAAGATAATGGGATTTATAATGCAATGAATAAAGGAATAGATCTCGCAGAAGGTGATTTTATTTCATTTCTTAATGCAGGAGACTGGTATGAACTAGATGCATTGGAGAATATTAATAAATTCTATGAAGAGGATAGCTTTGATTTGACATATGGGGGATTACATTATGTGAATCCAAATGGAACAATTACTAATAAAATGTCTAAAAATGATGAAAAAGGAATTGTAACCAGCCGCCATTGGAACCACCCAAGTATGTTTATGAGTACACAACTTTATAAAAAATACAAATTCAATGAGAAGTTTCGTGCGTATGCAGACTTTGATTTGTATCTCAAGATGCGAAAAAAAGGTGTGAAAATCAGAGTAATTGATAAAGTGATAACTAACTTTGTTGCTGATGGTGTCAGTACGAACACAAACATGAAAAAAGTATTAAGACGGGCTAAGGAAAAGTATGAAGCATACATGGGAAATGGATATTCAAAAATATATTGGATTGAGTCTTATGGATGGGAAGTGTTCAAAGCAGTTTACTTTACAATAAGAAGCTAGTGAAGAGGAGAATTTATGAGTAGCAATTGGTTCAAAGTACTGATGAAAATGACCAAAGTACAGTATGGAAAAAACTTGCTATTGAAAGGTATGCCGATTGTTTTCAACAAAAAAGGTGCAACAATTGAAATTGGTGAAAATGTAACAATCAATAGTAGCTTTTTAAGTAATTTAGTAGGATTGTATTCAAGAACAATTATTGTGACACGTACACACGGAGCAGAAATTAAAATTGGAGATCATGTAGGCATTTCCGGGGCAACAATATATGCACGAAAGAAGATTTGTATTGGAGACAATACGTTGATAGGCGGAAATGCAAAGATAATTGATAACGATTTTCATCCAATAGATTCTAATTTAAGACTTGAACAAATCTATGCAGATCATCCAGGGGAACTTACTGATATTATTCCGACGAAAGAAGTAATAATAGGTAAAAATTGCTTTATTGGATGCAACAGCATTATCTTAAAAGGAACGGTTTTGGGAGATAATTGTGTGGTTGGAGCAGGAGCTGTAGTAAGCGGTAGATTTGAAGATAATTGCATAATAGCTGGGAATCCAGCAAAGGTTATTAAGAAACTTTCTTAATAATAAAAGCGAGTAGTTATATAATTTGGAAAGGCATTATGGGTATGAGTAAAATAGCTATTGTTGGAGTTCACAATTTACATTTAATGCAATTTTTATATAAATATACGGATATATTAGACTCAAGAGGTATTTCTTATGATGTATTATATTGGGATCGTGACATGGATTCTAGTATTAAGTATAAAACATTTTCAGGGAATAAGATAGCGTACCGATATAAGATGAGTAATTATCAACCCAAATGGAAAAAAATTAAAGGCTTTATAGGCTGTATAAAGTTTTTTTGCAAAATTATTCGAGATAAAAAGTATGATCATATAATTTTGCTGACAACTCAAACGGCATTACCTGTTTATATATTAAGTAAAACAGTAAGAAACTCAAAATACATATTTGACTACAGAGATTTGACATATGAACAAAATTCTATCTGCAAGAAAATTATAAAAAAATTAATTACTGAATCACAATTCACAGCTATTTCTTCAATGGGATTTAAAAAAGTTTTAGGGGAAAGCAATAAATTTGTAGTTTCACATAATGTAAGTAATCTGAAGATGGAATTTTTGCCGAAGCAACAGAATCAGAATATTCGGATTGTTTTTTGGGGAATGATAAGGCAGGTCGAGTGGAATAAAAAAATCTGTGATGTATTTGGAAATGTGTCTGGAATAGAACTAGTATATCGTGGAGAAGGACATACAGAGGAACTAAAAGAATACTGTGCAAAATATCAGAATATTACTTTTACGGGTAGATATACAACAGATCAAATCTCATTTTTTGCAGAGCAAACAGATGTTTTACTTAATTTATACGCAAACGATGCACAACAAAAGTTAGCTATGACGGTTAAGCTTTATGATGCTATTCGTTATGGATTGCCAATGCTTATTTCAAAAGGCTCTTATATGGCAGAAATAATGGAAACTAATAAGTATGCGTATATTACTGATATAGATAACTTTGATTTTGAAAAGTTTATAAAGTGGTATCAAAGTTTAAATTTAAAAAGTTATCCATATGAAAAAGAATATATTCAAATTAAGGACGATGATCAATATTTTGAACAGAGGTTGTTGCAGTTTATAAAGGAATAAGGAATGCATATTGGAATTTATATAAATAATGAAAACATAGCAGATGTTAATTGTAAAAATTTGTTGTTGGGGAATCCGGGAATAGGTGGAACCGAATATTGTATCTTACTGTTAGCCCAAGTATATAAGATGTATTATTCAAACAATAAGGTTACATTATTTGTGGCTAATCAGGGGAATTTACCAGAAGTTGATAATTATGTGATTGTTAATGATATTGATGATCTGCCAGAGAGAGCAAAAGAAGAAGGCATTGATATTCTTGTTGTTAGTGCTGTTTACAATGGTATGCCACTTCCACAGAGCTTTTTCAATCATATTGATGAAAAAAAAGTCAAAACAATTTTGTGGGGACATAACTTTTATTTAAGCGATTTCTGTAATAAAATTTGCAGATGCGAATATGCAAGGGCAAATGTATTTGTTGGTAGACAGCAGTATGATCGATATATTGATCATGCTGTTATTAAAAAGTCGACATACATATATAATATGTATCCAGAAACTGGTGAATTACATCGGGAGAAGATAGAAAACCATGCAGTTACTTATATTGGTTCATTAGTTCCGACAAAAGGATTTCATTTACTTGCTGATATTTGGAAAACTATTTTGAAAGAGGTTCCGGATGCAACACTTAATGTTGTTGGAAGTGGAAAGTTATATGGTCGAAATTCGAAATTGGGAAAATATAATATTGCAGAAGAATCTTATGAAGAACAGTTTATGTCCGGCTTAACTGATGATGAAGGAAACATTTTGCCATCAGTACATTTTTTTGGAGTTCTTGGTGTCGAAAAGAATGACGTAATTCGTGACACCTGTGTGGGAGTCGTTAACCCTACGGGACGGACAGAAACTTTTGGAATTAGCGCACTCGATTTTGAAAGTATGAATGTGCCAGTGGTTACCATTGCAAAAGGGGGATTTTTAGATACCGTTTTGAATGAAAAGACCGGACTGCTTTATGGACACAAAAATGATTTTGCAAAAGATATTATAACATTATTGAAGAATGATAAGCTCAATGAGCAATATGGGAGAGCAGGCGTTCAATTATCTAAGGAATTCACACCAAATAAGATAATTAAAGAGTGGAATAGACTGTTCTTGAAAGTATTAAATGACGAAGAGATGGAATACATGAAACCGAATAGTTTTATGAAAACAAATCTAAAAAAATATCGATGCTTAAATCGAAAAATAAAAAACATAATCAGAGTAGAATATCCGATATCTGTAATTGGAGTAGAAAGCTTTGCAAGAAATGTTTTGCGGAGGATAGGAAAATGATTAAATTTAGTATCATAACAGTGTGCTTAAATGCTGGAAATGATTTATTAGAGACCGTTGAGAGTACATTAAAGCAGTCCTATGATGAGTTTGAAATTATTGTGAAAGACGGCTTCTCTAAAGATGGTTCTATCGAAAAACTTCCTCAAAATAAAAAAGTTTGTGTTTATCAAGAAAGAGATAAGAATGTTTACGATGCAATGAATCAGGCAATTGCCTATGCAACCGGTGACTATTGTCTATTTATTAATGCAGGTGACACTCTGTATGAACCATCGATTTTGCAGCAGATTGCAGATTTTATCGAGGAAAATCCTGGTGATTTCTATTATGGAAAAAGTTATACATTGTCATCGGGTGTGATGAACTATGGTCCAGAGAAAATTACAAAGTATTTCTGTTATCGAACCACAATGTGCCATCAGGCAATGGTTATCAAAACTTCTTACCTAAAAGAAAGAGGTTATCTTACCCAGTATAAAATAACGGCAGATCGAGAGTGGATGGTCTACGCATTTGTTCAAGCAAAAATGCGATTTGTGCGGATGCCTATGGTTGTATGTAATTACAAAGGTGGTGGAATATCTTCAGGTGAAGATGTCCGACAAATTATTGCAGAGGAAACAAGAAAAATTAACCAAACGCATTTTACAAAAGTTGAACAGATGAAGTTTGCGGTTATCTATGCGATTACTCTTCCTGGAATAAGAAGTAAGCTTAGCAGTAATCCAAGATTCAAGTCGTTATATTATAAAATGCGATATAAGTATTTGAGCAGGTAAAGGAAAATGAGAAAAAAGATTTGTATAGCGACGCCAGTAGATTATGGTAATTTTGGAAATAGATTGCAGAATTATGCTGTACATATGATTTGCGAAAAGATGGGATTGGAACCGGTTACTTTAGCAGTAGAGTACTCATTTGTTTGTGGGAAAATTCCAAAACATCGTATTCTAGAACTAATTCATACTTTCCATATAGGAAACCTTATTTCTAAAGTTAATAAATTGAAAAGTATCAATAAGTCCTATGCATCGTGGCTATTTACAAAAGAAACAATAAAAACCGTTTATATTAAGAATCAGGACGAGTTAAATAGAGTACTTACCCAAAGCGTGTATTTCGGAATTGGCGGTGATCAGATATTTGCATCATATTGGAACGAAATTATTTGGTTTTCCATGTTCCCGGAATGTGATTCTAGTAGAAAGATATGCTTTTCACCAAGCTTTGGGACAGATTCCCCAGATAAAGCTTATCTGAATAAAATTGAACTGGAACTTAAAAGTATAGGACATCTTGCGGTGCGAGAAGAAAGTGGATGCAAGATTGTCAAAGATTTGACTGGGAAAAATGCACTTAGAATCTGCGATCCGGTAGTGATGCTCAGCAAAAAAGACTGGATAAGGGCGGCTGCAAAGAAAGAAGTGCTACAAAAAGAAAAAAAATCTTTGACGTATTTTTTAGGTGAATATCAGAAAACATATTTTCCAAAAGTTGAAAATGAGGCACAGAAAAATGGATGGTGTGTTATTGATGTATCGAGAAGCAGTAAAAGTAAGGAAGCTGCGTGTGATCCGCTGACATTTGTTGCTTACATCAATAGTGCGGAGTGTATATATACAGATTCTTTTCACGCAATTATGCTAGCTTTGATTTTGAATAAAAGAGTAGTTATCTTTGAACGTGCAGGGGGAAAAGAAATGAACACTCGTATTATGGAACTGATTAAACGCTACAATTTGCAAAGCTGCGTGTATACGGAAAATGAGAGTTTAGAGAAGCTTGGAACTTACAACATTGATGAAGTTAATAAAATCTTGGAGAATGAAAGGATCTGTGCCGATGACTACTACAAACAGTTTGCAGTATAAAGATATAAAAAAATGCTATAAAGCAAGGTCAAAGAGAGAGAAGATTGTAAGCCAAAGTTCTTCTGGTGGGGTGTTTTATGAAGTGGCAAAGAACATTCTCTCAGAAGGAGGAGCAGTATTCGGAGTAGCATTTCAAGAAAATGGAACTGTTCAATTTGAAAAAGCAGAAACTGAAACCGAAGCTGTGGATCTTATGGGCAGTAAATATATTCAGGCAAAAGCAAATCAAGTGTATTCTAGTGTTAAAAAGCACCTGTTAGAGGGGCATAAGGTGCTTTTCTGTGGAACACCATGTCAGTGTAATGCACTAAAATCATTTTTGAACAAGAAAGAATATCAGAATCTATTTACAGTTGATTTTATTTGTCATGGTGTACCGAGCGAAGGTGTTTGGGAAAAGTATCTGGAATGGATTGCGCAGGGCAGAAAGGTGAGTTCAATCTCCTTCCGCGATAAGACTATTTCATGGGGAGATTACGGAACAAGAATTTTGTTTGAAAATGGAACAGAATATTTCCAAAAGCATCAAGACGACAGTTATATGAAGTTATTTCTGGCGAATAGAATTTTACGTCCATCGTGTCATCGTTGCAGTGCAAAGGGCAATAAAAGATGTTCAGATCTTACTTTAGGGGATTATTGGGGAATTAAGGATGAAGATGCGAAACTTGGATGTTCGGTAGTAATGGTTAATACTGAAAAAGGTGCAACACTATTAAACAAGGCAGATAAAAGAATTGAATTAGCAGAAATTGCTTATGACGATGCAGTACGAAATAATTCAAATTACTTCCAATCATGCGGAATTCCATTTAACCGCAGTAAAGTTTTTGCTGCGATAGTAGAATGCCCAGAGAAAGTATTTGCAGAGCCACAAAAATACACTGAGACTTCGTTTACAGAAAAAGTAATTCGAAAATGTATTCGTATTTGGCGAAGGCTAACAAAGACAGAGACAAAAGAGACCTATTTGAAATTTAATGAAATACAGAAAACTGTATTTGAAGCACGGGCAAAATGTTGTGGATGCGGTGCATGTGAAAACGCTTGTCCAGTACATGCAATTACGATGAAACTGGACGAAGAGGGATTTCGCTATCCGGTAGTTGACAACAGAGTCTGTATCCATTGCGGTGTGTGTGAACAAGTTTGTTTAAATAGATTTATGTGAGGGAAAAAGAGTGAATATCATAATTTTTAGTAATGCTCCAATAAAAAAAATAACTGATACATTGAATTTGCCATTCTCCCCTAAGGAGGGATGGGTCAGTGCTACAATTTCAATGTTACAGACAACTAATAGCAATATCTATTATTTTTTTCCACAGAGAAAAGGAGAAAATGTATTACGAGGAACCGTAGAAAATATTCAGTATTATGGTTATCCCAAAACGAAAAGATATGATTGGGAGTTTGAAGATATACACCAGAGAATATTTACCGGAATCTTGAAAGAAATTCCAGATATCGATGTGATTCATATAATGGGGACAGAATATGGACATAGTCTGTCCGCTGTTTTAGCGGCAGAAGAATGTGGACTTATTGAGAAAGTAGTTATCTCTATTCAAGGAATGGTATCAGTTTATGCAAAACATACATATGCCAATTTGCCAACAAGAGTAATAGATTCATGGACAATTCGAGACTTTATTAGACAAAACAACCTACGTAAAGCACAAAAGAAGATGGAATTACGTGGAACATATGAAATTCAGGCAATTCAAAAAGTCCATCATATTATGGGAAGAACAGATTGGGACAGAGCTTGTACAATGGAAATAAATCCCGAAGCGAAATATCATTTTTGCAACGAAACTCTTCGACAAGAATTTTATTCGGATAGTTGGACTTATGAGAAATGCAGAAAGCACAGTATTTTCATGAGTCAAGGGTATAATAGCATTAAAGGAATGCATTATATGCTCGAAGCAATGAATATTATTAAACAATTTTATCCAGAAGTGAAATTATATGTTACTGGTAATAGTCCGTTATGCCAAGGGTGGTTTGAAAGACAGAAAAGACCAGTGTATATAAATTATTTGGAGAGTCTTATAAGAAAATATGAGTTGGAAAACAATATTGAATTTTTAGGAAGCTTAAATGCCGAAGAAATGAAGGAACAGTATTTACTAGCTAATGTTTTTGCTTCACCATCGTCAATTGAGAATTCACCGAATTCTGTAGGTGAAGCTATGATTCTTGGAACTCCTGTTGTAAGTTCTGATGTTGGTGGAGTAAAAAACATGTTGACGCATAACGAAGAAGGTTTTTTGTACCAACATGATGCGCCATATATGTTAGCTTTTTATGTGATGGAATTGTTTGAAAATGGCGAAAAATGTTTGAAATTTTCAAGAAATGCAAAACAACATGCGGAAAAAACGCATGATGCGAATCGGAACCTGAATGCTTTGATCGATATTTATAGATCAATTACGCAAAAAAATAGAGAGGTAGATAAGGATGGAAAATAAGCCGCTGATTAGCGTTATTGTTCCAGTATATAACGTACAGAAATATGTTAGAAAGTCAGTTGAAAGTATTTTACAGCAGACTTATAAAAATCTTGAAATTATATTGGTGGATGATGGCTCGACAGATGAAAGTGGTAAGATCTGTGATATGTTAGCTTGCTCGGATAATCGAGTAACAGTTATACATAAGAAAAATGGTGGACTTTCTGATGCACGAAATGCCGGATTAGATAGAGCAACAGGTGAACTTATAGGTTTTGTTGACAGCGATGATTGCATTGAAAAAAATATGTATGAGGTTCTTGAGGAAAGAATGCGCATAAACGAGGCGGATATTTCATGCTGCGGAAGGTATGTGGTTCAAGAAAGTGATGGTACAAAAACGTCATATTTTACCTCGGATAGGGAACAAGTATTATCACCTTGTCAGGCGATAGGAAAACTACTTGTATGGGATGGTTGCGATTCGGCAGCATGGGATAAACTTTATAAGGTGAAACTGTTCAGAGGGCGTAGATATCCAGTTGGGGTACTTCATGAAGATTTGAATTTTACGTCTAAACTATTTAGTGAAAGTAATAAGATTGTTCTGACAGGGATGCCTTTATATAATTACTTGATTCGCAAAAATAGTATATGCAATAAACCATTTACCACACAAAAATTCGATATTTATGAACAGGCAAGATTGAATTGCCAGTTTGTTAAAGACACATATAAAGAGCTTGAAGAAAAAGCAAAATATTTTTTGTTTAGATGTACATGTGCCTTATTGCGGAGTGCTTCAGATGCTGCACAGATAAGTGAAAAAGATTTAAAACGAGTAAAAGAACTCGCTCGCACGCAATTAAATACAGCTATATTAAATAGATTTGTGCCATTGGGAGAAAGAAAATACTATTTTGAATTACTGTATAAGGTATATACAAAAAAGAAATAGTTATATGAAAAGGAGAAAATCATGTTAGTAGGCATTCTTTCAATGCAAAAAATTGTGAATTATGGATCATTTATGCAAGCATATTCACTGAAAAAGATGGTTGAATCGTTAGGTCACAGAGTGGTTTTTGTTGATTATAAAACCAATGTTTTAATTGAAGACCGAAATGATAAAAAGAAAAAAAAAGAACTGTTTTATCAGGAAATTAAAGATAGTATAAAATTCCATATCTTAAGAAAGTATGGAGAACAGCAGAAAAAATTTGTTGAATGCTATCCTTTATTAGGAATTTCAAAGTTTAAAGCATACCATACGAAAGTTGATGTTCTTATAGTAGGAAGCGATGAGGTCTTTAACTGTACTCAAAGAAATCCTAAAGTTGGATTTGCTTTAGACTTTTTTGGTGAAAATAGCAAGGCAAAAAAATTAATAACATATGCCGCTTCTTTTGGGAGCACGACATATGAAAAAATATGCTTCTTCAATATTGAACAACAAATCAAGAGAGATTTGAATCGTTTTTCAGTTATATCAGTAAGAGACCAAAATTCATATAATATAATTAAAAAATTATGCAATAGAGAACCAATATTAAACTTGGATCCGGTTTTAGTGTCAGGAGTGGAAAAGGAATCCTGGAACGAACCAACGCTGAAGAACTATATGATTGTGTATGGCTATGCAAATCGTTTTTCAGATGATGAAAAGAAAGAGATTATAAGGTTTGCGCACAAAAACGGATTAATAACCATTTCTTTGTGCGACTATCAAGATTTTTGTGACCAGCATATTGTATGTCGCCCAGACGAAATCTTAGGGTACTTTAAGAATGCGGATTATATTGTGACAGACACATTTCATGGAACGATCTTTTCTGTCATATATCATAAGCAATTTGGAACGTTTTGTAGGGTCAAATCAAATACAGGCTCCACAAATCAGGAAAAGCTTTTGGATTTATTGGTTAGATTACATTTGGAAAAACAGCTTATTAAAGATGTGGGAAAAATAGGGGACGTTTTGCAGCATGAAATTGATTATAAAAATGTCGATTTGATTCGGAAAAGCGAAATGTCAAAAAGCATGAATTATTTACGCGATAATTTGTCGGTTTCCAAAGAGAGGTAAAAATGAAAATTAAATATATAGATTTGGAAATGGGATTGTTGGCGACAATCATTGCTTTTACTTCATTTATAAATATTAGTACATTCCATATTTCCAATTATAGAGAACTGAAAATTCTAATGCTATTTTTGGGCGGAGTTGTAATATTGAAACACGCCCGTATAATGTTAAAAAATGAATATCAGTTGCTTAATGCGGGGTTGTTATTCTTTGTATTTCTATGTGGTGCAAGCTCTTTCCTAAACCGTGGATATCAAGGAACAGACTATGTAAGTGTCATGATTTTTGGCTTTAGTATTCTCGAAACTTTTTTTACGGCTGAGATTTTTCGAGAAACAAAAAAAGTAGATTATGGATGTAAGATAATATTCTTTTGCTGTTTCATTTCTTGCGTGCTAAATGATATGCTTATGGTTGTGTTTCCAGCAAAGTATTCTTTTTTACTACATAATGATGCATATTTGGTTGGCAATAAATTTAATGTCTGCTATACGCATCTCTATTTATTGATATTCTTTTTAGCGGTGTATCAGATAAATAAAAAGAGCAATAGGATTGTATTTGCAGCTTTTCTATTAGAGTCCATAGCTATTGCTTCATCGGTAAATTGTACAACGGGAATCATTTCATTTGTTATCTTGGCTGTATTTCTTGTTATGAAAAAAGCAATATATGAACTCATGGAAAAACCATTGTTTTTTATCGTATTGACATTGGGATTGGATTTGCTGCTGATTGTAAATAGTGCAATTCTTAACGTGCCAGCTATTAGCAATTTTATTACCAATGTATTAGGAAAAGATATAACATTAACAGGGAGAATGGGAGCATATGCTAGATTTTTCTTAATGATGAGAGGACATTATTTGATAGGATATGGCTTGGATCATAACTATTGGATATGTTTGAGGGGATTAACAAGTAATAGCTTGCTACCGATTTACAATGCACAGAATGGTGTATTTGACAGCATAGTATCTTGTGGTGTAATTGGAACTGCCATGATATTTGCTCTAGCATACGCGATGATAAAAAAAGGAAAAGAAAAAAGCAACTATGCATTTCTAAGCGGAATATATATTTTTGGAATACTATCAATGGTAGAAGTAACATTAAACTTGAAATTCATTATTTTACTTGCTTTTGTTGGGCTGGCATGGGAGGACAAACAGTGCGTGGAGGCGTAGAGACGGATTGTCATGACGATTGGGAAACATTGGATTGGAATAATCCTGATATAAAAGAAGTATATGCATCTGAAAAGAGAGGTTTTTAGTAAAAATTGTGGGCATATATGAAACGCTTTTATACTCACGAAGAAAAGCAATTAAGTTGATGAATAAATTTATCATGAGAAAGGACTAGTAATGAAAGAATATGAAAAGCAGTAATCGTGATTTTTTGATTAATTTAATAGCACAGATGATGGTGTTTGCTACTAATATGATTATTAGTTTTTTCTTTACACCATTTATCATAAGTAAATTGGGCACGGAAGCATATGGATTCATCGGATTGGTAAATAACTTTGTGAGCTATTTATCTGTTATCACTATTGCACTCAATTCGTTGGCCGGAAGATTTATTACACTTTCCTATCATAAAAATGACGAAAAAAAGGTGAGAGAATATTACTCGTCAGTCTTTTTTGCGGATACTTTTATTGGAATTATAGTTTTGATTGCATCAGTTATTTTGTGCATCAATATCCAATCTTTGATTAATATTCCGGACAGCTTAGTTAAGGATGTTAAAATTACAGTTATTTTGGCCTTTTTTAGCTCGACAATTTCTTTAGTCGGCGTTGTATTCGGTGTAGCCGCATTTATAAAAAACAAATTATACATGAATTCATTGGCACAGATGACTGCAAATATCACGAGGGTGCTTATACTAGCGGTTTCGTTCTGGCTGTTTGTGCCACATATGTGGTACTATTCTATTGCAGCAATTTGTACGGGACTTATTACAATGACGTTGCAATATTGCATTACCAAAAAACTTCTACCAGAAATAAAGATTAAACGTGAGTATTTCAACTTAAAGCGTGTCTTTGAAATCTTAAAGAGCGGTATCTGGGTCAGCTTGGAGAGTCTTAATAAGATGCTTCAAACAGGTCTTGATCTGTTGGTGACGAACCTTTTTGTTAATCCAAGTGCTATGGGTCTTTTCTCAATAGCCAAGCAAATCCCAGTTGTTCTAGCTCAGATACCACAACTTGTAGCAAATGTTTTCAATCCTGAATTGGCAAAATTGTATGCTGAAAACAAGAAAGAAGAACTTATTGAAAAATTTAAATTCACTATAAATTTCTTGAGTTTTATGATGATAGTCCCACTTATAGGTTTTGTGGTATTTGGCAAAGAATTTTATACCCTTTGGCTTAATGGAAAGTCAGTAGAAGAAATAAATACAATTCAGATTCTTTCGATTCTTACGGTGTTGCCATTGTTGGTCAATGCGTATGTAGAAGGATTATACTATGCGAATACACTTACTAATAAGATTAAAGGATCGGTAATCATCACAACAATATTCAGTGTATCAAGTATTGGTACGGAATTCCTACTTTTGAAGGCAACAAGTTTTAATCCCTTGATTATTATCGCGGGAACAAGTTCGTGCTTCATGATTGTCAGACATGCAATCGTTACACCATTGTATTGCTCTCATGTTTTAAATTTGCCAAAGCTGACTTTTTACCCAGCACTGATTAAAAGTATATTCATTTCCTGCGTTATTTATGTGCTTTTTGAAGCAATTAGAAGATTTGCTGTTATAAACTCGTGGCTTACATTTATGCTTGTTTGTGCGTGTGCAGGAATTGTAGGCTATATTGTGGTTTTAATTTTGCTATTCAATAAGAACGAACGGAAGAAAGTTATTCAGATGATTTTTAAGAGAAAATCAAGATAATATGGTTTTCATCGTTCTTTTCTAGAAAAGGAGAAAGAGAAATGAAAACGGTATGTGATTTGAACAAGTGTGCCGGTTGCGGAGCTTGTGTGGATGTATGTAAGAAAAATGCTATTTCCATAAAAGATTCGTTAAAGACAATGAACGCTGTAATTGATGAAAGTCTTTGTGTCAATTGTAGCGCCTGTGAGAAAGTATGCCCCAATAACACTGAGGCAAAAAAAGAAAAACCTATCGAGTGGTATCAGGGTTGGATTCCGGCTGTGCGGAATCACTCGTCATCCGGGGGTGCAGCTTCCGGTCTGATAAAGACATTTATACTAAATGGTGGCTATGTCGCAGCATGTCTATTTAGAGATGGACAATTCTTATTTGACATCACCAATGACATTGATTATGCAAAACGTTTTGCTGGATCAAAATATGTAAAGAGTAATCCAGCTAATATTTATTCTAAAATTGCAGAGAAATTGAAAGACGGAAACAAGGTGATGTTTATTGGCCTACCATGCCAAGTGGCGGCTTTAAAGAACTTTGTAAGAAACAGAGAAAATTTATATACTGTCGATTTGATTTGTCATGGTTCACCATCTCCTCGAATTTTGGAAAGATTCTTAAACGAGAATAAAATTGACATTGCAGCAATTAAAGATTTGAAGTTCCGAAATAAAACGGCATTTGGATTGGAGTCTGGATATAAAAGAATTTCTTTTGATAATCAACAAGATTTGTACACTTTTGCCTTCCTTACATCGCTGGATTATACAGAAAATTGTTATTCGTGCAGATATGCATCATTGGAAAGAGTTTCTGATATCACATTAGGTGATTCTTGGGGAAGTGAACTTAGCGATGTGGAACAAAAAAAAGGGATATCTTTGATTTTGTGCCAATCTCCAAAAGGCGTTGAGCTTGTTCGTGCGGCGGGATTTGAAATCAGAGATGTTGATTTGGAAAAGGCTGTGGCAGCGAATCATCAATTAAGACATCCTTCTGAGATGCCAGAAAAAAGGGAGTTGTTTTTTGAAAATATAGACAAAGGCTTTTATCGAGCAATTGCAAAATGTTACCCCGAGATGTATTACAAACGTCGACTGAAATCTATCCTTAATACATTAAAATCTTTCGGGGGGGGGCAGAATGCAGTAAGTATTTATGATCTTTCCTATAAAGAATAAGTTTGGGATATCAGCAAAAAGCATCAAGTGCTAACTTTTTTTGGCCGTGTGGATAATATTATCCACACGGTAGCTGCTCAAATCTTCACACACCTCTCCGTGGTGAGCGGCAGGCAACGTCTATATGGGCGGCTGAGATGTGAAGGGAAAATTAAGTGATCCAAGACAATGACTGATAATGAAATTTTTCAATTAGCTGAAAAGTTTAGGAACGCCATATTGAGGACAAATGCGAACGGTGAATTCTTTAGAGACGGTTTTATTGAACTGTTTTCAAGAGGCAACTGTTGAATAGTCTACAATTTGCTGGTGAGATACTTTCTGGAATATGACAATGTAAGAAGTTGATACACATCTAGAGAGAATAAATCGGAAAGTCATGTGTGGCTCACATTAGAGAATGGGAGTATTGAGTGATATTACAGGAGACCAGTACAGCAACTGAACCGGGATGCTGCATTATGATCGGTCAGTATATGTATGGAAAAATCGATGCATTTCATAAGCAATTAATCTATCAAGCTAGTATAATAGAAAAATGTATGATGTCTACTAACCTACTATTGGTGTCAGGCACCAATGTGGTCAACCTAGTGTCAACTTAAGACAAGTGCCTGGTCAGAGCAATGGCCAATGGTGTGAAATCGGGAAAAGAGGAAAGTAGATTAGAAAAGAAGACGCACTTTAATAGAGCTTCACGGAAAAGCCATGTTAAAAACTATTGATTATTAGAATGCGACTTTTTTGTTGTTAAAATGTGTTCTGCCTATTGCTTTGTTCTTTTTTCGTCGAAATGTTCTTCCAGGTATAATCTGAGATCTGCATCGGAGAGAGTCCTTATATAATCTATCAATTGCAGATAAATCGAAAAGATTAGACAAGATTTTAGGAACTATTGTTTTGATACGTCCGATAATAAATGCCCGGTTTGCTTGGTATCGATACTTATTCGTACTTTTAGCGGTAATCTGAATTTCTTCATCAACTTGATTCTTAATAAGAGATGACAGATTTGAGAGAAGTACGTTGATATAAAATTCTTGAAGCACTGAAGTGGTTGTTGCACCGGAAA
>OHAC01002052.1_pt1 | contig 16940 bp, 26 predicted proteins | sample 1577051 | NCBI WGS metagenome assembly OHAC01 (sample SAMEA3541499, study PRJEB24748) | human gut metagenome | biome: human gut; feature: human-associated habitat; material: faeces | place: China | collected 2012 | reverse complement strand
ACACCATTTGCTAATTTTATTTTGTGCTTTATTAGGATTATGTCTTGGTTTTCCTTTTCCCATATTTACCTCTTGTTTCTAATATCTGCCAATGGAGTTCTCTTAGCAATATTCTCCGCAACACGTTCCTCAAAGACATAATCTGTAATAGGTTTTAGAAAATCACACATGTCGATATTACATTCTAAGTCACTCCTACTACAAATATATTCTCCAAAATCCATTTTACAAAACGGACATTCATCACGAAATACCGGCATTTCATCTACAATAATTTTCATAATTACTTCCAAATCCTTTCATATTCATCAATCCAATGTTGTGCGGAATAATTATTGTGTCTGCGAATTTCACTTTGTATTTCTTTCCATAGAATACAATAATCTTTCATAATTTCATTTCTCACAAAAGTAGCATATTTATTACTTTCTGAACGTATTTCGTTGCAATATAAAAATGCTTCTGTCGGGGATCATATCCATTTCTCCTATCGGTTAATGACCTGTCATATTCTTCTGTCATTCCCATATATAGACAAGCTAATGAGTATGGTAATAAAACTTGGCATTATTTAATCTCCTTCCACATATAGGACAATAATTTATTTTTAATGACTTACTTCTCCATTTTTCGGGGATAAAGCCGTCAGGTCTTTCAATATCAAGTATGTATTCAAGTTCCCCATTTAAAGAAATACCCTCGTACATATTTATTTCTTTTAACTTAGGTTCTGCCATAAAGTCACTACAGAATTCACATGTACAAATATCAAGCTGGTACGTACCATCTACAGAACTTCCACACATAAACTCATCACAGTCCTTTTCTTGTCTTGAACAATTCAAATTTTTCACCCTCCGTTGAATCTCACATTTCTTCTACTAGTTTCTCTAAGATACTCCTTAGCTCTGGATCATTTACTACCACCACATCAAAGTTAAATGGGAAAACTCTTTTTATTCCCATTGTCCCATTGTCTTTACAATAAACAACTTCTGTAATTCCAATCATACTTTGTGTCATATATTTCTTTGATAATTCTTCATTAGAGATTTTATCGGTTTCAAACCAATAGTCTTTAAACTTATCTGGGCTATCTAATCTAATAAATTTAAAATTTGTTTTATCCATTTTTCATTCCTCTTTATTCTATTCCCACATACTGTAATAATCATCTGTTACAAAACTTAAACATATGTCACATGTATGTGGTGGTTAATCCATATTGTTTACACAGTTATCACAGCTCTTCTTCATCATAAATTTCTTCACATAAATCACAGGTTTCCAATTTTTTACCTCATTTAAAAATTCTCTATTCTTCAGACTCTCCTAACAAAAGTGGTTCGCCACCATAAACTTCTTCTGAAAACTCACAAATATCTTCTACTCTTTTTGCGCTATACCTTTCATCTGATTCTCCATAAGCATCTTGTACTAAAATCTGATAAGTTTCTGTTTCAAAATCATACTCTACATCGTCAACACTTTTAGGAATCTCTTCTTCATCTATTTCTGCATATCTAAATCTATCTCCGTTTTGTGCCATAAATAACAACTTCTCTTTCACTTCGTCAGATGAGCCATAAAATCTATAAAGTTCTATTTCTTCGTCATCACTGACTGATTTTATTATAATCCATTCTGTTTTCATATTATTTCTCCTTCATGAAATCTATCTTTCATCTGTATTTTGGTGTGGATTTTCACCACACATGTATATCTCTATACAAACAGAGGTACTATTAACGTGGCTGCCAAGGATGAAGAACCATCGTACTCATGTGTTATCATCCCATGCGCTGCTCTATCGTAAACTTAATTACATTTCTCGCTACTTGACAGATGCTTTATGTCTACATATTCCATCACAAAATACAAATCATTTAAAAATTATTTGTTTTTTACTCTACATAAACGCTCAAATTTGGCATAAATTTTGTCACCATTTTCTTCATAGTATTGTTTTACCAATTCGTTCATTTTCTCCTCTACATCTTCTTCGTTCATATCAATCTCATAAGCATATATGCACTTTTCATCATCGAACACTTCTTTCATAACTTTGATAAAATCTACAATTTCTGTCTCTATTTCTTTCTCTTCATGGTTTTTCTTATACTGCTTTAGGACTTCAACTACTTTGTCTGGATTCTTTGAACGATAATAGCAACACCCCTTATTTGATTTGCTTCTAAGTTTACCTATTTCACATTCACCGCACGGGATACTATTACACATTTCAGCTTGAATTTTAATTGCTTCTTCTGCTGTCAGTTCATCTAATAGTTCGCACTCCGACTCAAAGCCAATTCTCCAAACATATCCACTACAATTTACATTAAAACCTTCTTTGTGATCATAAAGACCATTTGTAGAAGGCTCATTAGTAATAATACCAATTTTTCCTTCTGCTCCACGACAACCATCAGTTGTTCTAACAATTTTAATTTTATCTCCAACCTTATACTTCATCATTCTCTTCCTCTCCCATTTTTCACAAGAATCACTGTGTTCTGTTCAATCTGCTACATATTCGCTTTCGTAATTAACGCACACCCAACCACCATCTATACTCTCATGATAGTGGTATTTGCACGTCCCACAACATTTTTTATCTAACTTAATCTGTTCCATTCTCTTTTCCATTTTCTAATAGTTCAGGATTGTCATAAATATTGCCGGTTACAATAACCTTATCTCTCCAAAAGCCAAGCTCGTTCTTAAAATATACTTTCGGAAATTTAGCAAAGAATCCTTGATTATACTTATCAATCTGCCAATTGCTTTCATGCAATCCGAACTTTACTTTTCCATAATTCTTGCCAAATCTTACGATATCTCCCTCAAAGATTTTCTTTCCGTTCATGTCGGTAAGTCCCGTGTACTGGCAAATGGTATCTTCATCAACCAGAAATTCACCATCGAGAATTTTATCGTAGATATAATTCTTGTCACTAAGATAGCCATGCACCCATGTTCCATTAAGATGCTCGCTACTATCCATTGCATGGATATGTTTTCCTCTAAAAAGTATTTCTCTATTCATACTTCTATGATTCCTCCAACTTTAAACCCAAAATTCCATATGCAGATACTTCTCTGGATACTCTGTTTCCCAGTAATAATGACCGTAATAGTCATCTTCACAATATCCAGTCCACTGCTCGCACCATTCTTTGCATTCATCATCTCCTTGCTCCTTGCCGGTGTGATGGTCTGTAATATCGGCACAATCCGAGCACTTACCATCCATATCAAGGTTTTCTTTGCACCATGCTTCTATTTCTTCATTGAGTTTATTTCTCTGTTCAATTTTGTCTACTATTTCTTTTGGTATTTTACTCATATTCGTCCACTACCTCCAATTTTTTTAAGTCCTCGATAAGCCACGGTTCATTGTCACCCCACTGTATCATTGGGAATTCTACATTGTATCTTAAAGCCAAGGAAAAATAATCACTGCTACCCCAAACATTAAATGATTTATGCGGCTCTGATTTATATGTAAATAAATTACCATTTTTATCTCTTGCTATGTATTTGTTTTCTTCTTTGAGATACTCAAGAAACATTACATCCTTTTTGCTTATCACTGGCTTTTCGATGTATTCGGACTCTGCCCATTGTCTTAAAAGTTTTTTTCCACAAATGTTCCGTTCATCATGGCGAAGGCACTCTTCACAACTGATAATATCTGCACACTTAGTCGGTTTCCCGGTTGCTTTATTAACACCAACACAGCTTCCATCACAAGCAATCTCCACAATCTCTTTTACAAACTTTTCTTTATTCTTCATCTCTTCTACCTCGTCCATTTCTTACAATCTAGAAAGTGTATACTTTTCTCTGAAATCCATAATTGCATTTCCGATTCTTACAGTTGGAAGCAAATACGAATATAACTGTATTCGATTTAACACAGCATCCAGTTTATTCCTCATCTCTTCCACCCCGTTTCACAATTTTAATGGCTTCAATAAACGCTTCATATCTTCCCTGACTCACTCCATCGTTGTATTGGGCTTCTCCATCTCCATCTCCTAGTTCACCACACATATCAGGTCTGCTGAGTTCTGCTTCTCGAAGATCTTCAAGTTCTTCAATAACTTTCTCCACATCAAACGCTGTTGGTTGATCATCAATAAGACTTCTAATGTCTTCGGTACACGAAGCATATTTTACTCCTAAATATTGACTGATTTCTTTATCTGTTACTTTATCCACATCAACTAGTCTGCTCATTTATGGACACCTACTTTCCAGCATATCTGCTTTAATTAACTCATATATCACATCTAATGTCGTTCTCATATCTCTGTATCTACAATTAGCTTTTGCGTGTATTCTAGGGTCATTTTCATCCCAATTGTTTATGCAAAAACACACATCACTGACAAATAGCATTTTTAAACCTCTTGCAATACAAAGATAGTAACACTCTGATTCTTTCGGAATTCCTTTGCATCTTTTGAATCCAAACTTTTTGAACTCACTAGCTCTTACTTTTGGTACTAGCATATTATTCTCCTTCTTCTTCAATAGGTGGCTCAGGTATCTGCATCCAGTACATTGCTTTTCTGTATCCAAGTTCTTCCAAGGTTTCAAATTCTATATCAACAGATACATAAGGGAATAAACTATAATTATTTTTGTAGTAGCCAAAGCCATAATCTGATTCATATTGGCAAATCACAGGTACATATCCAATATGGCTTTCGACAAGCACAAGATAATTTCTAAAGTCATCGCTATACGGTAATTCCTCATTGCATGGAATCCACTTGCCATAATTTTCTGTGTACCCCAATTCTCTTCCACAGTAAGGACAAAAATTAATTTCTATTCTCTGATGTAGAAAATAATAATTATCATTTCTCTCATCATAGAAGATTTCACATTCATACGAATTTTCATCACAATGCTTACACATAATTATTCTCCTTTATATGGCTCAGGTAATGGCATCCAAGCCTTACATTCACCATAAACTCTTCCCCATCTCCAAAAGCTTTTAATTCCATAAGGTTCTAGTATTCTTTGAACTTTTGTTACTTTCCCAGTTGCCGTTGTTACTAATACATTTAAAACTTTATTATTTTTGTAATTAAAATCTTCAGGCATTTGTCCATTCTTACAAACAATCCATTGAGAGTATTCGTTATTTTCACATACAATTAATTCAAAATACTTTTCCTTATAGTCAAGAATAATGTCTAAATCATAAGAACTATAACCAATATGATAAAAATTCTCTCCTACTTTTTTATATTTAATTTCATAATATGGTTTCTCGCCAAACACAGATACAATAATATCAAGGCTAGTTACTTTAATTTTCTTTATTTTTTCTTCATTTATTCCTTTGTTCATTTTTATCATCTCCATGACATTTATTGCCTTCAATCCACGCTTCCATAAAAATATTAAACGATTTGTCATCCAGTCTAATTCTTTTTGCTTTATTACATTTATGACATTCTAAACATACTTCTTTACTCGAAATCCACAAATATTTAAGTGAATATGAATGTTTGCATAAACATTTAATTTTGCATTCCTTATTTCTCCAATTAGTAAATTGAGTTTTTATGTGCTTAAATTCGTCAATAGATTCTGTAAATAGAGTTTTTGCACCAACGAAAGCAAATATAATAAGGACAAGTCCCATTAGTGTTTTAATCATATTGTTTTATTCTCCCTTATGAAATTCGGAATTCATTAACCTGCATCAAATATTACTTCCGGTGTTGATAATTCCATATCCTTGCTCCAGTAACCTTTTTTCTTCTCATATTCAATATCAATATCAAAATTTGGTCTAAAATCACCATCTCCATCTGAATAAAACGCAACTACAGATGAATGTCCTAAATTTCCACATGATTGCATCCATTTAAGCATCGAGCAGAAATCATTTACCCAACGCTCATCCATTGTTGCTTTAATAGTAAAATCAACTTTCTTTCCCATTTTCTACAAATCCACTCCTTGTTAGTTGTTCACGGAAATATTCTTTATCTATTTGGTTATATACAATTGTCTTCCGACTTATTGATTTTATATAACCACTATCAAGATAATCTCTTCCATATTTGCTTTTGATGAAAATTAAGTCATAATTCCCATTTTTATCTAATTGTCTTTCATATAGTTCCTGGATCGATTCGTAACCATCAGCTTTTCCATGAAGCAAATAATGTTTGTTGTCATAGTCAAAATATATAGCCCAAGGTTTTACTTTTGTTATTTCTAACAATGAATAGGTCGTTCATTTCTATTCCCATAACTTAATTCCTCATCTAATTACCACATTCGCTTTTACAAAACTTCATTAACAATTCCATATTTCTCTGCACCTTCTGAATTAATATAGAAATCTTGTTTCTTTTCCCATATACTATCCAATTCTTCTTTCTTAAAATATGTTCTATCAAGAATATACTGGATAATATATTCATTCATTCGATCATGTTCTGCCATGTTTTCTTTAATGTCTGTATATTTTCCACTAATCCAACAACCAGATTGATGAAACATAAACGTAGAATGTTTATAGCAATATCTCTTATGCCCTGCTAAGAAAATCTTGAAAGCTGCACTCATAGCATAACCAGTACAATATGTATAGATTGGTGTTTTGCTATTTACAATAATGTCAATCAATCCCCACATGTCATAAACTTCTCCACCATACGAATTGATATAAATTTTAATTGGTTCACGTTTATAGTCTTTTTCTTTCTTGTCTTTCTCATCATCTTCTGCAAGCTGATGCAAGATATTCCATGTAAGTTGTCCAATTGATTCGTTATCTACGTCATCGGACAAAAAATATAATCTTTTTTCTGTGTTTGTATAAGTATTAGCTTTAGTTCCCATTGGTCTATTCTCCTTTGTTCTCTATTCCCAAATAATTACAGTTTTTGGTTCTTTTCTTCTTATCATAAATGCTTCAACTGGTTTGATTTCATAAGGAGCAATATCTTCAATTTTCTTGAAATCTAAAAAATTAATTCCTTTACACTCAACAATACGTGTTTTTAGTGTTTTTAATTTATCAAAAGTTACCAATCCCATATAATTTCTCAGTAAATTTTCTTCGCACAAAATATATTCTCTATTGTAACAACACGAACCAGCGCCTTCATAGTTTCTTATTCCTATAACAACCATAGGCTCTCTATCATCTATTGTTACCACATCTCCTACGTTCGGATAGTATTTTTCTTTTTTCTTCGTTATTACCATAATTTAATTCCTCGTTCTTCACATAATTTTTCCAATACTTCAGCTTTTTCTCTAAGGTACTTTTCATACTTTTCTTGCTCTGTAATATCTATTGGGTCATAACCTCGTTCATACATTTCTTCCGCTTCACTTCCAAGACAATCATCAACTGAATCATAATATGCATCTTCCAAGTCTTTATCAGACAATTCACCTGCCCATTTGGTTAACTGTATTCTTTCTCTTCTAGTCATATCTTTTACTTCCTTTTAATGAAAACGAACTTTCATTCACTACTCCTTTTTTACAAATCCATTCTCCTCTAAAGCATTGCCTAACTCTTCAAAATGCTCCTTTTTACACTTCTCACATAAATGTTTCTTGTGATAATAAATTATTCCATCTACAACAATACGTTCAACAACATATCCAAAACTCTCATAATATCCATTGTCATACTCTTCGTTCTCACCTAAATATTCTCCACATCTATCGCAATAGAACTTATGAATTTTTCTTTTGACTTCCATGGTCTTTTCTTCTACTTTCTCCATCTTTATCTTCTCCTATCTGTCATAGTATAAGATTTCATCACATTTTTCAGTAATGTTGCTCTTGTAAGCAACCCTACTCCACCAGGCACAGGCGTTACGTAGTAATAATAATTTCCAAAAAAGTTTTCAATATCTTCTTTATCAATATCTCCACATAATTTTCCATTTTCATCTCTATTTATGCCAACATCTATAATGATAGTGTCGGTGTTAAAATAAGAAGAGTTAAACTTCTTGGGTTTACCAATTGCAGAAACAACAATGTCTGACATATTCGTAAAATGCTTCATATTACGCAATGGTGTTGTACTATTACAGTTGATAACAGTCGCACCTTTTTCAATCATCATATTTACAAGCGGTTTTCCAACTATCTCACTTCTTCCTAATACAGTCACCAATTTACCTCTAAGGTAAATATCATTGGTGTCTAACCAGTCCACAATTCCTTGTGGTGTACATGGTTTATGAAGCGAATCTTTTCTGAAACCATCTACATCTTTCTTTGGACTGATAAACTGTTGCAATGTTTTTACATTGTATTTGTCTGGAATAGGAAGCTGAACAATAATACCGTCAACTTCCTTTGAATTGTCAAGTTCTTTAATGATTTCGCACAAGTCTGATTCGTCAAGATTTTCGTAGTCTGTAATGTGGACATGATTGAACTTAATGCCAACATATTCACAATCTTTTCTTTTACCATTCACATATGAGTTACTTGCTTTGTCATCACCAATCTGAATAACTGTAAGACATGGTTTCCTTTCAAGTGAAGCACATTGTTCTTTTAGTGATTCTTTTAGATTTACTGCGTATTCTTTACATGAAATTTTAATCATATTTACTTTATCCCCCTATTACTGTTTGTTTTTTATATCTATAATTGGTTGAGTAATTCCGGCTAATTCTAATTGTCGTGTTGATTTTCTAAACACATAATCTATATTTTCCATAAATTTAATTGTTCCATCTTCTTTAAGATGTTTATTCGGAATCCATACGTTTTGATTTGTATGATTAATTACAAATCGCTTCGCATTTCTGTTTCCATATTTCCTTTTTATAAGATTTAGTGGAATTCCTTTGTAATATTGAGTTTCATAATTCATACCTAATTTCCTTTCAAATAGTTTTTGAAGTAATATTCAAAGTACATTCTGATAAATACCCCTGAATATTTATTCTCTCTCATGAAGAATATTGGTATGTTGTATTTAAACCAAAAGCTATGCAATGATCCTACGAAAGACTTCTTATTATATTGTGTATTGTAATTGCCGGCTGCGATATCTCCATAGTCAGCATTTTCAATAAGAAGGACTTTAGTTTCTGGCGCAAGACTTAATTCCTTTTCAAACCTATCCCTACCATTGGTCAAATTTCCGCTTATTTCTTCAAGACTTGCTTTTCGCTCGATACATATCTTCCTATTAAAATACAAATCTCTTGGAATTGATAATGCTTCGTTCTTGGGAATCATAAAACTATAATCCCCAAAATCTAAAGCTTTCTTCTTATAAGCAACTTTCTTTCTATCAAAGTAGTCCATGATATGCTCACACTTCTTCTCCCTCGTGTCAATCAAAATGACCATAGAAGATATTAATTCTGCTAATTCCTTATCTGTATATTTAAAATAATCTATCACTCTTCTTCCTCCAAATCATCTTTTACAATAAATTTCCTGAGCCAATATTCATATTTATCCGAAACCTCTCTGTAAATTTTCTTTCCTGTATTCGGATTGATTTCACCAGTTGGTTCTTTTTTATTCTTCTTATCTAAGGAAATGATATATAAAATCTGTCCCTGTTCAAATCTTTGCTTTGAAAATTGACTTGTCCACATTTTTACCTGGCGTGTTTTACCACTATAGATTTCATATAAAGAAATATTAACTACTGTTTTCTTTTCTTCTATATTGGACACATAATAAAAACGTTTATTTATTGTTGAATCGAAGATATTTATAATTCCAAGAATTTGTTGCTGATTATCTAACATTTCTTTCAAAGACAATTTCCTATATGGAATCATAGAAATTAATTTGAGAATTATTTTTTCAGAATCCAATTTATTAAATTGCTTTGCTGTTTCATTCCCATATTCATTCAAAATATTAAATGGAATGTTATTTTTTTCAGCTTTATCTTTAGATATCTGTTTTGCTCCATTCAACAAATCATAATATCTGGTCGTTTCAAGTAATGTATTTACATCTCCATATTTTTTAAAGTAATTAAGACGAATTAATTTGTTTACAATTGTCTTATTAATTGAATTTGAAGTAAGTGCTTTTAAAACTTCTGTAAATGATTTATATTCATCTTTCCCTAATTCATAAAGAGTATTGACAACTCCTTCTCCGAATCCTTTTACACTAGATAAATTAGGATATATCAATTTATTCTCTTCATTAATTGTAACTTTTCTGTTATCTGCTCCAAATTCATAATCACCTAATTTATATCCCCAAAACCTAATTGCTTCTTTGACCAAAGAATCTATTTTATCTTTTTTATTCTTTTCTTGATAATGATTAATTGCTACTTCATAGAATGTCTTCGTATGATGCGCTTTAAACCATGCTTGGTAAGCGGAATCTCCCCCCATCGAGTAAGCATGTGGTGAATTAAAAGCGTATCTTGCAGAATCTTCAATTACATTCCATACATTTCTAAAATTATCAGTATTTCCAAATTCATCATTCCATGATTGATTTAATTCAGCCAATAGATGTTCTTTCTTCTCACCTTTTAGTTTCTTTTTTGAGATTGACTTTATAACACCATATGTTTCACCCATTTGTAATTGCAAGAAAGATAAAACTTTCATAATAGATTCTTGGTATATCATGAAGTGGGCTGTATCCGATAGTAAATCATCAATCTTTTTTTCTCCGGTAGTATATGGTTCACGGTTCAAAAATGTACTAAGTAATGAAGCGAATCCTGGTCGAATAGCTGCAATAAAACTACTTAATTCCGCCAAATTCTGTGGTTTATATTTTTTAACTCGATTAGTAGTTGCTTCTTTCTCGCATTGATTAACACAACATGTAATACCATTTGCGTAAATATCCCATGTTTTTTTGTCTCCAGCAATCATGTGTCTTAGTTCATCAAAAGTAGGGACTTCCATTCCAATACTATGAAAGAATTTATATGTAAGATAAACGCTATCTACAATAAGAAAATCTTCTTTCACATATCCAAATTCATCAAGGAAACCACCTTCAATAGCAGCGCATACTGTTCTTTTGCCTGTCGATTCAGAAACTGCACTTATTAACCCTACTTCTCTACGAATATCTCCATCAAAAATAAAGTGACCACATGCATGAACTTTTAAATTAATTGTAATTCCTTGATATTCATTACTCTGTTTAAATAATTCTGTATATTTCTCTGGAATATAGTCTTCTACATGAATATCATCTTTTTCATCTTCGTCTGCATATTTTAAAGCTTTATTATACTCATCAAGATATTTAGAAATTTGGTTTGCATCTTCTGGCTTTACATCATTTGCTCCCGCATATAATTGCCAAGCTGCTTTTTCTTTAAGTTTTTCTACTGCCATTAATGGATAACAACCATGCTCTCCAAGTAATTTTCTTGCTGCTTTAACAAATGGTTCTTGTGTGGCTACATTTAGATCGATATCTGGCATTTGTCCAGCTAACACACGTTCTTTTGTCAGAAAACGTTCAGGGTAGATTGGAATATCAGCATTAAATCTATCTACTGTCGTAAGTCCTAATAATTTATTTGTAATATATGAGGCAGCACTTCCTCTTGAAGTAGTTGTTAAAATGCCTCCTTCATTTTCTACTGCATCATCTACAATCGCTTTACTGGTCAAGAAATAATCAACAACACCTGCCTCCATTACTTGTTTAGCTTCATATCGAATACCGTCAGCCTTTTCTTTTGATTTTTCCTTTTCTTTTGAATAAGCCTTGTTAAGAATATTTTTATAAATATTACATTTTTCTTTATACGTTTTATCCTTATGAACACTTGGAATTTTAAATTTCCTATCAAGAGTAATTTCATCACATTGCGTTACGAAAACATTTGTATTCATAATTGCTCTATATATTTCCTCTTTATTTAAAATCCCTTGTTCTTCAAATCTATTAATAACTGTTTTAGTATCTGGATAATCTAGATACCATCCTGCTTCATCTGGATAATTAATATTTTTGTATTTTAAAATCTGATCTCTCTTAATTGAGTTTTCTTTTTTAATATAATGGCTATCAAGACCACATATAATCTGAATATTATTTTCTTTTGCAATTCTTAGAATTTTTTTGTTAAGTTCCTTTTGTTTATTTGTATTATGATACTGCACTTCTAAGAAAAAATTATCACCAAAATATTCATGTATTTTCAACCATATATCTTCTGCATCTTCATAATTCCAACCAGCCACACATGCTGATGTTACAATTATGTTATCTTTCGGAATGTTGAATAATAATTCTAAATCAATACGTGGTTTATAATAATATCCATCTATATTTGCCATAGATAAAGCAAAATTAATATCACCACGACCTTCAGCATTTTTTGCTGCTATAATCATATGGCAATTTGTTCGATCTTTTTCTTTTCTATCTTTTACCCAATATACTTCAGATGAATGTACATATTTAAGGTGTTCACTTTCTGCTACCTTATATACTTGGAATTGATTTCCTTGAGATCCATGTTCACCAGAATATAAACACTTTGCTCCAAATTCATGTATTCTATCAGCATATGTGTTAATTGATTCCGCACAATCTGGAGTAGAAGTATTGCTGAAATCTTTATGACAATGATAATTTTCAAGATATAGCTTCTTTTCATAATCTTCTGCTGAATAAGGGAAATTAAAAGTCAATGTTGGAATTATTTCTTTGATTAATTCGATATCTGAAATATTAATCAACCTCCTCAATCTCATCACATACTGCTTTTAAAACAAATTTTCTTCCAAGAAAACCAGAATCTAATGTGCAACAAATCTCAAGCTCATCATTCATCATTGCATGATCATCCATTTCATCAAATGATCCATTGAAGTTCCACTTAATAATCTGGAGATAATCATTAGGTTTAACTACTAAATGCTTATAGTTGCTCATCTGCCCAATTTCATATTCTCTGATATCATTGATGTAAAACCTTACAGGTTTAAAGTTTTCGCCAGACACGAAATCAATCTTTTTAATATAATCGACCAATTTACGTGTTACATCAGAAATATCTATTTGAACATCTATATTAATTGTTGTATCTGATTTTAATTCAGGAAGATTTGTCTCGATATAAGACAAGAATTTATTGAAATTGTCCTTTTTAATTTGAATACCGGCTGCCAATTCGTGTCCGTCAGCTTCTGCTAATTTACTATTGTTACATATTTCTCTAAAATCATCGACTCCAATAGCTCTCATAGAACCAGCATATTTTTTACCAACATCTTTCAAAACTAATATCGGTCTTTGATATTTTTCTAATAACTTATTGCCAATTAATCCTGCAACACCATACGGAGTATCAATAATAGCAGTAAGCATCTTTTTATTTTTTTGACTCTCACACTGGCTTATTACATCCGGCATAAGTCTATTAACTTCTTCATTCTGATCTTCTTTACATTTTTTCAGTTCTTTAATATATTTCAAGACCGTTTTATTCTCATCAGCAAGAAAAGCTTTTACAACAATCTCATTTTTACCCATTCTATTTGCAGCATTTATAATTGGAGCAACACTAAATGAAATTGCGGTACTATTAAACTGAAATCCTCCAATAATTTTTTTAATGGCAGGATTATATATCTTCTGAAGACCTTTATATACTATATATCTGTTCTCCATGACTGTCATATCCATCATATCTGCAACAATTCCACAAGCTGCTAAATCAATTAGCCCATCAGCATAATCAGTTTCAAAACGCTTATCTAAGTATTTACAAAACTTCCATACTACCCCTGCGCCAGATAATTGTGGATTATCATAAAATCTCTGAGAAGATACAAGTATTGAATATTCGTCATATGGAATATTCGATTTAATGGCATGATGATCAAGAATAATAATATCTACGCCCATTTCAAACAATTCTTTATATTGTTTTTCGTTCTTGTCCAAACTATCTACGATAATTAGCAGATCAAAACTTTTAAACTTGTCCAAATTTTGATCTTTTAACCCATGCATTTTACCTTCATCAATAAATGAAACAATCGGATAACTTATAAAATGCTGCAAATATCTCGTTATTATAGTGCCAGATGTCGCACCATCCGTGTCAGTATCCCACAATATCGCAATGCTTTCATTATTCTCAATAGCCTCTATAACTCTATCTGCTGCCTTATCAATATTAACCAAATCTTCAAGTGGCAATAATGCATCTTCTGTTGGCTCTAAAAATTTATCTATATTACTAATTCCACGTTCTTCGAGAATTGTATTAAAAATCTCTTCTTCATACATTCCTTTGCAATCGTTCTTGATATTATAATTCGTCATCATCATCCCCTATCATCTTTATCTCATTTGTTAATATGTAATCCAATTTTTCTTTTCCCATGTCAGATGGAGAAACTTTATCCGAATAATCTTTTCCAAAAAAATCCCAATATCCAATCTCTAATTCAATAAATCTCGAATACCCTTGAAGCAATTTTATATTTCTCATAATGTATTCCATTTTGTAGCCTACATCATGCATAAAAATTATCTTTTGTGGATTAAGCTCAAGAAGTATTTGTATCTGCTTTTTACTTATACTTCCGCTCCCAAGTGCAACACAATTTCTTATTCCATATGTATAACATTGCATAACTGATTTTTCACTCTCAAAAATTAGAATCACTCCATCTGTCAAAAAGTTATAATTCTGTGAGAATCCATATAATGTGTTGCTCATTTGGCAAGGATATTTGTAAAAATATTTCATTTCTCCGTCTTCGGTATCATAATTAAATCTTTCTTTTACTCCCATTAATTGACCAAATTGATTTCGTATTGGTATGGTAATACCTTGAGATTCAACATCATATCCTATCTCGAAAAACTTTTGAGCATTAAGGGATATATTATCTTGAAGAAATCTCAAATTACCAAAATGAGAAAATTCATTTAATACAGACTCGTCATATATTTTAGATTCTGAATTTGTACGTCTTTTCCTAACCCTTTCATAAAATCCTCCAAAGATACCTCTTTTTTCAAAAAAATCATAATAATCAGTGATTTCAAGAACCTTTTTTACTTCATTTAAAACATCAGAAAATTCCGCATGTCGCTGTGACATAATATAAGAAAATAAATCTTTTTGAATATTTCTGGCATAATCATGAACGTATAAAAATTTATTCTCTTTTAATTTAATTACGATTGATTTTTTTGATGAAACTTCATCTCTACCGAATTGCATATATTTTTCTCGAATGATAATATTGCAATATCCGAAATGTTCTAAGACATCTTTGAGTTTATCAGGGTGATTTAATAATTCTTTCTTAATATCTTCAAGCATATCACCTTAATACTCCATTTTTATTTTATTTCTCCGTGTTTTGGTCGGCATTGTGCTGCCTCTCTGAAAATACAGTGATCTCCATCATATTTGAGTAAATAGGCAATTCCGTTATCACTAGAATTTGCACCGCTTCGACACTTTTCTGTAAATACCATTCTCCATACTGCTGTCGGATCTGGTTTATATTCTTCTTCAATCCATTTATCGTTTACTTTCTTTAATCTGAATGGACGACAATAGAATTTATTTTTTTCATCTAATTCTTCTGTGTAAACAGTACGCATCAAAAATAGATTTTCAAGTACCTCTTTAATTTGTTTACCATTAGAAAGCACTCCTGCATCCAGAAATAACTTACCTTTCATATATTCTGCTAACTGTACGGAAGCCAAAACAATAAGATTGTATTTTTTTGCAAGCTTATCTAGCTCACGGCTATCCCTTACAAGTGAAAGATCCTGTCTTACAGATGAAAAATCACTTTCTTGGATTTTAAATGTATCGTAAAGCACTGTATCGTACCCATATCTTAATACGTTTTCACGAATCTTCTTTTTTACAACACTCATATTCGCTTCATTGATAGAGATGAACTTGACTCTTCCCTTATAATTTTCTCTCCAAAATTTTTGTACATTTGCTAACTGTTCTCTGCTTTCAGTGGAAATATCGCCAGAGATCATTTTCTTTTTTGTCAACTTAAAGTATCGATTACGTTTTCCTAGCAACCAGATTATAAACTTGATTTTAAATTTCTTAACATTTTCTTCGTTGGAAATAATTAAGACTTTTCTATCATAATTCAGAAGTGCCATTAAAACAGTGATCCACCATGTTGATTTACCCGCACTAGAGAATCCACCCATCATAGATAAAGTACCTTCAAGAAATCCCATTATCTGACGAGATAGAAATGGGAAACAATTTATCTCTTCACCATTTTTATCATATCCAGCAGTATCAAATGGTACGCCATTTTCTTCTCCTTCAGCACATGATTCTATGAATTCATCGTCAAAGTCAATTTCTTCTTCTTCAAGAATCTTGCTTGAGTAACCTGTTCCATAAGAACTTATTCTCGATTCGTACCAATCAGTTACTTCTTCTGATGTCATCTTACGAAATAATTTTAACGGAACAATCTTCTTACCTTTACTTTCTATTTCTTTGAGAAGATTAAATCCATCATCATGCATCTTCAATATAATATTCTCTCTATATAAAATATCTATATATGTATCAAAATTCTGCACATTGATAATATCTATCTGGTGCTGAATAGCTTCCCATCCACCCTTATCTTCGTATATTTCAATGGTTTCTTCTGGAAGATTAGATAAAATAGTCACTTCATCTAATGAGTAGAATCCTTTTTTACGAAGTTGATTAAGCATTGCAAAATAGAATCTTCCATCTGCTGTAATGAAGTTGTCTCGCTCGAAACATGTATCGTCCAACAACAACATATCTTTAAAAAAGCAACTTACTACATTTCCCTCTGTCTCTATCCGATTTTTTAATAATTGTGCCGGATATTTTTCTTTTACACCAGAAATATATTCTGCTATGTTAATCACCTTCCTTATTCAATTTCATCAAGTCC